>Ga0070731_10000592_pt1 | contig 46373 bp, 57 predicted proteins | sample Coa_R1_2_FD_66448 | JGI IMG/M metagenome (GOLD analysis project Ga0070731, IMG submission 66448) | Surface soil microbial communities from Centralia Pennsylvania, which are recovering from an underground coalmine fire - Coalmine... | ecosystem: Environmental > Terrestrial > Soil > Unclassified ...
CTTCAACGCCGATTTCGACGGCGACCAGATGGCGGTGCATGTTCCGCTGTCGCTCGAGGCACAGCTCGAAGCGCGCGTGCTTATGATGTCGACCAACAACATCCTGAGCCCCGCCAACGGCAAGCCGATCATTGTCCCCACGCAGGACATCGTCCTCGGGCTCTATTACCTCTCGCAGGAGCGCGACAACGAGCCCGGCCAGGGAATGGTGTTCAACGACGTCGGCGAGATCGAGCACGCGCTCTTCTCGGGCGCGGTGACGCTGCACGCAAAGATCGAGGCACGCTACAAAACGGTGGATCAGGACGGCAATCCCGTCACGCGCCGGGTGAAAACCACGCCGGGGCGGCTGATGATCGCCGAACTTCTGCCCCGTTCGACGAAGATCCCGTTCGAGCTGGCAAACCGCCTGCTGCGCAAGCAGGAAATCAGCCAGCTCATCGACGAAGTCTATCGTCACTGCGGGCAGAAGGAGACCGTGCTTTTCTGCGACGCGATCATGGGCCTCGGCTTTCGCGAGGCGTGCAAGGCCGGCATCTCCTTCGGCAAGGACGACATGGTCGTCCCCGCCGACAAGGAAAAGCTCATCGAGCAGACGCGCCATCAGGTGCGCGATTTTGAGCAGCAGTACCTCGATGGCCTGACCACCGACAAGGAAAAGTACAATTTGGTAATCGATGCCTGGTCGAAATGCACCGATCAGGTGGCAAAAGAGATGATGGAGGAAATCTCACAGCCGAAGGTCGACCCGAAGAGCGGTCGCATCGAAGAGATGAACTCGATCTACATGATGTCCCACTCGGGCGCGCGCGGTTCGCCACAGCAGATGAAGCAGCTCGCGGGCATGCGTGGACTGATGGCGCGTCCGTCGGGCGAAATCATCGAGACGCCGATCCTTTCCAACTTCAAGGAAGGGCTGACGGTGATGGAGTACTTCAACTCCACGCATGGCGCACGCAAGGGCCTTGCCGACACGGCGCTGAAGACGGCGAATTCAGGCTACCTGACGCGCCGGCTTGTCGACGTGGCGAACGACTGCATCATCACGCTGGAAGACTGCGGCACAAAGAAGGGTGTCACCGTACAGGCAGAAATCGACGGGGGCCAGGTGGTGTCGTCGCTCGCCGAGCGGGTTCTCGGACGTACCGCCGCGGAAGACATCAAGAACCCGGAAACGGGCGAAGTCATGCTTCGCCGCGGTCGTGAAATCGGCGAGGACATGGCGGAGAAGATCGAGTCGGCGCATATCCAAAAAGTGCGCGTGCGCTCGGTGCTCTCCTGCGAACTCACCGACGGCGTGTGCGGCAAGTGTTACGGGCGCGATCTGGCGCGCGGAACGCCCGTCAACATCGGGGAGGCGGTGGGCGTCATTGCCGCCCAGTCGATCGGCGAACCGGGCACCCAGCTCACGATGCGCACCTTCCACATCGGCGGCGCTGCGCAGGTGGCCGGTCAGTCGAAGATCGAAGCGAGCTATGACGGCAGGGTGAAGATCATCAACCGCAAGCTCGTGAAGAACTCCGACGGGGAGATGGTCGCGATGTCGCGCAACATGCAGGTCGCGATCGTCGACGCCAAGGGCCTCGAGCGCGCCTCGTACCGCATTGTGTACGGTGCGAAGCTCAAGGTCGATGAAGGCCAGACGGTGAAGCGCGGTGACAGGCTCGCGGAGTGGAATCCGAACAGCCTGCCGATTCTCACCGAGATGGACGGCATCGTCCGCTACGAGGATCTCGTATCCGGGTTTTCGCTGAAAGAAGTCGCTGACGAGAAGACCGGCGTGTCCAACAAGGTGGTCACCGACGCGCGCGGCTCAGGGTCGAAGGCACAGGACCTTCGTCCGGCGATCGCGATCGTCGACGCGAAGGGCAAGGTGCTGACCGTGCCAAGCGCGGGCGAGGTGCGGTACGCCTTGCCCGTCGATGCGATCATCTCGGTCGAGGACGGTTCGTCGGTGAAGGCCGGCGACGTGCTGGGGCGCATTCCGACGGAGGGCGCGAAGACGCGCGACATCACCGGCGGCTTGCCGCGGGTGGCGGAGCTGTTCGAGGCGCGCAAGCCGAAGGATTCGGCGGTCCTGGCAGAGGCTGACGGCTTCGTCGAATTCGGCAAGGACTACAAGAACAAGCGCCGTGTGATCGTGAAGCCGAAGAACGACAAGAGCGAACCGGTCGAGTATCTCATTCCAAAAGGCAAGCACATCAGCGTGCGCGAAGGCGATTACGTCGAAAAGGGCGATTACATCGTCGAAGGCAATCCTTCGCCGCACGACATCCTGCGTATCAAGGGTGTGGAGGAACTTGCGATCTATCTCGTGAAGGAGATTCAGGACGTCTATCGGCTGCAGGGCGTAAAGATCAATGACAAGCACATCGAAGTGATCGTGCGCCAGATGATGCAGAAGATGGAAATAATAAACGGCGGCGATACCACGCTGCTTGCCGGCGAGCAGGTCGATCTTCTTGAAATGGACGAGGCCAACCGGAAGGCTGCCGAAATGGGCGGCAAGCCCGCGGAAGGGCGGCCGGTTCTGCTCGGGATCACCAAGGCGTCCCTGCAGACACGCTCGGTGTTCTCGGCCGCGTCGTTCCAAGAGACCACACGCGTGTTGACGGATGCGGCGGTCAATGGCCGTGTCGATACGCTCGAGGGGCTGAAGGAGAACGTCATCGTCGGGCGTCTGATTCCGGCGGGGACCGGCGGTGCCATCGCACGGCTGCGCAATATCGCGGGCGATCGTGACCGCGCCATCCAGGCCGAGCAGGCGAAGGCCGAACCACTCGCCATCGCGCCGCAAGCCGCAGAATAGGCGATCCGTTCAGTACAATGCGAAAATCGCCCGGCATTCGCCGGGCGATTTTTTTGTACCTTCAGCCGCGCCACCAGTTGGGAGGTTTGACTTGCCGTCCGGCGTTTGGACGCCGCGCCCCATAGGGCCACTATGCTCGCGATTCGCTTCGCCTTCGGCTGACCGCGCCGTTGGTTCCGCTCGACCACAGCTCTGCGCCCAAAACCACGAGGGGAACCAGAGGGAGCAGGAACGTCAGGTGATACCAGACCGGAAACTTGCTCCAGATGTGGATGTGTTCCCAGAGGAATGGAAGAAGCAGCGCCAATCCCACGATCCAGGGGGCGAGGCGGCTCGAACGCGCAACGGCTCGCGTCACGGCTCCGGCGCATAGCGAGGTTATCGCCGCGATCGTGAGCCGCGCTATCTTCATCGGAAGTGTAAACACCAACGTATGCTCGACCTGTACATAGCCCGGCAGCCACAGCCTGAGGCCGATATTCAGGACGGTTACGACCACCACCCAAGCCACGATTCCCGCGACGATCGCGCCGATTGTCCGCCACATGGCATCCCTCCAATTTGACTACTTGGAATATATTAGTATAATTAAAGTATGAAGGCAAGACTCCTGATTCTCGGCGTTCTGCACCGGGGCAATTTTCATCCTTACGAGATAAAGCGGCGCCTCGAGAACGCGATGGTCGAGTGCTACATCGACGTCGACGTCGGGACGCTCTACTACGCGATCCGTCAGCTCGAGAAAGAAGCCTTGATCAAGACGGTGAACCAGGAGCGCGTAGCGCGTGGCGGCATGCGCACCGTCTACCGTATTACTTCAAAGGGGAGGGCGGCATTCCGCGAGGAGTTGCATCGGCAATTCGAGCTGGAAGGGCCGGTGTCGCAGACGCTCTATGGCGCGCTCCTGTTCCTGCACCTGTGCGACCTTGACGTCGTCCAAACGCTTGTCCGCGCAAGGATTGCGCGTCTCGATGAACTCATCACCAAGCTGGATCCGATCCGGAAGGAGCTAAAGGACGTTTTGTCGACGGGCGGCGCGCATTTGCTTGGGCACATTGAAAAGCAGAGGCGTCTGGACAGGGAGTGGCTTGCCGATCTGCTCAAGGACATCACGGCGCGACGCGTTCGGGACGTTGCAGATCCGTCCAAGCTCGGGCCTCGTGCGAAAACCGCGAAGAAAATTGCCGGACACTGAACTTTCATGTCCGGCGTTCAAAAATCGCGCGAGATACGAATGGCCATCCGGAAGCGCTCGGCACGAGCCTCGAAGCCGCTGACCACCGCGCCTGCGTTGCCTGGAGGCGACGTTGCCCACGGCAGCTGCGCCTGGGCGCCGGCCGTTATTTTCCATGGCAACGGCTCGTAATCGATTGTGGGACCGAAGAAGAACGCGCTCGCCTGTTCGTGCGCCGCTCCACCCATGATCAGACCTTCAAACGCGCGTTCGTTGTCGAACTCGAAGCCGGCACTCAGTTCCGGCAGGAGGGCATAGGCGGCGCCCGTATCGAATTCGAGCGCGCTATTGGTCTCCCAGCCGCTGTCCACGCGGTCCCAATCGTCCTCAAAATTGATGTTGAGGGCGCATCGGAGCGCGTCGTTCAGAAAATTCTTCTGGAACAGCAGCTTGGACTCCACCTCCCGCTCATCGGTGTTCCAGCTCGGTTCGACGTAAAGGGCGAAGCCGATCGGGTCAAAGTCGGCGTTGAGCACCCGCCAGATCACCTCGCCGGATACGCCGACAGAATTCTCGGTATCGGAAAGGAACGGGGGTGTATCCAGGTGTTGGCGGTCCCATTCATAGTTGAAGTAGAGCGAGCCCTGCAGATTGTCTGTTATTCCGTATTCGAACTCCGTTCGTGACAGGAAGTCGTTGTAGGAGCCGCCGGTCTCGCCCGTTTTCCACCCGAGCCATTGCTCGATCTCTCTTTCGCCCTGGCTGTCAACGTCGGTCATGTAAAGCGTGAGAAAAGGCTGGTCGTCGGCCAACGCCGGCGGAGCAAACGCAGCCCAAAGCGACAAAAGACAAATCGGCGTGACGGCTCGCATGGGGCTGCTTGCAAATATTGCGACTAATTCTCATTTGTATGTCTGCGTGGATTTCGTCAAGCCGCCGGAACGAAGCCGCGCGCCGGAAAGAAGACTCGCCGGCGGGTGGGGCCGGGCTGCCGAATATCTCGTGTTCATCGGCCTTGACCCTGTGAGACCCTCACTATATAGCCGCACCTTCACGGACAGGCTGTCGGCGCGAAAAGTGCCGAAACGCTGGCTCGAAGTCAGTCTTGGACGAGTTGGAAGCGCGCGATTGGGCAAGGTCCCAATCCTCCGCGATGCCGGGGCGGCCCCAAGGGCCGAAGCCCCGGTTGTTGTTTGTTGGAAGGCGCGGGTCGCCGCGCAAACGGGAGCAGGAATGCCGACGATCAATCAGTTGATCCGCAAGCCGCGGGGCGAGAAGCCGAAACGCAACAAGGTGCCGGCGCTCACGGGTTGCCCCCAGAAGCGCGGCGTGTGTACGCGCGTCTACACGACCACGCCGAAGAAACCGAACTCCGCGTTGCGCAAGGTTGCCAAGGTGCGCCTGACGAACGGCTATGAAGTCGTGAGCTACATTCCCGGCGAGGGACATAATCTGCAGGAGCATTCGGTCGTGCTGCTCCGCGGCGGTCGCGTAAAGGATTTGCCGGGCGTCCGCTATCACATCATCCGCGGCGTGCTCGACACGCAAGGCGTGAAGGACCGCAAGCAGCGCCGTTCGCTCTATGGCGCCAAGCGGCCCAAATGAGCTGAGCGAGAGAGGAACGTTTCATGGCACGTCGCCGCCGCGCTGAACGCCGCGAGATCAACCCGGACGCCAAATACGGCGATCTGGTGCTTGCGAAATTCATGAACAGCCTCATGTACGCCGGCAAGAAAGCCGCCGCGGAGCGAATCATCTATGGGGCGTTCGACACGATCCACGCCAAGACGAAGCAGGATCCGCTGCAGCTTTTTCACGAGGCTTTGCGGAACGTCAGCCCTGCGCTTGAGGTTCGTTCGCGACGCGTGGGCGGCGCCACCTACCAGGTACCGGTCGAAGTGCGCCAGGACCGAAGCCGCGCCCTCGCCATCCGATGGATCATCAATGCGGCGCGTTCGCGGAACGAACCGACGATGACCGGCAGGCTTTCGGGCGAGTTGCTCGACGCCGCCAACAATCGAGGCTCGGCGGTGAAGAAGCGTGAAGACACTCACAAAATGGCCGAGGCGAATCGTGCGTTCTCGCACTATCGCTGGTAAGCGGGGAAAGTATCAGGAATCCGTACAATGCCCCGCACTACTCCACTCGACCGCTATCGCAACATCGGCATCTGCGCCCATATCGACGCCGGCAAGACGACTACGACCGAACGCATCCTGTACTACACCGGCAAGAGCCACAAGATCGGCGAAGTCCATGACGGCGCCGCCACCATGGATTTCATGGAACAGGAGCAGGAGCGCGGCATCACCATCACCTCGGCTGCGACCACCGCGTTCTGGAACGACCACCGCATCAACATCATCGACACGCCGGGCCACGTCGATTTCACGATCGAGGTCGAGCGCTCCATGCGCGTTCTCGACGGCGCGATCGCGGTGTTCGATGCCGTTGCCGGAGTCGAACCGCAGTCCGAGACCGTCTGGCGCCAAGCCGACAAGTACCGGGTCCCGCGTATCTGCTTCGTGAACAAGATGGACCGCATGGGTGCGGATTTTCCGCGCTGCGTGCAGATGATGGTCGACCGCCTCGGCACGCGCCCGCTTGTCGTACAGCTTCCGATCGGCGCCGAAGCCGATTTCAAGGGCGTTGTCGACCTCGTCGAAATGAAAGCGATCGTCTGGCACGAGGAACAACTGGGCGCGAAGTTCGACTATGCCGAGATTCCGCCGGATATGTCGGAAAAAGCCCAGGACTTGCATATAAAACTCGTCGAAATGGCGGTCGAGGAAGACGAGAAGCTGCTCGAAGCCTATCTCGACGGCAAGATGCCGAGCGTGGAGGCGCTTCGCGCCTGCATTCGCAAGGGCACGTGCTCATTTCATTTCGTGCCCGTGTTGTGCGGCTCGGCATTCAAGAACAAGGGCGTACAGCCGCTGCTCGATGCCGTGGTCTCGTATCTTCCGTCGCCGCTGGACATTCCGCCGGTCGAAGGCACCAAGATGGGCTCGAAAGAGACCGTGACGCGTCCGGCGGATGACAAGGCTCCGTTCGCAGGCCTTGCCTTCAAGATCATGGACGATCCGTTCGTCGGCTCGATCACTTTTGTCCGCATCTATTCGGGTACCGTGACCTCCGGCTCCGGCGTCCTCAACTCGACAAGGGATCAGCGCGAGCGGGTAGGGCGTATGCTGCTGATGCACGCGAATTCCCGCGAAGACATCAAGGAAGCTCATGCGGGTGACATCGTTGCGCTCGCAAGCCTGAAGACCACCACCACCGGCGAAACCTTGTGCGATCCGCAGCAGCCGGTAATTCTCGAGAAGATGGAATTCCCCGATCCTGTAATCGAGATCGCGATCGAGCCGAAATCGAAGGCCGACCAGGAGAAGATGGGCATGGCGCTGCAGCGCCTCGCCCAGGAAGATCCGTCGTTTCGCGTTTCGACCGATCAGGAATCGGGTCAGACGATCCTCAAGGGAATGGGCGAGCTTCACCTCGACATCAAGGTCGACATCCTGCGGCGCACGTACAAGGTGGAGGCCAATGTCGGCGCGCCGCAGGTCGCCTATCGCGAAACGCTGTCGCGTCCGGTCACGATCGATTACACGCACAAGAAGCAGACCGGCGGCGCCGGCCAGTATGCTCGCGTAAAGGTCGAATTCGAACCGCTTCCTCCCGGCTCCGGCTACGTCTTCGAGAATGATGTCGTCGGAGGCGCAATTCCCAAGGAATTCGTCCCGTCCGTCGACAAGGGTATCAAGGCGCAGAAGGAAGGCGGCCTCTTGGCCGGATTCCCCGTTATCGATTTCGGCGCGCGTTTGATCGATGGTGATTTCCACGACGTCGACTCGAACGCGCTCACCTTCGAAATCGCGGGGCGCGCCGCCTTCCGCGAACTGTCGTCAAAGGGGGCGGTAAAGCTCCTTGAGCCGATCATGAAGGTCGAAGTGGTGACGCCGGAAGACTTTACGGGCGGTGTCATCGGCGATTTGCTGGGTCGGCGCGGACAGGTGCTCGGGCAGGACGTTCGCGGGAATGCGCAGGTTGTTACCGCGATGGTGCCGCTTGCCAACATGTTCGGCTACATCAACACCCTTCGTTCCATGACACAGGGGCGCGCTCAGTACACCATGCAATTCGATCATTATGCGCAAGTGCCGCAATCGATTGCGGATGAAGTCAAGGCCAAATACGCCTAATCAACCGTCAGACCGGAGAAGAGACCATGGGAAAAGCAAAATTCGAGCGGACAAAGCCGCATTGCAACATCGGCACAATCGGCCATGTGGACCATGGCAAGACCACGCTGACGGCGGCGATCACCAAAGTGTTGGCGGAGCAGGGCAAGGCGCAGTTCACCGCCTATGACCAGATCGACAAGGCACCCGAGGAGAAGGCGCGCGGCATCACCATCGCGACCGCGCACGTTGAGTACGAGACGGACAAGCGCCATTACGCGCACGTCGACTGCCCCGGGCACGCGGACTACGTGAAGAACATGATCACCGGCGCCGCGCAAATGGACGGCGCCATTCTCGTGGTCTCCGCCGCGGACGGCCCGATGCCGCAAACACGGGAGCACATTCTTCTCGCTCGCCAGGTGGGCGTTCCGGCGCTGGTCGTGTACATGAACAAAGTCGACATGGTCGACGATCCGGAGCTCCTCGACCTCGTCGAACTCGAGGTTCGCGAGCTGCTGTCGAGCTATGATTTTCCGGGCGACACCATTCCGATCGTCCGCGGCTCGGCGCTCTGTGCGCTCGAGGACAGGGAGGCGAAGATCGGCCGCGACTCCATCATGGAGCTGATGGGCGCAGTCGACGAGAATATTCCCCAGCCGGACCGCCCCGTCGATCAACCGTTCATGATGGCAATCGAAGACGTGTTCTCGATTTCCGGCCGCGGTACCGTCGTCACCGGCCGTATCGATCGCGGCGTCATCAAGGTCGGCGAGGAAGTCGAAATCGTCGGCATCCGCCCGACGCAGAAGACCACCGTCACCGGCGTGGAAATGTTCCGCAAGCTGCTCGACCAGGGTCAGGCGGGCGACAACGTTGGTTGCCTCCTGCGCGGCGTCGAGCGCGAGGGCGTTGAGCGCGGGCAGGTTCTGGCGAAGCCGGGTTCGATCACGCCGCACACGAACTTCAAGGCAGAAGTGTACGTGCTGACGAAGGAAGAGGGTGGCCGTCACACGCCGTTCTTCACCAACTACCGTCCGCAATTCTATTTCCGCACCACCGACGTGACCGGCATCGTCAAGCTGCCGGAAGGTACAGAAATGGTGATGCCTGGTGACAACGTTTCGATCGAGGTCGAACTGATCGTTCCCATCGCGATGGAAGAGAAGCTGCGCTTCGCCATCCGCGAGGGCGGCCGCACGGTGGGTTCGGGCGTCGTCGCCAAGATCGTGAAGTAAGGGAAGCGGGAAGGCCGAAAGCCGTATTGGAGAGGTTGAAATGCAGGGACAAAGCATCCGTATACGGCTGAAGGCCTTCGATCACCGTATTCTCGACAATTCGACGCGGGAGATCGTCAACACGGCGAAACGCACGGGCGCGCAGGTGCGGGGACCCATTCCCCTGCCGACCGATTCCGAGCGCTTCACCGTGAACCGTTCCCCGCATGTGGACAAAAAGAGCCGCGAGCAGTTCGAAATACGGACACACAAGCGGGTCCTCGACATCATCGATCCCACGCCGCAGACGATCGACGCTCTGATGAAGCTCGATCTCGCGGCGGGCGTCGCTGTCGAGATTAAATAGGAACAGGCGGATGCGCACAGGCGTCATCACGCAGAAGGTCGGCATGACCCGTCTTTTCCTCGAAGACGGGCGGCATGTACCTGTCACGGTCCTGAAGCTTGACGGCTGTCAGGTCGTGGGAAAGCGTACGGAAGAGAAAGACGGCTACACTGCCGTACAATTGGGCGCGGGTTTCGCGAGAACCAAGCGGCTCAGCCAGGCGGATCGCGGGCGTTTCGCGAAAGCGCAGGTCGAACCAAGACGGAAGCTCGCGGAGTTCCGCGTCGACAGCGGGAATCTGCTCGAAGTGGGCGACGTCATTCTCGCAGACCATTTTGTCGCGGGACAAAAGGTCGACGTTACCGGCGTTACCATCGGGCGCGGGTTCACCGGCGCGATGAAGCGGTGGAATTTCCGTGGCCTCGAGGCCACGCACGGCGTTTCGATCTCGCATCGTTCGCTGGGCGGCACCGGCGGGCGGCAGGATCCGGGCAAGACCTTCAAGAACAAGAAGATGCACGGTCATTACGGCGTGGATCGCGTTACGACGCTGAACCTCGAAGTGGCCAAGGTCGATGTCGAGCGCGGCTTGATCATGATCCGCGGCGCAGTCCCAGGGCACAAGGGCGGTTGGGTGATGGTGCGCGATGCCGCCAAGCGTCCACGTCCGGACGCTGCGCCCGTTCCGGGTTCGGTACGCAGGCCGGAACGCAATGGCGCCGGTCAAGCGCAGGAGACACCGCCGACACAGGAAGGAGAGGCGTCGTGAAAGCGAAAGTCCTCCACCTCGATCAGGACGCGACGAGCGACATCGAGTTGAACGACTCGATTTTCGGACTTGAGCCGCGGCGCGATCTTCTTCAGCGCGTGGTGGTGTGGCAGCTCGCCAAGCGCCGCGCCGGCACGCATAAGGTACTCACACGCGGCGAGATCAATCGCACCAAGCGGAAGATCTATCGGCAGAAGGGCACGGGCCAGGCGCGCCACGGCGCGCGATCGGCGCCGCTGTTCGTTGGCGGCGCCAAAGCGATGGGTCCCGTCCAGCACAGCCACGCCTTCGACCTGCCCAAGAAGGTACGCGCGCTCGGGCTGAAGCACGCGCTTTCGGCCAAGGCGAAGGACGGTGCGCTAATTGTGATCGAGAGCGCCAAGGTCGATGCGATCAAGACAAAGGCGCTCGCGGAACGGCTCGACAGGATCGGAGCGCAAAATGCACTGATCGTCGATGGTGAGTTCGACGGCAATTTCGCGCTGAGCGCACGGAATCTGGCCGGTGTCGGCCTGCTTCCGACGGCCGGATTGAATGTCTACGATATTCTGCGACGCGACAAGCTGGTGCTCACGACCGCGGCGTTAAAAGCGATCGAGGAGCGGCTGTCATGAACGCCTATGACGTGATTCTCTCGCCGGTGATCACCGAAAAGGCGACGAAGCTCAGCGAAGCGAACCAGGTCGTTTTTCGTGTTGCGCAAACCGCAACGAAGCCGGACATCGCCAAAGCCGTCGAGAGCCTCTTCAAGGTGAAAGTGAAGGCGGTCAACACCATCCGTCAGAAGGGCAAGCCCAAGATGTTTCGGGGGCGGCCGTTCGTGAAGAGCGATTCGAAGAAAGCGGTCGTGACTCTCGTCGAGGGTTATCAGATCGACATCACCACAGGACTCTGACATGGCGCTCAAACAGTACAGGCCGACGACGCCCGGACAGCGCCAGCTGGTGCTGGTGGACCGTACGCAGCTTCACAAGGGTGGCCCTGTCAAGGGATTGACCGAAGGGCAAACGCGCAATGGCGGCCGCAACAACACCGGTCGGGTGACCGTGCGATGGCAGGGTGGCGGACACAAGCAGCGCTACCGCATGATTGATTTCAAGCGCCGGAAGTTCGATGTGCCTGGCCGCGTCGAGCGGCTCGAATTCGATCCGAATCGAACGGCGTTCATTGCACTTGTGAAGTACAGGGACGGCGAGCTTTCGTACATTCTCGCGCCGCAGCGGCTCGCGGTCGGCGACACGGTGATCGCCGGCGAACGTGTTGACGTGAAGCCGGGGAATGCGATGCGGCTCGCCGCCATGCCGGTCGGAACGATCGTGCACAATGTGGAGATGAAGCCCGCCAAAGGCGGCCAGATCGCCCGCTCGGCCGGCACCTACGCGCAGTACCTTGGCCGCGACGCAGGTTACGCGATGCTGCGGCTCAATTCGGGGGAAGTACGCCGGGTGCAGCTCGAGTGCATGGCCACCGTCGGGGCGGTCTCAAATCCGGACCACATGAACGAGGTCATCGGCAAGGCCGGCCGCAACGTATGGAAAGGCAAGCGCCCGCATGTGCGCGGTACGGCGATGAATCCCATCGACCACCCGCATGGCGGTGGCGAAGGTCGTACCAAGGGCGGCCGCCATCCGGTGACGCCGTGGGGTAAACCTACAAAGGGCGCGCGAACACGCAAGAACAAGCGCACGACAAAGTTCATCGTCCGATCGCGCCACGGAAAGACGCAAGGGTAATCGTCATGACTCGTTCTGTCTGGAAAGGTCCGTTTGTCGACGGCTATCTGCTCAAAAAGGCGGAAGCGGCGCGCGGATCCGGTCGCAAGGATGTCATCAAAACCTGGTCGCGCCGATCGACGATCCTGCCGCAATTCGTCGGCCTCACCTTTGGTGTCCACAACGGCCACAAGCACATTCCAGTGCTCGTGACGGAGGACATGGTGGGCCACAAGCTCGGTGAATTCGCGCCGACCCGGACATTCTACGGCCACTCGGGCGACAAGAAAGCAAAGAGGACGACACCGTAATGGGCAAGAAAGCGCGCGCGCGCGTCCTCGCGGCAAACAAGGCCCAGGCGATCGGCCGTTCTGTTCGCGGCAGTCCGCGCAAGCTGAACCTCGTCGCGCAGTCGATACGCGGCAAAAAGGCGGAGCAGGCTGTGAACGAACTGACCTTTTCACCCAAGCGCATCGCGCGCGAGGTGAAGAAGGTTCTTCAGTCGGCGATCGCGAACGCGGAAAACAATCACGATCTCGATGTCGACGACCTTGTGGTAAGCGAAGCGAGCGTTGGAAAGAACATGGTGTTGAAGCGGTTTCACGCGCGTGCGCGCGGCCGTGGCACGAGAGTGGAGAAGCCGTTCTCGCAGGTCACGATCGTTGTCGCGCAGGTGCGCGAAGAGGAAAAGGCAAAAAAGCGCGGTGCGCGACGCGCGTCCGCAGCGGCAGAGGAGACGGCCTGATGGGCCAGAAGGTCAATCCCACGGGCCTCAGGCTCGGCATCAACCGTACATGGGACTCGCGCTGGTACGCGGGCAAGAAGGATTACGGCAGGCTGCTGCAGGAAGACATCAAGATCCGCAACCATTTGAGCGAGCGATTGAAGCAGGCCGGTGTTTCGCGCATCGTGATCGAGCGCCCGCACAAGAAGTGCCGGATCACGATTCACTCGGCGCGGCCGGGCGTCGTCATCGGCAAGAAGGGCGCGGATATCGAAAAGCTGAAGAACGACGTGCAACGCTTCACCGACGACGAAGTGCATCTCAACATCGTCGAGATCCGCAAGCCCGAGATCGATGCAAAGCTGGTGGCTGAAAACATTGCACAACAGCTGGAACGGCGCGTTGCCTTCCGCCGCGTGATGAAGCGTGCCGTACAATCGGCGATGCGCCTCGGCGCCCAGGGCATCAGGATCAATTGCGGCGGACGCCTCGGCGGCGCCGAAATCGCGCGCATGGAGTGGTACCGCGAGGGCCGTGTGCCGCTGCACACGCTGCGCGCCGATGTCGATTACGGCGTCGCGACCGCAAAAACGACGTACGGTACCTGTGGCGTGAAGGTGTGGATCTTCAAGGGTGAGATCATGGAGCACGATCCGATGGCTACCGAACGGCGCCAGGCGGAAGCTTCGGATCCGCACCGCGCGGGCGGCGGCGCCGGCCGCGAGCGGCAAGCCCAGCACTGACGGACGAAAACCATGCTGCAACCCACACGCACAAAGTTCAGAAAACAGCACAAAGGCCGTATCCACGGCGCGGCGAAGGCGGGCACGTCGCTCAATTTCGGTGCCTTTGGACTGAAAGCCGTGGAGCCCGAGCGGATCACTGCACGCGAGATCGAGGCGGCTCGCCGCGCCATCACGCGTCATATGAAGCGCGCCGGTCGCGTGTGGATCCGCGTATTCCCGGACGTACCTGTGTCGAAGAAACCGGCGGAAGTACGAATGGGCTCGGGAAAGGGCGCGCCGGAATATTGGGTAGCGCGCATCAAGCCCGGGCGAATCCTGTTCGAAGTGGACGGTGTCGACACCGAAACGGCGCGCGAGGCACTGCGCCTCGGCGCGGCGAAGCTTTCGATCGGCACGAAATTCATTGCCCGGCTCGAGGTCTGACGATGGCGAGGAAAGACAACACGGCGGACGATTTCCGCGCCAAGTCGGAAGACGAACTGACCGACGCGTTGGCGAAGCTGAAGAAGGAACAGTTCAACCTGCGTTTTCAGCGTGCGAATGGTCAGCTCGAGAACACGGGCCGCGTCCGTACGGTGCGCCGCGAGATTGCCCGGATCCAGACTGTAATGGGCGAGCAGCGCCGCAAGACGCAGCGATAAAGGCAAAAGGATCAGAGAAAATGCCCAAACGCATTCTCCAGGGCGTCGTGGTCAGCGACAAGAACGCGAAGACCGTCGTGGTGAAAGTCGAACGCCGCTTCACGCATCCCGTGATGGGAAAGACGGTGCGCCGCTCGAAGAAGTACCACGCGCACGACGAGAACCGGGAATTCAAGGTGGGCGATGTGGTGCGCATCCGCGAATGCCGGCCACTCTCGAAGCTGAAGACCTGGGAAGTGGTCGGACGCGTGGGCGCGCAAGAGCGCGGCGCAGGAGCCTGAAGTCATGATCCAGATGACGACCGAGCTTGAGGTGGCCGACAACTCCGGCGCCCGACGCGTTATGTGCATCAAGGTGCTGGGGGGCTCGCGACGCAAATACGCCGACGTGGGCGACACCATCGTCGTCAGCGTCAAGGAGGCGATTCCGCGCGGACGCGTGAAAAAAGGCGAGGTGCTGAAAGCCGTGATCGTGCGTACCGCCAAGGGTGTACGCCGCCCCGATGGCAGCCTCATTCGTTTCGATTCGAACGCCGCGGTCCTCGTCAACAATCAAAACGAGCCGATCGGAACGCGCATCTTTGGTCCGGTGACGCGCGAACTGCGCAGCAAGAACCACATGAAGATCATTTCGCTCGCACCGGAGGTGTTGTGATGACCGCGCGCATCAAAAAAGGCGATCGCGTCATCGTCAAGACGGGACGCGACAAGGGCAAAAAGGGAGAGGTGCTGCGCGTATATCCGGATGACGGTCGCGCGCTCGTGTCCGGCGTCAACATCGTCAGGCGCCACCAGCGCCAGACGCAGCGCCAGCAGGGCGGAATCATCAACAAGGAAGCGCCGGTGCATCTTTCGAATCTCGCGCATCTCGACCCGAAGACGGGCGGCGCAACGCGGATCGGTTTCAAGTTCCTGAGCGACGGCCGCAAGGTCCGTTTCGCCAAGAAATCCGGTGAGGTCATCGATGTCTGACAAAGACGCCAAGGACGGCAAGGCCAAGAAGCCGGCGAAGCCGCATGGCGGTGACGCGGGCGCGCAGGCCGGCGCCAAGAAAGCAAAGAGCGCAAGACCGGAAGGCAAGACGGAAGGCGCGGCCGCCAAACCGGCTTCGGCGCCCGCTGCGCGCGATCCGAATTATGTGCCGCGCTTCAAGAAACGGTACGAAGAGGTGATCCGGCCGCAGCTGCAGAAGGAGTTCGGCTACACGAACGCCTTGCAGGCGCCGCGAATCGAGAAGATCGTCCTCAACATCGGTGCCGGCGAAGCGGCCAGCGAGCAGAAGAAAATTCAGTCTGCTGTCAACGACCTGACCGCGATCGCCGGCCAGAAGGCGGTGATTACGCGCGCCAAGAAAGCGATTGCGACGTACAAGATTCGCCACGGCCTTCCGATCGGCGTGAAGGTGACGCTGCGCAAGGATCGAATGTACGAATTTCTCGATCGCCTCGTGACGATCGCGCTCCCGCGCGTGCGCGATTTCCGGGGACTGAACGGCAGGAGCTTTGACGGCAACGGCAACTACGCGCTGGGCCTCAAGGAGCACATCGTTTTCGTCGAGATCGACTATGACAAGACGGAAAACGTCTGGGGAATGGACATCATCATCAACACCTCCGCACGGACGGACGCGGAAGCGAGAGCGCTGCTCAAGGGCTTTCAATTCCCGTTCATCAACTAAGGTGAGACCCGCATGGCAAAACTGAGCCAGATCAACCGGAACAAGAAACGCGAGGCGATGGTGGCGCGGTACGCCGCCAAACGCGCGGCGCTTAAGTCGAAGGCGGAAGACATGTCCGTTCCGCCGGAGGAACGCTTCGCCGCCCGCCTGAAGCTCGCGAAGCTTCCGCGCAATTCCTCGAAGACGCGCATTCACCATCGTTGCGAGATGTCGGGCCGCTCCAAGGGCTATTACCGGAAGCTCAAGCTCTCGCGCATTGCGCTGAGAGAGCTTGCGAATTTCGGACAGGTGCCCGGCATGACCAAGGCGAGCTGGTAGGAGAACGACATGGCGGTATCGGATCCCATCGGCGATCTCCTGGCGCGCATCAGAAACGGTCAGATGCGCGGCACAGCGAAAGTGAAGTCACCCTTTTCTCGGCAGCGCGTACGGGTGCTCGATGTGCTGCAGGCGGAGGGCTTCATCCGCGGCTACGCGGAAGTGGAGTTCAAGGGCGGCATGAAAGAGCTCGAAATCGAGTTGAAATATCATGAGGGCCGGCCGGTCATTCGCGAACTGAAGCGCGTCTCGACGCCGGGACGGCGCGTGTACGCTTCGGTGCGTGATTTGCGCCCGCACAGGAGCGGTCTCGGTCTTTCGATCGTTTCGACGCCGCAGGGCGTGATGACCGACACGAGTGCGCGCGAAAAGAATGTCGGCGGGGAAGTGATCTGCCGCGTGTTCTGACGCGGGCAGAGGAACGGAGTTTGAAATGTCACGTATCGGCAAAAGGCCGGTTCCACTGCCAAACGGCGTGAGCGCCACGGTTGACGGGCAATCGGTGCGCGTGAAAGGGCCCAAGGGCGAATTGAGCGTAAGGCTCGCAAACGAAGTCGAGGCGAGTGTCGGCGAACACGGCGTGACGGTCGCGCCGCGCGAAGGCGCGGAGCGTGGCCGCCAGATGTGGGGCTTGAGCCGCACGCTCGTGAACAATCTCGTCACCGGCGTCACCCAGGGGTTCACGCAGAAGCTCGAGATCTCGGGCGTGGGTTATCGTGCAGCGGTACAGGGGAAGAATCTGAACCTGCAGCTCGGCTTCAGCCACGACGTGAACTATCCGATTCCCGCCGGCATCGGAATCGTCTGCGAGAAGCCGACAATGATCACGATCACCGGGATCGACAAACAATTGGTGGGGCAGGTGGCCGCCGAGATCCGCGACTGGCGCCCGCCAGAGCCGTACAAAGGCAAGGGCATCAAATACGCCGGGGAGCGCATCCTCCGGAAGGAAGGCAAGAAGAAATAGCCATGGCACGCGACCAGAAACTATTCGACCGCAGAAAGCGGCGCACGCGCTACCGGATCGCGCACGCGGCGAATGGCCGTCCGCGGCTGTCGCTGTTTCGATCCGGGAAACACATCTACGCGCAACTGATCGACGACCGTGCGGGCGAAACGCTCGCGTCCGCCTCGACCAACGAAAAGGAAGGAAAGGCGGCGAAGACCTGGAATGTTGATGCAGCGAAGGACGTCGGCAGGAAGCTCGCCGAGCGGGCTCTGGCAAAAGGGGTCAAACGGGTTGTCTTCGATCGCGGCGGCTATATTTATCACGGGCGCGTCAAGGCGCTGGCGGAGGCCGCGCGCGAAGGCGGTCTGGAATTTTAGGTGAAGGATTCTCGATATGGCGCGTGAACCGAGGCAGCGCGAAGAACGCGACAGCGAGTTTGTGGATCGGCTGGTCCACATCAATCGCGTCGCCAAGGTTGTGAAGGGCGGCCGGCGTTTCGGCTTCGCCGCACTTGTGGTTGTGGGCGACCAGCGCGGACGCGTCGGTTTTGGCCACGGCAAGGCGCGCGAGGTGCCGGAAGCGATCCGCAAGGCGACCGATGCGGCGAAACGCGCGATGATCCGCGTCCCGCTGAAGGACGGCCGTACGCTCCATCACGAAACCCGCGGCCATCACGGAGCGGGAAAGGTGCTCGTGCGTCCGGCGCCGGCAGGTACCGGAATCATCGCCGGCGGTCCCATGCGTGCGGTGTTCGAGTCGCTGGGGGTTGGGGACGTTGTCGCCAAATCGCTGGGCACGTCCAATCCGTACAATATGGTGCGTGCAACCTTTGATGCCCTGAAACTGCAGCAATCGCCTCGTATGGTTGCCCAGCGGCGCGGGCGCAGCGTCAGCGAGATCATCGCTCGCCGCGAGGGCGCCGGCAAAGCCGAACAGCCCCCGGCCGGGAGCGCGGCATGAGCACGAAAGACGGAAAGACGGTCACCGTTCGCCAGGTGCGAAGCGCGAACCGCCGTCCCGAGAAGCAGGCTGCGACGCTGCGCGGACTCGGTCTCGGCAAGATTGGCCGCACACGTACGCTGGAAGACACGCCGGCGGTTAGAGGAATGATCCGCGCCGCGCGGAATCTCGTCGAGGTGGTCGAGGAGAAACGGTAATGAGACTCAACCAGTTGGCCAATAACGAAGGGGCACACCAGCGGAAGCTCAAGGTGGGTCGCGGTTCGTCGTCCGGTCTTGGCAAAACCTGCGGTCGCGGCGTCAAGGGTGCGAAGGCGCGCACCGGCACGAAAGTGTACGGTTTTGAAGGCGGCCAGATGCCGCTTTACATGCGCCTGCCCAAGCGGGGCTTCAAGAACATCTTTGCGCTCGATTTCGCGGAAGTCGGCCTCGACCGAATTCAGAAGGCGATTGAGGGCAAGCGTCTGGACGCATCGGCCAAAATTACCGAGGACATGCTGCGGGGCGCCGGTCTTGCTCGCACAAGCCGCAACGGCATTCGTATTTTGGGTGGTGCGCTCAAGGCGAGAATCGACATCGAAGTCGCGGGCGCATCGACCGGCGCCGTTGAGCAAATCAGAAAAGCAGGCGGCTCGGTGTCGCTGACGTTCAAAAAGCCGGTGCGTACCGACAAGAAAGGACAGCCGGGCAAGAAGGCGCAACGCCGTGCCAAGTCGGCGGAGAAGAGAGCGGCCCGGTAAGAATTCCGCGCCGGCGAGGCGCACGCGTTCAGGAGCATCGATATGGCCTCTGCGGCCGAACAGCTGGCGGCAAATTTCAACTTCGGCAACCTGGCCAAGGCGACGGAGCTGCGCCACCGCATCTTCTTCACTCTCGCACTTCTCATCGTTGCGCGCCTCGGCACTTTCATCCCGATGCCGGGCATAGATCCGAGCGCGCTCGCGAGGGAACTCTCACAGCAGCAGGGAGGGATGCTCGACATTTTCAACATGCTGTCGGGGGGCGCGGTGCAGCGCATGGCGATCTTCGCCCTCGGCATCATGCCCTACATCTCGGCCTCGATCATCATGCAGCTTTTCACGACGGTGTTCCCGGAGCTGGAAGCCCTGAAGAAGGAAGGCGAGGTCGGGCGCAAAACCCTCAATCAGTACACGCGCTACGGTACGGTGGGTCTGGCGGCGCTACAGGCGTACGGCATCGCCATCGGCCTCGAACATTGGGGCAATGTTGTCATCGATCCCGGCTGGTTTTTCCGTATTTCTGCGGTGATCACGCTGACCGGCGGCACGATCCTGTTGATGTGGCTGGGTGAACAAATCACGAGCCGCGGCGTGGGCAACGGCATCTCGCTCATCATCTTCGCCGGCATCGTGGCGCGTTTTCCGACCGCGATCACGCAGCTCTTCGAATCGGCGCGCACCGGCGCGATCGATGTGCCGGTAATCCTCCTCATCCTCGTCGGCGCCGTACTGCTTATTCTGTTCATCGTCTTCATGGAGCGGGCGCAGCGCCGACTGCTTGTCCAATATCCGAAGCGCCAGGTCGGCAACCGCATGTTCGGCGGCGAGTCCTCGCACCTGCCGCTGAAGATCAACGTCTCCGGCGTCATCCCGCCGATCTTTGCTTCCTCGATACTCTTGATGCCGACTACGGTGGCCAACTTCAACGGTCAAAACGTGCCCGACTGGCTGCAGACGATCCTGACCTATATCGGTCCGGGGCGTCCGCTCTATCTTCTGCTCTATGCGTTGATGATCATCTTCTTCTCGTTCTTCTACACGTCGATCATCTTCAATCCCGAAGAGACGGCGGACAATCTCAAGAAGTACGGCGGCTTTATTCCGGGCATCCGCCCCGGCAAGAAAACAGGCGAATATATCGACTATGTGTTGACGCGTATCACCGTAGTCGGCGCGCTCTATCTCGCCTTCGTCTGCATCATTCCGGAAGCCATCCGCACGAACTACGCCATCCTTACTTTTGGCGGCACGTCCATCCTCATCATCGTCAGCGTCATGATGGACACGATTGCGCAGATCCAAAGCCATCTGATCGCGCAGCAATATGAGGGTCTGATCCGGAAAGCGAAGCTCAGGGGAAGCAGGCGTTGAATCTGGTCCTTTTTGGGCCGCCGGGGGCAGGAAAAGGGACACAAGCCGGAATCCTGCAGGCCGAACGCGGCTGGCCGCAACTCTCGACGGGCGAAATGCTGCGCGCGGCCGCGCGCGCCGGTACGGAGCTTGGCCGGAAAACCAAGGACATCATCGACCGCGGCGAGCTCGTTTCCGATGACGTCGTCGTCGCCATCGTTGCGGAGCGCCTCTGTCAGGATACCTGTACAAAGGGTGCCGTCTTCGACGGCTTCCCGCGCACCATCGCGCAGGCCCGGGCGCTCGACAGAATGCTTGCCGGATGCGGCAAGCAGATCGACCGGGTGATCGAGCTGAAGGTTGATGACGAGGCGCTGGTCAGGCGTGTCGAGAATCGCATCCGCGAAGGGGGGGCGCACCGAGCCGACGACACTCCGGAGACGCTGCGCCATCGCCTGGGCGTCTATTATCGGAATACGGCCCCGTTACTCGATTACTACCGCGGGCAGGGGAAACTTGCCCGGGTAGATGGCATGGCTCCCATCCCCGAGGTGGCGAAGGCCATTTCCCAAATTCTCGACGGCGCGGCGATTTCCGGCAAGAACGCCTCTCCGACAGTTGACTGACCCCCGGCGATTCCTATAATCCGCGCCCTTGCGGCGGCCTCACATCCCCCATATATCGGTCTTCGGCCAAATTCCCGGCGGGAGCATCCGTTCGCGTTGCAATTCTGCCGGGCGCGAGAAGCCGCTCAGGACAAAAGGAGATTAACCGTGGCGCGTATCGCCGGCGTCAACATTCCCACGCAGAAGCGCGTCGAGATCGGGCTTCGCTATATTCACGGCATCGGCCCCTCCAAGGCGAGGGAAATCTGCCGAAAGGTGGGGATTGCCCCGAACCGGCGGGTCCATGACCTTACGGATGCGGAGGTCATTCAGATCCGCGAGGCGATTGACCGCGACTACATGGTCGAGGGTGACCTCCGCCGCGAAGTGGCGATGAACATAAAGCGGTTGATGGATCTCGGTTGCTACCGGGGTCTCAGGCACCGGAAGGGACTTCCCGTCCGGGGTCAGCGCACGCACACCAATGCGCGCACCCGGAAAGGTCCGGCCAAGGCGATCGCCGGCAAGAAGAAAGTGACGAAGTAGGACCCAAGGACCATGGCAAAGCCGGCGCCGCGTGCGCGAAAGAAGGAAAAGAAGAATGTTGCGGTGGGCGTGGCCCATGTCGCCGCGACGTTCAACAACACGATCATTACGATCAGCGACGGGCAGGGAAACACCATTTCCTGGTCGTCGGCGGGATCGTTGGGATTCAAGGGTTCACGAAAATCGACACCCTACGCGGCGCAGGTTGCCGCCGAGGATGCCGGAAAGAAGGCGGTCGAGCACGGCATGCGAACTCTTGAAGTGGAAGTGAGCGGACCGGGATCGGGGCGCGAATCGGCGCTTCGGGCGCTCCAGGCTGTCGGCCTGACAGTGACGGCAATCCGCGACGTAACGCCGATCCCACATAATGGCTGCCGGCCGCCAAAACGCAGGCGCGTTTAACGTTCGTCTCGCGTTCCAACTTGTCGAACGAATTGGGCGCGGGTTCCGCGTCCGGGAAACGATGAGGAAAAGACGTGTTCCAGAAGAATTGGCAAGAACTGATCAAACCCCAGAAGCTGAAGGTCGACAGCGGTCATGACGTCGGGAAGGCCGCGACTCTGGTCGCCGAACCGCTGGAGCGCGGTTTCGGCCTGACCCTCGGCAACGCGCTGCGGCGCGTGCTGCTCTCCTCGCTTCAAGGCGCAGCCGTGACTTCGATACACATCGAAGGCGTGCTGCACGAATTCTCGTCCATTCCGGGCGTGCGCGAGGACGTGACCGATATCGTGCTGAACGTGAAGCAGATCGCGATGCGCATGCATGCGGAAGGTCCGAAACGGCTGACGCTGCGCGCGACGGGGCCGGGTGAAGTTACGGCCGGGCAGATCACGCAGATCGCGGATATCGAGATTCTCAATCCAAACCTTGTGCTCTGCACGCTGGACGAGAAGGTCGAGTTTCGCATGGAGCTGACCGTCGCAACCGGCAAGGGTTACGTGCCGGCCGACCGGAACCGTCCGGAAGATGCGCCGATCGGACTGATCCCGGTCGACTCGCTGTTCAGCCCGGTCAAGAAGGTGAGCTACAAGGTCGAGAACACCCGCGAAGGACAGATTCTCGATTACGACAAGCTGACGCTGATGGTGGAGACGAACGGCGCCGTGTCGCCCGACAACGCCGTCGCCTATGCGGCACGCATTCTCCAGGACCAGCTGCAGGTTTTCATCAACTTCGAGGAGCCACGCGAGCGCGTCGCCGAAGAGGCGAAGCCCGATCTCGCCTTCAACCCCGTGCTCCTCAAGAAGGTGGACGAGCTGGAGCTGTCGGTGCGCTCGGCAAACTGTCTCAAGAACGACAACATCGTTTACATCGGTGACCTGATCCAGAAGACGGAAGCCGAGATGCTCCGAACGCCGAACTTCGGCCGGAAGTCGCTGAACGAGATCAAGGCGGTGCTGGCGGAGATGGGCCTGCATCTCGGCATGGAAGTGCCGGGCTGGCCGCCGGAGAATATCGAGGATCTGGCCAAGCGGTACGAAGACCAGTATTGAACAACCGCCTCACACCCTGAGCTTGTCGAAGGGTGAGGCCTCATCCTTCGACAAGCTTAGGATGAGAGGGCTATGAATTAGGATCGAAGGGACATGCGCCATCGCAATCAGGGTCGGAAGCTCGGCCGCACCACAGCGCACCGGGAAGCCATGTTCGCCAACATGGCCGCGGCGCTGATCAAGCACGAACAGATCAAGACGACGCTGCCGAAGGCGAAAGAGCTCAGGCCGATCGTCGAGAAGCTCGTCACGTTGTCGAGGCGGGGCGCGTCCGATCTTCACGCCCGCCGGCAGGCGCTCTCCCAGATCAAGGATCAGACCCAGGTCAAGAAACTGTTCGACGTGCTCGGCCCCCGCTATGCCGAGCGGCCGGGCGGCTATACCCGTGTGCTCAAGGCGGGCTTTCGCTACGGCGACAATGCCGAGATGGCGTTCATCGAATTCGTCGACAGGGACGAGAGCGCCAAGGGCCAGGACTCTGGTCCGGTAGAAGCCGATGAGGAAGCCGAGGAATAGGACTCACGCGGGACGCGGTGTCGCGCTTGCGGGGGCGGTGCAGAATTGACAAGGGGCGGTCGGGAGCCGCCCCTTTGCTTTTGAGGGACGCTTCACCATGAACAGCATCAGATCGATTGGCCTTGCAGCGGCACTCCTCGTCGGCTTTGCGGTCGCGGGGTCGTCCGCGGCCGAGACGCCGCAATCGATGCCGCAGGTTCAGCTTACCTTTGCACCCGTGGTCAAGCGCGTGGCCCCTGCCGTGGTGAACGTCTATTCGCGCTCGGTTGTACAGGCCCAGGTCAATCCGCTTTTCGCCGATCCTTTCTTCCAGCGCTTCTTCGGCGCGACGCCGGAAATGCGCCAGCGTGTGCAGCAGTCGCTGGGCTCGGGCGTCATCGTCCGAGCGGACGGGATCATCGTCACCAACAATCACGTGGTGCAGGGTGGCCAGAATATCACCGTCGCGCTTTCGGATCGCCGGGAGTTCAAGGCGCGCGTGCTGCTTGCCGACAGTCGCACCGATCTCGCCGTGATCAAGATCGACGCCAAGGGCGAGCGGCTGCCGACCATCGAATTCGGGGACAGCGATCGCCTGAGCGTCGGGGATATCGTGCTCGCCATCGGCGATCCCTTCGGCGTAGGACAAACGGTAACGATGGGCATTGTCTCTGCTCTTGCACGAACGCAGATCGGCGCCAGCGACTACCAGTTTTTCATCCAGACCGATGCCGCCATCAACCCCGGCAACTCCGGCGGCGCGCTCGTCACGGCCGATGGAAAACTCGCAGGGATCAACACCGCCATCTATTCGCGCACCGGCGAGTATGCCGGCATCGGTTTTGCCACCCCCGCAAATCTTGTCCGGCGCGTCGTCGAGGGTGCGCTCGGCGGCGGTGTAAAACTCCCGTGGTTTGGCGCCGATGGCCAGCCGGTAACGGAGCAGATCGCGCAGGCCATGGATTTGCCGCGGCCGGGCGGCGTCCTGATCAAGAGCGTCTATCCCGGTGGCCCCGCGGCACAGTCAGGTCTCAAATCCGGCGATGTGGTGCTAGCGATTGATGGTGTCGATGTGGACGATATGCAGGGCCTGAACTATCGCGTCGCCACGCATCGGCCGGGAGATGTTGTACATGTCCGTGTCTCCGGCGGCGGAAAAAAGACGCGCGATGTTTCTCTCGCCGTGGGTCTGCCGCCGGAAAACCCGCCGCGGCAACTGACGTCCATCGGAGGGCGCAATCCGCTGACAGGCGCTCATGTGGAGAATCTTTCGCCCGCGGTCGCGTCCGACCTGCAGCTGGACTTCTCCGCGCACGGCGTCGTGGTGGTTTCAACGAGCGACGGTACGCCCTCCGGATCCTACGGTTTCCAGGCTGGTGACATCATTCGCTCCATCAACGGACAGGAAGTACACTCGGTCGGTGAGCTGCAGCGCGCTCTCGAAGCGGCGGAGGGCCACTGGGAGATGGTCATCCAGCGCGGCGACCAGCATCTCACGCTTTCGGTGAGCGGATAGGGCGAGCGGGCATCGGTTCGCGCTTTGCTCGCCTCCTCCCGCGCAAATGCACCCGCTGCGCCAGCGCTTGCGCGGCGAGCGCTATAATTGTCCCATGTCCGATCTGTTCGAAGCCGGAGGGCTGGAGGGTGACGCGCCGCGACCGCTTGCCGATCGTCTGAGACCACAATCGCTCGCCGAGGTGGTCGGCCAGGATCATCTGCTCGCGCCGACGGGTCCCATCGGCCGCATGGTCGCGGAGAACCGGCCGCATTCGATTGTGCTCTGGGGGCCGCCAGGCACCGGCAAAACGACGATCGCGCGGCTCCTCTCGAACGCGTTCCGGCTTCACTTCCAACAGTTGTCGGCGGTTTTTTCCGGCGTCGCCGACCTCAAGAAAGCCTTCGACGCGGCGCGCCAGCGCCGTCGTACGGGGCAGGGCACGCTGCTCTTCATCGACGAAATCCATCGCTTCAACCGAAGCCAGCAGGACAGCTTTCTTCCCGTCGTCGAGGACGGCACCGTCGTTCTCGTCGGTGCGACCACGGAGAACCCATCGTTCGAGTTGAACGGCGCCCTCCTGTCGCGCGCCCAGGTTCTGGTGCTGCGCCGGCTCGATGACGCGGCGCTGGAGACGCTCCTGGCCCGTGCCGAAGCGTTCTACAAAAAACCGTTCCCGCTGACCGACGAGGCGCGCGAGACCCTGCGAGCGATGGCGGATGGCGACGGCCGCTACGTACTCAATCTTGCGGAGGAAATCGCGGTCGTACAAACGGATCGGCCGCTCGATTCTGCAAGCCTCGTCGCGCTCGTGCAGAAGCGCGCGCCGCTCTACGACAAGACCCGTGAAGAGCATTACAACCTCATCTCGGCGCTGCACAAATCGATCCGCGGCTCCGATCCCGACGCGGCGCTCTACTGGCTCGCGCGTATGCTCGCCGGGGGCGAGCAACCGCTCTACATCGCGCGGCGGCTCGTGCGCGCGTCAGTGGAGGATATCGGTCTTGCCGATCCCCAGGCGGTCGTGCAGGCGCTGGCAGCCAAAGACGTGTACGATTTCCTGGGCAGTCCGGAGGGCGAAATCGCACTTGCGCAGGCGGTCCTTTATCTCGCGAGCGCGCCGAAATCGAACGCGGTGTACGTGGCGCACGGCGCTGCGATGCGCGCAGCCGGAGAACATGGTTCGCTCACGCCGCCAGCACACATTCTGAATGCGCCGACGAAGTTGATGAAAAAGCTCGGTTACGGCAAGGGCTACGAATACGACCATGCGGCCGACGATTCCTTCTCCGGCCAGAACTACTTTCCCGAGGGCATGCAGCGTGAGAACTTCTACGCGCCCAAAAATACAGGCTTCGAACGTGAAGTCCGAAAGCGCCTGGAACACTGGGCCAATCTGCGAAAGGCGCGGGGCACTGATCCCGGCGCCTAGGCGGCCGGATGGATCAGCGGAAGCGGGCTACGCCCATGCCGGCGATAGACGAAGAAATCGGAATCCAGCGTAAGCACGCCGTGTCGCTCGTAAAGTTCCGACATGCGTACGATACAGGCGTCTGCAAGTGACATGGGTTGGTCGCGGTACTTGCGGCAGAGTGCACGAACCGGCGCAATGTGTTCGTCGAGTCGGAAAGCAATTCGGATGGCACCGCTGTCCAGCAGGCGGAACAGAGCATCCTGTGCCGGAGTCAACCGTCCGAGCAGGTACATCGATTCGGCAAGGACCGGCTCACACACGAGCGCTGGCGGCTCCAGTTCCTCGAACCGCGCGACCGCCCACGCGTGGACGCGCTGGCCTCTATCAAGCAGTGCAACGAGCGGCCCGGTGTCAACGATCGCCGCGCGCATCCCGCCCGAATCCCTCCAGATGTTTCGGGTTCGTGGCCAGATCCGGGACGCCGGAATCGACGACGCCCTTGGCACCCTTCACCAATTCCGCCATGGTCAAACGACGTCGTGACGCGGGTGATCGATCCAACAGGAGGCTAAGCCCGGCCTCGACAAGATCCTTCACCTTCCGACCGCTTAGCGCTGCTTCCGCTTTGACGCGCCGATAAAGCTCGTCTGGCAATTCAACCGTGGTCTTCATGGTTGGTCACTTATATGGATACCCATATTTATGGGAAAGTGTCGAATCATGCAATCGGCGCCGGTGAGGTTTTCGGCTCGCTCCGACCAACCTTGCGAGGCTGTTCGTCTCGCCCCTGGCATTTGGAACACGGTTTGCCAATTTTCGGAATGTGCGGGACTTGGAATGGTCCACCCAGGGGCTGCGATCCGCCGAGTCTGACTAATCCCTCGGCGTCTTGTCGTTCGGACTGCGCCCGTATTGCAGCACCTTCACCTTCTCCAGAGTAACGAGACCGCTGCCCATCATCCCATCGAGCACGGGCAGAAAGGCATCGATCTTTTCCTCCGTGTCGACGATTTCGATGACGAAGGGCAGGTCTTCGGAAAGGCGCAGGATCTTCGCCGTGTGAATTCGGCTCGACGGTCCGAACCCCATCGGCCCGCGGAGCACCGTGGCGCCTGCGAGGTGCAGTTCGCGCGCTTTCATCACAATTGCTTCATAAAGCGGCATGCCGGCGTGCTTATCGGCTTCGCCGATGAAGATACGAAGCAGCATGGCGTCGCGCGGGAGGTTCATCTCAGACGCCTTTCATCTGATTGACCGCGGCCGCGCAAATGGCGCCGAGCCACACGAACAGAAGACACAGGGCGACGGAGGCCAGCACGTTGCCGCCAGCGTAAAGCCATTCGCGATCGTTCATCAGATTGAGCGTTTGGAGGCTGAAGGACGAAAAGGTCGTATACCCGCCGCAGAAGCCGGTCATGACGTATTGGCGCGTGCTGCCGCTAACGAGGAACCGGCCATCGGGTGCAGTCAGCGTCGCAAAAAAGCCGATCACGAACGATCCCGTAACGTTTACGATGATCGTGCCCCAAGGAAAGGTCTGCCCGACGGCGTTGGCGATGACCCCCGACAGCCAGTAGCGCGCCAGCGTGCCGAGCGCGCCGCCGAGTCCAAGCAGGAGCAAGAATGGGAGTCTGATGTTCATTTCGATTCGCTGGAGATCAGGGTACACGCGGAGTCCATGAAAAGCGCGCAGGTTGAAGCCGACGATGACGGCGCCCGACTCGACCGCTGGTTCAAGCGCCACTATCCGGCTGTGAGTCACGGGCAGCTGGAGAAGCTTTTGCGCACAGGGCAGGTGCGCCTCGACGGCAAGCGCGCCAAGGCGGCCGAACGGATTTCCACAGGTCAGATCATTCGCTTGCCGCCCCAGCTTGAGACGATGCACAATGCTGTGGAAGCCCCGTCCACACATTCACAGCCGGGTTCTCCACAATCGAGTGAGCAGGCGAGGAAACGGGCCGAAGCGCTTGTGATTCACAAGGATTCGAGCGTCCTTGTTCTCAACAAGCCGAGCGGGCTTGCGACCCAGGGCGGTAGCGGCATCAGGGAACATGTGGACGGGCTGCTTGAGCACCTGACGTTCGGAAAACGACAGCGCCCGCGGCTTGTGCATCGGCTCGACCGCGATACTTCGGGTGTTCTTGTGGTCGCGCGGACGGTACCGGCGGCGGTGGCGCTGAGCGAATCCCTCCGGCGCCGCGATGCCGAAAAGGTTTATTGGGCACTCACAAAGGGTGTGCCCGATCGCCCACGCGGACGCATCCGTTCTTCGCTCGGGAAGGAAAAGGTCGGCCGCGACGAGAAGATGCGCGAAGTCGAGGCGGATAGCGAAAACGCGAAAGCTGCAGTGACGGATTATCTCGTCGTCGATACGGCCGGGCGCGAATATGCTTGGTTGGCGGTCAAGCCACGCACCGGCCGAACGCATCAGATTCGCGTGCATCTGGCCTCGCTCGGCACGCCCATCGTTGGTGATTTCAAATATGGCGGCGCCGCCGTGCGCGGACGCGGCGAAATCGAAAACCGCCTTCACCTACATGCGCGTTCGATCGACATCGCCCATCCGGAAGGCGGGCGCCTCAACGTAACAGCGCCGCTGCCGCCACACATGCAGCAAACGTGGAATCTCATGGGCTTCGATGCCGAAAGTCCCACGGCGCGCTTCGCCCGCGAAAGGCATTCCCAAACGCGATGACTCGCAGCCATCCGAAGCGCAGTTACAAAACCGCCACTGCCGCTGCGTCCGGCGAGAATTTCGAAATACTGCTGGACGAGATACCGGCCAGAATCGGAACGACACCGCTTCGGCTGCCAACACGCGCGCTCGCGGATGCGATCGCACAGGAGTGGCGCGAACAGGGGGAAGTGCTCGATCCGGAGCGCATGCGGCTGACGGGGCTCGCCGGCTCGGCGCTAACCAAGGTGTCGACACAGCGCGGCGCCGTGATCGAGCACGTTCTGGGCTATGGGCGGAACGAACTGCTTTGCTACCGCGCGGCCGAGCCACCCGAACTGATCGCGCGCCAGAACGAGCAGTGGGATGTGCTGCTTGAATGGGCCCATCTGCGGCGCGGCATCCGTTTCGTTGCCGATTCCGGCATCAGTTTCATCGAGCAGCCGGTGGATGCACTCCTGCGCATGCAGGAGATCGTGTCCGACTGCGACAATTTCGAACTGGCGGCGCTCGACGCGGCAGCGACCCTTGCGTCCTCCTTCGTCGTCGCGCTCGCGCTTGTCGAGGGCCATATCAATGCGGAAGAGGCGTTTGCGGTTTCGCATCTCGACGAACTCTTTCAGGCGCAAAAATGGGGCCGCGATGCGAATGCAGAATTGCGCCGTGCACGCATTCTGACCGGGCTGAAAGCCGTCGAGCGCTTCGTCTCGCTCATCGATTGATCGGGCGCGAAGAGCAAAGGGAACTGCCGAGGCGCTGAGGCAACAAGAAAAACCACCGAGACACAGAGACCACGAAGCAGGGGATTATGCGCGCCGAAGGCGCGCGACAGGTCTTCTCCGTGACCTCTGTGTCTCTTTGGTAAATCTCGATACCCTTTGTGCCCTGGCGGTTTCTTGTCTGCGCCTCCTCGTGCAATTCACGTTGGTTGAGAATCGGCGTTGAAATTGTCACACTGAAAGGGCGAGCAGGGGATTCGATGAAGCACATTATCCAGGAGCTGGAACAGCGGCGGGAACGTGCGCGGCTTGGCGGCGGCGAAGCGCGCATCAAGACGCAGCACGAACGCGGAAAGCTCACTGCACGCGAGCGGCTCGATCTGCTTCTCGATCCCAATTCGTTCGAAGAATTCGACATGTTCGTCGAACACCGGAACGCCGATTTCGGTGCCGACAGGAATCGCATCCCCGGCGACGGCGTGGTCACCGGCTGGGGCACGATCAACGGCCGCATGGTCTATGTCTTCGCCAAGGATTTCACGGTCTTTGGCGGCTCGCTTTCCGAAACGCACGCCCAGAAAATCTGCAAGATCCAAGACATGGCGATGCAGAACCAGGCGCCGATCATCGGGCTCCTCGATGCCGGCGGCGCGCGTATCCAGGAAGGCGTATCGAGCCTTGCCGGTTACGGCGAAGTGTTCAGGCGCAACGTGCTGACGAGCGGAGTGGTGCCTCAGATATCGGTAATCATGGGGCCATGCGCCGGTGGCGACGTCTATTCGCCCGCGATGACCGACTTCATCTTCATGGTGCGCGACACGTCGTACATGTTCGTCACCGGTCCCGATGTGGTGAAGACAGTAACGCAGGAGGATGTCACCGCCGAAGAGCTGGGCGGCGCGCGCGTACATACGACGAAGTCCGCTGTCGCGGACGGCGCCTACGAAAACGACGTCATTGCCCTGGAGGAAATACGGCGGCTGTACGATTTTCTGCCGCTCAACAATCGCGAGAATCCGCCGTGCTGGCCGACGACCGACGATCCCAGGCGCGAGGAACCCTCCCTCGATACACTCGTACCCGAGAATCCCAACAAGCCTTACGACATGAAGGAACTGATCCTGAAAGTCGCGGATGAGGGTGATTTCTTCGAGATTCAGGAAAACTTCGCGCGCAACATGATCACGGGCTTCGGGCGTCTCGAGGGCTCGACGGTCGGATTCGTCGCCAACCAGCCCATGGTGCTTGCGGGTGTTCTCGATTCCGATTCGAGCCGCAAGGCGGCGCGTTTCGTGCGCTTCTGCGACTGCTTCAACATACCGATCGTCACCTTCGTCGACGTGCCCGGATTCCTTCCCGGCGTGGCGCAGGAGCATGGCGGCATCATCAAGCACGGCGCGAAGCTGCTCTTTGCCTTTACCGAAGCGACCTCGCCCAAGGTGACGGTGATTACCCGCAAGGCTTACGGCGGCGCCTATGACGTAATGGCATCCAAACACATGCGCGCCGATGTCAACTATGCGTGGCCGTCGGCGCAGATCGCAGTGATGGGTGCCAAAGGCGCGGTCGAGATCATCGTCCGACAGGATATCGGCGACAGGGAAAAGATTGCCGCGCGGACGAAAGAGTACGAAGACCGCTTTCTCAACCCGTTCATTGCGGCTAGCCGCGGTTACATCGACGACGTGATCCGTCCGCACTCGACGCGCTGGCGCATCACGCGGGCATTACGAATGCTGCGCAAAAAACAGGTGCCGCAGATCTGGAAGAAACACGGCAACATTCCGCTGTAAATCTGCATCCGCGCACGGGCAAAGCCGCGCGTCATCTTCCGCCAAAGGCTACGCACGGTGCGGTCGGCGCGAGCAAGAGGGGCAGAGCCACTCGATCCTGGATGGCAATCGGGCAAGTGTCACGACAAATTAACTGGGAACCCCGCGCAACTTTCGGCTCGTTGCCTTGTCTTGCTTGTAGCGGGATGCGGTACGAATTGAGGAAGGGATTGCGATGAAACGCGTGTTCTTCCGCCTGTGCGGCGCGATTGGCTGCGCGTTGGCGGTGCAGTTTCCGGCGACGGCAATCGCCAAGAGCACAGAAACGGTCATTTACTCTTTTTGTAGCGTGAAGAATTGCGCGGACGGCAACGGATCCTTAGCCGGCCTGGTCGATGTGAACGGCGTGCTGTATGGCACAACCGAATGGGGCGGCACACACTGCCGGCGCCAATTTGGCGGCTGTGGCACGGTCTTCTCCGTCAACGCGACCACCGGCACCGAGGCAGCAATCTACTCTTTTTGCAGCCAGAAGAAATGCAAGGACGGCATGTTCCCCGCGGCCAGTCTGATCAATATCAAGGGCACGCTGTATGGAGCAACGCCGGGGGGCGGCACACAGCACGAAGGCACCGCATTTGCGCTCAATCCGAGCACCGGTGCGGAGACGGTGCTCCACTCGTTCGGCACCAGCGGCGGGGACGGCGCGGACGGCTGGGCCAGTCTGATCGATGTGAACGGCACGCTGTATGGCACCACCTGCTGCGGCGGTGCCAATGCGAACGGCGGCACGGTGTTTGCGATCAACCGAAAGACCGGCGCGGAGACCGTGGTCTATTCCTTCTGCAGCCAGACGAATTGCACGGACGGTGCAGGGCCGCTCGCCAGCTTGATCGAGGTCAACGGCGCGCTCTACGGGACGACTTCCGTCGGCGGCGCGAATGAAGATTGCGTTGGCTTTGGCTGCGGCACGGTATTTTCGGTCGACCCGGCGACCGGGGCAGAGACGGTGGTCTATTCCTTTTGCCGCCTGAGGAACTGCAAGGACGGCGCAGGGCCCTCCGCGGGCCTGATCAATGTCAACGGTACGCTTTACGGTACAACGGAGGGAGGCGGCAGCGATACGCGCTGTAGTGATCCCCAAGGGTACGCAGGGTGCGGCACGGTGTTCTCGATTGACCCGGCGACGGGCACGGAAACGGTCCTTCATTCGTTTCATGAAAACGGCAAGGATGGATGGGCGCCCCTCGCAGGCCTGATAGATGTGAAGGGAATTCTGTATGGCACAACTCAGCTGGGCGGCAGCAACACGAGCTGCGGCTTTGGCGGTCAAACCGGCTGCGGCACGGTGTTTGCCATCGACCTGAGCACGCTCACCGAGAAGGTGCTCTACTCATTCTGCAGTCAGGCAAATTGTACGGACGGAATGTTCCCCCTGTCCAATCTTATCGCTGTAAACGGCGCGCTGTACGGCACAACGGAACAAGGCGGCACAAACTGCCCAAGCAGCAATGGTTGCGGGACGGTGTTTGCGATCAAGAACCCTTGACCGCCATGGCACGATCACAGAACGAGGCGCGGCAGGTCCAAAAGCCGAAAAGAGGGCACTACCGCTTCGCGCGCGGTTTGCGTGGCTTCGGGCCGGGCTTCTGCCGGGCAAGCGTGCGGCCGAGGCGCTTCTCGAGTTTGGCGACGAAGGCCGGCGAGCCGAGCGGCCGCCCCGTGCTTTCGTGGGCGCGGATGGCTTCGCGTTCCTCCTCCGTCAGCGGTTCCTCAAGGAAGGCGCGCCAGTTGCTCATGTGCTGGAGCAGCGGCTTGACGTCAACGACCCGATCGTCGCGGCCGGCAAGATGCGCCCGCGCACTGGACCATTGCCAATCGCGCGGACGCTTCGCGACCTTTCTCAACACAGGCGACAATTCCACGAATTTTGCGCAGGCGAGAACATGGCCGTCGTCCATCGGGAACGATGCAAATCGTCCCTGCCAGAGAAAACCCCGCCAGTTCTTGCGGTCGTTGATCGCGCGCGTGTAGCGGCGATGGGACTCTCCAAGCGCCGCGCGCAACCCGTCTTCGTCGCTCGGCACGAGCAGGAGATGTACGCGATCGGGCAGAAGCGCATAGGCCCACACATCGGTGCGCGCGCCTTCGGCGCCTTCGGCGAGCAGTTGCAGATACAGTTCGTAATCGGATTCCGAGAAGAAAACCTTTTGTCCGCGGTTGCCCCGCTGCGTCACCAGATGGGGCGATCCGGCCGCCACCACTCTTGCCAATCGCGCCATGACGTCCCTATCCCGCCGATGAGAGCCGTTGTCAATTCCGTATCATGTCCCCGACTTCTCTCCCGCCCAGGCCCAGCATTCCATTTCAACTGCGGCGCCGAGCGCGAGTCCGTTCGCACCGAAAGCGGAACGCGCGGGAAGCCGCTCCGGTTTGAAATATTCCAGATAAACTTTGTTGAATCTCGGCCATTCGGACATGTCCGCAAGCATGACCGTACATTTGAAGACGTCGTCGAAAGAACGGCCCTCCGCGTTCAGGACGCGCGCGATGTTTTCCATCATTTGACGGGTCTCGGCTTCGATGCCCCCGGGAACAAGTTCAAGGGTTCCGGGTCTGTGGCCGATCTGGCCGGAGAGACAGAGAATGTTTCCGACCCGAACGGCGTCGGAGAAGGGGAGGCCTGCACTCCTCGTGCCGTGCGAAACAAATGAAATCCATATCCTGTCTCCCTTCTTCGCAGCATGGCTGCGGGCGGTTTACGGCAAAGTCCCAAGCCCCTAAAACAAAACTGTCATCTCGGGGCTTCTCGTGTTCAGGAAAATCCTCATAGCCAATCGGGGCGAGATCGCCTGCCGGATCATCAAGTCCGCCCGGCGCATGGGGATCGCCACAGTGGCCGTCTATTCCGAGGCCGACGCAGGTGCGCTCCACGCGGAAATGGCGGACGAGGCAGTCGCGATCGGGCCGCCGCCGTCGGCCCAGTCCTATCTCAATGTTCGGCGCATCGTCGACGCCTGCCGCGAGACGGGCGCGGAGGCCGTTCATCCCGGCTACGGTTTTCTCTCGGAGCGCGGGGGCTTCGCCGAGGCGCTGGCCGCGGCCGGGGTTGTGTTCATCGGTCCGAACGCGCGGGCGATCGCCGCGATGGGCGACAAGATCGAATCCAAAAAACTTGCGCGGGCTGCGGGCGTATCGGTCGTGCCGGGGTTTGTGGGCGAGATCCGCGACGATGCGCACGCGAAATCGCTTGCGCGCGAAATCGGCTATCCCGTCATGGTGAAGGCATCCGCGGGCGGAGGCGGAAAGGGTCTTCGGATCGTGCATCGCGAGAGCGACCTCCTGCAGGCGATCGATTCCTCCAAGAACGAAGCACGCGCGAGCTTCGGCGACGACCGGTTGTTCATCGAAAAGTACGTAACCGAACCGCGGCATATCGAGATTCAGGTGTTGGGCGACACGTACGGCAATGTCATTCATCTGAACGAGCGCGAATGTTCGATCCAGCGGCGCCATCAGAAGGTCATCGAGGAGGCCCCATCGCCGTTTCTGGACGAGGCAACGCGTCGCGCCATGGGCGAACAGGCGGTCACGCTCGCGAAGGCGGTCGATTACGACAGCGCCGGCACCGTCGAGTTCATCGTCGACGCAAACAGGAACTTCTATTTCCTCGAAATGAACACGCGTCTCCAGGTCGAGCATCCCGTCACCGAACTGGTGACGGGCGTCGATCTCGTGGAGCTGATGATCCGCTCGGCCGCGGGGGAGCGGCTCCCGATCGTACAAAGCGATGTGAAGCTGTCGGGGTGGGCCCTCGAGTCCCGCATTTACGCCGAGGATCCCTACCGCGGTTTTCTGCCATCCACGGGACGGCTCGTGCGATATCGGCCGCCTGCCGAAGGCAGCCACGAAGACGTAACGCTGCGCAACGACACAGGCGTGTACGAGGGCGGTGAGATTTCCGTCTGGTACGACCCGATGATCGCGAAGCTTTGTACGCACGCACCTTCGCGCGATCGGGCAATCGACGCGATGGCCGACGCGCTCGATGAATTCCGCATCGACGGCATAAGCCACAATATTCCATTCCTTGCGGCCATCATGGCAAACCCGCGTTTCCGTTCCGGAAGGCTGTCGACGGGTTTCATTGCCGAGGAGTTTCCGGACGGGTTTCACGGCCGACCGCTGGACGGGACGCGCAGGCGCCGTTTCGCCGCGGCGGCCGTCGCGGCCCGCCTCACTCGTGCGGAGCGCGCCAGCCGGGTTTCGGGGACGCTGAACGGCGCGCTTGCCGCCAGCGAGGCCTGGGTTGTGGCCCTGAACGGCGGTCAACTCGCGGCCGCCGATGCGAAACTCGCAGCCGGAACGGTTTCTCTTCGCCTTGACGATCTGCCTTTCGAAGCCGACGTAAATTGGGATCCCGGTGAGCCCGCGATGACCCTGATCGAAAAGGGCGAACGGTTCGTCCTGCAGGTTGTACGCGAGCAGGGTGGTTATCGCCTTTCTCAGGGTGGCTCTTCAGTGCTCGCAGCGGTCCGCCGCCCGGACGCGGCAAGGCTTGCCGCGCTGATGCGAAACAAACCGGCAGCGGACATGTCGAAATTCCTGTTGTGCCCGATGCCGGGCCTGATCGTTTCCGTGAATGTAAGCGAAGGGCAGGACATCAAGGCGGGCGACACGCTGGCAGTTGTCGAGGCGATGAAAATGGAGAACGTGCTGCGGTCGGAGCACGACGGAACCGTGAAAGCGATCAAGGCTCGCAAGGGTGACACGCTTGCCGTCGACGACGTCATCCTCGAATTCGCGTGATGGTGAAACGTGTCGGACGATGATGTGACGACGCTGCGCCTGCGGATCGAGGGATCCGTACAGGGAGTAGGTTACCGCTTTTTCGTCGTGGACGCGGCCCGCAAACTTGGCCTCGACGGCTGGATCCGCAACCGCAGCGATGGGTCCGTGGAAGCGCTCGTCTCGGGTCCGACCAAACAGGTCGAAAGCTTCGTTGCGATCTGCATGCGTGGGCCGCCCGGTGCGCGCGTCAGCAACGTCGATATGCATGCCGCCGACGCGCCGTTGGAACGCGGCTTCCGCACGCGCGCGACGGTTTAGGTGCTCCTGGACCGGGTATCCCTGGCGACGGTCTCCGGGAAAAAAGCGCGCGCGGTTGTAGCGGAAGTCAGCCGAAGACGTTCGCGAATTCTCTTTGCAGCACTGCATCGACCTCCGGCATCGATGCATCAACACCAAGTGCGGCGAGACTCGTCACGCCATGGCCGCGCACACCGCAGGGCACGATGCCCGAGAAGTGGGAAAGATCGGGTGCCACATTAAGCGCAATCCCGTGATAGGTGATCCAGCGCCGCACGCGCACGCCGATCGCGGCGATCTTGTCTTCACCCCCGTCGGGGCGAACGACCCAGATTCCGACGCGTCCCTCGCGGCGTTCACCGTTGATTCCGAAATTGCCGACCGTACGGATCAGCCACTCCTCGAGATTGTGTACAAACCCGCGCACGTCGGCGTTGCGGCGGCGGAGGTCGAGCATCACATAGGCAACGCGCTGCCCGGGCCCGTGATAGGTGAACTGTCCGCCGCGCCCGGTCTGGAAAACAGGAAAACGCGCGTCGAGAAGGTCCGAAGGGTCGGCGCTCGTGCCCGCGGTGTAAATGGGCGGATGTTCGAGGAGCCAGACGAGTTCGCCCGCGCGATGTTCGGCGATTTCGGCCACGCGCCGCTCCATGAGCGCGACGGCTTCCGGATACTGGACCAGTCCCTCGGAAGTGCGCCATTCCACCGGCCAGACAGGCATTTCGTGCGGGAGAAGCGAGGCGCTCATTCGACCTCAATAGGGGATTTGATGAACTGCCTCTACTGCCATGAAGGCTAAACGCGGAGAGCGCAGGGGCTTCGCGGAGGACGCGGGGGAATCATTGGCGCGCGGAGCGCAGCCTTCACAGGCGTGGGGTGATTTGCTAGGACCCACACCGACGCGGTCGTGGCGGAACGGTAGACGCGCTAGCTTGAGGTGCTAGTGGGGCAACCCGTGGAAGTTCGAGTCTTCTCGACCGCACCACTCTTCGCCTTTCGGGCTGCGCGTGGCGAGCCAGCCCTTACGTGTGTGCATTTCCAATGCTTCGCAATTCCTATCCGACGCTCGATTTCGGGCTGGGCGACACGGCGGACCTGCTGCGCGACAGCGTACGCAGTTTCAGCGACGATAAAATCGCGCCCATCGCCGAGGAGATCGACCGCACCAACAAGTTCCCGCGCCATCTGTGGCCGCAGATGGGCGAACTCGGCCTTCTCGGTATCACGGTCGAGGAAGAATTTGGCGGCGCGGGCCTGGGCTATCTCGAACACTGCATCGCTGTGGAAGAGGTGAGCCGCGGCTCGGCCTCAGTTGGGCTCTCTTATGGCGCCCATTCCAATCTGTGCGTGAACCAGATCCGCCGCAATGCGAACGAAGAGCAAAAGCGGCGGTATCTGCCCAGGCTGATATCCGGCGAACATGTCGGCGCGCTCGCGATGAGCGAGAGCGGGTCGGGCTCAGACGTGGTCTCGATGCGCCTTCGCGCCGACAGACACGGCGACCGCTACGTGCTGAACGGCACGAAAATGTGGATCACCAATGGCCCCGAGGCCGACGTCTTGGTGGTTTACGGCAAGACCGATTCGGCCGCCGGTTCGCACGGCATCACGGCCTTTCTCATCGAAAAGGGATTCAAGGGATTCAAAGCGGCGCAGAAGCTCGACAAACTCGGCATGCGCGGCTCCGACACGTCTGAACTCGTGTTCGAGGACTGCGAAGTTCCGGCCGAGAATGTGATGGGGTGCGTGGGAGGCGGCGTCGCCGTCCTGATGAGCGGGCTCGATTACGAGCGCACCGTGCTCGCGGCGGGTTCGATCGGCATCATGCAGGCCTGCCTCGACGTAGTGATCCCTTATCTCCACGACCGCAAGCAGTTCGGCCGGCCGATTGGCTCTTTCCAGGTCATGCAGTCGAAGCTCGCCGATATGTACGTGACGCTGACTTCGGCACGTGCGTATGTGTACGCGGTGGCGCAGGCCTGCGACCGCGGCCAGACCACGCGCAAGGATTCCGCCGGTGCCATCCTCTACGCCGCCGAAAAAGGGGTGTGGATGGCGCTCGAAGCGATCCAGTGCCTTGGCGGCAACGGCTATATCAACGATTTCCCGACCGGGCGGCTTTTGCGCGACGCGAAACTTTATGACATCGGCGCGGGCACATCCGAAATCCGCCGCTGGCTGATCGGGCGGGAATTGTTCGAAGAATCGGGCTGATTTTCGGGGTGTGAGAGCCTATCTAAACATAGGCAGAAATTCCGATCAAACCCCCGGACAAGGAGAATTTTCCATGGCTATGGCCGAGACCGTCATCCTTTCGGGCGCCAGGACGCCCATGGGGGCGTTTCAGGGCGAACTTTCGAGCAAGAGCGCGCCGGAACTCGGCGCAGCCGCCATTGCCGCGGCACTCGAGCGGGCGGAACTGGTGCCCGATCAGATCGACGAAGCGCTGATGGGTTGCGTGCTGCCGGCCGGCGTTGGTCAGGCGCCGGCGCGTCAGGCGTCTCGCTACGCGGGGCTTCCGGACCGCGTGCCCTGCACGACCATCAGCAAAGTCTGCGGCTCAGGCATGAAGGCCGTGATGTTTGCGGCGGATCAGCTCGCGACGGGCCGGGCAAGCATAATCGTGGCGGGCGGAATGGAATCGATGACCAATTCCCCCTATTTGCTGCCGAAGGCTCGGGGCGGTTATCGCCTTGGACATGGCGAGATCAAGGATCACATGTTCCTCGACGGCCTCGAGGATGCGTACGAACACAAGCTGATGGGGACGTACGCGGAAGATACCGCGCGGCAGTACCAGTTCACACGCGCCGATCAGGATGGTTTTGCGACGGAGTCTCTGCTCAGGGCAAAGCGCGCACAGCAGGACGGTTCGTTTGCCGCCGAAATCGTTGCCGTGAAGGTCAAGGGCAAAGGCGGCGAGGTGGATGTCGCTACCGACGAGGGACCGCGCCGCTCCGACCCCGCAAAAATTCCGACGCTCAAGCCTGCGTTTTCCAAGGATGGCACTGTCACCGCGGCGAATTCGTCGTCGATTTCCGATGGCGCCGCAGCCCTCGTGCTCGCGCGGGCCGACGTTGCGGACAAGCAGGGTTTGAGGCCGATTGCCCGGATCGTGGCACAGGCAAGCCACGCCCAGGAACCGCGCTGGTTCACTACCGCGCCGGTCGGCGCCATCGAAAAAGTTCTCGCCATGAGCGGATGGAACAGGGATGAAATCGATCTGTACGAAATCAACGAGGCGTTCGCCTGTGTCACGATGACGGCCATGCGCGATCTCGCGCTGCCGCACGACAGGGTGAACGTGAACGGGGGCGCCTGTGCGCTCGGCCATCCGATAGGCGCGTCCGGCGCTCGCATTATCGTAACGCTTCTGAACGCGCTTGAGCGGCGCGGCGGCAAGCGCGGGATCGCTTCGCTTTGCATCGGCGGCGGCGAAGCCACGGCGGTTGCGATCGAGCGCGTATGAGCGCGCTGAAGTCGGCGATCAATCCGCGGGACGCCGGCTTCAAGGCAAACGCTGCGGCGACGGCAAGGCTCGTCGACGAGCTGAAATCGCGGATGGCCGAGGCCGCCAAAGGTGGCGACGAGCGGTCGCGCCAGCGGCACACTTCGCGCGGGAAACTCCTGCCGCGCGATCGCGTCGAGCGACTTGTCGATCCGGGTTCGCCGTTTCTGGAACTTTCGCCGCTCGCGGCCTACGGCATGTACGAGGGCGACATTCACGCCGCGGGCATCATCACCGGCATCGGGCGCGTCGAGGGCCGCGAATGCGTGATCGTGTGCAACGACGCGACGATCAAGGGCGGTACGTACTACCCCGTCACGGTGAAGAAGCATTTGCGCGCCCAGGAGATCGCGCGGGAGAACCGGCTGCCCTGCATCTACCTCGTCGATTCCGGCGGAGCGAATTTGCCGAACCAGGCCGAGATCTTTCCTGACCGCGAGCATTTCGGCCGCATCTTTTACAACCAGGCCACACTGTCGGCGCTGGGGATACCTCAAATCGCATCCGTCATGGGCTCGTGTACGGCGGGCGGTGCCTATGTCCCGGCGATGTCGGACGAAACGGTGATCGTCAAAGGGCAGGGGACGATCTTTCTGGGTGGTCCGCCGCTCGTCAAAGCGGCGACGGGTGAGATCGTCAGCGCGGAAGAGCTTGGCGGCGCAGATGTCCATGCTCGCACGTCGGGCGTCGCCGATCACTACGCCAACAACGACGAGCACGCGCTCGCGATCGTGCGCCGGATCGCTGCGAATTTGAATACAGCGAAAAGCCCGAATATTCCGCTCGCGACACCCAAACCACCGGCATACGACGCATCGGAGCTCGACGGCATCATCCCGCGGTCGCTCGCGATTCAATACGACGTTCGCGAGGTCATCGCGCGGCTTGTGGACGAGTCGATCTTCGATGAGTTCAAGCGGCTCTATGGCACGACGATCGTCACCGGATTTGCGCACATCGAGGGCATTCCGGTCGGGATCGTTGCCAACAACGGAATCCTGTTCTCGGAATCGGCGCTCAAGGCGGCGCATTTCGTCGAGTTGTGCTGCCAGCGGCGCATACCGCTCGTCTTCCTGCAGAACATCGCGGGTTTCATGGTCGGCCGAAAATACGAAGCGGGCGGCATCGCCAAGGACGGAGCGAAGATGGTGACCGCCGTTGCATGCGCCTCCGTTCCGAAAATCACGGTATTGATCGGCGGCTCTTTCGGTGCCGGCAATTACGGCATGTGCGGGCGCGCCTACTCTCCCCGTTTTCTCTTCACATGGCCCAATTCGCGAATATCGGTCATGGGCGGAGAGCAGGCGGCGAGCGTACTCGCAACCGTCCATCGCGACGCCGAAAAATGGACACCGGAGGAGGCAGAGGCTTTCAAGAAGCCCATCCGCCAGAAATACGAGGACGAGGGCAATCCGTACTTCGCCAGCGCGCGGCTGTGGGACGACGGCATCGTTGCACCCGCCGATACGCGCCGTGTCCTCGCGCTGGCACTCTCGGCGAGCCTCAACGCTCCTGTCGCCCAGACCGAGTTCGGCGTCTTCCGGATGTAAAGTTCCGGTCCGTCAACTTCGAAACGGATCGCGAATCGTCAGACCCTCTATCGTTTGGCCGTGCTGAAAGTCTTCGCTCCAGAAAGTATGGCAGCGGGCGTCCAGAGCGGCCGCAATTAACATTGAGTCAGAAAGGGAGAACCGGTATCGCTCGGCGATATCGAGGCCGCGGTCATGCGTCGCGAGATTCGTGTTATGTACCGTAAGAACCGCACGTATACTGCCCAGCAACTCGCGGATCCCTCGGATGGGCTTTCCGAACTTGCGAGACGCCACCGAAGCAATTTCGTTCAAACCTGAACGGTAATTGTGCCGCCGTCTCGAAGCATCGCTTCAAGCCTGTCAGCCTGTACTGGATTGTCCGACAGGAGATAAAGCAAGACGTTCGAGTCGAAGAACTCGGCGGCGGTCATGTCCGTCGGCGGGATGGACGCACCTGCGATTCGTCAAGGCGCCCGCCACGCTCGTGCGCTTCCTCGCGATCGAACTTGAAGTCGTTCGGCATCCAGCCGCGATACTTACGAAGAGCCTTTAATGCCTCCTCGCGCGATGTGTCGCGTGCGACCGAGAGCCCCCGTCTGCCTTTGGGCGTGAGTTCGATCTTATCTCCTTCCTTCAGACCGAGTTCATCCACCAGCTCTTTTGGCAGGCGGACGGCGAGACTGTTGCCCCATTTCGCGATCTGCATGGCGCAACTCCAGATGATATACGTTGTTTAGTGTATATCATTTCGGCTGCGAATATCAAGACGCGGCGCTGCTTTTGCTGAGCGGTCCGCCACAGCTATAAGCAGGCAATGTTCAAGAAGCTTCTCATCGCCAATCGCGGCGAGATCGCCATCCGTGTCATGCGCACAGCACGGCGGCTCGGCATCGCGACCGTGGCCGTCTATTCGGACGCGGACGCGAACGCGCTGCACGTCGCCTTTGCAGATGAAGCGATCCGCATCGGACCGCCGCCCGCGAAAGAAAGCTACCTCGATATTGACGCCGTGATCGGCGCGGCGAAAACAAGCGGCGCCGAGGCCGTTCATCCTGGCTACGGCTTTCTTTCGGAAAACGCAGACTTCGCCGAGGCGTGCGCCAGGGCCGGCATCGTGTTTGTCGGTCCGCCGGTTGATGCCATCCGCGCCATGGGGTTGAAGGATCGCGCGAAGCACCTGATGGCCGCCGCAGGCGTAGCGGTCGTTCCGGGCTCCCAGGGTGATGACCAGTCACCGCAGAACCTCGCGGCGCAAGCGGCGCGGCTCGGCTTTCCGGTGCTCATCAAGGCGACGGCCGGGGGCGGCGGCAAGGGTATGCGGCGCGTGGACGCCCCTGCCGATTTCGCCGCCGCGCTCGAGGGCGCACAACGCGAAGCGGCTTCGGCTTTCGGCAACGATCGCGTGCTCATCGAGAAGTACATCTCTCGGCCCCGTCACATCGAGATGCAGGTCTTTGCGGACGCGCATGGCAACGCCCTGCATCTGTTCGAGCGCGACTGCTCGCTGCAGCGACGGCATCAGAAAGTGATCGAGGAAGCGACCGCACCCGGCATGCCGGACGCGATGCGGGAGGCGATGGGTGCGGCGGCGGTGCGTGCGGCGAAAGCCGTCGGCTATGTCGGCGCGGGCACCGTCGAATTCATTGCGGACTCATCCGAAGGCCTGAAGGCCGACCGCTTCTGGTTCATGGAGATGAACACGCGGCTTCAGGTCGAGCACCCCGTAACCGAAATGATCACCGGTTTCGATCTCGTCGAGTGGCAAATCCGGGTTGCGGCAGAGGAACGGCTGCCGAAATCCCAGGGCGAAATCCGGGCGAATGGTCATGCCATCGAGGCACGGCTGTACGCGGAGGATCCACGCAAGGGCTTTCTCCCGTCGACGGGCAGGCTCGAGCGTCTTCGCCTGCCTGTCGACGGCGGAGGCGTTCGCGTCGATACCGGTGTACGCGAGGGCGATTCGGTGACGATGTACTATGATCCGATGATCGCCAAAGTGATCGCTCATGATGCGACCCGCGAAAGCGCCGCGGCAAAGCTGGCGAATGCGCTGTGCGAGACGCAAATTGCGGGCGTGCGCACGAATGCCGGCTTCCTCATTCATGCGCTCCGTCACCCGGATTTTCTCGCAGGCGAGGTCGACACCGGGTTCATCGACCGCAACATTGACGCGTTGGTCCCGTCGCCGCCGTCGGCGCCCGTCTATGCACGCGCCGCAGAGTGCGTGATTGCGACCCGCGCGAAGCCGACGCGCCTAAGCGATCCCTGGGACGCGCAGGACGGTTTTCGGCTGGCCGGGGAAGCGCGCGAGAAACTGGATTTCATCGCGGAAGCCGCGCCGACTTCGGTCCTCGTTGTGCTTCATCGCGGCGGCGGGATGAGCATGACCGTCGATGGCGTGATCGCTGTCGCCTCGACGCACAGCAAGGCGATGGTCCTCTCGGATGGCGAGGTCGCGATCATGGACCAGGGCGAAACGTGGACGCTGAAGCTGCGCGATCCGTTTGAGCAGGCGGAAGGAAGCGCGGAGGTCGCCGACCGCGTCTCCGCACCCATGCCGGGGAAGATCGTCCGCGTCTCGGCCGAGCCGGGAGCGAAAGTGAAGCGTGGACAGCCGCTCGTCGTACTGGAAGCGATGAAGATGGAGCACACGCTCGCGGCGCCCGCTGATGCGAAAATAGAGAGCGTCGATGTCGCTGTGGGCGATCAGGTGCGCGAAGGCGCCGTACTGATACGATTTGGCAAGCCCAACAAACAACCGGCCTCATCCTGAGCTTGCCGAAGGATGAGACCCGCACCCTTCGACAGGCTCAGGGCGAGGGCATCATTTTGTGGAAACCTGTTCTGATGCTGCATCTCATCAAGCTCTGTGTCGGCGTCGAGACGCTCGAAGAACTAGCGCGCTGGCAGGCGAAACGCGTCGCCGCGTTGAAGAAAAAACGCGCGAAGCCGGAGCTCGTGCACGTCACACGCCAGACGCCGAAGCGCGCCGCGGAGCTACTCGACGGCGGTTCGCTCTACTGGGTGATCAAGGGACACATTGCGGCGCGACAGCGGCTCGTCGACATTCGGGCCGCGCGCGCGAAGGACGGTGTGCCGCGCTGCGGGCTCGTGTACGAACCGAAGCTCGTGCCGACCGTGCGATGGGCGCGTGACCCATTTCAGGGCTGGCGCTATCTCAATCCGAAGGACGCGCCACCAGATGTAAGAGCCGTCCAGCGCGCGATCGGCTTGCCCGCCGCGCTCTGTGCCGAACTCGCGGAGTTGGGATTATTGTGAATTCGCCTGAAGCCTTTTTGTGCGTGCGGCCCTGTATCTCATACAGCCATGTTGTCGATCAGACGCGTGCCTGAGATTGTAGCGGCGGCGAGTATGCGGGTTTCGCCGGTGACGCGGGTTAGCGGGGCAAGCGTTTGTGCGTCGCGAACCGTGACGTAATCGACTGAATCAAACCCCGCCGCGAGCAGCGCCTCTTTGCCTTCGCGCTCTGCGTCGGGAATTGATATGCCGCTGCGGGCTCGCTCGGCCGCTCTTGCAAGTACGCGATTGAGCTGGCCCGCGATCGCTCTTTCGCGCGGACCGAGATAGGCGTTGCGGGATGACATCGCCAGCCCGTCGACTTCGCGGACGATCGGTGCTCCTACAATCTCAATCGGAAGGCCGAGATCCCGGACTAACCGGCGTACGACGAGCAGTTGCTGATAGTCCTTTTCGCCGAACACTGCGAGATCGGGCGTGACGGCGATCAGCAGTTTGGCAACCACAGTCGCGACCCCGGCAAAGAAATTCGGGCGGAAATCGGATTCAAGCCCGCGGGCTGGTCCGCCGATCCGGACTTCGGTGGCAAATCCATTCGGGTAGATTTCGACGTTGTCGGGTGCGAAAATCACATCCGTCAGGCCTTGAGCGGCGATCTTCGCGCGGTCGTTATCCAGATTGCGCGGATAGCGCTGCAAATCCTCGGTGGGCCCGAACTGGCGGGGGTTGACGAAGATGCTCACGGCCACGTGCACGGCGCGTTCGGCGGCCGACGCAATCAGCGACAGATGACCCTGATGCAGCGCGCCCATGGTCGGTACGAGACCGAGGCGCGCACCCTCGTGGCGACGCCGCTCGGCAAGCCGCGCCCGCAGGGCGGGTACAGTCGTGATGACATCCGGGGTTTTCATGCTAGGAGACTAGCGCAAAGATACCCATATGCGCAGCACGCCCGAAACATCCCTCACATGAACCCAGACCCGTTACGAAAAGCGATTTCCGAAGCCTGGCTCGCCGACGAAGAGCGCACCGTAAGGCAGTTGATCGAACGCGCGCGGCTCTCGCCGGGAGAAAAAGCCGCCACGGAGGCGCTCGCCGCCGACCTTGTCCGGCGCATCCGGCTCGCGCGCGACAAGCGGAGCGCCGTCGACGCTTTCACGCAGGAATATGCGCTCTCGAGCGAGGAGGGGGTGGTGCTGATGTGTCTCGCCGAATCGTTGTTGCGCGTGCCTGACGCAGCAACGGTCGACAAGCTCATCCGCGACAAGATCGGCAGCGGCGATTGGGGCAGCCATTTGAATCGCTCGAAGTCGTTATTCGTCAATGCCTCCACCTGGGCGTTGATGCTGAGCGGCCGCGTTGTGACTCTCGACGAAGCCGCGAAATGGGATTTCGGCGGAATCTGGAAACGCCTGATCACGCGATCGGGCGAACCGGTGATTCGCCAGGCCGTGACCTTCGC
>Ga0070731_10000593_pt1 | contig 46363 bp, 36 predicted proteins | sample Coa_R1_2_FD_66448 | JGI IMG/M metagenome (GOLD analysis project Ga0070731, IMG submission 66448) | Surface soil microbial communities from Centralia Pennsylvania, which are recovering from an underground coalmine fire - Coalmine... | ecosystem: Environmental > Terrestrial > Soil > Unclassified ...
AGACGGCCAGATCGAATTGGGAATCGAAGGACATCTCCAGCACATCCGCGTGCACGAACGAAGTGCTGGGTGCTGAGTCCTGAGTGCTGGGTGATGAGTCGTGAGTGCTGGGTGATAAGTCGTGAGTACTGAATGCAGAATTTGGAGCGGGCGACGACGCAGGGGCGAGGTACTTTTTGGCGATTTCGAGCATGCCTTCGCTGAAGTCGATGCCGACGAATTCGCGGCGGCAGAGCGGTATTAAGAATCGCATCGCCGCGCCGGTGCCGCAACAGATGTCGAGCGCGGAATCGACGGGGCCGAGGGCGTTGATTGCGGGTTCGAGAATTGCATCGGGCGTGCGGAAGGGAGTCAGGTCGAATTTCGGCGCGAGCAGGTCGTAGCCGTGCCGCGTCGAGACGAGCGCCTGGTGGATCAGTTCGAAGAAGGTGGGGCCGTCTTTGGCGAACATGGTTGTCATAGTGCTGAGTGCTGAGTCCTGAGTGCTGAGAACTGAGTGTTGAGGAACAGCGGCGCGAGCGCTTCGCGCGCTCAGGGACCCAGGACTCAGCACTTAATTTTTCAACACCGGCATTTCATCTGTAACGGGCAGTTCGCCGCGGATCATGCGGGTGGCGGCGCCGACGAGTTTGAGGTAGTGGTCGCTGGGCAGGCCTTCGTAGGTGACAAAATTGGATTCCCCGACGGGCGGGTCGTTGGTGCATTTGAAGATCGCGGTGCCTTCGTCCACTTCGTCAAACATGGCCTGATAGACCATCGTCGCGCCGGCTTTTTTCGCGGTGACGTATTGAGTCCAGAGAAATTTTCCGCCGAGGCGCGGGGTTTGATTCAGCGGCGATTTCTGATTCATGTTGTGCCAACTGAATCCGGGGAAGACGACGGGCAGGTAATCGAGCTTGTGCTCCTTGCACCAGGCGATGTCGGGCTTCATCGTCTTCTCCGCGAAGCTCACGGCTTGCTCGGACTTTGCGAAGCGGCCAACCATCCACGGGCTGACGATGTCGGCTTTCAGAATCAATTCGTGGAGCGCTTTGTCGTTGACGGCGTCGCGTTCGAGCGTGCGCCAATAAGTGGGGACGCCGAGCATGACGGTGCAGCCGCCGTAAGTCGGATCGTTTTTCAGGAAATCGACGAGCGTCATCCCTTCGGCGAGCGTGTATTTGCGGCCGTCGCTGAAACCAAAACCCCACACGGCGACGACGGGTTTGCCGTTGTGATGGAGGTACGCGGGATCTTTGGTGATCTGCATTTTTTCGACGAGCAGTTTCCAATCGTCGATGACGCGCGGCATTTGGCCGACGTTCAATCCGGAGAGATCGTACATCACGGCGTACGTGCGGCCGTAGCGGTTGGCGCCTTCGCGGCAGTGATCGAGGACGGTGTTGAACTGGCGCAGGCCGGGCGGGTTGAAGACTTCGCCGGCGAAGCGCTGCACGAAGACGCCGTCAATGCCGTAGTCCTGCATCCATTTGAAATGACGCAGGACGGTTTTGGCGTTGAACGCGCTGTAGACTTCGGCGGTTTTGCCGCCGGCGGTTTTGAAGGGCGTCGCGTAGCGTTCGTCGGGATCGAGTTCGCTCACGTCTGGCCAGAGATCGATTTTGCAACTGCCCGGTTTGAAGCCATCGCGGCCGGACCAGTGGTACCAGCCGCGGTGGCAATCGTCGCCTTGCGCGGCGAACCAGCCCTGATAGCCGGCGAGAACTTTGCCGCGCATCGTTGAGCGGTCCACGCCTTTTTCGCTGGGGCCGCTGTAGGGCTTCATGGTTTGTTCGACGACTTGCTCACGCGTGAGGCGTTCGCCGGCGGCGCAGAATTGAATGAGGAATAAGACAACGATGGGCGGAAGAATTAAACGATAAACGCGTGCGCGCATTTTAAAAATGCTCCATTGGAATCATTGCAATCTACACCGAAACGGCGTCGCGTGCGCTTCGCGCTCTCAGGAGTTTCAGTACTTTGCAGGTCCGTTGGAGTACCGCCGCCTGCAGGCTGGAAGCCTGCACCACAACTAGCGACGGCTCGGAGAGCCGTTCTACTTTCCTTTGGCGATATTGTTGGAGATCGAGTACTGGACTGTTTTGTCACCGCTGAAATTGGTGTTGCCGATGCTCAGCGTCACGGGCACGCTCGCGCTGACTTTGCTCACGTTTGTGTTGGACAGGCCGAGCGCGTTGGTGGTATTTCCGTCAGAACTGGCGTCGATGACGCTGCTGGCCAGCTTCGCGGTAAAGCCCCAGTTTTTGCCTTTGTGGGTGAGCGCAAAGGTGCCTTGAGTGCTCTTGGCGTGGCCGGATTTGTCGAGCGTAAATGTGCTTTGCGCTCCGCCGGCGTTGAGCGTCACGGTCACGCCGGAGAAGTTAAATTGCTTGGGCAGGCCGCCGACGGTGCCTTTCAGCGTCATGCCGCTGCCGCTGTGCGGCTTGCCGGAGAAATCGACGCTGAAATTCAGGTTGTCCACGGAGAATATCGGATTGCCGGTGATTTGGACTTTGACGGTCGCGATCGTTTCGTCCGTGCCGTCGTCTACGTGCAGCGTCACGGTGTAGGTGCCGGGCGCTTGATAGGCGTATGTCGTTGAGGCATCCGAGCCGTAGCCGCCGTCGCCGAAGTCCCACCAATAATAGAGGTCGTCGCCGTCGGGATCGTGCGCGGCGGCGGTGAAGGAAATGTTCTGCGCGGTCGCGGCGGTGGCAGGCGTGGCGGTGGGGCCGGAGTCGATCACGGGCGCGTGGTTTTGCGTGACGGTAATTGTGGTCGTGTCGCTGGCTGAAAGCACGCTGTCGCTGGCGGTGATTTTGAGCACGTACACGCCCGGGACGGAGAAACTTACGGCTGTGAAAGCGTCGGTGGCGCTGTTGAACGTCACATCGCCCGGGCCGCTGACTTTTTCCCACTTCACGGTGACCGTGCCGGGCGGATTGGGCAGGCCGTCGTCGATGATCGTGGGCGCAAGCCAAGCCTGGTAATCGCCGTTGATCGCCGTGGTTTTATTTTGCGGAATCTTCACGGTTTGCGCATCGCCGGCGTGAACAATGGGAGCCGTGTTGACTTCCGCGCCGCCGCCGCCGCCAGTGGCGGTGTCGAGCGTCAACAGGAACGCATTGAAGCCCGTCGCGTCGATGGTGCCGAGACCGCCGATGCCGTTGTCGGTGCTGAACGAATAGCCGGCAACAATCACGCTGCCGTTGTAGACGGCGATGCCCACGCCGCCGTCGGCGTCGGAACCGCCGAACGTCTGCAAACCGTCGCCGCTGAAACTAGTCTTGGGCGCGCCGGTGCCAGCGTCAAGCGCGAGGACGAACGCATCGCTGATTCCGCCGCCACCGTACCACCAGATCGGGAGCAGATCCGAGACAATTCCACCGCCGGTCGTGTTCGGAGCGCTTTGTACGGAATTGGGAAGGCCGAACGCGTTGATCGGCGAACTGCTGGTATTGTTTTGGTTGCCGTTGACGTTCGCCGTCGAATTGATCGGCGCGGGCGGGCCGCTTTTGTTGGGCTTGGACGCGGGCGTCACGCCGCCACCCGTGGCTGTGCCCGACACATTCTGTGGATAGAAGAAGCCGCCAATCACGGTGAGGTCGCCGTAACCGCCGGTAACATAGACGGTGCCGCTGTCCACAGCCAGCGCCACGCCTTCGTCGTCGAACTGGCGGCCAAAAGTGGTAACGCCCGCAGTGCCGAAGGTGCTGACTTCGACGCCGGTCGATTCATTCACGGCGAGGACGTAAATGTCTGAATTCACCGACGGCGTCGTGGGAGAATTCACCGCGGTTGGAGTCTTGCTCGCAGTAGTAGTTGTCGTCGGTGGTGGAAGCTTCGTGTAGCCGCCGGTCAGATAAACCACGCCGCCAGACACTGCAAGACCGTTGCCCGAAACGCTGTCGGTGCCGCCGAATTGTTTAATGCCGCTGGTCCCGAAACCGGTGTTGTACGCGCCGGTCGTGGCGTCGAGCGAGGCGATGAAGGCGTTTTGGGTGCCCCAATATGGAAAGAAAATGCGGCTGGTGGCGCCTGACGAACGGCTCGCGGCTTTTTTCGGAGTCAGCAACGAGGCGATCGTATTTACGACACCCGGTTTGATTACTCCGCCGGCCAGCGGCAGGATGTTGGAGAAATCGAAGAGCGATCCACCGACGAAGAGCGAACCGTCCGCGGCTGCGATGCTGCGCCCGGCGTTGTTGCCGGTGATGTCGCTTAAGGTCGCCACGCCGCTAGTTCCAAATCCGGCGACGGACGCGCCACTGGCCGCGTCCAAAGCCCAGACGAAGGTATTGGATTTCGGAAGCAGCGCCGCAACGATGCTCGCGGCGGTTTGCAGCAGAGGGTTGTTGTCATACGCCGACCAATCGGGAAACAGTTCTCCGGTCGCGTAGACCACTCCGCCCGAAACCGTTAGCGCCAACCCCGTCGCGCCCGCGGCGCCCGAATAGCTCGCCGTGCCGTCCGTCCCGAAGCCTGTTTTGAGCGCGCCGGTGGCCGCGTCGAACGCGACGACGATGGCGTTCTCCGTCGCGTCGTAGGTCGATTGGTCCCAGATGAACTGCTCGCCGGTAACGTAAAGCGTACCGTTGGCTGCGACGATTCCGGCTCCGATGGTGGACGAATCCGCTGCACCCACGGTCTGAGTCCACGCGTAGCTGCCGTCGGCGTTGAATTTCGTGACGAATAGATCGGACCAGCCCGCGGGTGTCTTGATGTCCGCGCCGACGCCCGGATTGAAATCTTTCGCGTCGTAAAACGAACCGGTCACGTAGCGATTGCCGGCGGCATCGACGGCCAGCGCGGCGACGTAACCTTGGATGACCGGCGGCGTGGCGACGGCGTCTTCAGCGCGAAGCACGGTGCTGGCTGCCACCGCGCTCAAAATAAGTGAGATTCGAAGGGTGCGGGACGTGAGCATGGAAACCCCCGTTTGGGCATATAGTGATATTGCGCTAATATTGTGCGCGAGAGGGCAATTTGGTTCAACTGGAAAGTGAGATTATGCGGATTAAGAAGCGGTAATCAATCTGCATTCACTGGCTGTGAGTTGTTGACATCCTCTTCCCCGCGAACCGGTGCCCGCAATGGCCTGTTCTCAGCGATGGCGTGGGCGTAGCCCAATCCGGTCCAAAGCAGAGTAAACAACATCGCCAACATGCACCAACTCGCGCCGCCAATGTTAGTCCAGAAAACGCGAACATGCGCCATGGTGTCAACCGGCGGAAAACGGGTGCCCACTTGCAGCAGCAGTACGCCGATCAACAGCGGCCGGCGCGACACGCCTTCACGCGGCAGCAGCAGAAGCGCCGCGACTGCCAGATGCACCAGCAACAATAAGAACGAATGCCGCACCATGCTTTGCGGACTGAAGATCAGCGAGGCCACAATCAAGCCGCACCATTCCAGCAGGACAATTGCCGGTCCTGGGAACACGCGATCCGCTGCCTCAAAGCGGCCTGAGAACATCGCGACGCGCTGTTTTCTGAAGATGAACCAGGCGGCCGCGAATGCACCCGCGGCGAGCATGGCGATGGTGGCCATCAACGCGACTGGCTCATCGTCGCTCCACTGTCGCGCCGCGGCGCTGGAAAGCGATATGCTGCTCGTCCAGCGGATGTCGTGGACGTGCAAGCCGGATTTTTCACCGATCAATCCGGTATAGACCGAATTCACCGCCGTCCCCAGGAATTGCAGATTGCGGCTCCAACCGCACACCAACGCGGGGACGATGGCCCACACTACGCACGACAAGGCCATCCACGCCGCGGCGCTCCAACGCCGCCGGATCACGAGGTAGGGCAGGGCAATCAAAGTCTGGAATTTGATGTTGGCGGCGAAGCCCAGCGCCAGGCCGGCCGCCGCGGGAAATCGATCGAGAAAGTACAACCCCGCTGCAAACGCCAGAAGCATCAGCGTGTCGGTCTGGCCTTTCTCGAATTCCCAGCGCATTTGGTCGAATGTGAGCAGAATCGCCAGCAGCACAACGCTGAGCACCGTCACGCGGTCGCGTTCGATGCGCAAACGTTCCGACACGGCCAGGAAGCCCAGCGCCAATGCGCAGGCGGTCAGCGCAAAATTAATCAGCGCCCACCAAGCCTGCGCGGTTCGCACCGGCATGTGCGCGAGCGGTTGCAGGGCCGCCGCAAAGAGCGGCGGGTAGATGTAGCCGCGTTCGTGCGTGGCGTAGGGGTCCTGTCCCTGGCTCATCGCCACGACGCCGGAATGAATTTTGTAGAAATCGCCGGCGCCCTCATAGCCTTCGGGCAAGCCCATGTACGCACGCCGCGCAAACCATGCTACGCACGCAACGAGTACAAAAAGCTTAATCAGCGTGAGGTTGCGGCCATTGAAGGCAACAGGAAGAGGGTTCAATAAAGACTCTTTCGATGACGGCGCGGTAACGTATTGTCAAATTGATTGCATAGTTCGACGCGCGTGCCTTGAAAGACTTCAAACTTCATTTGTTCGTAGTCCCGCCTTTAGGCGAAAACGCGCGCGCCGATTCAGCGCTCGTCCGCCTAGAGGCGGGACTACGAACTTACTTCTTCTCCTGCTTCGCCAGCCACTTCACAATCTCGGTCTTGAACTCCGGCTTCAAGATGCAATCCATGTGTCCAGCGCCTTTGATTTCGATCACCGGCCAATCGGAACGCACAGTTTGCAGCGGCGCGACGTAGAGCGCTTTGCACGGGTCGCGGTCGCCGACCAGCACTTCAATCGGCACGCTGACGGCCTTCAGTTCGGCTTCGGAAACAGCGAGTTTGCCCAGCGTTTTCGCGGCCATTTTCGCGCCGCCGGAACTGCCGCTGCCCATGTGGTCCCAGACTTTTTCGAGCAACCCACCCTCGCGCAACCAGCCCATTCCGCCGAGCAATCCGGAGAGCACGCGGTCGGGATGTTTCGTGATGAATTTCATCGCAATCATCCCGCCCATTGAATAGCCGACGATATGCGCTTTCTTGATTTGCAGATGATCGATTAGTCGCGCGACATCTTCGGCCATTTCCGCGCCGTATGCCTCTTCTTTGTCGGGCTTATCCGACGCGCCGTGGCCGCGCGCGTCCAGCGCGATGACCTGATGATTCTTCGCCAACTCAACAACCACGCCGGGCAGTTGCCAATTCATCATGGCGCTGGAAAACAGGCCGTGAATGAGCACCACCGGCTCGCCTTTGCCTTCGACGACGTAATGGATTTTCACGCCGTTGGAATCGAAGGTGTGATCGTCGGCCGCGAAAACGTGCGGCAGAAAAACGCTGGCGACCAAGAGCGCGCAGGCGATTTTCATGGGAATTCTCCACACGGGCGCGTCGAGTATTGCGACACGTGCACAGTCACAGACTATTTTAGCACATGCCAGTCCATTTCGGCGCGTCCGGCTATTGCTTATCGCTGAACTTCAGCACAATCGGCTCCGATTCGCCCTTTGCGTCGAACGGCACGCCTTCGAAATGCGCCCATTCCTTGTCGTGGCAATGCACGTGTGCGTCCAGCGGTGTCGAAACCCACACGCCGTCGGCGCACTTGACCGCCAGCGCGACGTTGCGGAATTTGAATTTGTCGGCGGACGGATTGGTGACTCGCAGCGTGTTGTCGAGCGCGATTTTCTTGAGCGCGTCGGCGGGCAGGTCGAGCACGAATTCCTCCCAATTGTCGCCGTGCGCGTTGGCGGGGAGCGTGAGCGCTGGCTCTCCATTAATGAGCAGTTTCTTGTTGGCAAATTGGCCGCCGTCGGAGCCGAAGAGGCCGATGTGAATCTTGGCGGCGGTGATTGTTTTGAGCTGCTCGGCGGTGAGCGTGTGCGGGGCTCCACCAGTTTTCAATATTTTGGGCGTCAGGAGTTCGCGTGAATCATCGCGAAGCAGCGCAATGCTCATTTCTTCAGCCGCGCTCGGGAAGATGCCGTCGCCGGCCGTGGCGATTTCAACTCGAATCTTTTTGTCCCAGTACGATCGCAGATCGAATGACGCGGTCTTCCAGCCCAAGCCGCCATTTTGCTGCATGACACTCAGGCGCTGGCCGTCCACTTTGACGTTTGGAATTTCTCCGCCGCGAACGGTGAGTGCGAGTACGCAGCGGTTCGGTTTGCCAACTCTATCGGTCAAAACCATATCGAAGGCGACGTGAGTTTCTTTGATTTCGTAATTCGACGAATCGATAGGGTCGGATGCTGCTGGAACTTCCAGTTCAAGTGGATTGATCGAAGCGGTCGGGCGCAACTCGTAAAGCAGAGTCGTCCATCCGGGAATTTTGATGCTGAATTCCTTGCCGGATTTCAAGTCCAGTGCGTTGCGGTTTGTGAGCGGATACGTTTTCAGCGCAGTAAATGCTCTGGCGTTTTCGCCGCGATACCAGACCGTCTTGTCAAACGGTACTTTGATCGCCTGTTCCTTCATGTCCGGATTGCGGACGGTCACAATTCCTTTGTCGCCGTTCCATGCGACGTAACCGTACGCTTGGCCCTTCTCCGGATTGCCGCCAATGTAAACCGCATTCGCAAGCGTCGCCGAATTCTCCTGCGCCCATTTCGTCCGCTCGCCCAGCACCTCCCAATGCGCCGCGTCCATTTTGCTCGGCGTGATGTACCATTCCTTAAGCTGCACGCCGCGCGCGTAATACATCAGCACGTAATCCTCCCAGTCGCGCAGCGGGTCGCTCATCGGGCCGTCCGCGGCGCCGGTGGCGTTGACGATACCGTGCGTCATCAGGTGCGAAATCGGCACCAGCGGGCGCGTGGCGGGGTTGCCCCAGGCTTTGAACAGGTGCGCGTCGCGGTACGTGATCGCCATCTGGCAGTCGCTGAGCGCCGGCCATTTGCGGTTGAGACCCGTGTCGTCGCTGAGCATCCAGATGGTGTTGCAATGCTGCAGCCACCACGGCGAGAACCAGGCCCAATTCGTCACGTTTTGAAAAATGTCGGGATTGATTTGTCGTTCCATTTGCAAAATGGAAAGCGTTTCGTCCACGGCTTTCTCGTGGCCGTGGCGGTCGTCGGGCAGCGTGCCGTTGTGCGGGCCGCTGTCACACATATCGTTGAAATCGTGCTTGATGTAATTGAGCTGCCCGTCCTTGATGAGCGCGCTGAGCTGCGCGCGCAAATCGGCGTTGTAATGCGGATCGCCCAGCGAATAGTAGCGGTTGAAGCGCGAGAAATGCGGGTTGCGCTGCGCTTCGAAGTAGCCGTTCTTCACGCCCCAATCGGTGTTGAGTTCGTAGCCGTTCAGCGTGAACCAGAGGCCCAGCGACGTGCCTTCTTTCTTCAGCGCCGCGCCCAATTCCGCGAAGCTTTTCATGCCGTCGGGAAACTGGCGCGGATTCGGCTGCCAGATCGAGTTGCGGTTCTGCCAGCCGTTGTCCGGCACGAACGCGTCCACTTTCACGCCGAACGGTTCCATTTTCGTTTTGAATTCATGCGCGATTTTATCGACGAAATTGTCGGGCTTCAGATTCTTGCCGGTGCCGTCGTACCAGTTGTTGTAATGAATGAACGAACGCACGGGGCGGCGGATGGTGTTGAGGTAATCCATGAATCCCAATTCCGGCGTGTCGGCTTTTTTGCCGATCCCTACGATAGCGGTCTTGGTCTGAACCATGGAAACAAGCAGAAATCCAAACAGGTCCGGCCGCAACGTGATATTGCGTTCAAAGACGGTGGGAAAATGGGCGAGTGAAATAAGGCCGGCGCGCGGTTCGAATTCCTTTTCGCGGCCATCGAGATTAATAAAACTGTAGTTTCCCAGCTTGTCGTACGGCCGGCCGACGGGCGCGGAACTGTGCTGGTTCCACGCGGCAGGATGTTCGATTCCGAAGAACCAGTCTCCGCAAAAAACAGGCTCACCGCGGCCTCCGCGCGACGCGGGCGTGACAGTTGAAAAGCGTTCGACCTGAACACGATCGACAGATTTCTCGGCCAAGTCGAAACTGATTTTTTTTCTAAGCGTGCCACCGGCACCCGGAAAGTAACTTACAGTGACGCTGGTGGGCGCATTCATGGGAAGCTCGCGCTTTGGCACATACTTAATTGAGTAACTGTTCTTTCCGGCGTTGGCATTGGCTGGAGTCTGATTCGCTGCGCTCTCCCAGCCTTCTTCGAAAAAGAAAACACCCCATGACGGTATGCCTTCAACCTTGTAATCGTTGACCGTCCACCCCTTCTCGCTCCCCATCGGCAAAATATGAAACTCATCGCTCTGCACCTCAATCGCGTCCGACCCGTCCGCGCGTGCGAAGCGGACGGTGCGCCACACGTCGCCGTCTTTTTTGAGCACACGCTGGACGTACTCGTTCTTGATCACGAGGGTGTCGTTCTCTTCCGCGTGCGCGACAAACGCGAGCGCGACGAGCGCAAGGATCAGGGCCATTAATTTTGTCATCTGTGTTAAGCTCGCCATTCGATCTGTCACTATACCCGCCGGCCCGCCGCGCGTCACGCCGAGTCTGTGTTAGTTCGGTTTGCAACGCGTTAGTTCGCCCCGTTGGGGCTTAGGTAATTCCCCGGACACCTACCCAGGGCTCCGCGAGTACGCTCCGCCCTGGGCTTCAAAAGTTCGCGCCGTTGGCGCTAAAGACAATTGCAACCAAAGTGTCTCAGACCCCCTCACCAGGGCCATTCAAAAGTCGTGAGTTTTCATAGGAGAAATGGCAACGCGAACGAACACTTCGATTGAGAAAAACGGCTCCCTATGAAAATCAGAAATGAAACGCCGTCGTAAAGTGCATCTCCCTATGAAAGTGAAAATCGACTTTTGAAAGGCCCTGACCCCCTACGCCGCGGTGGAGAATTATCGTCGCATTCCCTGCGGATGCGGCGATAATCGGAATACAGCCCGTCTCAGGAGCCTCCCAATGCTAAAATTCGTGCGCGCGATTCGCGGGCTTAGTCTGGCCATTTGGCTGGGCGGCAGCGTGATGACCTTCATCACGGCTTACTACGTCTTCGGCGTCGCGGGCAACGATCCTGCGCGGCACAACCTGGCCGGCGACATAATGGGCCCGATTCTGCATTTTGGCGGCGTGATGAAACTGGTGCTGGCCACGCTGGCGCTGGCCGCGCATGGCATGTTGCGCGGCGACGGGCCGGACGGGCGGAGCACTTCGGCGCACAAAACCACGTACATCACGCTGGCGCTGGCGGCGCTGATTGCGTGTTTTGTGGTGCTGTATATTGAACCAAAACTGGTGGAATTGCGCCCGCAGTTTATGAACGATTCGAGCAAAGACAACCCGGCGCACCAGCAGTTTGCGATGTGGCATGGGGTCAGCATGGGCATCACTTCGCTCGAGACGCTGTTGATTGCCGTGGCATTGGTGTGCGTACTTTAAGTTAAGTGCTGAGTGCTGAGTCCTGAGTGCTGAGTCCTGAGTGCTGAGTAACAGAAGCGCGAAGCGCGTCCTCGCAGTTCCTCAGGACTCAGCACTCAGGACTGTGCTGGCTCACGGGCCTCGAATCGGCTAAAATCCCAACATGCTTTCGAACATCATGCGCGAGCTGCGTCAATTTGCCGCTGTGACGCGCCGCTCGCTTTCAAAATGGGAATTGGCCGGGCTTTTTATCGTTGCCTTCTTCTTTATCGGCTTCGCCGCCAACGTTGAAATCCGCGCCAACTTTCTGCACCGCCGCATGACCGACGTGGAAGTTTATTTCCGCGCCGCGTGGAGCGCGCGCACCGGACACGACGTTTACGAAGTGACCGATTCGAATCATTGGCATTATCTTTATCCGCCCACGCTGGCGGTATTGATGGCGCCGTTTGCAGAACCGCCGCGCGGCGTCGAACGCGTGGCGGCGATCCCATATCCGGTCTCGGTGCTGCTCTGGTACGGGATCAGCGTGCTGTTTGTGCTGCTGGCGATTCACTGGCTGGCGAAGGCATTGGAAGAAGCCGGGAACAAAAGCGTCGAACCCGGTTCCCGGCGCTGGTGGGGCATGCGGATTGTGCCACTGTTCTTCTCCATCCCCGTGCTGGCCCATGCGCTGGTGCGCGGGCAGGTGGGGCCGTTGTGGCTGCTGCTGTTGTGCGGGATGATCGCCGCGCTGATTCGCCGCCGCCATTTGCGCGCGGGACTTTGGCTGGCAGGAATGATCTGCTTGAAATTGATTCCGGCGTTTCTGCTGGTCTATCCGATCTGGAAACGCGACTGGCGCTGTCTGGCCGGTTGCGCGCTGGGGCTTGTGTTGTTCGGCGCGGCCATTCCCGCCATCGGCCTCGGCCCCAACGGCATGGTGCGGACGTATGCGCGCTACTACGATATCCTGCTGAAGCCTGGGTTGAGCGGTACGGTCGAGCCGGGGCGCCAGAGGGAAGTGATTGACATCCGCTTCACGGATACACAGTCCTTTTCCGCCATCTACAATAATGTGACGCACCCAGACCTGTACAATCGCCACAAGGAATTGCCTGCAGAGATTCCGTACGCCGCGCAACTGGGCATCAAGCTTTTCGCCGGCGTCATGCTGCTGTGCACGCTGCTGGCGATCGGCTGGAGGAAGACCCGTTGGGCGCCGGGAGTGGCGCTGGGTATTGGCGCGCTGACGCTGCTGATGATGCCGCTGAGTCCCGTTTTTCATCCGCATTACATGGTCCTGTTGGCACCCGCGCTGATGGGCTTGCAAGCGGCGTGGGTCGATTTTCGGCGGATTTTGATTTTGGGCTGGGCGCATTTTGCGATCTTCATCGTCATCGCCATTCCGCAATGGAGCGTGTTGCGGCACTTCGGGCTGGTGCTGTTCGAGACGCTGGCGTTTTGGGGCATTGTGACGGCGGTATCATGGAAGCGGCAAAAGTTTCCAATGGAATGCGATGAACCGCGTCCGGCCGCGACGCCGGCGTCAAACTGAGCGTGCCATGTATCGCTTTTTTTCCTGAATAAAATCTGTAAGAAAGCGCTAGCATGTGCTTATTCGAGCAAAGAATCAGCGGATCGCGTCCGCTTGGACCGTCTCATCTCTCTTTAAAGGAGTAAGCCATGCGTACAGTATGGGTATGCGCAAGTGTTGTCCTGGCTCTGGTATTTTCATCCGCTTGGGCGGAAGACGAAGGCGACACGGAAGTGGGCGTGCGCGCGGCAACGCCGTCGCCGTCGATCACCAAATTCAACAGCGTGACGGTGAAGAAGCCGCCCACGTTTGCTCCGGCTGGCGCGGCGCCCATCGCCGACGGCACGGGCAAAGCGGCGTGGGCGAAGGTCAAAGGCACCAACATCGACAGCAATCCCGCGTCGTCGGGCATGTTCCTCACCGCCGATGGCAACGGCGGCGCGTCGTGGACCGGCGGGCCGGGGGGAACACTATCGGGGAATCTGACCGGAAACGTGACCGGCAACGTGTCCGGAACCGCATCGAATGTGACCGGCATCGTGGCCATCGCCAATGGCGGAACGGGGTCGTCCGTTCAGAACTTCGTCGATCTCACGACCAATCAAAGCGCGGCCGGCAACAAGACGTTCACGGGCACCTTCACCGTGTCCTCGGCGTTTCTAGTCGAAGCCCGGCCGAACAACAACCCACCGAACGCGAACGCCAATAATTTCGTCGGATTCAACGCTGGAACCGCGAACACCACGGGCAATTTGAACAATTTTTTCGGTGTAAATGCCGGGCAGAAAAACAGCACCGGCAACAACAACGACTTCTTTGGCGCCGGCGCGGGGCAGGCTAACACGACAGGCTCGGGCAACTCTTTTTTCGGCGACTCGTCGGGATTCAATAACACCTCTGGAGGCTCGAACTGCTTCTTCGGCATCAACGCCGGCGCGTTGAACACCACTGGCAGCCACAACGTTTGCGCCGGCCTGAATGCGGGGTTTAGCAATACCGTTGGAAGTTCCATCACTTGCCTTGGCGATCAAGCGGGAGCGCTCAACACAGCCAGCTTTAACACATTTGTTGGCGGCATTTCGGGAACCAAAAACACAACGGGCTCGGCCAACGTTTTTGTCGGTTACGGCACGGGAGCGACCTGCACCACCGCCCAGCAGAATTCATTCTTCGGCATCAACGCTGGAAACAAAACCGACGGCATCGTTACCAGTTTCACGGGCTGCCACAATTCATTCTTCGGCGCGGGATCCGGCCAGAACAACACCACCGGAGACGGCAACACGGCCATTGGCAATGTCTCCGGATTCAACAACACGACAGGCTCGAACAACGCCTTCCTCGGCGGAAATTCCGGCGGCAGCAACACCACGGAAAGCCACAATTCCTTCGTCGGCGATTCGACCAATGGCGCGGCGGGCATTACGTTCGCCACGGCGGTCGGCGCGAATGCAGCGGTCACGCAAAGCAACAGTCTGGTGCTCGGCGCGATCAACGGCATCAACGGCGCTGCGTCCGACACGATGGTCGGCATCGGCGTGACGGCGCCGAATTCGTACCTGCAGGTGAACGGATCGCTCTCCTTCCCTTTCCGCACGGTCAATAGCGTCGTCCTTGCGGGCCTTAACAACAACGATTACGCCCTCGTCGTCACCGGCACCGTCGCCACCGCCGTCGGCTTGCCCAATCCGGTGCTCGGACGAGTTTACGCGATCAAGAACTTAACCAACAAGGTCATCACCCTCGGCCCGCTAACCGGGACGGCGACTGTGGATGGCAACGTCTCGATCAACATCGCAATCGGCGCCTCCGCACAAGTCATCAGCGACGGGACGAATTGGTTCAAGATCAACTGAGCAATCTCCAGGCGGCAACGCCAAAAGACGGCCTTCGTGACAACGGAGGCCGTTTTTTTGTGCCGCAATTTAAGGAGAGTTTCTTCTTGCGCCACGGCCGGTCTCGACGCAAGACAATTCCTTCTTGCGCAATTAAGAACGTAACGCTGCTGTTGAACCGAGTGTATTGTAAAAGCATGGCCGATTTAATCCAACCCAAGCGCCGGAGCAAATGGCTGCGCTTCTCGCTGCGCACGCTCCTGCTCGCATCATTGTTCGCGGGCAGCGCCGGGCTGCTGTGGCGGAATTGGGCGCCCTGGCGGGTGGATATTGTTCTGCCTTACTACGCGTTTCTTAAGGACGATCGAACGCATTTGATTGCGCAGGGAGGAAATGGAAAAAGGCGTGTTTTAAATCTTTCGCAAAGTGGAGTTGAAACCATTTTCGAGACAACTTTAGCCGATGTCGGTCGTTTGGAGTTATCGCAAGACAGCGCGTTTGCGATATCAAGCGGCTCGGCAGAGCACCAGAATGGACCTGGCGTTTGCGTCTGGGATATGCGCACTGGAGAAATGCTGGCGAAAGTCACGCTCGGAGAATGGCAAGTTGCAATATCGCGTCATGGTCATGGAAGAGCAGTAGTTTCCAACAGCGACAGTTTAACGATTTGGGACGTTGCCTCCAAAAAAACCGTTTTCGGAGCATCAGGCAATTTCCTCATCGTATTCCCCTATAGCGGAATTTCACTGGAAGGCGAGGAACTGCAACGCCACTTGGATGAACTTTTCAAAAAGCGCAGCGCAGCCGCATCAGCCGTTGAGTTCGATTGGTTTGTTGCACTTATGAATCGCCGGGATTTTGAATTTCGCGTGGCGCCGGGAGGCGAGCGCCTGATCACCGCCTTTCGCATAGGCCAAGGCTTCAAGGCTCAACTTTGGGACACCGCAACGCTCCGAAAGATCAGCGACCTCGATCTTCCCGCGACCGCTGAAACGCCCGACGCGACCGTGGATTGGGAATATCCCGCCGATTCACCCGCGCTGAAGTTCTCCGACGATGGGAAGAAAATATATGACTGGAACCTGCGCGAGTTTCGACTCTGGGACAGCGAGTCGGGCGCACTGGAGGGTTCGTTCACCACGGATTTTGCGATCAAGGATGGCGGCATTACTTCCAACGATGTCAGGTATATTAACGGCAAAGTTCTGTTTCGTATCGACAACGATTCTCTATGGATTTACGATCCTCATGGAAAGCCTCTGGTTCTCTTTAGCGAGATTAGCTATGGTCAGTTTCAAGATCTGGATGTATCTGTGGATGGCACTCGCTTGCAATACCGCGCCGGTGGGAACGGCAGTTTACGGTCAATCCGGATCGCCGACGCGAACACCGGAGAAAAGCTGACCGCAATCAGCTTCAACGGAAACGTCATGGATTCCGAGGTGAAATTCCTCCCAGATGGACGGTTGTTTGCAACTGGGTTCGACGATAACAGCACACGTATTTATCGGCGCGTGCGCTCCGAGCAATGGTGGGGCGTCGTGTGTCTTTGGGAATTCTGGCTCTGCGTCGCGCTGCTCGGCGCGACGCTGTTGAGTTTCGTGCGCGACACTCGAACGATTTTTCGTTCCACGCTTGCGCTTTGAAAAACTCCGCTTATAAAACCACCGTCTTACAAAAAATCAGAAGGTCCCGTTTCGGTGTGCGCATCCGATCTCGCTTGCGCATGAAAATGGGAAGGCGGTGCAAGTCCGCCGCGGTGGTCGCCGCTGTAATCGGGGACAATCCGCCACAATCCACTGAGGCGAGGAAAAGCGCCTGGGAAGGAGTGGCGGGGAGAACGATCCGAAAGTCAGTAGACCTGCCGAGATCGGGCCTTCACGCGTGTCCTCGACCCAAGGCGTGCGTGGAGCGAATTAGACTGGAGACTGGAGACGAGAGACTGGAGTGCTTTGCTCCTGTCTCCTGTCTCAAGTCTCCTGTCTCTCCCCACAAGGACACGCGCTCACCCAATTTTCCCCGCCGATCCAGCGGGAGAAGGGGTCCGTGTCATGTTCGCGATTTTCCGCAGTCTCCTCGCCGTTCTGTTGTTCAGTTCACTCGCCCTCCTTTCAGAAGAACCAAAACCAGTAACGCCGCCCAATGCAGGCGGGCAGCCAACGCCTCAAAAAAATGCAGGCGAGATGCCTGCACCACAAACGCCCCCGCAAGAAGGCTCGACCAAAGAAAATCCCGCGCCGCTTGAACCGGTCAACGTCACGGCGCAAATCGTCACCACGCCCGCGCGCTTGCCCGAACCGATCAGCAGCACCGGTGTGAGCGTCACGGTCATCAATGGCCACGACGATCGCGATGTCGAGCAGCACATCCAGCTCTCCGATTCCATCCGCAATTCGCCCGGCGTCACGGTCAACCGCAGCGGCTTCGACGGCGATTTTACGTCGATGTTCACGCGCGGCGGAAATTCGAATCAGACGCTGTTTCTTTACGATGGATTCAAAGTCAACCGCCAGGGCGGCAACTTCAATCTCGGTCCCGTCGATCCCGTGCAGATCGACCGCATCGAAATCGCGCGCGGGCCGTCGTCGAGTCTCTACGGCACCGACGCCGTGACCGGCACCATTAATATCATCAGCGCCAAAGGCGAAGGCCCCGCCGAAATCATCTCCTCCGCCGCCGGCGGCAATTATGGCACCGACCGCGAAACAACACAGCTTCAAGGCAGCGACAAAAATTTCGCGTACAACATCAGCGCCTCGCGCCTGCACCGTGACAACGAAGGCTTCGAGAATTCCGCAGTGAGCCTCTACAATTTCGCGGGCCGCTTCGATTATCAGATCAACGATTGCCAATCGCTGAAATTCATCGTGCGCGGCCTCGATGAGCGCAAAGGCTTCTACGAAGATTCAGGCAGCGGCTACGGTCCTGCCGTCGAACTCGTCGATCCCAACGACAAAGCGCTCGAACACGACCTGCTCCTCGGCATGGAATACAAGGCCACGCTGCTGCCGATCTGGGACATGACCATCCGCGCCGGAAATTATTCGATCGACAACCACATTATTTCGCTGGCGCCCAATCCGCCCTCGAATTTCGGCGGCTTCCCGCAGAACACCGGCCGCACGTACACGAAGGAACGCCGCCCGCAATTCGATTGGCAGAACGACATCACCGCGTTTCAAGACGAGTGCGGCGACATCAAGGACATCGTTACCGCCGGAGCGAATTTCGAAGACGACCTCTTCGACCAGCAGGATTCGCAGTTCGGCGTGAACGTTTCGAAGACGCGCACGAACTGGTCCGTCTTCGCGCAGAATCATCTTGAGGTTTTTCAGCGCGCGTACATCACCGGCGGAATTCGCCGCGAAGAGAACGAACAGTTCGGCGAATTCATCACTGCGCGCGGCGACGCCTCGATCCTGATTCCAGAAAGCGATTCGCGCATCCACGGTTCCGTCGGCAACGCGTTTCGCGCGCCGAGCTTTTACGAATTCTTCTCCGGCTTCGGCGGCAACAAGAATCTCGTCCCCGAAAAAAATGTTGCCTACGACGTGGGCCTCGAACAGAATTTCTGGTGCAAACGCATCACGCTCGACGGCACCTGGTTTCACAACCAGTTCAAAAACTTGATCGACTTCGACAAGAATTTTACGTTCCAAAATTTGAAGCAGGCCAGCACGCGCGGCCTCGAATTCTCCGCTCAGCTCAAACCGATTGACGAATTCACCCTGCGCGGCACGGCCACGCTTCAACACACAGAAAGCGACACCGGCGAACCGCTGCTGCGCCGCCCCGGCGAAACGTACACGGCGCAAGCCATCGGGCGTCCCCTCTGCGGGCTCGATCTTTCGCTCGATCTGCTGCATGAAGGCCCGCGCCTCGACCTCGGTCCGCTGCCCGCAAACGCCTTTTCACACGTGACCAACAAATCGTTCACGCGCCTGGATTTCGCCGGCAGCTACCGTTTCCTTTGCCATTGGCGCGTCTTCACGCGCGTCGAGAATTTGCTTAACCAGCGTTACGAGGAAGCCAAAACGTTCCCCGCGCCGGGAATAAACGTGCTCAGCGGCATCGAATTCAATTGGAAATTCTAAGCGAGTTGTAACGCCGTGCGCGAGAACGACATCATCGAACTAAACGCAGTTCAGGAGTGCGTAGCCTTGTGTGCCCTCACTGCTGCGACAAAGCAAGGCGACCAAGGCCGCCCGCGCCTCACGCCGCTTCGCCGCCCGCCCAGGCGAAGCGCTGGCACTGCTCGCGAAAAGAGTGGCGGACTTTTGAAAGGCCCTGCTCACGCAGTCGAATGCAAGCGTTAGTCAGTAGCAATTCGCGCGCTGACCGATTAAAATAAATCGTTTCAACGCTGCGGAACATCTCGCTTGCACCGTTTGTGGGCGTGGCCGCAGCGCTCAATTACGGAGTATCCCATGAAATCAGTCATGCTTTTTGCAGTTATCGCCGCGTTGGCCGCCGCTGGAATTTATGCAGGTGAGGAGAAGGAACCGCCCAAGCCGGATGCGCCGGCCAAGACCGAATTGAAGAGCGACAAAGACATTGCCAGCTACGCGCTGGGGCAGGATTTCGGCAACAAAGTGAAAATGTTTGCGGGCGATTTGAACCTCGACGTGATGAGCGCGGCGTTCAAGGACGCCGTGTCGGGCAAAGAGCCGAAGATGAAGGAAGCCGAACTCGCCGCGGCTCAGGACAAATTCCGCGCGTTTTTGCAGGCCAAGCAGGCCGATCCCACGAAGACGCCGGCGCTGGATAAAAAAGACGACGTGAGCTACGCGATGGGCTGGACGGTCGGGGAGAACCTCAAGCAATTTTCCGATTCGCTGAATGTCGATCTGGTGAGCGGGGCGTTTGTTGCCGCGGCGAAGGGCGAGAAGAGCGATTTCAAAGTGGAGGAGCATCAAGCCGCGGTGCAGGCGTATTTCAAAAAGATGATGGAAGATTTCGGCGCGAAGACCAAGAAGACCGGCGAGGATTTCCTGGCTGAAAACAAAAAGAAGGAAGGCGTGGTCACGACCGCCAGCGGCTTGCAGTACAAGGTTCTCAATGAAGGCAAAGGCGAGAAGCCGAGCGGGAACGATCGCGTGAGCGTCGTGTACGAAGGGCGCTTTATTAATGGGCACGTCTTCGACAGCACCGCCAAGAATGGCGGCAAGCCATTGGAGACCAGCGTTGCGGGCGGCGTGATACAAGGCTGGCTGGAAGCGCTGAAACTGATGCCGGTCGGTTCGAAGTGGGAGCTGTACATTCCGGGCGATTTGGCGTATGGGCCGACGGGGTATGGCAACACGATCCCGCCGAACGCCGTGCTGATTTTTCAGGTGGAAGTGGTGGACATGAAGAAAGCGGAGGCGCAGAAGTAAGTCCGGTTCGAAGGAGTGGAAATATGACTCAGTTGCTTGAACGCGCACTGAAACAAGTCAAGACGCTGCCCGTGTCGAAACAAAGCGGCATTGCCACGTTAATTTTGGATGAATTGGAAGACGAACGCCGGTGGGACGAAGCGTTTTCGAAATCCAAGCGCAAGCTGGCGCGGATGTCCGCGAAGATCGACAAGGACATCGCGAAAGGGCGGGTGAGCGCAATTGGATTTGACGAATTGTGAAATCGCAAATCACCGACGATTTTCGCAAGCATTTCGCCGCGCTTCCGGACGAAGTGAAGCATTACGCGTGGTGGCGAATAAATCCACGCCATCCCAGTCTCCATTTCAAAAAAGTGAACGTTAAGGAGTCGATGTATTCGGTACGCGTGGCGTTGGGTTAGCGGGCGGTCGGAAAACTAAAGAAGGACGATACGATCACTTGGTCATGGATCGGCTCCCACGCCGATTACGAAAAGCTGCTGGACGGATTCAGGCAAGGAGCTTCAAGATTATGTTCATTCACACGGTTTATTTCTGGCTAAAAGCGGGTACTAGCGACGAGGCAAAAACGAAGCTCGTCGCCGATTGTTACAAGTACCTCAAGGCGATTCCGACGGTGAAGGAATTGTGGGCGGGGCCGCCGGCGATGACGCCGCGCGACGTGGTGGACAATTCGTACCACGTCGGACTGACGGTGGTGCTGGCCGACGACGCGGCTCACGACGTGTATCAAAAGCACGCGCTGCATTTGGAGTTTATTGCGGAGAACAAAATGCATTGGCAGCGCGTGCAGGTTTATGATTTCAAGGCGTGATTTTCTAAAAAGTAGAATGGGGCCTATAGGTCGGTCTAGGACAATTCCCGATTGGCGAAGAGCGCCGCTGCGAGTGCGAGCAGCGCGCCGGCATAGAGCGCTGCGTACAGCGCTGAACCAGCGGCGATGTCCAGCGGGATCGGGGTGGGCTTTTCGATGTAGGCGGTCGCGAGCGCGTCGGTGATGTTGAATTGGTCGAGATCCGGCAGGATGGCGCGAAGGATCATGCCGAGTACGCTGAGGTGCTGTTGCTTGTCGTAGAACGGAACAAGCACGGCGCTGGATGCGTGACCGACGAGAAAAAATGCCGCGGTGCCGATGGAAGCTTGGACAAGCGTGAGGCGCGTGGCCAACGCGACGGCGAAGGCGGCGATCACGCAGCCGTGCAGCACAGAGAAAAAAATGCCCAGCACCAGACGGTAATCCCACAGGGCTGTGCCCGGCAGCAGGTACACTAGCATAAAAAGTGAAGCGAGCGGGTAGGCAATCCAAAACGAGCCGACGACGCCGGGCGCGCTCGCGAATTTCAATTTGGCCAGCAGACTCGCGACGGCGAGCACCAGAAAAATGATCAGCGCGAGTTTCACGCCGTTGGCAAAACGCGGGTCGAAGTATTCGTCGTAGCGCTGGCTGCGCACCGCCGCCATCAAGACAGGCGTGAGCAGCGCGCAGAAAGCGGATGCGACAACTGTGACGCCGATGAATTTTCCGAGAATGAATTCTTCGCGGCGCAACGGTTTGGCGAGCATCGTGAGAGCCGTGCGGCCTTCGATTTCGTCGCTGACAGTGGTGCTCGCCGTCAGCAGCGCGAGCAGCGAAGAGAATGCGACAGTGGTGGAAAGGCCCAAGTCCACGACCATCTTGGCGCTTTCGTTGAGCGAAAACGGGGCGAAGCGCGGCGAGAAAGCAGTCAGCGCGGCGGCGGCGAGAAAGAGAATGAAGAACGCCGGCTGGCGCAAGCCTTCAGAGGCGGTTAGGATGCCGACGGCCCAGATGCGGCGCAGACTTTTCAACATACCGATTATTATACGCGCGGCCGCAAATGACGGCCTAGTCGAAAGTCGAAGAAGTCCCTTTGGCCGCGCGTAGCAATTCACTATATTGACTTTCGACTTCTTCGACTTTCGACTTTCGACTATCTTTAAGCCATGCTGACGCGCTGCCCCAATCCGAAATGCAAGCTGGTCTTCGAAATCGGCGGCGAGCGCGAAGGCAAGAACGGGCCGTGCCCTCAGTGTGGGCAGGTGATCACGTTTCGGTCGCTGGCGGTGCTTAAAGAGGTCGAGCGGCAGCAGGAACGCTTGCACGCGGCGCGGCTGGATCGGTCTTCGCGAGTAGAGCGCGTCCCCGAGACGCGCCCTACGCATACCGCGCGCTTTTCGGCGCTGTTGGAGGACATCCGCAGTTTGTGGAACGTCGGATCGATGTTTCGCAGCGCCGATGGCGCTGGATTCGGGAAGCTGTATTTGTGCGGGATCACGGGCTGCCCTCCGCGCAAGGAAATCGCGAAGACGAGTTTGGGCGCCGAAGATGTCGTCGAGTGGGAACACGCCGCGGGCGCGCTGGACGTTCTGCCGGCTCTTGCGGCCAGCGGCGTGACGATTCTGGCGCTGGAGAAGACGGAGACGAGTATCCCGCTGCGCGATGCGCTGGCGCGCGAAATGATTCGCGCGCCGCTGTGCATGTTGGTGGGGAACGAAGTGTCGGGCGTGTCAGCGGAGGCGCTGGCGTGCGCGCAGCAGGTTTGCCATCTGCCGATGCGGGGAGCGAAGACGTCGCTAAACGCGGCGGTGGCGTTTGGGATTGCGGCGTATATGGTGCGGGAGTTTATCGAGTAGTCACACGATTCGCTTCTCTACGCGGACGGGCGCGTCCGGGTGGGCCACCCTTCCGCCTAAAGGCGGGACTACGAACGGCCGTGTCCTTTGTGCCATCGCTCCTTTTATGTTAAAAATATGCGCGTTGGTGCGCGGCTTAAAAGAATGGACGACTCACCGCTCAAAAATTTCGCCACCGGAATCGTGCGCATGCTCGTCGGCGCCGGCCACCGCGCGCTCTTTGCCGGCGGCTGCGTGCGCGACATGCTGCGCGGGGCCGAGCCGAACGATTTCGACGTGGCCACGTCGGCGCGCCCCAGCGACGTGATGAAACTCTTCGGCCGCACGGTTCCCGTCGGCGCGGCGTTTGGCGTCGTGCGCGTACTCTCGCCGGGCGACGATCCGCTCTGCGTCGAGGTCGCAACCTTTCGCGGCGACGGCGCGTACACTGACGGGCGCCATCCCGATACCGTCACATATACCAACGAAGTCGAAGACGTGAAGCGGCGCGACTTCACCATTAATGGCCTGCTCTTCGATCCGCTCAAAGACGAACTGCTCGATTATGTCGGCGGGCGCGAGGACCTCGATAGGAAACTCATCCGCGCGATTGGCGATCCGAAACTCCGCTTCGCCGAAGACCATCTGCGCATGTTGCGTGCAGTGCGCTTTGCGGCGAGATTGGATTTTGAAATCGACGGCCACACGCTCGGCGCAATCAAAGACTGCGCGGCGAACGTGATGACCGTGAGCGCCGAACGCATTCGCGACGAATTGAACCTGATGCTCACCGGCCCCAATCCGCGCCTGGCCTTCGAGCTGCTGAAAAAGTGCCGCCTGCTGCGTTACGTGCTGCCGGACATTGACGCGCTGCAAGGCGTGCCGCAGCCCGCGCAATTTCATCCGGAAGGCGACGTATGGGAACATACGCTGATGCTGCTGGGGCAATTGTGCAACTCACCGCTGACTGTGGCGCTGGGCGCGCTGTTGCATGACGTCGGCAAACCGGCAACAATCGAAATGGCCGACCGCATCCGCTTCAACGAGCACGAAAAAGTGGGCGCGGGCATGGCCGAAAAAATCATGGAGCATCTCAAATATTCACGCGAACAAATCGAACGCGTCTCGGCGTTGGTGCGCGGGCACATGGCCTTCAAAGATGTGAAAAAAATGCGTCCCGCAACGCTCAAACGTTTTTTGCGGCAAGCTTATTTCGACGAGCACCTCGCCCTGCACAAACTCGATTGCCTTGCCAGCCACGGCGATTTGGGCGCGTACAATTTTTGCGTGAATGAGCTGGCGCGCGAAACACCAGAGACACTGCGCCCGGAACCGCTGATTACCGGCCACGATCTCATCGCGCTCGGCCTGAAACCGGGACCGCAGTTTGCCGAAATTTTAAAGGATGTGGAAGACCGCCAGCTCGAGCAGGCCCTCACCGACAAATCCGCGGCGCTTGAGTACATCAAGACAACGCATCTAAAGTAGGGGGAAGCGAAGTCCCCGTGGTGCAGGCGTCCCGATTGCACGTTCGTCTTGCGAAGCAAGAACCCGCCGTTCACTCCAGGTAGCCGCATGAATCGCGAACACGAAATTATCCTCGAACTGTGGCGCCGCGTGAGCGACGGCTGGGGCTTTTCAACTACCGCCATCGCCGTTGCGTTTAAACGCGAACATCTCGACGATGCGCAAAAGCGCGAGATCGTCGAAACCCTGCACGACATGATCGCCTTCTATCGCCGCTTCGATTTCGCACTCCAGAACGAAGCTAGCGAACCTTCTGCGCGCGCGCTCCTTGCCGCCGCCCTGCTGCACGCGGGAAAAATCGATGCGCACGCGGCGCAGGAGTTTGCACGCGAAGTGGATTGGGACGCCGCCGCGCGCGCCGATGAACGCATCGCGCAAATCGCAGATCCCGTGAGGCGATTTGCTGTGACGCATTCGCTGACGGACAGCTTCGCGGCACGGTTGCTCGCGGAGTACAGCGCGGAAGCGCGCGAACTAGCCGCGGCGCTCAATTTGCGCGCGCCGGCGACGCTTCGCGCGAACACCTTGAAAAATTCGCGCGACGAATTGATCGCGGCACTTGCAGCGGAGGGCATTGCCGCGCGCGAGACGCAATTTTCCCCGACTGGCGTCGTCGTCGAAAATCCCGCGCGTCTCTTCGCGACGAACGCATTCGCATCCGGCCTCTTCGAAGCGCAGGACGAAGGCAGCCAGTTGATCGCCGAACTGGCCGCGCCGGCGCGCGGGTCGAGCGTGCTGGACGCCTGCGCCGGTTCCGGCGGAAAATCGCTGGCGCTCAGCGCATTAATGGGCGGGACCGGAACGCTGCCGGCCCTGGACATTTCCGAGTCGCGCTTGCGCGAATTGCGCCGCCGCGCCCGCCGCGCAAGCGCGCACAACATTCGCGCGCTGCGCACGGAGACGGACACATGGCCGCCAGAAATCCTGGCGCGCAGCGGAAAATTTCAGCGCGTGCTCGTGGACGCGCCCTGCGGCGGCTCCGGCGCGCTGCGCCGCAACCCGGAGGCGCGCTGGCGCGGCGATGGGGCGCTCGAGGAATTGCCGCGCATTCAGGAATCGCTGGCGCGCCGCGCGCTCGAACTCTGCGCTAAAAATGGCCGCGTGATCTATGCGACATGCAGCATCTTTCGCGCGGAGAACGAAGGCGTCGTGGAGCGCGTGCTGAGCGACGGCGGTTGCGAATGCGTTCCAATCAAGGAGATTCTCTCGAGAGCGCGCGCCGATCTGATCGCATCTCCCTGCGGACGATTTTTGAAATTGCTCCCATATCGACACGGGACTGACGGCTTCTTCGCGGCCGTATTGCGAAAGAGGTAGCCTTGTACCTCCGGCATCTCGCCAGCGAGATTCCGCCCGGCGGGACGCCAGCGGTACAGTGAAAAGCATGAGGCCGCCGCCCTGATTTCCCTGAAGGCCCCCGCCCTCCCCTGCGTCTCTATGACACTTTTGTTCAAGTTGACGATGCTGATCCGCGCTGTTCAATTTTCTGCGCTCGCAAGCCTGGCGCTCTGGCCGGTGATCGCCTTCTCCGGCGACGGAGTTTCACACGTCGAAAATCAAACCGTCGCGCAGGTCAACGCCGAAGCCATCAGCAAACGCGATGTCGAAGCGCGCATGAACGGCATTGCCGAGGAGATCGAATCAAAGCGCCGCATTTTCCACCTTCGCGACACGCTCGACCCCGCCACCGACGCCGAACTTACTCGCCTCTATCTCGACGCATTCCGCGAAGCGCTGCGCATCGTCGTGCGCGAACGATTGATGCTCCAGCATTTTAAGCTCGAAAAAATGAGCATCGACGAGCAAGCGTTTCAAAAGCGCCTCGCCGATTTCAAACAGCGCCTGCGCGAACAAAGAATCCCCTTCGATCCCGACAAAGACACGCGCCGCCTGCGCGAAATCATGATGCTCGAAGTTTTTCGCGCCGTCAAATTCGACAGCCTCCTCGACGCGCCCAAACGCCGCGAAGTCGAAGCGTTTTACCGTGCGCATATCGAGCGCTATCCGCTCAAAGCCGCCGTAAAAATCCGCATAATCAAAATCAATCTATCGATCGAAGATAAAGTGACCGGCAAGCGTACAGCGCGCGAAAATCCGTACGAAATAGCTGAAACTCTGCTCAGTGACATCACCAGCGGCGCGATCTCATTCATCGACGCCGCGCGCACGCGCAACGATGATGCCGATCTGCGCGCAAACGATGGCCTGTTGAAGGGGCCGAACGACAATGGTTTCATTGTTCCAGAATCCTATAAGCCGCTTGCCGAAGCGACGCGCGATTTAAAAGAGGGTGAAGTTTGCAAGGCGCCGTTTGAATTCGGCGAAGGCTACGCCATCGCAATGGTCGAATCCCGCCGCGGCACTGCCACAGCACCGCTGGAAGGAAAAGTTTACGATGCGGTGTACAATGAAGCCGCCGCGGCCAAGCGTGCGAAAATGGAAGACGAATGGTTCCGCGCCGAATTGGCAAAAGCGCTTGTGCTGCAAGTAGTGGAAGGAACCTCGCGCCCGTTGCCGCTCGATTTTTTCTTTCCGGACGACGCGAAGAAGGCCGATTTGAATTCACGTACCGAGGGACGCCGACCATGAAGCCGTATCTTTGTTGCTGCACTCCTTTATTGCTCGCGGTCCTCTCAGCGGCGGCTGCCGGCGAGCCGATCAAGATCGACATCTACGACCAGCGCGTCGCCATCGTCAACACCGAAGCGATCAGCAAGCGCGACGTGGAAGACCGCATGCAGGGCATGGCCGAAAAACTTTACGGCTTCAAAAAAGAAAAAATGGCCATGAACGTCTGGACGCCCGAACTCGACGCCGACTGGACCCAGACCTACGTGAAGGCGTTCCAATTCGCGCTGCGCGACATCGTCCGCGAACGCCTGATGCTGCAGCATTTCGCCATCGAAAAAATGAGCATCGACGATAAAGCGTTTCAGAAACGCCTCGCCGGCCACCTCGACATGCTCCGCAAAAACAAATACATCTTCAACGTCGCCGACGTGACCAAGGTCGTTCGCGAACAGATGATGCTGGAGGAATTCGGCGGCAAATTCGACAACCAGCTCGAATTTCCCAAGCGCCCCGAAGTCGAGGCGTATTACAAGCAGAACATCGAGAAGTACCAGCGCAAAGCCGGCGTGAAAATCCGCGTGATCCGCATCGACCTGTCCGTCGAGGACAAACTCACCGGCAACCGCAAAGTCCGCGAAAACGCCTACGGCATGCTCGAAGACATCCGTCGCGACATCGTCGAATTCGGCGCGCTTTTCGCCGAAGTGGCCAAGGCCAAGACCGACGATCCCGACCTGCGCGAGCGCGGCGGCCTCATCGTCGGCTCAAACGGCGACCCCTACATCAGCGTGGACGATTACAACAAGGTCCTCGCCAACGCGACGCGAGATCTGCAAGTCGGCGAAGTCAGCAAGATTTTCGAATACGGCAAAGGCTACGCCATCGCGCTTCTTGAAGACCGCCGCGAAGCCGGCCCCGCCCCGCTGGAAGGCGCGCTGTACGAGCAGATTTACAACGAGATGTATAAAGCCAAAAAGAAAAAGAAGGAAGACGAGTGGTTCCGCGCCACGCTTTCCAAGACGCTGGTGATGCAGATCATCGAAGGCAAAACGAAAGCGCTTGACATCGACTTCTTCTTCCCCGACGACGCGGAAAAGAAGCGCAAGGAAAAAGCCGATTTCGTCTCCGGCCAGCCCGCGCCGGGTGAAAAGAAGGACGAAAAGAAGGACGAGAAGAAGGACGAGAAGAAATAATTGGCGGCGCTGCTTCGATTTCTTCTTTCCGGAGGAACAATAACTCGGACCGTCATTTCTTGTCTTTCGTCTCTGCCGGGTCTTTGATCATCTTCAACGATTTCACCATCGTCTTAAACGCCTCCGGCTCGGCGGCGTAGGGCCCCGTGCAGTGAATATTGAGCAGCGTGTGTTCGCGCGTGTTGATCAGGTAAATGCTCGCCAGCAATTTTTTCCCGCTCTTGTCGGTTTCGGTGAACGTGACCCGCGCGGCTTTTTTCACGTCGGGCACATCGATGAATTCCCATTTATCGCTCTCAAGCTTTCCGCCCGCCCCCTCCACTTTTTTCTTTTCGTTGGCGATCAGCGATTCAGGCTGGTGTGCGACAAGGATGTCGCCTTTCAACTCGCCCACCGACACGCCGTAAATCTCCAGCGTCCGGCTGTTGAGGCAGAGATAATTCCGCCCCGCCTTCTCGTACGTCATCCACGCCCACCCCGCGCCGGGAAGCGCAATCGAACATCCTGCGGTTTTAATCAGCAGATTCGCGCCGTCCAGCATTTCCCTTGGAACGGGGACGGGCGTTACGGGTTTCTCGGCGCCCGGCTGAGCGGCGAAGATTGAACAACAAACAAGCGCAGTCGCGCAAATCACTTTCCGAATGAAAATCATGGATGTTCCTTTTTGCAAATTACGCGCGGCATAAATAAGACGATCCCGCCCATTCGCTTGCGTCCGTAAAATAGGGTACAATGTGTTCATGAAAAACCCACTCAAAACCGGCCTGCTCATCGACCGCCGCTACGAAAACCATGACCCTGGCGCGGGACATCCGGAACGTCCTGCGCGCATTTCGAGCATCCTCGCCGCGCTGACCAAAGCGGAATTGACCGAGGAGAAATCGCCCAACATCAAGCGCATCGCGCCGCGCCACGCCACCGCCGACGAAGTGCGCCTGTGCCACTCCGGCGATTACGTGCGCCTGGCCGAAACTGAAATCACGCGCGGCGATAAAACGCTCTCCACCGGCGACACAAACGTCTGCGCCGCGTCGCTCGAAACCGCGTACCTCGCCACCGGCGGCGTGCTCGAAACCGTGGACACGCTCTTCCGCGGCGAAATTGCCAACGCTTTCTGCGCCATCCGCCCGCCCGGCCATCACGCCACGCCCAACCGCGGGATGGGCTTTTGCGTCTTCAACAACATCGCCATCGCCGCGCGCTACGCGCAAAAAAATCACGGCGTGAAACGCGTGCTGATCGCCGATTGGGACGTGCATCACGGCAACGGCACGCAGGATATTTTTTACGAAGACGGCAGCGTCTTTTTTTTCAGCACGCACCAATGGCCGCTCTATCCCGGCACCGGAAGAACCACGGATACCGGCGCGGGCAAAGGGCTCGGCTTCACCATGAATTTCCCACTGCCCAAAGGCACGCGCCAGGCGGTGCTCGACGCCTTTAAGGACAAGCTCGTGCCCGAAATGAAAAAGTTCAAGCCGGAACTGATTTTGATTTCCGCCGGCTTTGACAGCCGCGAAGGCGATCCGCTCGGCGGTTTCAAACTCACCGACGCCGATTTCGCCGAGCTGACGCGCCTGATGCTCGACATGGCTCAGGAACATTGCAGCGGCCGGCTGATCAGCGTTCTTGAAGGCGGCTACAACCTCGACGGCCTCGCCAGCGCCGCCGCCGCGCACGTGCGTGAATTGCAAAAGGGCGAGGCGAAGGATTGAATCACGTGGAGCGCGTCTCCGGCGCGCCCGGCAAAGGCTGCTAAACCGCCTCGTGCGGCGGGATCCGCGTTGGTACGCGTCCAAACGACGGGCCGTGAGCTTGCTGCTCTAGCGGGCTTCTCAGAACTAAACCGATTTGCAGCACCAGCAAAAATGCGCTTGGAATTCCCTGCAAAATTCCCGTTCCAACAAACGCCGTTGCCCAGGAAACGAGCGCCAGCGTGTGCATGGCGTGAATACCCAGGCGCCAGCGGCGTGAGACAGGCGACGGCCTGTGCAGCGCCAGACTCACTAAAAACGCAACCCAGATCAACAGTCCCACAATCCCCTGCTCGACCGCGATGCGGATGTACTCGTTCTCCGCGCCGACCTGGTCGGGCTTTAAATCCTTGAGGAAATAGGGCATGCTCGAACCCACGGCCCCGCCCAGCCCCACGCCGATCGGAAATCGCACGATGCTTTCAAAAATGCCGTACTCGTAGCTGCCTGCGGCGCGCTGTTCCACTTTCTCCACATCCATTAACGACGTGAAACGTTGCATGCGCTCGTCCGAAACGATGTAATACGCCGCAACGGCTCCAATCACGAGCACGCACCCCGCCAGACGCCAGCGCGCTTCTGGCTTCAATCCGGGCATCACGGCCATGAGCACCAGCCAGGCGGTCAAACACACCACCGGCACCCGTGGACCCGCAATGAAAATGCCCAGCACCGCCAGCACGCTCGCCACGCCCATCATCGTTCGGCGTCCGGCGGAGTGCTTCGAATCGGTCAACGCATTCAACAGGAACGGAAGCGTCAACAGCATGTTTGCCGCATAAATATGCGACGACGAGAACGTCGCCGGAATGCGGTGAAACAACCCCTCCGACGTGCGAATGTCGTGCGATCGATACATGATCTCCGTCACCGCGTTCCTTGGAAACAGCAGGCCGATTCCGCCGAAATATTCGAGCAGCGCAACGCCAAATTCGAGGCTGCAGAGAACAGCGAATCCCAGCGCCATCGTCTCCAGATCGCGCCGCTTCAAGCGCGTGCCGTAGAGCATTGCCGGCAGAAAGAAGATGATGTGCCGCAAGCCCACCAGTTGAACGAGGTAATGATTGATCGGGAGAAAGAAGAGCAGCACGGGCCAGCCGATCAGAAAGCGCAGCCAGCGCTTGACTGTGAGTCCCGCCGCATCCTCTCCGGGCGTCAACGGCGCCGCCAGCAACGCCGCGTAAAATCCGACCACGCCGCAATCGAAGATAAAATATGAAAACATGTCCAGAAAGTTCGCGCGCAGCACGCCGTACGCGCAGCCCACGGCCGTCAGCGCCACAACTCCCGCGCCAAGCGAGCGGTGTGCGAAGTACGCGCACACCATGAACGCAGCGATGCAGCAAACCAGTCCGGTAGTCACAAGGTTGCCCAAATTCGATCGATCGCCGTCATTCCAATCATCATTGCGTCTTTGGCCGACACAGCAGTGAAATCACGAGGTTGCAGGTTTGAATCGGCACAAACCCCAGCGGGAAAAAGCGTCTGCGCTCGATGCTGAAATGCTTTTTCAGCGCATACACGATTTCATCGGCCAGGTTCACGTGCTCCGATTCCACCACGAAATCGTACGACATCTTGTTGCGCTTTTCGAACACCCGCCGCGCCGAAATGTTGCGCGCGAGTGTGTACGCCAGGCTGCCTTCGCACGGAATCACGACCTGAAAAAAACCCGTCGGTTTCAGCACGCGGCGGATTTCGGCAATGGCATCGGGCAACCGCGGCAAGTGTTCCAGCACGTGCACGGCCAGCGCGCGGTCGAAACTTTCGCTTTCCACAGGCAGTCCGGCCTGAACGTCGCCCACCAGCACTTCAACCTCCGGAAAACGCCGCTTGATCTCGCCGGCCATCTCCGGACGCAATTCGTTGGCGACGTACTGCTGCTTCGACAGGTCTTCGAATTCGATGTGCGCGCCCAGCCCCGCGCCGATTTCCAGCGTGCGCGTGCCGGGTTGTATCGCTTCCCGAAATGCGCCGCGATGATTGAAGCGCTCTATCATGCCGTATTTGTTGGGCAGCACTTTATGCCAATGGACCATGAAATCTTCGCGCGCGCGCTTCTGATCCTCGGTCAGCACCGGCAGTTGTTTTGGCCATTGGTACATCGGAGTAATGCGTTGAATTGCCATTGCGGGGGTAAGCGTTAAGTGGATGAATGCTTAAGTGTACTGGTCTTATCGGGCCGAGTAATGTATAACACAAAACCCTAAAGATGCGATACGGTTTCTTGCTTTGCCAATTGGTCATTCACATTTAGCTGCTAACCATGCATTGTTTCGTCACCGGCTGCGCGGGATTCATCGGCAGCAATCTTGTCAATCGGCTGCTGAAAGACGGTCACACCGTCGCCGGCTACGATAACTTTTCCACCGGCCAGCAGGAATTTCTGGCGCGCGCGCTGCTCAATCCGAAGTTCACGCTGGTCCGCAACGATTTGCTCGACGAGAGCGCCTTAAAAGAAGCGATGCGCGGATGCGAACTCGTCTACCATTTTGCAGCGAATGCCGACGTCCGCTTCGGCACAAATCATCCGCGCAGAGACCTCGAGCAGAACACCATCGCCACCTATAACGTCCTCGAAGCCATGCGCGCCAACGGCATCAAACGCATCGCCTTCTCCTCGACCGGTTCCGTCTACGGCGAAGCGCCTCTCATTCCCACGCCGGAAGATTGCCCGTTTCCCGTGCAGACGTCGCTCTACGGCGCGTCGAAACTCGCCGGCGAAGGCCTTATTGCCGCGTATTGCGAAGGCTTCGGTTTCCAAGCCTGCATCTTCCGCTTCGTCTCGATTCTCGGTGAGCATTACACGCACGGCCACGTCTTCGATTTTTACAAGCAGCTCAAAGAGCATCCAGATCGGCTGAAAGTGCTCGGCAACGGCAAGCAGCGCAAGTCCTATCTTTATATTCAGGACTGCCTCGACGCGATCGCCGTGGCGCTCGAAAAATCGACGGCGAAGGTCAGCGTCTACAATCTCGGCACGGACGGCTATTGCGAAGTCAACGATTCGATCGGCTGGATTTGCGCGGCGATGGGCGTCAACCCGCGCCTCGAATACACCGGCGGCGAGCGCGGCTGGATCGGCGATAATCCGTTCATTTTCCTCGACTGTAAAAAAATCCGCGCGTTGGGCTGGGCGCCAAAACTGTCGATCCGCGAAGGCGTCGAGACGACGGTTCGCTTCCTCGAACACAATCCCTGGGTCTTCGTACGCCGATGAGCGAATCCATCGCCTGTCCAATCTGCGCTGCCGAAACCGTTTTTTTCGGCGCGAAGCAGGGAACCTACTTCAACAAGGAGTTCAAATTCCGCCATTGTCCTCAATGCCGCTACAGCTTCGTCGAGAATTATTCAACCGAATACGCACGCATCTACGATGAAAATTATTACCGCGGCCGCGGCGCCGATAAGACGTTCAATTACGTCTACGAATTCGAAAATCCGCTGCAGACCGTGCGGCAGTACGACTGGCGCGGAATTCTGAAAGTCGTCAACGCGCTCAAGCCGCTCAGCACTGAAACGCGATGGCTTGATTTCGGATGCGGCAGCGGCGGCCTCGTGCGCCATGTCCGGGAACATTCACCGTGCCGCGCCTCGGGCTTCGAGGAAGGCTGGATCACCGATTACGCGCGCACTCAAGGCGTGCCGATCCTCGCCCGCGCCGATCTGCCCGCGCTGCACGGCACATTCGACGCGATCACCGCCATCGAGGTCATCGAGCACGTTCCCAATCCGCTGCCGTGCTTGAAGGAAATGCGCGCGTTGCTCAAGCCCGGCGGCCTGCTCTTTCTGACCACCGGCAATGCCCGCCCGTTCCGAACCAAATTCTTCAAATGGGCCTACGTCGTGCCGGAAATTCACGCCAGCTATTTCGAACCGGAAACGCTGGCGAAGGCGCTAACGCTTGCGGGATTCAAGCCCGAATTTCGAGGCGCCGTTTCTGGATTCGAGGATATCCTGCGCTTCAAAATTTTGAAGAACCTCGGCATTCGCAAAACATCCCTCGCCGAGAAACTGCTGCCCTGGCCGTTGTTGCGTTACGCCGCGGACAAACGCTACAAAGTCACCGCGCATCCCATCGGCTGGGCCGTATAATTGGGGTGCAGGCTTCCAGCCTGCATTCGTACTACGAGCCGCGACCGCAAGGGAGCGGGAATGGTTTCAATGCTGCTGAACGAAAAAAACATCGTCATTACCGGCGCCTCGCGCGGCCTGGGCAAAGCCATCGCGCACGCCTGCTGGACGCACGGCGCCAATCTGCTGTTGGTCGCGCGCTCGAAGGAAGCGTTAAGCGCTCAGCGCGACGAATTCCTGCGCGCGCCCGTTCGTAAAAATCAACGCGCTGAAATCTGCGTCGCCGATCTCTCGAAAGACACCGCCGTCGAAACGATCACGTCCAAAGCGCTCGGCTATTTTCCCGCCGCGCACGGCCTGATCAACAACGCCGGCATCCTCGGCCCCATCGGAAAATCATGGGAGAACAACTGGCGCGATTGGGAAGCCACGATCCGCGTGGACCTGCTCGCGCCCATCGAACTCTGCCGCGCCTTCGCGCCGTGGATGATCCAAAATGGCGGCGGTTCAATCGTGAATTTAAGCGGCGGCGGAGCGACCAGCCCGCGCCCGAATTTCACCGCGTACGCCACCGCCAAGACCGGCCTCGTGCGCTTCAGCGAAATTCTCGCACACGAACTCAAAGGCACCGGCGTGCGCGTGAACTCCGTCGCTCCCGGCGCCATGGTCACGGACATGCTCAAGGAAGTTCTCGACGCCGGCCCGGACAAAGTCGGCGCGGATGAATTCAACAAACTCCTCGCCCAATCCAAAGCTGGCGGCACGCCGCCCGAACGCGCCGCGGAATTGTGCGCGTTTCTCTGCTCCGACGACGCAAAAGAAATCACCGGACGCCTGCTCGCCGCCGCGTGGGATCCCTGGGAAAAATTGGCGGCGCACGCCGATGAATTGAATGCGTCGGACGTGTACACGCTGCGGCGGATTGTGCCGGAGGATCGGGGAAAGAAGTGGGATTGATTCATTCAACTATGGATATACGTTAATCGCATGAATACCGCTATCATCGGCTGCGGCCTCATCGGCCAAAAACGCGCCAAAGCCCTCGCCGGCGCCACACTCGTCGCGTGCGCCGACGCCGTTCCCGCACGCGCGGATGCGCTCGCGAAAACCCTCTCCGGCTGCAAGGCCGAAGCGGATTGGCGCGCCGTGCTCGCGCGCGGCGACATCGATTTCGTCATCGTCGCGACTACTCACAACGCGCTCGCCGAAATCACGCTTGCGGCGGTTCAAGCCGGCAAGCATGTCTTCGTCGAAAAGCCCGCCGCGCGCGCGCCGGCTGAACTCGATCCCGTCATCGCCGCCGCTGAAAAACACAAACGGCTCGTCCGCGTCGGATTCAATCACCGCTATCACTTCGCGCTGCAAAAAGCGCGCGAGCTCGTCGATTCCGGCGCGCTCGGCCCGCTCATGTTCGTGCGCGGGCGCTATGGCCATGGAGGGCGCACCGGCTACGACAAGGAATGGCGCGCCAACAAGGAACTTTCCGGCGGCGGCGAACTCATCGACCAAGGCGTGCACTTGATCGATCTGGCGCGCTGGTTCCTCGGCGACTTCACCGGCGTCCAGGGTTTCGCGCCGACGTACTTCTGGAACATGGCCGTGGACGACAACGGCTTCATGCTGCTCAAGACCGCGCAAAAACAGGTCGCCTTTTTGCACGCCAGCTGCACTGAATGGAAGAATCTCTTTTCATTGGAGATTTACGGCTGCAACGGCAAGCTCGACATCAGCGGCCTCGGCGGAAGTTATGGCGTGGAAAAGCTGACGTTTTACAAAATGCTTCCGCAGATGGGTCCGCCCGAAACGACTTCGTGGGAGTACCCAATGCCCGACCTTTCGTGGGAATTGGAGATGGCGGAATTTCTCGACGACATCCGCCTCAACCGCCAGCCGTCGGCGAATCTGCGCGACGCGAAGGCCGCGTTGAGCGTCGTGGAAAGGATTTACAATTCATGATCATCACCCGCAGCCCGCTCCGCATTTCGCTCGGAGGCGGCGGCACCGATCTCCCCTCTTATTACATGGAGCACGGCGGATTTCTGATCGCCGCGGCCATCGACAAATACGTCTACATCACCGTGCACGACACCTTCGTCCCTGAATTGATCGTGAAATATTCGAAGATGGAGCGCGTCAAATCGCCCGACGAATTGCAGCACCCTCTCGTGCGCGAAGCGATCAAATTGACGAACGTCGATGCCAGCGCGATGGAAATCGCCAGCATGGCCGACATTCCCGCGGGCACCGGTCTTGGATCGTCGGGTAGTTTCACGACGGCGCTGCTTCGAGCGCTGCATGCGCACAACAAAAATCTGATTCACCCGCGCGAACTCGCCGAACAAGCTTGCCGCATCGAACTCGATATTTTGAAAGAACCGATTGGCAAGCAAGACCAATACATCGCCGCATTTGGCGGGATCACGTGTTTCCGTTTTCACACGAGCGGGCAAGTCGAGGCGTGGCCGCTCAAACTGAGCAAGGAAACGCTCTACAATCTCGAAGACAATCTGCTGCTTTTTTTCACGGGCTATTCGCGTTCCGCGTCCGGCGTCTTGAAAGAGCAAGACACGAAGAGCAAGCAGAAAGACAAAGACATGATCGACAATCTGCATTTCGTCAAAGATCTCGGCCTGCAAAGTAAAGACGCGATGGAGGCTGGCAATCTCGCGAAGTTCGCCGAATTAATGAACGTCCATTGGGAGCACAAAAAGAAGCGCTCCGGCAACATGAGCAACACCAACATCGACGACTGGTACAATCTCGCCATGAAAAACGGCGCGCTCGGCGGAAAACTCATCGGCGCCGGCGGCGGCGGATTCCTCATGTTCTACACGGAAGACAAGGCCAAATTGCGCCATGCGATGATGCAAGCGGGCCTTAAAGAAGTTCGTTTCCGCTTCGACTTCCTCGGCTCGCAGGTGATTGTCCACTCATGAGCGCCGCGCCGATGCTTCCCGTCGTCATCCTCGCCGGCGGCCTCGGTACACGCATCCGCCAATACGGCGAAAACGTGCCCAAAGCGCTGCTCGATATTAATGGCGAACCGTTCCTTGCGCATCAATTGCGCCTGCTGCAGAAGAACGGCATTCGCCACGTGATCCTGTGCATCGGCCATCTCGCCGAACAGATCGAATCGTTCACGGGCGATGGTTCGCGTTTCGGTTTGAAAGTCGAATTCTCCTATGACGGCCCGGTGCTTCTGGGTACGGCGGGCGCAATTCGCAACGCGCTGCCGAAACTTCACAGCGCGTTTTTTGTGCTCTACGGCGATTCGTATCTCACGTGCGATTACGCAGCGATTCAAAAGTCATTTTTAAGGAGCCGCAAAAAAGCGCTGATGACCGTGCTCAAAAACGAAGGCCGCTGGGACAAGAGCAACGTCGAATTCGCAAACGGCAAAATCCGCGTGTATGACAAGAAACTCAATTCGCCCGCGATGAAACACATCGACTACGGCCTCGGCGTTTTCCAGCGCAGCGTATTTGAAGCGCTTCCCACAGATCAAAAAATCGATCTCGCCGCCGTCTATCGGGATCTGCTCGCGCAGGGAGAATTGGCGGCGTACGAAGTGCCGGAGCGCTTCTACGAGATCGGCTCGCCGGAGGGACTGTTGGAACTTCGAGCGTATCTGGCGGGGCGAACGCATGAAGAAAAATAGACGCGTGCACGCCGATGATTTTGACGGCGCCTGGAAGGAGGCTATGGTCAAGCTCTTCAGGCGCATGGTCCAGTTTTTCTGGCCGAATGTTCACGCGCAAATCAATTGGAGCCGCAAACCGGAATTCCTCGACAAGGAACTGCGTTCAATCATGCGGCGCGCAAAGTCCGGCAAACGGACTGTGGACGCGCTGATCAAAGTGTATCTGAAGGATGGACGCGAACAGTGGGTGCTGATCCACATTGAGGTTCAATCACAACCAGATCCGCAATTTGGTGAACGCATGTACATTTATAATTATCGCGGATTCGACCTTTTTATGCAGCGCGTTGCGAGTTTCGCGATTCTGGGCGACGACGACCAGAATTGGCGGCCACAGTCCTTCGAGTCCGGCATTTGGGGCTGCCGTGCGCGATTGGATTTTCCAATTATCAAGCTATTGGATTTTCGCGCGGATGCGGAAACGCTGCTGAAACACGAAAATCCATTCGCGACATTTGTGCTGGCACATTTGAAGACGCTTGAAACGAGACACAATCCAGTCGACCGCCTTGCCTGGAAAACGGCATTGATCAAGAACCTTTATCGCTACGGATCGAACAGAACTGAAGTCGAAGAATTAATCAGGTTCATTGACTGGCTCATGATTTTACCTGATAATCTGCAGGACAAATGTGTGAGCGAGATCGAGAAATGGGAGGAGCCAAAGGCCATGTCATACGTCACATCGTTTGAGCGACACGGGATGAAGATTGGAAGACGCGAAGGCATTAAACAGGGACGCGAACGTGGGCGCAGGGAAGGCATTCAAACGGGAACGCGGAAATCGATTCTCGTGCTTCTTGAAGAGCGTTTCGGCAAGGTTCCTGTGCCGATCATCTCCGTGGTCAACTCGATTGACAACTCCGACAAACTCACCGAACTCCTCAGAGTCGCCGCTCGTATCGGATCGCTCAAGGAATTTCCCGTAAAATAGATAATGGAGACGCTGAATCGCATGTCATTCACCCAACAATTCCTCGCCGAAGTCCAGCAAGTCGCCGCCGGTCTTTCCGTCGAACAGATCGAGAAAGCCGCCGAAATTCTCGCGGCCACGCGCGCTGGCGGCGGCCGGCTCTTCATCCTCGGCGTCGGCGGCAGTGCGGGCAACGCCTCGCACGCCGTCAACGACTTTCGCAAAATCGTTGGCATCGAAGCTTACGCGCCTACCGACAACGTCTCCGAACTCACCGCGCGCGCCAACGACGAAGGCTGGCCGTCGATCTTCGAAGCGTGGCTGAAAGTCAGCAAGCTCAGCGCAAAAGACGCGCTGCTGATTTTCTCCGTTGGCGGCGGAAATCTCGAAAAGAATGTCAGTCCCAATCTCGTCACCGCGCTGCAATACGCCAAGCAGATCGGCTCAAAAGTCATCGGCATAGTCGGGCGCGACGGCGGCTACACGGGCAAAGTCGCCGACGCCTGCGTGCTCGTGCCGGTCGTGAACCCGGCGCACATCACGCCGCACTCCGAAGCTTTCCAGGCCGTCGTCTGGCATCTGCTCGTGTCGCATCCGGCGCTCAAACAGACGCAGACGAAATGGGAATCGGTCAAGTGAGGGCCGCGTGAGGGCACTCTACAAATACCGCGGTTTCGTCTGGCGCCGCGCGCTCACGGACGTGCGCCATCGTTTCGCCGGCACGGGCGCGGGCGTGCTGTGGAACGTGCTTCAGCCGCTCGCGTCCATTCTGCTTTACGCAATTGTGTTCAGCCGGCTGATGACGCCGCATCTGGCGAAACTCAGCGGCACGTTTGCGTTCACGCTCTATTTATGCGCCGGCCTGCTGCCGTGGATCGCTTTCAGCGAATGCGTATCGCGCGGCACAAACGCGCTCACGACCAATGCGCAATTCTTAAAGAAACTCGCGGTGCCCGAATATCTTTTTATCGCCGAAGCCGCTGTCTCCTCAGCGATCGGACTCGCAATCAGCATGTTGCTGCTGCTGATTTTCGCGCTCGCCACGGGCGCTTCGCCGTCGATCCAATGGGTGGCGCTGCCCATTCCGCTGTTTTGTTTTATCTGGCTCGCCTACGCATTCAGCGTCCTGAGCGGTTCGCTGCGCGTTTTCTTCCCGGACATCGCGCACGTGCTGCCCGTCCTGCTTCAAATCGCCATGTGGACGGCGCCGATCGTTTATGCGCCCGGCGCCGTTCCGCAGGCATTGCAGGACATCGCACGATTTCATCCGGTCGTCCCGGCGATCAATGCCATGCACGATCTTTTTCTTTTCGCGCAATGGCCCGACGCCGAAACGTGGATTGCCATGTTCGCGTGGCCCGCGGCGCTTTCAGTTCTGGCACATCTCATTTTGCGAAAACTCAGGCCCGAAATTCGGGACGTGATCTGACATGAGCGACGCGATCGTCTCCGCTTCCGGCCTCGGCAAGCGCTTCAAACTCTATGCCTCGCCCTGGGCGCGCCTGGCCGAATGGATTTCCTTTGGCGGCGCAAACCGGCATCAGGATTTCTGGGCGCTGCGCAACGTCTCCTTTCAAGTCGCGCGCGGCGAATGCCTCGGCGTTATTGGCGCCAACGGTTCCGGCAAAAGCACGCTTCTGAAAATCCTCACCGGTTCGCTCTTCGCCACCGAAGGCGCATTTGAGGTGCGCGGCCGCGTGCTCAGCCTGCTCGAATTGGGCACCGGCATGAACCCCGAACTCAACGGCCGCGACAACGTCGTCAACTGTTCGCGCCTGCTCGATTTCCCCGAGGGCTACGCCGAATCCAAAATGGAGCAGATCGAGCGTTTCGCGGAACTCGGCGATTTCTTCGCGCGCCCGGTGAAAATGTACAGCAGCGGCATGCACGTGCGCCTCGCCTTCAGCATGTGGGCCTGCTTCGAACCCGACGTGCTGATCGTGGACGAAGCGCTCAGCGTCGGCGACATATTCTTCCAACAAAAATGTTTTCGCCGCGCCCGCGAACTGCTCGAATCCGGCGTCGCCATGCTCTTTGTCTCGCACGACCTTGGCGCGGTGCAGACGCTCTGCAAAAATGTGATGGTGCTCGAAAAAGGAATCTCCCGCCATCTCGGCGACGTTCACGCCGGCGTCCGAATTTACTTTGCGTCAATGGGCGGAGCAATCGAGCAGCCAAACCAAGCCAGCGTTGAAGCGCCGCCTCCGCTTCCGGAAAAAGTCGAGCGCTCGTTTGAAGTGCCCGCGAATCCGGCGAACGATGGACTCGTCTGGAAAGATCCGAATCGCACAGACCAGCTTGGCGACAAGCGCATGGAACTTCTCGGTGTGGCATTCAGCAACGGCACGGCGTCCGTCGAGCAGGGTGGGTGGGTTGAGTTGCATACGCGCTGGAAGGCGAACGCCGACATGCCGCGCGTGAACATCGGCATCGCCATCACCGACCGCGCCAACAAAGTCCTCTTCGGCCGAAGCTGGGTCAACGCCGACCTCGACCCGCTCGACTTGAAAGCCGGCGACGAAGTGCTGGCAGTTTTCAAACTCTGCATGGACATGGAACCGGCCGATTACGCCATCATGCTCAGCGCCGTCGAGACGCTCACGGACGCCAACAGTTCCAACGGCTGGAACCAGCACGTCGGCGGCGCGCGCTATCTTGAATTGCCTCGAGCCGCGATGATCTCCATCATTCCGCGAGCCGACCGCCGCAATCCATTTTTTGGAGTGGCGTGCCTGCAGAATTCGATGCGGCGGGAGGTGCGCAACACGCGGTGATTGACAACGGCTGCAGCTTCAAACGGCCTGCACCACAAAAACGCAGGCGCACGCATTCAGATGCATCGCGAAATTACTTTTTGCCGGTGCCGCTTTGCGGCGTGCCGCGGCTGGCTTTTACGGTATAGGCCAGCGTTATTCGGGACAGGTGCGATGTGCCGTCGAGGACCACGATCACCGGGAAATCGAGCGCTGGATTGGGCGCCGTTTTGGTGAAGCCCTGGGACTGCAGCGGCACGAAGAGATCGCGGTTCTTCACCGTGAAGGAAAAGCTGGCAGTGGCGCTGCCTTTCTTCGAACGCAGTGCAAATGTCTTGTCGTCTGATGCACCCTTTTCGTTCAGGGTCGCGCTGTTGACAAATCCGCCGATGAGAACGCGCACGCTTTTCCCGGCGGGCGAAAAGCCCGGCGGCACTGGAATCTGACCGGAAAACGTGAGCGTGTCGCTGTTGCTTTTGGTGAAACTAAATCCGAGTTTAACTTTTGAAACGGCGAAAGAGTCCTGAGCGGTTTGCGCATTGACGACCAGATCGACGCTCTGCGCCGTGCCGGCTTGCCCGTCGAAAACTGTCACCGTCACGATGTACACGCCGGCGCCGGCGAAAGATTTCGAAACGCTCGCGCCAACGGCCGTTGTGCCATCGCCAAAATCCCAGGTGTATTCGAGCGCGTCGCCGTCGGCGTCGGCGGCCTGTGCGGCGAATGTGACGGGCGTACCAACTAGCGCAGGATTGGCAGAGGCTGTGGGCGGCGACGCGAATGTGGGCGCGTGGTTTGTGCCGCCGGCGATGACAGTCAGTTTCAAAACCTTCGAGACGCTGCCGCCGTAATTTGTGGCGGTGAGGGCGATGTCGAAAACGCCGCTGGCCGAAGGGGTGCCTGTTATGGTGTCGCCGTTCAATGCGAGGCCCGCCGGCAAATTCGCGGCGCCAAAAGTCACTGGTACGGTACCGCTGGCGTTCAAGGTGAAGGTGAGAAAGGTATTTATCGGCGTCGAAATGTCGAGCACGTTTGTGATCGCCGGCGGAATCGCGGGATTAACTTGAATGGCATTCGTTGCCTGCACGGCATTGTAGTTCGATGTGTCGTTTGGAGTAAAGGTAACTGTTAAAGACTGACCCGCACCGGCGCCAAGTTTTGCTCCAAAATCGGGAGAGTAGGCAAACGTGCCTGAAATTGGAAGCAACGTCGCTGCGTCCTCCGCGACGGCGTTCAATTGCGCGGAGCTTAACGGTGTGCCGGCGACGATGGCCGCGGGCTGCGGCCAGACGATTAGCGGTGTGAACTTGTCGATGTTGAATCCGTTCGCAAGAGTGACTGTTGCGGAGGTGTCCGGATCGGTCAGCACAATGTCCCATGTGCCGGCCGCATTTGTGGGCAGATTGAAGTCGGCGAGCAACTGAAAGCTTGAATTGACGCGAATGTTTGTGCCGTCGATTTCGGCTGCGCCTCTGACGAGCTTCACGCTTGTAAACATACCGTCGAATTCACATACGGAACCGAACGTATCGGGTCCCGTGTCGTTCCAGGTGCCATCGGTTCTCATGATGGTAAAAGTCTCGATTCCCAAACTGGGCTCGCCGAGACCCCAATTGGTATATACCAGCGGCTCATTGTTGACCCAGAGAAACGTGCCTGAAACGGCTTCGTCGCTCAATCCAATCCACGTCGATGCTTGAATCATGCCCATAATAAGGGTGTTTTCGGCCGCCGAACCAATCGTAACCAAATGCCCGCCGAGGCCATTGCAATAATCCCTGGCCGCGTGCCAGTCCATCGTTGTCGTGATGTAGAGATAAGAGTGTCCATTGAATGAAACGGCGCTGGCGGGAACAGGAATTGTTTTGAAACCTGTACCGGCGATTGACACATTCTGAATGGCCTGACCCACAAACCCCGATGCCGGAGTGGCCGAAGCGACTGAGAGATTCTCGACGTTGATGGTCACCGTAACGACAGACGAGGATTGGTTGGTGGAATTGAGTGCGTGGTACGTAAACGAATCCTGCCCGGAGAAGCCGGCGTCGGGCATGTAGGTAAAACCGCCATCATTGCTGAGCGCAAGAGTGCCGTGGGACGTGGTCGCATCCAGCGCGGCTGTCAAGCGCTGAGGATCGCTATCGTTGGCCAGGACGCCGGGCGCCGGCCGTTTGAATAGAGCGCCGGGCGGAACTACATACGAATCGGCCACCGCGACGGCGGGCGGCGCGAACTGATAAAGGTATATGTCGATGGTTGTCAGCGCCCCGCCGGGCGGTTGCGCCTGTGAGTCCAAACTGAAACCTCCGCCGCCCTGGGCGTAGAGGACGGTTATTTTGTGATAGCCGGCCTGCAGATCGACGGTACCCGACCGGAGCGTCTCTCCCTGGGAGTAATTATTGCTGACGACAAGGCGCTGATCGACTGTTCCCACACCTATGTAAATCAGGCTGCCATCATCGGAGGTAGTATTAAATGTGTATGTCCCGGATGTGGACGCCAAAAAATAGGAGTCCCATTGTATCGCAAAATTCACGTTCGAAGCCGAACGCGGAGGGCTGGCGGATGCGGAGCTACAGGTAATGTATGGTTGAGTGGTTACCAAGCCGGCGGCGCTCGGCGCGCCAAACGTCGCGCCTGGATCCGGCGGCGTGGGAATTACACCCGCACCCGTTGTGTTGAACCACGCCTTGTAGGTGACGCCTGCAATGAAATTCGGCGTGCCCAGGGGATAATCGGGTATGCGCTGAGCGGCGATAGCGTTTTGGCCCAGAAAGATCGCTGTACACGCGGAAATCAAAAAGACGTGAGCGGGTGAATACAGGGCGCGGGACGCGCGTGAGGAGAAAAGTTTTTTCAATGGGTCGCCTTTGGCGTTGCTGGCGGCATTCTATACTCGACTTTCACGAAGTACAGGCGCGGTTTATTCATGGAGTCCGGATTTGAATTTTGACGGATCGCGGGGAGAAATGCGTTGACGGCGAGTGGCGCATTCGCGAATTCCGGGATAGGACTGAAATAATGTTGTGGCGATTACTTTTCCAATTCGATTAAGGCGTCCAGCGTTTTCGCGTGCAACTTGTCGCCGGTGGAGATGGGCGTGTCGAGGATGATGTGTTTTTCCTCGCCGAGCTTGTACGCGGGCCAGTCGGGGGCGCGGGGGGCGGGGTCGCCGTTGGGGTTGCCGGTTTTGGCGAAAGCGAGCAGGTAGATGCGGATTTGGCGCGAGAGCTCGCGGTCGGCGTCGCTGTATTTTTCGGGATCGGTGACGGTGCCGAAGAAGAAGGGGACTTCGGAGCCGTGATACACGTCCCATTTTGAGTCGATCATCGGTTTGGCTTTGCGCGTGAAATGGTAGACGAAGGTGTTGGGCTGGACGGCCGCGAGTTGGCGGGCGTGGGTGCGGGTGGTTTCGAAGAAGATATCGGCGAAGAGCAGGGCGAGCGCGGGTTGGACGGCGGCGTCATCGGCGGCGGGGTAGATTTGGAACGCTTGCGCGCTTTTGGCGGCGTAGCGTTTGTCGAGGAATTCTTTGTACTTGGCGAGCGTGTCGATTTTGGATTTGCGTTCGAAGAGCGTGCCTTCGTCGGCGACATTGCCGTAAAGCACGGGGACGTTGGCCATGCGGCCTTCGGCGAAGACTTTTTTGATCGGCTCGAGCAGGACGTTGCCGTCCACGATGATGCTGTCGGTCGTCGAGACGCCGGGTACTGCGGAACCGGGGCGGGCGGCTTTCATTAGCTCTTCGGGCGATTTGGCGCGCATTTCTTTGAGCGCGTCGGGGCCGTCGGCGACGTTGAGGCGCTTTTGGAATTCGAGGCCGAGGTCTTCCATGCTTTGCAGCGCACCGTTGGGCTTGTTCAGGTAGCGCAGTTCGACGCCAGTGTTGGAACTCATCACGATGGCTTTGTGGAAGAGGCCTTTGGCTTGCGGACTGGCCATGAGCGCTTCGACGGCCGCACCGCCGGCGGATTCGCCCCACAGCGTGACGTTGTTGGGGTCGCCGCCGAAGTTGGCGATGTTGTCGTGGACCCAATGCAGGGCGAGGAGCATGTCCATCAGGCCGTAGTTGCCGGAGGTGTGGGCGGGCGATTCGGCGCTGAGCGCGGGGTGGGCGAGGAAGCCGAAGGGGCCGAGGCGGTAATTGAAGGTGACGACGACGGCGCCGTCCTGCGCGAGCGGCCAGGCTTTATAGGGTTCCTGCGAAGCGGCGCCGATGGCGAAGCCGCCGCCGTGGATCCAGAACAGGACGGGGCGTTTTTCGTCGGCAAATTTGTCAATATTGTCTACAGTCGTGACCTTGCCGGCGGTCCATACGTTCAAGTAGAGACAATCTTCGCTGGCCGGGCCGAGATCGCCGTAAATTGGAAGAGTCGGCTGGGGGCAGACTTTGCTGAAGGCGTTGCATTTGAGCGGCGCGGTCCACGGATCGGGTTTTTCGGGCGCTTTCCATCGGCGCTCGCCGACGGGCGGTTTGGCGTAGGGAATGCCTAGGAAACGGATGCATGAATCGGGCCCAAGCACGGGTTGATAGCCCGTCACGGGGCCATTGGTGGTGGGGACGGTAAATGGGATCGGGAGGTCATCCGCGGAGAAAGCGGCGAGGGCTAGGTAGAGAAGGGCGGCTAGGGCTTGGCGGATGCGCATGAGTAGGCTTTCTCGCGATGACGACAATGGTTGTAAACGGGCGAATTCAAAATGAAAAATGCAAAATGCAAAACGAGCGGGGTTGCAGAATTAGACGAACACCATACGATTGGTGCGAATGGAGGAATCGAACATGCGCCGAATTTCCAAGTGAGATTGCCTTTCAACGCCAAAGGCGTTGCGTCTCAAAGCCCAGGGTTGCGGCGTACTCGCCGCTACCCTGGGTCATCGCGCGCCCGATTGCCTTCAACGCCAACGGCGTTGCGTCGCGGCGCGCGCGAATCGATTCCCGCGCGTTCTTTGACGAAAGGAGCCGTCAAAATGCCGCAATCCCTCTCCGCCGTTTACATCCATCTTGTCTTCTCAACCAAAGATCGCATCCCTTATTTGCGTGAAAAAACCATGCGCGACGAACTTCACGCGTATCTCGGCGGCATCTCAAAAAAGCTCGAATGTCCACCCATGCGGATGTCCCTCCGTCCGTTGAAATTCGGGGCGGGGTGCTGAACTCCCATACGTTATGATGCGGCTCTTTTTTCTGCAAGCTCCTGTCTCGGAAGTAACGCGTTGATGAGCATGGGCA
>Ga0070731_10000594_pt1 | contig 46148 bp, 42 predicted proteins | sample Coa_R1_2_FD_66448 | JGI IMG/M metagenome (GOLD analysis project Ga0070731, IMG submission 66448) | Surface soil microbial communities from Centralia Pennsylvania, which are recovering from an underground coalmine fire - Coalmine... | ecosystem: Environmental > Terrestrial > Soil > Unclassified ...
TAGGCCTTGCCTGCGCTATCTATGGCGATGGAAGTGACATAATCCTCATTGCCGCTGCCCCCCGTGCCCCCCGTACCGCCGAAATATGTGGAGTACAGTAGCGTCGATCCATCGGCGCTGAGCTTGGTGAAGACCTGGTGAAACGTGGCCTGGAAGCCGCCCGCGGGAAAACCCGGCTCGTAAGCTGAAGTGGTTGTCGGCCAGACGAAGTTTACGTCCGGGTTACCCGAACAGAGGCCCGGATAGTACGGCGCGGAAGTTGCGTTGGCTGCGATGTACACATTATCGCCGGCATCCAGCGCGATGGAGGAAATGTTGTCGTTGCCGGTGCCTCCCATGAAGGTCGACCAAAGCAGGGCCGATCCCGAAGGATTGAGCTTCGTGATGAAGCTGCCGAAGCTCCCCGAATTTCCCGCCTGGCCGCCGGAGCAAGTGGACTCTTCCTGGTAGCCGCAGTTTCCAACTTCGACCATCACCGGTGCGCAGACGGAGCCATTGGTAACCGGGAAATCGGCGGAGACGGTTGCGCCACCAATGACGGCATCCCCCGCGGAGTCGACTGCGATACTGCGCGGTATGTCTTCCCAGCCACCGCCCAGGTAGGTGGAATAGACCAGGGCGGTGCCCGAGGGATTCAGCTTGGTGACAAACACGTCCGCGCCCGATTGGCTCGCTTGGAGGTCGCAGTAGGTGCCCTGACCATGCGCCGGCTGCGTAGTGTCGTAAGAACCGGCCGTGGTTGGAAAATTCGCGGAGCATGTGTATCCAGCAATATAGGCGTTGCCTTGCCTATCGACAGTGACGGATATGGCATAGTCTTCACCCGAGCCGCCCAGGAACGTGGAGTACGCAAGCACCGGATCGACAATCAGTGGGCGTGCCCTATCATAGGCCGCGACTTCGAACGTGACATGGTCCTTATTCGCATGGAAGCGGCCGGCCACCTCCTGCCGCGGCGCCCCGTCCCCTTCGGGCTGATAGACTACCGGCCTGCGGAAACGAATCTCTTGGCCGGCGGCTCGCAGCACCAGATCGCCGCTCGACGCATCGACTGAGATGCGGTCGGCGCCCTCCACCGCCAGCCGGATGGCGTCCGGATCGGCGCCCGGAGCCAGCACGAAATCGTATTCGAGCTGCCGCTGATTGCCGTAGAACACCAGGTCGATGCCCGGGTACACCTGTTCGTATCGGACCTTCTGGTAAGTCGCCACATCGGTCCGCCACTTGGCCGGATTGTTGCCGATGAAGTAGTTGACGGTTCCCGGCAGCGGATCGGTCCCGCTCAGCTTCACTCGTGGATCGCCGCCTTCGAGCCGCAGGCGCAGGTCGGCCGCGGCTTCGAGCTTAGGCCCTTTCGCGGCTGGACCCAGTACCCTTCGGAGCGACAGAGTTGCCCCGTCCGGGGTGAGGAAGACAGTATAGTCTCTGCCGCGCGACAGGAACTTCACTGGCGCGGGCTGCTGACCGTGGTTGGCTTCAAATTGGAGGGGAAGCTTTCCAAAGGATCGATCGATGTGTGCGCGGGTGGCCGGGTCCGGCGTGCCGGCGCGCAGAACAGCTATTGCGATGGTACAGGTTAATAAAAGCCTCATGCATACCTAATGCGGGATTCGGGGGGAAACCGGCTCAGGGAGTTTTAAGTGAATTATGGCTGAGCCACCCAAAGCTTCGACCGCAGTTCGCCCAACGGGAACACCAGTCGGTCCGGCGCGGCGATCATCCGGAAAAAACCGGGATCCAACTGCATGGGCGACCGCCAGGCCGAGTGCATATGCAGCACGGCCACGGCATCGGAAAGCGGCCGCTTGGTGAGCGGATCGAGCGCGCGTGTGTAAATGCACCGGGATCCCAGGTGGTCGCGCAGAAAGTAAATGCGGTTGCCGGAGGGCGCCCACCGTGCGAAAAGGCCTTCGCCCAGATCGATCCATTCGGACACTGGAATGGGATAGGGCGGGCGGAAGGGTGCGGCAAATAATCGCGGCGGATCGACTCCGTTAATGGCGGTCACCACGATCCAATGGTCGTCAGGCGAGAAGAAAGGCACATAGAGGCTGAAAGCGGGATGCTGGAGAACGACCTCCACGTGCTCGGTGCCGGCGCTGCCCAGCGTCACGCCGCGCGGCCGCGAATAGCCTGTGGACAACGCCAGCGTGCCATCCCGCGAGAGGTCCCAAATGAAGCGGACGGCCGGAAACGACCGCGCCTTCAGCGCTGGTGGCAGGCTCAGCACCTCCGGCCAGACCGCCCCGTCGGTGATCACTGTGTCTACCGAGCGGCCGTCGCGCGTCAGGAGCATGGGGCGAGTCCCCTTTCCCGACTTGATTGTGGCATCCGTTCCCGATGCGAAACTGCGCAGAATCCAGTGCTGCAGCCCGCGCGGGTCCGTAGCTTGAAACAGCATCAACTTGCCGTCCGCGCTCATGCTCGGGAAGTCTGCTCGCTCTCCTTCAAGAGCAAACGGAGCGAGTCCCCCATGCAGTTGCGCCGTATCCGGATCGATGGGCAGGGACCAGATCGCGGAACGCCGGATACCGCTGGCGACGACAATCCTTCCGGTTCGATCCGCCGAGCACCCGGTGTAGGTCCCGGCGCCGGAGGTTAATTGCTCGGGAACCGGCTCCTCGGTTTGGGGGTGCTTTGGAAAACGCATGCTCCAGATGTGGGTAGCCATGTGAAACTGGCCCATGCGAAGCCATCGCAGAAGCAACCAATCGTTCCTGGGCCATGCACAGGGTATCGGCGGGGCTATCGTATTCCCCTGGTCTTTGAGCCACGTAGCCTTTAGCCGCGGCGTTCCGCCGTCGAGAGGCGCCCACCAAAACTCAGCCGCCATACGATTGGCTTCGCGATGCCCTGCAAACAACAGGCCATCGGAATCCGGCGACCAAACCGGGTGGCTGGCGGCAACGAAGCCTGCGGCGAGACGGCGAGGCGTTCCACCGGCGGCCGGGGTGACGAAGATCGCGGTATGCATCACCGCCTGCTCATCGCCGTTCACTTCCGGACCTGACCAATAAGCGATCCACTTGCCATCCGGAGAAAACTGCGGCCCGCGGCCGGCGGCAGCCAGCAGGCGTTCGTGTCCATCCAGGAGGGACATTTCGTAAACGCCCGCCGGTTCGCGCTCGGAGCGAAAAGCCAACAGGCTGCCGTCGGGCGACAATGCCGGCTCGTGGTCGAGCGCCGGATGGTTCGTCAGCCGGCGAGGATTCCCTTGCCCGGTGGATTGAATCCAGATGTCCACATTGCCATCCTCGGCACGATCGGAAGCGTAGGCCAGCCAGCGGCCGTCCAGCGATAACGCGGGCTCCATGGTCACATGCGGATCGTCGGTGAGGCGTTCGAAGCGCGGCGCCCGGCGGGCTGGTGCGCGGCTCCGATAAACGGCGAACGCCAGCAGTGCGGCGGCCACCACGATTGCCGGAATCGCCCGCAACGCCATGCGGCGCGCCCGGCGGAAGCGCTGGGGCTTCAGCCTTCCCCCGCGCAGTTTGTCGCGCAATGCTTCCAACTCCTGCCGAAGCTGCGCGGCCGACTGTATACGCCTTGCGGGATCTTTGGCAAGACATTTGTCTACCAGCGCGGCTAGCGCGGCTGGAACGGATTCGGGTAGCGGCTCCGGCTGGTCGCGCAGGATTGCGGCGGCGGTTTCCAGGTTTGTGGACCGATGGAAAGCGCGGTGTCCGCTAAGCATTTCGTATAGCACCGATCCCATGGCAAACAGATCCGACCGCGTATCCACCCGGCGGCCGCCGGCTTGCTCCGGCGATAAGTAGTCCACGGTGCCGGCTGGTGTTCCGATTTGCGTCAGGCGCGACCGCGAGGAGTCCGCACCGGAATCGTCTTCGAACCGCGACAGCCCGAAATCGACCACCTTCAACTGCTCGTCCGGCGTCACCATGATGTTGCCGGGTTTCAGGTCGTGGTGGATCACTCCGGCGGCATGCGCCGCCTCCAGCGCCGCGGCGATCTGAATCCCATAATCCAGGACTTTGTCGAGTGGCAGGGCGCCGTGGGCCAGGCACGCCCGCAAGTTCTGCCCCTCGATCAGTTCCATCACCAGGAAAAGGGATCCGGAGTCCTCGCCATAATCCAGTATGCGAACCACATTGGGGTGCCGTATGGCGGCGGTGGTTCGCACTTCGCGCGAAAATCGCCGGCGCCAGGGGCTGTCCAGGGCGAACTCGTGCGGCAGCACCTTGACGGCCACGTGGCGGCTGCCGCGCGTGTCCACGGCCTGGTATACAATTCCCATGCCGCCTTCGCCCACGATGGCTTCCATCCGGTAAACGCCCAGCATTTTGCCGGCGAGGAACGCGCTGCCGATCGCGCCGAGGATATCGCGCACCGCCACACTGCGCGAACTGAACGAAGCTTCCGCCTGTTCGTGCACCTGGAGCAGCGATTCTACTTCCTGGCGAAGCTCGGGCGCGCTGGCGCACTCCAGATCGAGGAAAGCGGGCCGTTGATCGGGTGCTAACTCGATGGCCTGCGCGAAAATATCCTCCAGGCGGCTCCAGTTGGTGTTCATCAGGATTTCCGTATTTCGGCCATCTCGCGGAACAACCAGGCCCGCGCCAAGGCCCATTGCCGCTTCACGGTAGCCGGCGAAACCTTCAAAAACTCGGCAGCCTCTTCAATCGACAACCCGCCGAAAAAGCGGGTTTCGACCACGCGGCACAGCCCCGGTGCCTCGTTTTCGAGTTTACAGAGAGCCGCGTCGAGATCGTCATAATCCCAAATGACGGGGTCGGCGGGCTGTGGCGAGGCCTCCAGTGAAACTGTCAGATGCCCCTGACCGCGCTTGGCGGTGCGGCGGTCTCGAGCGTAGTCGGTGAGCACGCGCCTCATGGCCAGCGCGGCCACGCCCAGAAAATGACTGCGGCCCTGCCATTGAGGCGACTTCAAGGACGAGAGCTGGATATACGCTTCGTTGACCAGCGCCGTGGGCTGCAGGGTGTGAGAAGAGCGTTCCCGCCGGAGATATCGCCGCGCCAGCCGTTTCAGCTCGTCGTAGAGCAGAGAGAATAACTGGTCTGTGCCGGGCTGACTCTCCCGCACTACGTCATGGCTCCTTCGGTTCATTATGCCAAAGGGTGCTCATGACCGCGAGTACTGCCCGTCCCGTAAACTCTTCTTTACTTTGCATCGGCGTAAATGGTACGCTAAGTGCTTCATAATGCGTACAGTAGACTTGATTCAGAGAAAGCGCGACGGCGGAGAATTGTCCCCCGAAGAGATTTCGTACCTGGTGGACGGGTACACTCGCGGAGAAATACCCGACTACCAGATGTCGGCCTTTCTCATGGCGGTCTTCTTCTCCGGCATGACGGACCGGGAAGTCAGCCGGCTGACCGAATCGATGATGCAGTCGGGCGAGATGCTCGACCTCTCGGGGATTGAGGGCGTCAAGGTGGACAAACATTCCACCGGCGGCGTGGGCGACAAGACCACGCTCATCGTGGCGCCGCTAGCGGCAGCCGCCGGCGTCATCGTCCCCACCATGGGCGGCCGCGGCCTCGGGCATACCGGCGGCACGGTCGATAAGCTGGAATCCATTCCAGGGATGCGCTGCAACTTAACCGCCGACGAGTTCAAGGCACAACTGGCGTCGGTAGGGCTTTGCTTTATGTCCCAGACGTCGGAGCTGGCTCCCGCGGATGGCCGTCTTTACTCGCTGCGCGATGTTACCGCCACGGTAGAGTCCATTCCTTTGATCGCGTCGTCGATCATGTCCAAGAAGCTGGCGGAAGGCGTGGATGCCCTGGTGCTGGACGTTAAAGTCGGCAACGGCGCGTTCATGAAGAAGCAGGTGGATGCGCGGCGGCTGGCCCAGGTGATGGTGGGCATCGGGCGGCGCATGGACAAGCGGGTACAAGCGCTGATCACCGACATGAATCAGCCGCTGGGCTACGCGGTGGGTAATGCGCTCGAAGTCATGGAGGCATCCCAGACCCTGCAGAACGCCGGCCCGGCCGATCTGACGCGCCTGTGCATCGAGCTGGCCGCGCGCATGATCTACGTGGCCAAGATCGAGCCCTCGCTGGAGGAAGCCCGCCGGCTGGCGGAGAAGAAGCTGGTGGATGGCTCCGGATACCAGAAGTTCAAGCAGGCGGTGGAGGCGCAGGGCGGCAATTCGCGGGCCCTGGACGATTTCGTGCTGCTGCCCAACGCCACCGGCATGCGCGAAGTGATGTCGCCGCGCGGCGGCTACGTCAGCGTGATCAATGCGCAGGATATCGGGCTGGCCTCCAACATGATCGGCGCGGGCCGCGATCGCAAGGAGGATGCCGTCGATCCCGCGGTCGGCGTGATCCTGGAAGTGAAGGTCGGCGAGAAGGTGGAGTCCGGCTCTGTGCTTTGCAGGATTTACTACACGGGTGAAGACCGCGTGGAGGAAGCCGCGGAAATGGTGGAAGACGCCTTCCGTATATCGGCGCAGAGGCCCGAAGACCGGGAACTGATCCTGGAAGTCGTAGGCTGATGCAGCGGTTCACCGGGCTGCTGGGCCTCGCCGCGATGCTGGCGATCGCCTGGCTGTTCTCGGCTCACAAGCGGTCCATCAAGCTCCGCATCGTCTTGTGGGGCATCGGCCTGCAGTTCGCCTTCGCCATCCTGGTGCTCAAGACCGATTTCGGCAAAATTTTTCAGGGTATCGGCGTGGGAGTGAACGCTATGCTCAACTACGCCGAAGCCGGCAGCAACTTTGTCTTCGGACCGCTGGGCATCAAGTCGGGACCGTTCGGGGTGGTCTTCGCGTTCCAGGTGCTGCCCATCGTCATCTTCATCGCGTCGTTCTTCGCGATTCTCTACTACCTCGGTGTGATGCAGTTTGTCGTCAAGGCCATGGCCATCTTGATGCAGAAGGTGATGGGGGCCAGCGGCGCGGAATCTCTGAACGTGGCCGCCAGCATCTTCATGGGACAGACCGAGGCGCCCCTGACCATCAAGCCCTTCATCGCCGGCATGACCCAGTCCGAGCTGTTCACCATCATGACCAGCGGCATGGCGCACGTCTCGGGCGCGGTGATGGCGGCATACGTGAAAATCGCCGGAGTGCAGATCGAGCACCTGCTGACGGCCGTGATCATGACCGCGCCGGCCACCATTATGCTTGCCAAGATCTTTTACCCGGAGGTGGACAAGCCGGCCACCGCGGGCAAAGTGGAAGTCAAGATCGAGAAGACGGCGGTGAACGTGATCGATGCCGCGGCGCAGGGGGCCGGCGACGGGCTGCACCTGGCGTTGAACATCGGCGCCATGCTGATCGCCTTCCTGGCGCTTATCGCCATGCTGAACGGCATTCTGGGATGGGTGCACACGCTGCGCTGGATGGGATGGATACCGGCTTCCATGCAACAGATCTTCGCGGTGGTTTTTGCGCCGCTGGCCTGGCTGATGGGCGTGTCGTGGAAAGATGCGCCTACCATCGGCAACCTGCTGGGCACCCGGCTGGTGCTGAACGAGTTCGTCGCCTTTCTGCAGCTCGGCCCACTGAAGTCACAGCTCGATCCGCGCTCATTCACCATCGCCACGTATGCGCTGTGCGGTTTTGCCAACTTCAGCTCGATCGCCATACAGATCGGCGGTATCGGGGCGCTGGCTCCCAACCGTAAATCCGATCTGGCGCGCCTGGGGTTGAAGGCGGTGGCCGCGGGCAGCATGGCGAATTTTATGTCGGCCTGCATTGCGGGGATGCTGTTGTGATTCGGGATGCCGTCCAGTTTCTGGAATCGCAGACGGCGGTCCGGCCAAAAGTAGCGGTGGTGCTGGGCAGCGGCCTGGGCGCCTTCGCCGACGAACTTACGGACCGCACCGCTATACCGTATGCCGCGATTCCGGGTTGGCCCTCGTCGACGGCCGCCGGGCACGCGGGCAAACTGGTGCTCGGCAGACTGGGCGCCATGGATGTCGCCGTGATGGCGGGCCGGGTGCACCTGTACGAGGGATACACCCCCGCGCAGGTGACTTTCGGCGTGCGTGTGCTGGGGACGCTGGGCGTCCGGTCGATGGTCTTCACCAATGCCGCGGGCGGCATCAACCTGGGGCTGGAGCGCGGCGGCCTGCTGCTGATTTCCGATCACATCAATCTGCAGGGTGCGAACCCCCTGGTGGGCCCCAACGACGACGCGCTGGGACCGCGGTTTCCGGATATGTCGGAGGCCTATTCGCAGCCATTACGCACGCTGGCGCACGAAGTGGGCAGCGAGCTCGGCATTCGCCTGGACGAAGGCGTGTACGGCGCCGTGGTGGGCCCCAGCTACGAGACTCCCGCCGAAATCCGGTACCTGCGGACGATCGGCGCTGACGTGGTGGGGATGTCCACCGTGCTGGAAGTGATTGCCGCGAATCACATGGGCATGCGGGCATTGGGGATCTCCTGCGTGACGAACATGGCGGCCGGCATCCTGCCGCAGAAGATCCATCACGCGGAGGTGCTGGAGGCCGGCGAGATGGTGCGCGGCACGCTGGTGAAGCTACTGAAAACGCTGCTGCCAAGAATAGAGGAAGTGTGATGGACGCGTTAATCGCCGCCGCGCTCAAGGCCCGCGAGAATGCGCACGCGCCCTTTTCACATTTCAAAGTCGGGGCGGCACTCGAAGACTCGGCCGGCCGCATCCACACCGGCTGCAATGTGGAGAATGCGTCCTACGGTCTTACGCTGTGCGCCGAGCGCGTGGCGGTTTTCAAGGCGGTTTCCGAGGGCGCCCGCCAGTTCCGGCGCGTAGCGGTGGTGGCGGACACCGATATATTGACACCGCCATGCGGCGCATGCCGGCAGATCCTCTGGGAATTCTGCGGCGACGCGGAACTGCTGCTGGCCAACCTGAGCGGCAAAACGGAAACCCTGCGCCTCAAAGATCTCCTCCCAAGGCCCTTCGATGCGTCTTTTTTGTAGTTTCCTGTTCTTCATCTCCGCGTTGGCGGCCGAGTCCGCGGACTGGATCTGGACGGCACGCTACGTGGTCACCATGGACCCGCAGCGCCGCGTGATCGAAGACGGCGCCATCGCCATCCGCGGGCAGCGCATCCTGGCCGCCGGCCCGAAGGCCGAGATCGAGCGCCGCTATGAGGCCCGCCAGCATTTGGACCGGCCGGATGCCATCCTGGCGCCGGGCCTGATCAACACGCACACGCATGCCGCCATGTCGCTTTTCCGCGGCATTGCCGACGATCTGCGCCTGCAGGACTGGCTCGAGCATTACATCTTTCCGGCCGAGGCGCGCAACGTCACGCCCGAGTTCGTGCGCTGGGGCACACGCCTCGGATGCCTGGAAATGCTGCTGTCGGGCACCACCACGTTCACGGACATGTATTACTTCGAAGACGTGGTGGCCGAAGCGGCCAAGGAAGCCGGTATGCGCGGTGTGCTGGGCGAGACCATCATCGGGTTCCCCGTGCCCGACGCCAAGACTCCCGCCGATTCCCTGGCGTTTACCGATAAATTTCTCACACGCTTCCACGACGATCCGCTGATCGTGCCGGCGGTCGCGCCGCACGCCATCTATACGAACTCGGACGAAACGCTGAAAGCCTGCCGCGCGCTGGCCAACCGGCACGGCGCGCCGCTGGTGATCCATCTCTCGGAAACCAGGCGCGAAAATGACGAGTGCCTGGCCAAGCGCAAAGTGACCCCCACCCAGGCCCTGGATGCCTTGGGCGTTTTCAATGGCCGCACGGTGGCGGCGCACGCGGTGTGGGTGGACGAGGCGGATATGGCCATCCTGAAGGCGCGCGGCGTGGGGATCGCGCATTGCCCTTCGAGCAATATGAAACTGGCGAGCGGCGTGGCGCCCGTCACGCGCATGCTGGCGCTGGACCTGGCAGTGGGTCTGGGCCCCGACGGTCCGGCGGGCAGCAACAACGACTTCAATATGTTTGAAGAGATGGATCTGGCCGCGAAGCTGCAAAAGGTGACTACCGGCGATCCTCGCAATCTGCCGGCAGAAGCGGCTGTCGAGATGGCCACGATTCGCGGCGCACGCGCGCTCGGCATGGAGAAGGAGATCGGCTCCCTGGAGCCGGGCAAGCGCGCGGACCTGATCAGCATCCGGCTGGACAGGCCTAACGCCGTGCCGCTCTACAACGTCTATTCGCAAATGGTCTACGCGCTCAAGGGCAGCGATGTGCAAGACGTAATGGTGGATGGCCGGCTGGCGGTGCGGGACGCCAGGGCGCTGACGCTGAATGCCTCCCAGATCGAAGCCCAAGCGCGCGAGTACGCGGCGCAGGTGCGGAGATCTCTGCGCTGACCGCAAGAATCGGATAGTTACGACGGGCACGTGCCGTTACCCTTGAGTAAGTGCCGGCCGAAACCGATTACATCCTGGGTACGCACGACGAAGAGATTGCCCGGCTGGGCCTTCAGCACAACGCTTGGAAGGCGCGCGCGCTGGATGCCTGGAAATCCGCCGGAATCCGTGCGGGGCAAACAGTGTTGGACGTGGGCTCGGGTCCAGGCTACGCCTCGATGGATCTGGCGGATCTGGTGGGGCCGTCCGGCTGCGTTGTAGCCATCGAGAAGTCGCATCGATTCCTGGCGGCGCTTGAGGACATGCGCCGGCAGCGCGGCATCCGCAACATCACCCCATACCAGGCGGATCTGGAAGCGGGCGCGTTTCCCACCGCTGCGGCGGATGGCGCGTGGTGCCGCTGGGTGCTGGCATTTGTCAACAATCCGCGGGATGTGCTGGCGTGGTTGTCCTCCGCGCTGCGCCACGGCGGTGTGATTGTCCTGCACGAGTATTTCGACTACGCCACCTGGCGGGCCGCTCCCCGCTGCCCGGAGATCGAAGAGTTCGTCACCGCGGTGATGGCAAGCTGGCGGGACGTTGGAGGCGAACCCGACATCGGCTTGCAGGCGCCGGGCTGGCTGGAACAACTCGGCTGCGAGCTGCGCGTGGTGCGGCCCCTCATCGATGTCGTGCAACCGGGCCACCCGAGCTGGGCCTGGCTGCGGGCATTCGTGGAAGTGGGCCGGGCCCGGCTGGTGGATCTGGGGTATCTGAGCGAGGCCCGCGCCGGCTCCATCTGGCGGGCGTTCCTGCAGATGGAAGCTTCGCCCGGGGCCCGCATGATTAGCCCCGGGGTCCTCGAAATCGTGGCGCAGCGCGCATAGCGCGACCAACGTGCCATAATCTTTGAGCGACCACAATTACCCGCCATGTCCCGCATGCTTGAAGAGATCCGCGAACAGCCTGCTGCCCTCGAGCGCACGCTGGCCTCCCAGTTGCGGCGCATCGAACGCTTCCGGCAACGCATCGCCAAGAACCCGCCGCGTCTGATCGTGCTGGCGGCGCGCGGCACCTCGGACAATGCCGCCGTCTTCGGGCGCTATCTGCTGGAAGTCACTACCGGCATCCCGGTGTCGCTGGCCGCGCCATCCATTTACACGTTGTACGACGCGCGCGTGTGCTTCCGCGACGCGCTGGTCGTGGCTATATCGCAATCGGGCGAATCGACTGACACCAACCTGGTGCTGGAGCGCGCGCGCGAACAGGGGGCGGTCACCATCGGCATCACCAACGAAGCCTCCAGTTCGCTGGCGCACATGGCCGAACATGTCTTCCTGGTGCGCGCCGGCAAGGAGAAGAGCGTGGCGGCCACCAAAACCTATACCGGCCAGGTGCTCATGTTGTACTTGCTGGCTTACGCGCTGGGCGGGAAGATTCGTATCGCCGACCTGATGCGCCTGCCCGAACGCGCGCTGACGGCGCTGGCATTGGAACCCGACATAGCGGAACTTTCGGGACGCTACCGCTTCATGGATCACGCGGTGGTGGTGGGCCGCGGTCTGAATTATTCGAATGCCTTCGAGCTCGCCCTGAAGTTGATGGAGACGTGTTACGTGGTGGCCGAGAGGTTCTCGTCGGCCGATTTTTTGCACGGACCCATCGCCATGGTGGAGCGCAATTTTCCGGTATTCGTGTTTGCCCCTTCCGGCGCCACCTGGACCTCGATCGACGAGACCCTGGGGAAGCTGAAGCTGCTCACGGCCGAGACGGTGGTGATCACCGACGCCGGCAACCACGCAGCCATCCATCGGGGCACGCGCGTGATCCGGCTGCCGCGCAAGCTGCCGGAACTATACACCCCGATACCTTACATCATTCCCGCGCAGCTCTTCGCCGCCTGCCTGGCGGAGCAAAAAGGCCTGGACCCGGACAAGCCCCGCACCATCACCAAAGTGACCCTGACCATGTAGCCCTGGTTTCGTCGGCGTTTATCGGCGGCTGATAAAGGTTTTGAGAACTGTCGGCCCATAACGCAACACATGTTTTGGCCGCCGATGAGCGCCGATAAAACTAGGTTAAACTGGTCTTGTTCTGAAGCTTCTGAGCCGACTCATTCTACCGGGGACCATCGTGCTGGCGCTGGCCGCCCAAACCCCCGCGCCTGAGCGTGGCCAACTGGATACCAGTCCCACGATCTTTGCCGTGATGGCGGCGATCAACGCGGCGGGCTACGACGCGGATGTGCAATCCCCCAGCAACAGTCCGCTGCGGGAGACCATCCGCAAGGCGCTGGCAACCAAGAGCGTTCCCTGCCTCCCTGCGCTGCGGGAATTCTACCGGCTGCACCGCCCGAATGACCCTACCGCGGATCTGAGCCAATACATTTCGTTTGCCCTGTCGGTAGATGGCCCGCCGGCGTTCTCCCTCAAGGGCCGCACGGTGGATGCGCCGCCGGACGTGGCGGCGCTGGATGGTTTCAGTTCCCTCATGGCCCGGTTCTATCATGAGGCGGACATCGACGAGCTCTGGAAGCGCGCGCAGCCGGTCTTCGACCAGACCATCGAGCGCTATCACGAGCCGGTGGCGGAGGCCGTGCTGCAGGTCAACGGATTCCTGCGCAATGAGACCACCGGCACGTCGGCACGCTGGTTCCAGATCTATATCGATCTGCTGGGAGCGCCCAACCAGATCCAGACGCGGAGCTACGGCCGGGATTATTTCGTGGTGATCACGCCGTCACCCGAGCCGCGCATTTTCGACGTGCGGCACGCCTACCTGCACTATCTGCTCGATCCGCTGGCCACCCGCCATGAGGAGATCATCATGCGCACGCGGGGGCTCTCCGACCATGCGCAACGCGCGCCGGCGCTGGATGAGTCGTTCAAATCGGATTATCTCCTGCTGGTCACCGAGTCGCTCATCAAGGCCGTCGAGGCGCGCATGGACAAGAAGCCGGCGATGGCGAACGAAGCGATGCAGCAGGGTTACATTCTAACTGCGTATTTCGCCGAACAGATGCAGGCCTATCTGAAGCAGGAACAGGCCATGCATTACTACTTTCCCACCATGATCACCGGCATGGATCTAAAGCGCGAGGATGCCCGCCTCTCCGGGATGCAGTTCGCCGCGCAGGCGCCCGTGCGGCAGGTGAAGGTGGTGCATCCGCAGCCGGCTCCCGAACCGCAGGGCGCTTTTAAGACTCTGGCGCAGGCTGAACAGCTCTACGCCGATCGCAACCTGGAAGCGGCGCGGCAGCTTTATCTGAAGTCGCTCGACCAGAGCGATGACCAGGGCATTCACGCCAAGGCTTACTACGGGCTGGCGCGGATCGCGGCGCTGGAGAAGAATCCGGAGATGGCCGAGCAACTCTTCCAGAAGACGCTGGCATCCAAGCCCGAGCCGCAGGTGCGGGCCTGGGCGCTGGTCTACCTGGGCCGGCTGGAGGACGCGGCGGGCGAGCGCGCGGAGGCCACCAAGCGTTATCGTGAAGCTCTGGCGGTGGAAGGCGCGTCCGACGCGGCCCGCCAGGCCGCCGAGGAGGGCGCCAAGCGGAGCTATGAGAAGAAATCCAATTAGAGGAGTGATGATGAAGCGAATCATTTTGAGCGGTGTGCTGGCGCTGGGAGTCGCCCTGCCGCAGGTTCTGGCGCAGCCAAAACCCAAATCGCAGGCAGAAGCGGACGCGCTGAAAACTATGTTCAGCGCACAGACGGCGGATCAGCGCATTGCGGCCTGCGAGAACGTGCTGACCAAGTTCGCGGACAGCGACTTCAAGGCCACGGTTCTCTATTTCGAAGCCATATCTTACCAGCAGAAGGGAAATTATGAACAGTCGGTGGTGCTCGGCGAGCGCGCCCTGGAAGCGGATCCCAAGCATTATCAGGTCATGCTGATGCTGGCCTCGTCGATCGCCCAGCATACCAAAGAATTCGATCTGGACCGGGAAGAGAAGCTGGCCCAGGTGGAAAAGTACGCCCACAAAGCGCTCGAATTGTTGAAGGATGCCCCAAAGCCAAATTCCAATCTGACCGACGATCAATGGGCGGCCGCCAAGAAGGATTTCGCGTCTCAAGGGCACTCGGCGCTGGGCATGGGCGCCATGGCTGCCAAGAAATACGATGCCGCCGAGAAGGAGTTCAACGCCGCTATCGAGATGGCGGCCCAGCCGGACCCAGCCACCATGGTCCGGCTGGGCAAGGTCTATAGCGACGACGGGAAGTATGACGACGCCATCGCGCAGTTCGACAAGGTAATGGCCATGCCGGATATCAATGTAACGGTAAAACAGGTCGCGCAGGCCGAGCGGGTACGCACGATCCAAAAGAAAGGCGGAGCTAATCCGGCCACGCCGCCTAAGCCCGAAGCTCCCAAGCCCGAAGCCCCTAAGCCGTAATTCGTCATGCGCGCGGACCTGGAAGCCCTGGAAACCGCTGCCGGTTACCGGTTCGCGGACCGGGAGGTCCTGCGCCGCGCGCTGACTCACAGCTCGCACGTCAATGAACAGACGCCGCCCGGCGAGCCGGCCATGGCGCGCGACAACGAGCAGCTCGAGTTTCTGGGCGACTCCGTGTTGGGGTTCCTGATCAGCGAAGACCTGCTGAAGCGGCATCCGGAAGCGGCCGAGGGACGCCTGTCGAAACTGAAGGCGCACCTGGCCAGCGCGACGTGGCTGCTGGAGGCGGCGCAAAGTCTGGAACTGGGAGAATATCTGCAGCTCGGCCGCGGCGAGGAGATGAGCGGCGGGCGCGCCAAGAAGAACCTGCTGGTGGATGCGCTGGAAGCTCTGGTGGCGGCGATTTACCTGGATGGCGGAATCGACTCCGCACGCCAGTTCGTCAATCGCTTCGTGATTGGGCCGGGTGTGGTGGCGGCCGGCGCGGCGGATGAGCAACACTCCCAAAATCTGACGGATTACAAGAGCGCGCTGCAGGAGTTTGCGCAGGCGCGCCACCTGCCGCCGCCGCGTTACGTGATCGTGAAGGAGCGCGGCCCCGAACATTCCAAGACGTTCACCGTGGAGGCGCGCGTAGGGCGCGAGTGGGTAGGCCAGGCGGACGGCAACAGCAAGAAGAGCGCCGCGCAAAGGGCCGCGCGGGATGTATACCAACGGCTGCAGGCGTCGCTGGCCGCGCAGGCTTAGCGGCTATAGTTCCCAACCTTTGCGGTACTCGCGGTACAGGTACTTGTTGGCTTCCGGAACGTTCGTAATCTTCATACTGGCGCTGTCCAATTCGAGCCTGCGGCCAGAACGCAAGGATGCCGCCGCCAGGTTGAAAGCATCCGATATCGGTCCGGCGTGCATGAAATCTCCAGACGATGGTTTCCCGCCGCGGCACGCCGCCACCCACTCGTTCACGCCGCGCAACGGGTCGCGCTGGGGACGCTCGGCGGGCGGCTTGGCGCCCTGGTATTCGCGCATCTTCTTTTCGGGGATGAGGCGCGGGTCTTCCAGATTGAAGCCCGTCAGAATCTTCCCCTTGTCGCCTACGAACATCATGCCTTCGGCCGTCAGTTCCTTGCTGTCCACCTCGAGCTCTTCGGGCGTACGGGGACGCATCCCGCCGTCATACCAGAACAGGTCGATGGGACCGCGGCCTTCGCGCGCCGCGAATTTGAAGCGCATCGTGGAAGCCAGCGGGAACGAATAATCGTTACGGATCTTGCGGCTGACCTGGTCGGCGATCTCACACGCGCCGCTGCCTCGCGCCTCCACGCTGAAGGGCGTATCCAGTTGCAGGGTGCGAAAGACCACCCAAAGGCTGTAATGGCCCATATCCGCAATGGAGCCGCCGCCGAAATCGTACCAGCCGCGAAAGACGGCGTGGGTGTAGTGCGGATGATATGGGCGGTCGAGAGCGGGGCCCAGCCACAAGTCCCAATCGAAGCCTGCCGGAACGGGCGGCTGATCGACTGGCACCGTCAGGTACTGCGGCCAAACCGGCCGGTTCGACCAGTTGTGTACCTCGCGCAGCGTTCCGATGGCGCCGTCCTTGATCCATGCCATGATCAGATCCATCGACCCGTTGGAATCCCACGGAATGAAGTGCGTGGCCACTTTGGCGGTGCGCGCCGTTTCAATCACCTTGCGCGATTCGTAGATCCGGTTTCCGATGGGCTTGTGCATCATCACGTGCTTGCCCTTTTGCATGGCGGCAATGGAGATGGTGGCATGCAGATGGTCGGGGGTCATGATCTTGACGCCATTCAGGTCCTTCTGCTTGTCCAGCAGCTCGCGAAAATCGGCGTAAGCCGCGCAGCCCTTGTAGCTGCCCGAAGGACTCTTGCCCGCATAGTAAGACTCGACGATCTCGCGTCCCACGTCCCGGCCGCCGGGAATGCCGTCGGCGCCTTCGCGCCATTCGGGCTTTCCGATGAACTTGCCGATGTTGATGCGCAGCGACTTGGACCAGTCCACGTAATCGTTGCTGTCCTTGTTCGGATCGCACACGGCCACCACCTGCACGTCGGGGCTGGGCAGCAGTTCCATCAGCTCACGAATCCCCTGGGTGCCCACACCGATGTAAGCCATGGTGATTTTGTCGCTGGGGGCCACGAATTGCGGCCCGCCCAGCACGTGCCGGGGAACGATAGTGAAGGCAGTGGCGGCGGCGGCTTTGACCAGAAATCCGCGGCGGTCGATTTCGGATGACGGCATGGTTATACCTCCATATCAAGATAACGCGCGGCGGGCCATGCCGAGAGCTAAAATGAGGTGTGGCAGGGTCTCATGCAGACCGTGGCTGAACAACTCTCCGCGCAGGTCCGCGCAGGAGAGCTCTACGAAAAGCTGGATTCGAACCGGGTGCGCTGCTATGCATGCGGGCATGCCTGCCCCATCCCCTCGGGCTTCGCGGGGGTCTGCAAAGTGCGCTACAACCGCGGTGGCAAGCTTTATGTGCCCTATGGATATGTAAGCGCGCTGCAGTCGGACCCGATCGAGAAGAAGCCTTTCTTTCACGCGCTGCCCGGGACGCGCGCGCTGAGTTTCGGAATGCTGGGCTGCGATCTGCATTGCGGATATTGCCAGAACTGGATCACGTCGCAGGCCTTGCGCGATTATCGCGCAACACTGGACTTCACCCGCATCACCCCGCGCCAGATCGTGGAAGCCGCACAAGCTGCCGGCGCCCGAAGCGTGATCAGCACCTATAACGAGCCGCTCATCACCAGCGAATGGGCGGTTGCGGTTTTTCGCGAAGCGCGCGCGGCCGGCCTCGTGACGGGATTCGTTTCCAACGGCAACGGCACGCCGCAGGTCCTCGAATACCTGCGGCCCTGGGTGGATCTCTATAAAGTGGACCTGAAGAGCTTCGACGACCGCCGCTATCACGAGTTGGGCGGGCGGCTGGGACCGATTCTCGATTCCATCCGCCGCATTCATCAGATGGGTTTCTGGCTGGAGATCGTGACATTGGTAGTGCCTGGCTTCAACGATTCCGACGCCGAGTTGACGGCCATTGCGGAATTTCTGGCTGGCATATCATCGGACATCCCATGGCATGTGACGGCGTTACATGAAGACTACAAGATGTTCGGGCAGGGCGACACCGGCGCTGGAACGCTGCGCCGCGCGGCGGGCATCGGGTGTGCGGCGGGTCTGCGCTATGTGTACGCCGGCAATCTTCGGGGCCAGTTGGACAAGCTGGAAGACACGCACTGCCCGAAATGCGGCGCGGCCGTGGTGGAACGCAACGGATTTCGGGTGTTACGAAACCGGTTGACGGACGACGGACATTGTCCCGATTGCCTGACACCCATTGCAGGCTATTGGCGCGGATTGCCGCGCGAATCGCGGGAAGCCCACCTTTTATTGAACGGCCGGTGTGGTTGACTTATGCAAGCAGTGCACGTATCGCCGTACGGCGGCGCGTGGTATCCCGACTGCCGCACGGATCTCGAGCGTCTGCTCGATGATCTATTCGATTCTTCCCGGCAAAGGACCGGCGCTTTCCTGTTACCGAATGCACTGGGCTTCGTGGTGCCGCACGCCGGCTTGGAGTATTCCGGCACGGTGGCCTCGGCCGCTTACCGGCACGTCGCCCGGCAGCAACCACGCCGCGCCGTGATCCTGGGTTTCGCGCACAAAGGCGGCCCGGCGGGGATTTCGATGCCTGATATCGGCGGATATCAGACGCCCCTGGGCGATACCGCGGTGGACCGCGAGACGCTGGAGCAACTGGCTGTACATGGACCGTTTCAATTCGTGGCCGAGGACCACATCTGCGATCACTCGGTAGAGATCCAGTTGCCGTTACTGCAGCGAGCGGCGCCCGACGCGCGCATCGTGCCACTCTTCGCAGGCTACCTGAATAACTCCGCGCGTAATGCCGCGGCCGAGGCGCTGGCGGACCTCTGCGGGCCCGATACGATCTTCCTGGTCAGCTCCGACCTGACGCATTTCGGACGGGCCTTCGGATACGAACCGTTTCCGGTGGATTCAGCCATTTCCGCGCGCCTGAATATGCTGGACCACCACCTGATGGAGTCGATGGCGAGCCTCGATCCGCAATTCTTCCTGGAGGCGGTGGCCCAAAACCACCCGACCGTGTGCGGCCGTTCGCCGATCGCGCTGTGGCTGCGCACACTGGCGCTCGTCAAGCGCGGGGAGATCTTTCAAGAGACGCTGGATTATCAGACATCGGGCGATATCACGGGTGACTACGAGCACACTGTGAGCTACGGCGCCCTGGGCTACTTTCCCGCGGAGTCGTTCTGGCTGGACGCGACCGGCCAGAACCTGTTGCTGGAGAGCGCCCGTGAAACGCTGCGGCTGCTGCGCGCCACCGGAGTGCACCGGGCGATACCGCCGCGCGAGATGACGCCTGCACTCTCGCGAAAGACGGGCGTTTTCATCGGACTGCACCAGGGGCAGAGACAGCTCGGCTGCATAGGCAACCGATCGAGCTGTGAGAGCCTTGCGGAGAACGTGCCGGAGACTACCCTGCGCGCGGCGCTCGATGATCCCCGCTTTCCAACCATACTCGGCGTCGAAGGCCGGATCGATATCGAGATCTCGATACTGTCGCCCATGAAACCGATCCGCGATGCCCGCGCTTTCCAGGTCGGCCAGCACGGCGCGACGCTCGAATGCAGCGGCCGCCAGGCGCTGCTCCTGCCACAGGTGGCCGAGGGCCGCGGGTGGACGGCCGACCGGTTTCTAAAGGCCCTTTCCGTGAAGGCGGGGCTGGGGTCGAAGGGATACCAAAGCAATGGCGCGCATTTGAACGTGTTCCGCGCACAGGTCTTCTCAACTGGCGTGGCCGACAACAGAGCGGAGGTGCCGCACGCTGTTTGAGCCCGGTTTCCATCGCGATCGAATCGGGGCGGCCGTGGCTCCTCCGGCACGGATACCGATTGGTGAACGAGAAGGCCATGGCCATGTCGGCGGCGATGGGCGAGGCGCGCGACGGCTTCCTCCACAGGTGTCCCGAATCCAGCCATGATGGGGTCGAGCGGCGCTGTCATGCGCGCGACGTTGACTTGGGCGGGTGGTATGCCGCGGGCGTATTTGAATAATTTCGCACCGCGGAACTGGGAAGGAGTGAAGGAGGTGGGCAGGAAAACTAGAAACGCGCCGGCTACGTGGCCGGCCCAGGCAACTGCTACAACGGGGACGGACGGCTAACAGACGAAGCCGTCCGCTCCCGCGCTCCAGTCATTAGAAGCCTGCCCCCGAAGATACCGGAAGCTCGGTAACCACCGGTTCGGCGCTGGCGCGCAGCGCTTTGTTCCTGACGCTCTTGGTCATACCGAACGCAAACGATTCGCCGATGACGCCGGCGTCAAATGCGCGCACCACGAAGGTGCCATCCACATTGGCGACTTCCAGAACGTTGCGCCCGGATTCCTGCTCCGGCTTGGCAATTGCGAGAAAAGTCTTGCTGACGCCCTCGCCGTTCAGATGGATACTTGGCACGTGCTCCAGCTCATGCCTTTCCGTGTTTACCCAGATGGTGTACTGGCCGGGCTGCAACAGGGTGTCTCCCCAGTACGCCGCGGCAGGCAGCTCAAACGTCCCCTTCAGGACCTGTTCCGCGCTGGCCTGCATAGTGGTCAGGCCCAACGCCAAAGCCGTCAGCGCCAGGCACATCGTCAAACGTTTCCCTACGTTCATGCTATTCTCCTTTTTATAGACCTCGCCGAGCGAACCCTTTGAGGTAGTCTCTTCGTCTATGTAAGTAAGATGAGCATTGGTTGAACCCGGTTTATCAGCAAGGAGTCAATTGTTTCTGATGGCACAACCGGAGCATTCCAAAGGGTTTGATCGACTATGTCATTTCCAGCGCCAAAATTCATGAGCGATAGAGGAAAGATGCGCTTTGGGCCGTTCGAGGTGGATATCGACAACCGCGAACTGCGCAAGCACGGGTTGCGCATCAAAGTGCAGCGCAAGCCGTTTCAGATTTTGGAGTTTCTGCTGCGCACGCCAGGCCAACTGGTGATGCGCGACGATCTGGCGAAGCATCTGTGGCCGGGGCTGCACGTGAGCTTCGATCGCAGCCTGAATACCGCGGTGAACGCTCTGCGGCGGGCGTTGGGCGACGTCTCGCGCAGCGCGCGCTATATCGAGACGCGCACGGGGCTCGGATATCGCTTCATCGCGCCCGTGGAGGGAACCGTTGCCGCGGAAAGCGCGGGCATGCAACTGGTGCATTCGAATGCCGCCGGCGAAGCGCCGCAGGACTATCTGAAGGGCCGCTATTTCTGCCAAAAGCTGACGGAAGAGGATGTGCATAAAGGCGTGGCGCATTTCAACGCCGCGCTGGCGCAGGATCCGGAGTGCGCCATCGCCTACGCGGGCCTGGCCGACGCGCAGTGTCTGGCTGCATTGCTCAACATGGGGATGCCGGCGGAGATCTATCCACGGGCGAAAGAGATGGCTATGAGTGCTCTGCACGCGCGGCAGGATCTGGGAGAGGCGCACGCGGCACTGGCCAGTGTGAAACGATTGTTTGAATGGGATTGGGCGGGCGCGGAGGCCGAGTATCTCACGGCCCTGGTGCTGAGTTCCAACTCAGCGATCGTGCATTACGCGTACGGCGAGCATCTGGCGTCCGTCGGCAAGATCGAAGATGCCTTGCGGGAGCTGCGGCGGGCGGAAGAAATCGATCCGTTGTCGCCCTTGTTCACGTTGGGCGTGGCCTGGGGCCTGTATGTGGCGCGCGATTTTCAGAGCGCGGCGGAACAATCGTGGAAGGTGCTGGCGATGGAACCGAAGTTCGGGCCCGCACAGCATACGCTGGGACTGGCATACGCGCAGGCTGGGCTCACCGAAGACGCCATCGTGGAATTATCGAATGCGCGCACTTGCGCGGGCGATCAGCCGGCGATCCTGGCGTCCCTGGCATACGCTTACGCCGCTGCCGGAGATACCCGCGCGGCTTGCGGGATGCTGCGCGAACTGGAAGATCTGGCCGGGCGCAGACATGTCTCGTCCTACTGGCTGAGCTTGGTGTACGCGGGCCTGGGGGACTACCCGCGGGCGCTGGATCTGCTGGGGAAGGCATTTCAGGAGAGAGATGTCTGGCTGACCTGGCTAAAAGTCGAACCGCGCTTCGACGGTCTGCGCCGCGAAGCGCGGTTTCAGAAACTGCTCGGTGACATCGGTCTGAACACTGCGGACTGACAGGCTTACAGGCCGGCCACGGACGAAACTGGGACCGTGACGGGTTGCGACACGCTTCCACGGAGCGTCAGGTTGTGGACGGTCTTGGATAGGGCGAACCTATACTCCCGGCCGTTCACGCCGGCGCCCAGTTCCCGGATCACATAGGTGCCGGAGATGTCGTCCAGCTTGAGGCAACTGCATACCGACATTCCCGCGGCGCCCGCTGGCGCCAGAATAGTCGCCGACATACCTTCGCCACGCACCATGACCAGGTCGATCCCCGTGAGTTCCCGGTTCAGAGATAAGGTATAATCGCCGGCCGGCAACAGAGTGTCGCCCCAATATGCCTGTACGGGCAAGCTGAAGGTTCCTTTTGAAAATGTTTCGGCGCTGGCTCCCGGGGCCGTCAGACCGAGGAGAGTAACAAGCGCCAGACTGAGTGCGATTCGTTTACGTAAGTTCACAGCTGTTCCTTTCTTAGGACCGGCCTCGTTGGCCTGTCCGGGCCGTTTTCCGCAGCCTGCTGAACGTTAAGACGATGCAATGGACGCGAGGTATATCAGCGGGAGATCAATTGTTTGTAAACTGGTGCGAGCGGCGAAACTAATGGAACATTACACGTGGGAGAACCTCGATAAAGAAGTATTGAATCCAAGCATCTCGCGCAAAGTCATCTCGGGCGAGAAGGCCATGGTGGCACAGGTCTTCATCGCCAAAGGCGGCATAGTGCCCGAGCACCATCACGAGAGCGAGCAGATCACCTACATCCTGGAAGGCGCGCTGGAGTTCGAGCTGGAAGGCCGCACGATAGTCGTTTCGGCCGGCCAGGTGCTGCGCATCCCGTCAAACGTGCCGCATCGCGCGGTGGCGCTCGAAGACACGCTGGACCTCGATATCTTCAGCCCGATTCGCACGGATTGGCTCACCGGCCAGGACCATTATCTGCGCCGCGGGTAACGTGATGGATCTGGGACTCAGGGACCGCGTGGCACTGGTGGCCGCCTCCAGCCGCGGCTTGGGTAAGGCGGTGGCATGGGGACTGGCGAAGGAGGGCGCCCGGCTGGCTCTTTGCGCGCGCGACGCGGCGGCTCTGAACGCGACGGCCGAGGAGATCCGGCGCGATACGGGCGTGGAAGTAATGGCGAGCGCGGTCGACGTCACGATGCACGACCAGGTGCGCCGATTCGTGGCGAGCGTGATACAACGCTTCGGCCGTCTGGATATTTGCGTGGCCAATGCGGGCGGTCCGCCCGCCAAGAGTTTCGCCGAAACATCCATCGAAGATTGGAAGGCGGCGGCTGACCTCAACCTGATGAGCACGGTCTATCTGGCAAAAGAAACATTGCCGGCAATGCAAAGGCTACACTGGGGACGGTTCATCGCCATCACCTCGGTCTCCGTAAAACAGCCGGTGGAAGGTTTGATTCTTTCGAACTCCGTGCGCTCGGCGGTGAGCGGGCTGATCAAGACGCTGGCCAACGAATACGGGCGCGACGGCGTATTGGTGAACAGCGTGTGTCCCGGTTACACAGCCACCGCCAGGCTGGTGGAACTCAGCCACAGGCTGGCGGCCCGGGAAGACGCCGATCCGGCGGAAATCGAAAAACGCTGGGCGAAAGAGACTGCGGTGGGTCGCGTGGCGCAGCCAGACGAGTTCGCGGACCTGGTGGTCTTCCTGGCCTCCGAGCGAGCCAGTTATATCACCGGGGTGTCGATCGCGGTGGATGGCGGGCTGGTGAAGGGCCTGTACTGATTCGGATCTACGCCGTTCCGAACTGGAACTTCATTTTGTGTAAGGCTCACGATGCGGCTCTCAATGCCCGTCAGAAACACAGTTCTTCGCTCTGAGTCCGGCCAGCCTTGGACGACTTCGCGGCGGTATCTGAGAAATGCCATCTCTTCCCTCATGGCCGGAGTAACAGCACGCGGCGTGCCAACGTTGAGATTGAAGATTTTACCGCTCAATAATCTCTCGCAGCGGTCGCCAATAGATATTCCGAAACGCTACCGGCCCGTGGTCGCCTTGCAGCATGATGGGATTTTCGGCCGCCTCGGGAATGTTATTAGCCGCGCGGGTTGGACCGTCCACTTCGACGTTGTTCTGCACGGACAGGCCGTTAAATACCACGTGAATGAACCTGGCGTTCCCGATCTTCTTGCCGGACGCATCGAAGCGCGGCGCGCGAAACCAGATGTGGTAGGACTGCCACTCGCCGGGCCGCCGGGAGGCGTTGCGGCTAGGCGCCGATCCGCCGACGCCTTTCTCGTCGATCCAGCGGTGGTAGATGCCGCCGCCATCCGACGAAGTCACCGGCTCGGTGGATCCCCAGCTATCGAAGATCTGGCATTCATAGAGGCTGTGCATGTAGACCCCCGAGTTGGACCCTTTTGCCAGCATGAACTCCAGGTACAGCTCGATGTCGCCGAACTTCTGATCGCTGATCAGGTTGGCGGTGCGGCCGCGCAGCCCGTTCAGGATGCGGTCGCCAGGACCCGGCATGGCGGAGAGCCGGGTGGGGCCCAGCAGCCGGTCCCAGATTACGCCGGGAGTGGTGAGCCAGTCACTCTGCGGGGAACTGAGCGCGTGCCAGCCGGCCAGATCGTGTCCATCAAGGAGCGGTTTCCAGCCCTCCTCGATCAGATAAGGCGCATCGCCGTGCGCTTCGCCATCGTTGTACTGTTGCCGCTGCTGCGCCAGGGCGGCCAGCGCCGCCGCCAGACATAGGATTGCTTTCCGCATAAGAGCCGAGTGTATCGCGCTTCAGCCGGATACTTCGGCCTGCAACCGCTGCAGAGCTGCCAGCCAATAATCCTTCATGCCCTTGAGATCGGCGCCGGCCGGCAGCCGGTGATGCGTTACTACTACCTTAGGGCCGGGCTTGTCCAGGAACCTGGCGGTCACGTGCGAGCCGTCCGGCCAGTCGAGATGCAGCAACTTGTGCGGGATGGACTGCTGGACCTGAAACGTTATGCCGGGCAGCCAGCGCGCCAGAGCTGCCGGGTCATGCCAGGCAGCCCACAGCAGGTCCACAGGGGCTGTGAACCTGCGGCTGCGATACACGTCGTAGCGCGCGCCGCGCTGGCGCTGGTGGTATCTGCCGAGCTGCTGTTCGTAGCCGACCGCCAGCAACTGACTCCACCAGAGGGGCAGTCCGTACTTCTCGCGGGCCAGCCGCACGATATCACGGTGCTCCATCATACGGCCGCCGGCAGCATCCAGAATCTTGAACCATTCGGCCCATTTCTTGCCGGTTCGGGCGCGCGCGGTGTCGTCGCCGACGCCGCTGACCCGTTTGACCTGGAACATCTTGGGCACGCCTGTGGTTTGATTTTAGCTCAGGTATTTGCGGACGGCCTGCCCCTGCAGTTCTCCCAGCATCTCGCGGACGCTCTTGCGGGTTACCGGATCGCGCAGATCGGGTGCGAGGTCCGCAAGCGGCGCCAGCACGAAGCGCCGCTCGCGATACCGGGGATGCGGAATGGCGAGCGCCGGCATATCCACCACCGCATTCCCGAAGAGCAGGATGTCGATATCGATGGTGCGCGGCCCTTTGGGCGTCACGCGGCGGCGGCCGAGTTCCGTCTCCACTTTGTGGATGCGATGGAGCAACTGCAAAGGGAACAAGTCCGTTTCGGCCTCCGCGACCATGTTCAGGAACCAGTGCTGGCCGGGCACGTCCATCGGCTCGGTTTCGTAAATTGGCGAGACGCGCAGAACATGCAGGCGCGGCGATTCGAGCGCGTGCAGCGCCTGCGCGAGTGTGGCCGCGCGGTCGCCCAGGTTCGATCCCAGGCCCAGGTAGACCTTTTTCATAGCATCTAAAACAGCGCCGGATGATCACCGCGAAAGCGGCGCTGGATATGGAAATAGTCGTAGGCCACGTCGGTGGCCACCCGGCCGCGGGGCGTGCGATTCAGAAAGCCAAGCTGAATCAGATACGGCTCGTACACTTCCTCGATGGTGTCGGCCTCCTCGGAAATAGACGCCGCGATGGTGTTCAGCCCCACCGGTCCGCCCCGGTATTTTTCGAGGATGGTCAGCATGATCTTCTGGTCGATTTCGTCGAGGCCATAGCGATCCACTTCGAGCAGATTCAGGGCGGTCTGCGCGACGGCCTGGGTGATACGGCCGTCGGCGCGCACCTGCGCGTAGTCGCGCACGCGGCGCAGCAGACGATTGGCGATGCGCGGTGTGCCCCGGCAGCGGCGCGCGATCTCCTCGGCCGCATCGTCGTCGATGGCCACTCCCAGCAGGCGCGCCGAGCGCTCCACGATGACCTGCAACTCGTCGACGGCGTAAGGATCGAGCCGCAGCACCAGGCCGAACCGTCCGCGCAGGGGCGCGCTGATCAGCCCCTGCCGCGTGGTCGCGCCGATAGCGGTAAAGTGCGGCAGAGGCATGGAATGGGTGCGGGCGCCGGGACCGGCCCCGATCAGGATATCCATGCGGAAGTCTTCCAGGGCCGAATACAGCATCTCCTCGATATCGGGCATCAGGCGGTGGATCTCGTCGATAAAAAACACCTGGCGCGCGCGGACATTGCTGAGGATGCCGCTGAGGTCCAGCTTCTTCTGCAGCACAGGGCCGGAGGTATTGGTGATGGGCACCTGCAATTCTTCGGCGATGATGCAGGCAAGCGTGGTTTTGCCCAGGCCGGGAGGGCCGTACAGCAGAACATGATCCATGGCTTCGCCGCGCTGCTTGGCTGCCTCGATGGCGATGGAGAGGTTGTCCTTCAGCTTCTTCTGGCCGGCGAAGTCGGCGAGGCTGCGCGGGCGGAGTCCCGCTTCAAACTGGGCATCCTCGGGCTGGCGGACGCCGGAGACAAGTTCCCGATCGGGCATTCGTTTTCAGCTTACCGTACCAGTTCGAGAGCGCGCCGGAACAACGGTTCGAAGCCGGTGTCGGGCGCGGGAGGCGCGCCGCCCACGCGGGCCTTGCGCACGGCCGCTTCGGCGGCGGGACGCGCGCAGCCGAGGTTGAGCAGGGCGGAAAGCACATCCTGCTCCACGGACGTGAGCACCGCGGCCGGAGCGCCCCCGGAAGGCAGGGGCTCTTCGCCGGAGGGGGCCGGCATTTTGTCGCGGAGCTCTAATACCATGCGCTCGGCAGTCTTCTTACCGACGCCCGGGATGCGCACCAGCCGGTCCACTTCGCCGCGCCGGATGCTGGAGATCAGCTCCGCGGGGGGAATACCGGAGAGCACCGCCATGGCCATTTTGGGACCGATGCCGCTGACCGAGATCAGCTTTTCGAACAGCGATTTCTCGTCCTGAGTCAGAAAGCCGAAGAGCGCCAGGGCATCTTCTCGTACGTGCGTGTGGATGCGTAGGCGTAGCTCGGAGCCGGCCTCCGGCAGATGCGCGTAGGTGGAGACCGGGATGGTTACGTCGTAACCCACTCCGCCCACATCGACCACCGCCTGGTTCGGATGTTTCTCGATCAGCACGCCGCGCAGGATTGCGATCATAACCCTGTATTGTACGCGCGCGGCGGGGTTTTAGCGGCCATTCCCTTGCCGGAATCGGCGAAGCGCAGCCGCGCGTATCGCCCAGCCTTGCGGTGGCGCGCGGCCCGCGACTCGGCATCAATATCCAGCGCGGAACATTCGATGCCCGCTCCAGCACGGGACCGGCTGGCTGGTGGACTGGCGCGGGAGCCATAATCAGCGCGCGGGGAGCGATTCCAGTTGGCGTTCGATGCCGTCCAGCTTGCCGTTGAGTTCGTCGAGAAGGGCCTGCTCGGTCTGGAGGGACCTGGCAAGTTCGCCCTCGCGCGCTCTTAATTGCGGATCGGGACCGTTGCCGGCGGCCATCTTCAAACCCGCCCGCACCTCTTCGAGCTGCTTGCGGTGTTCGGCATCCGTTTCGATGGAAAGGTCCTGCTCGATCTTGGCCAGCCTCTCCGCGTCCGAGGCTTGCCGGGCAGTCTCCCCAGCGATTTGCTTGCGGACTTCGTCCAACTGCTGCGCAATGCGGGCAACCTTCTGGTCCTGCATTTGCGCGCGCTTCAAAAGAAGCTCCATGCGGGGTCCCAGCGACACCGATTTCTCCACCATCAGCCTTAACTGATGGACTTCGGCGAGCAGCGCCTGTAATGCGGTGTTATCGGTGCTTTGCGCCCGCGCGGCCAGCACGGACAACAGGGCGAGGGCGGCAACGTTCAATGAGTGTTTCATGGCGGTTCCATCCAGTTTAGTCCGACTGCCAGGTCGCGGCCACCGGACTACTCATCCAGCACACAGCGGAAGCCCAGCGTGCCGGCCCGGTCCTTGGCCGGCGCCATCAGCAAATACTTCCCGTGCTCGTTCAGCTTGTAGGCCTGCGGAAAATACCACATCGAACCTTGCGGCTGGTAGTAGCTTCCGCCCCGCACGATGGCCGCCCTGGTGTGGTCGTCAATGAACTCGTCGGTCCACTGCCAAACGTTGCCGGTTATATCCATCACGCCAAACGGACTCGCGCCGCCCGGATGCGCGGTGACATCCGCGGGACCAGTCAGGTCGCGGCCCTTGTAGGGTGTGGGAACCGCGCGCGCGTCCCATGCATTTCCCCAGGGATACCAACGCCCGTCAGTGCCCTGCGCCGCGTATTGCCATTCCCATTCGTGTGGCAGGCGTTTGCCGGCCCAGGCGGCGTAGGCGCGCGCGTCTTCCAATGACACCCAGGTCACCGGCTTATTGCTCCAGCCATCCGGATAGGCCCCGTTGTGCCAGTCTTTCAGGAAGTTGTGGATGTCCCGCGGCTGGTAGCGCGCGGCATCCAGAAACATCTTGAAATCCGCATTGGTCACCGGATACTTGTCGATATAAAACGATTTCATCGACAGCCGGTGGTGGTGCTGGCGGCGCGGCGCATCTTCCCAGGGATATTGCACGTCCAGCCCGATCCAGTTGAAACCCTCGATCTCGATGCCGGCGACCGCGAAATCAAATTCGCCGGCCGGCACCCGCACCATCCCCGGAGGCAGTCCCGCGGGCGCTTTGGCCGGCGCAATATCCACGATGTGCTGCGGCAGAAACTTCCATTCGTTCGAGAGGCTGGCCAGAGGCACGCCGGCCCGCATCCGGGGAACCTTGCCGTCCGTAACGGCCAGCACGGCGCCATAGCCTTTGGCCTCCAGAGGAAAGCTCAGCCTTCCATTGTGCGGCGTCAATTCCACGGCATTCCAGAGATCGTAGTAGCGCACCCCCTCCCGGCGCACCTCGATCTGCTCGCCGTTCACATCATATTCATTGCGATTGACCACCGTCCAAAGCGTTCGTCCTTCGCCGGGAAAGCGGGTCGCGAAAACTCCGTATTGCAGAGCAGGCGCGTAAGGCTCCCAATCGCGGCTGACCAGCAGATCAGCGAACTGGCGCTCGATGAACGCCAACCGCCGTAGCGCTTCCGCGTCGCGCGGCGTGATCTGGTTCCAAATGCCCCAGATATTCTCCCAACTCTCGTAGCCCACGCCGTTGAAGAATGCGGCTTGCAGGTTGTCCGTCTTGTCGCGCGCCCAGCGGTCGCAGACGTTGATCATGTGGCGCGGCTCGAGCCATTTCAACTTGCTGACCATGGGCGCGAACGGATATTTCCAGTAGCCCCAGCTCTGGTTGTTCCACATCAGGAGTTCGTCGGCGCGCGGGGATCCCTCCGGCTCCAGCGCAACCGGGTGGCCGGTCTGGTCGGAGGCGGTGCGGTACGAGCGTGGAATCCCGTCGAAGGTATCGCCGTTGATGCCATCGGCGCCGGTCTCAGCCATCAGTCTGGCGGCCGGTTCCCAGTAAGGTTGTCCGACATCCCGCGTGCCGGTATCCCACGGCATAGTGGGAAAAAAGACACGAACGCCGCGCCCATGGAACTCCTCCACCATCTTGTGCAAGGCCGAAATGCCGCCGGGAAGGTCGCGAGCCAGGTCCCACTGGTTGCGGTTGTCGATGCCTATATTGGGATACACGTGCCAGATGAGCACGCTGTCGATGCCACCATAGCGTTTTTCGACGTCGTCCAGGTAGCGGTCCACCGTGTACTTTCCGGCAGCCGGATCGTAGAAGAAACGCTCCTCCGCCATCATCTGGGGCTGAATGAAGTTCCGTTGCGTCCACAGCAGCTCGGGACGGCGGTACTCCGCATCGTCGTAACCCATGCGGATGAGGCGCTCACGCCGCCACTGGCGGAGGTCGTTGATCCAGCTTTCATGCTCCTCTCCGGCAGCCATCTGCCATTCACTCAACTCCGCAACCCAATCCGGGATGGACCGCCGGCCAGGGCCGGGAATCTGGCTGCCGTCCGCTGGATAGCGTGTATCCTGCGCCATTAATGCCGTCGCCGCAACGACAAGGAGGACTATCGAGCCTTTCATCACCTGTAAAACATATCACGCCGGGGGCGCCCTCATTAAGATTGCATAATGCCCCGCGACCCGGTAAAGTTTGCACAGATAGTAAATAGGTGTGCGAATCATCACCGCTAATTAAGTCTAAGTAGTTGATAAGTAAGATGCATCGGAATAGGCCTGCCAATTGCTATCCAGAGCGCCGGGAGTTAACTTTATGACACGCACCATTTTCAGCGCGGGCATCCTGGCGGCGACGCTTCTCACTGGCGGTTGCGCGACCAAGAAGTACGTGCAAAATACGACAGCGCCGATCCAAGCCAAGGTGGACCAAGTCGGCGAACAGACCAACAAAAATGGTCAGGACATCGAGAAAAACCGCACTGATTTGACGGCGAACATCAACGGTGTGGATGAGCGGGCACAGGGCGGCATCAGTGCGGCCAAAGAGCAAGCTATGACCGCTCAGAACAGCGCCAAGGACGCCATGGGCAAGGCCACCCAGGCCTCGGACTTGGCCAGCAAGGATTCGGAAGAGATCCATAGCCTGCGGCAGGTGGTCTCCAACCTGGACGACTACAAGCAGGTGGCGGATCTGACCGTTCCGTTTGCATTCAACAAGTCCACGCTCACCGCAAAGGATCGCGATGACCTGGACAATATGGTATCCAGCGCCTCGAAGAACAAGCGCTACTTTATCGCGGTGGAAGGCTACACGGATCGCACCGGCTCCAAGAGCTACAACGAAATGCTCAGCCGCAAGCGCGCCGATGCCGTGGTGGAGTATCTGGTCGCCAAGCATGACATCCCGATTTTCCGCATTCACATGATCGGGTTGGGCCAGGAGAAGCCCGTGGATGACGCTCACACCCGCGCGGCACGCGCCAAGAACCGCCGCGTGGAAATCAAGGTATTCAGCGCCGACGAGAGTTATTCCGTCTCGCAGTTGCAATCGCAATCGCAACCGGCGCAGTCACAGCAGTAGTATCGTCGGCTCGCGCAATAGCCGTCGTTCAGCATGGGGTGGGTTCCTCCGGAACCTGCCCCTTTTTTATGCGGGAGAGTTCTGTGGAAACGGGCGCGCTGCGCAACGCCCGGAACCAGACATACAGGCCCAGGAAGCCCGTACAGACTTCGAGCAGCGTTCCCGCCATAAACAGGCTGCGCGACAGGTGGCGCAGCGATTGTCCCATGATGGCGCCGGTGAGTTGGAGTCCGAGTCCGCCGCTGAGCAGCATCAGGCGCCGGTCGGGACGGCGTGCCGCTGCCAGCAGCGTCCAGAGGATCAAGTCCAGGATAGCGGCGCAGATGTTCAAGTCTCGGCTGACGAGTGTCATCTGACGATTCAGATGCGGACTGCGGCGCACCGCGAACGAAATGGCCATGATAGCGGCCGCGCCGAGGACCAGCCAGCGGCGCTCGATTACTTTCTGTTTGGAGTAGCGGGCAGCCTGGTCGATGAAGGCAATGACCAGGAAAAACACCAGGACATCCAGAATCACCTCGTCGGTCCAGTAGTAGCCCGCGCGCACCGTCTTGGGGGCATTCTGCAAGCCGATCTCAGTCACGGTGGAGGCGAACAGGGCCACGGAGTAGACGAAGACAAATGGGTATTGCCGGTAGGCTCCACGCATCATGGTGGAGATCACCAGCACGTTCAGCGATAGGCCGATGGCCCAAGCGCTATATTGAAGAGCCATCTCCATTCTGCATCGCCTGGAGGCCCTTCAATTGCCCGAGAACTGCGCGGCAGTGCCGATTAAACGGTCTTGCCGTCCCAAGGATCGGGCGGGAACGTTGGGCCATGCGCTACTTTACCATCCCAAGGATCAGGCGGAAAAGTGGGGCCGTGCATGACTTTGCCGTCCCACGGGTCCGGGGGAAACGTGGGTCCATGGGAAACTTGTGTACCCGCGGCAAATGCGCAGGCGCCGGTCGCCAGGAGGATCGCGGCGCACAATGCTAAACGAACCAACCGAGACTTCGAGAATACGTTCATGTCCATCTCCCTTTGCCGGAATCCAGTACTAGCGTATTAGCCAGTAGTTATCATCCGGGTGCTATCCGAACTCAGGCTGATTTTTTCCATGCCGGAGCGGATCCTGTCAACTTTCACTCGAAGTGTATCCTAATTCCTCTAGTACTCGAGGACAATAATAGGAATAGTCGTATTTGGATGGGAGATTACTAACGATGTGCAGACAAAAAGTTAGCCAAACGCTAACCGAGCAGCGAAGCCTGATCGCCCGTGGCGTACTGCCGCTGCTCTCTGATGGTCCGCTCGGCGTAACTATCCTCGGCTAAGAATGGTCGTTGGACAGGCCATTGTAGCCGCATGTCAGTGGTAACCTCGTCCACCATGGCTGGCTCGACGGTTTTGGCCTCCAGGGCAAAGGCCGTGAGGAGCAGGTTATCGCACATGGCGTTAATCAACCGGGGAATTCCCTGGGTACGAAAATGAATTTCGCGCAGAATCGTGGCAGGGAAGACCGTTTGATCTTTCATTCCGGCACGCCGCAGGCGGTAGTGCACATACGCCAGTGTCTCTTCCAGTTGAAAATTCCGGAGCACACAGCGCAGGGCGATACGCTGTTTGAGCTGGCGGAACTCAGGAGCTTCCAGCTTGCGGTCCAGCTCCGGCTGGCCGGCCAGCAGAATTTGCAGCATCTTGCCGCGGCGATTCTCGAGGTTGCCCAACAGGCGGATTTCTTCGAGCACATCCCAGTCCAGGTTGTGCGCCTCATCTACGATTAGCACCGTGGTGCGTCCCAGGTTGGCGCGCTCGATGATCATCTCGCTCAGCGCCACCAGCACCTCGGTCTTCGAAGTGCGCGCGCAGCGCAGGCCGAAGTCATAGGCCACCATCTCGAAAAATTCCTGCACATTCAATCTGGAATTAAACAGCGATGCGTAGGTAATCTGCTGGGAGCTCAGGAAATCGCGCAGGCATTCCAGCATGGTGGTCTTGCCGGTGCCCACCTCGCCTGTGAGGACCACGAATCCCTTGCGGCTCTGGACGCCATAAATCAGGTTGGCGAGAGCTTCCTCATGATGCGCGCTCCGGAACAGAAATGACGGGTCCGGGCTCATGTTGAAGGGATTCTCGGTGAAACCGAAGAAGGCGTTGTACATGGGCTAATCCTTGCATTTTAGCATCAAAGCCAGACCTTCGACGCCAAAGATATTGGAGGCTGGTGATTCTCGGCTAGCCCTTGGCGCCCTTGGTGGGACTGATCAGCACGTGGGCGTTGCGGCCTTCCATGCGCGGAGCGCTTTCTACGCTGCCGTACGCGGCCAGATCCGCGGCGAAGCGCGTAAGCAGTTTGCGCCCTAATTCCGAATGGGCGATTTCCCGGCCCCGGAATTGCACCACGGCTTTAACCCGGTTGCCTTCCTGCAGGAAGCGAATGGCGTGATTTTTCTTAAAGTCGTAATCGTGGTCGTCTGTATTGGGGCGGAACTTCAGCTCCTTTACTTGGACGACATGCTGTTTTTTCTTGGCTTCGTGCTGCTTCTTCTTCTGCTCGTATTGATAGTGCCCGTAGTCCACCGCCTTGGCCACGGGCGGCACCGCGGTCGGCGAAACGATCACCAGATCGAGTCCCATGTCCTGCGCCTTGCGCAGCGCGGCGGCGGTAGGCATGATTTCGGCCGTCCCATCCGGGAACACTGCGCGCACTTCACGCGCGCGAATGGACTCGTTCACATTCTCTCTACGTGCTGGTCTGCGAGGAGGTAAGTTTCTGCCTGGAACCATGTAAGCTATTGGGGGGCTGCTTCACAATTCGCCACGCACGCGAAGGAAGATGCGTGTTGGCGTCCCGCGCTGCGCGGTTGAGTGAAATCGAGGATAGAGGTTAAAACCAATCGGAATTCGCTGTCTCTGAATAGTGTACTGCGAGATGACGGCCATTGTCCAGCGCCTGGATGGCTAAATGAACTGAACCTTTCACGGACTCGTATCATCCAATTAAGGCTGTGCCCACCTCCGCTGGGGAACAGGACCGAACCGTAGCGGCTAGCCTGAACGCTAAACCGTCGCCGGAGTCTGTCCGCGCGCACCTGGATAAAATCCTTTCCAGCAATTTGTTTACCGGAGCCGAGCGGCAGAGCCGCTTCCTGCGCTTTATCGTAGAGGAGGCGCTGGCCGGCCATCAACTCAAGGAAACGCTCGTCGGCGTCGAAGTCTTCGGCCGGAAACCGGCTTATGACCCGCGCCTGGATGGTGTGGTCCGGGTTGAGGCGGTCAAGCTGCGGTCCCGGCTCAAGGAGTACTACGAGTCCGAAGGCAGCGAAGACTCGGTCCGGATTGATCTGCCAAAGGGCGGCTACCTGCCCTGCTTTGAGGCGCTCCACGTGCCGGAGATCGAGCCGCCGGCCCCGAAGCGCTCCCGGTTCGCCGATTGGCGCTTGATCGTTCCGCCAGTCGCTCTGGCGGTCCTGATCTGCGGTTACCTGCTGGCCAGGAGACCGCGTCCCTTATCCACCGCTCCGGGTTCTTCCTCCATCGCGGTGCTGCCCTTCGTGAATCTGAGCTCCGAGAAGGAGAACGAGTATTTCAGCGATGGCCTGACCGACGACTTGATCGATGCACTGACCAAGGTCCAGGGCCTGCGCGTGGTGGCGCGCGGCTCGGCGTTTCAGTTCAAGGGCAAGAACCCGGATATTCGCGCTGTGGGCCATCAGTTGAACGTCGCCAACGTACTCGAAGGGAGCGTGCAGCGTTCCGGCGATCGTTTGCGCATTACGGCTCAATTGAGCACGGTGGCCGACGGCTATCACGTGTGGTCGGAAACGTACGATCGGCGCGTGGCGGACGTATTTGCAGTGCAGGATGAAATTTCGCGCGCCATCGTGCAGGCGCTGGAGGTGCATGTGGCGGGCGATCCCCGCCGCCGGTTAGTCCGGTCATCAACTGCGGATCTGGACGCCTACAACCTCTATTTGCAGGGCCGGTTTCACCTGAACAAGTGGCGTCCGGAAGCCGCGCGCAAGGGCATCGAATATTTCCAGCAGGCCATCGCCAAGGACCAACGTTACGCGCCGGCGTATGCCGGCATGGCGGATTGCTACACCTGGCTGGCCGTATTCGGCTGGACCGCGGCGAACGAAGCCATGCCACAGGCGCGGGATGCCGCCCATCACGCGTTACAACTCGATGACACTCTGGCCGCCGCGCATGTGTCGCTCGGATACGTGAAAGCACTGTACGACTGGGACTGGCCGGGCGCGCAGCGCGAGTTCCAGCGCGCCCTGGATCTTAGTCCCGGCGACGCCGACGCACATTTTGCATACAGCATCACGTATCTGGCCCCGCTCGGCAGGCTGGACGAAGCCATGGCTGACATCCAGCGCGCCTTGCTTGTGGATCCGCTCTCGCCATATAAGGTAACCGCCGCCGGCATGGTTTACGCCTACCGGCGCGAATACGATTCGGCGATCCAACAGTTCAAGAAAGCCATCGAGTTGGAGCCTTCGTTCTACCACGCCTATGAAGAGCTTCATGGCGTGGAAGTCGCGAGAGGCCGGCCGGAAGCGGCGCAAGGTGTTATTCAATCGATGCGCGCCGTCTTCCCGGAGTTCGATGACGATACCGCCGACCGTGCGCGCCTGGCTGCCCAACAAGGCCATTCGGCGGAAGCGCACGCCCTGGTGCAGGGCTGGATCGACCGTTGTGCGCACTCGCGCCGCCCGGGCAAGTCCTGTTACGCCGCGCAGATGTACGCCGGCATCGGCGATAAGGACCGCGCCTTCCAGTGGTTAGAGAAGGCCCGCGAGGAGCGCAGCCCGCTGCTGGCATATTCTAAGGTCATGCCCGCTTACGACAATCTGCGCTCCGACCCGCGGTTCAATGCGTTGTTGCAGCGTCTGAGCCTTGGGAACTGAAGGCCGCGTGACCCAAAATTGCTCGTGAGCGCGCCTCGGCGGTAGCCGCCTCGTGCCGGTGGCAGCTCTTGCGTAGCACCGCCGCGTAGTTGGCCAGAGTATCCGCCACCCGCGGATCGTCCTTGCCAAATGCATCCTGCCGGATTTGCACCGCGCGGGAATAGAACGCCGCGGCGCTATCGTAGTTGCCGCGCGCCCGCTGCAGTTCGGCCAGATCGGCCAGCGTGACCGCTACAAAAGGATGGTTCGGCCCGAGTGCCGATTCGCGAATCGCCAGGGCCTGTCGGTAAAGTGTCTCCGCTTTGGCGTATTGCCCTTGCACATGATAGATCGCCGCCAGATCCTGCAGCGCCGTAGCCCGCAGCGGGTGGCCGTTCCCCAGAGTAGCTTCCACCAACGCGGCGGACCGCCGTAATAGGGCTTCGGCTTCCGTGTAGCGTCCCCAATCGAAGTACAATTCGGCCAGACCATTTAAAGCCGGTGTCAAATCCGGGCTTTGCGCCCCGGATGCCTCCTCGATCATGCCCAAGGCCCGCAGATATTGCACCTCCGAACGCGCAAAATACCGGTCGGTGCGGCTGGCCTTGGCATTTGCAAGCAGCGTAATCGTGTCTTTTTCTTGAATTCCGGTGAGCTCCGCCGCCTGGATGGCCGACGGGATAAGAACTAACAGCAGTCCCCAAAATGTTCCGCGCATATTTCCCTCCTGCTTCGAGGGTGTGCTTTCAACGCAGCGCCGCACAAGTATTTAGGGGTCGGTTAACGGTTGCCGAAACGGTTACTTGGGGGGTCCGCGGCGCCGCCCACAGCGCCCGGCCGCGTGCCGTGCACAGGAATTTCACAGGTTCGAGCACGCGCTACAGATCGGAAGCTAAAATCCAGCGGTTCGGGGCGCGGCATCATGTGGTCGGGTTGATACTTGCGAGGTCGACAGGGTTACAAAGGTTGTGCCACTGACATTTTCTTTCAATGGGTCGTTTCCCGATATTCCGCCGGGCAAGCCTGCGCGCGTGGCATTCCACGCCTCTGACCGGTTTTTACGCGGGATGACTTCATCGACCGGCCCTGATGAAAAGCGGGCCAAAATGGGTTATCGTCTGCCGGGAAATGTGCTACCGCCGTTGCGCGGCGTGTAGTAGCATTCAGAAGTGGTCGATATCCACAGCCATATCCTGTATGGCCTCGACGACGGGGCCAGAACTTTGGACGACTCCGTGGAGATGCTCCGCCTGGCTGCTGAATCCGGCACCACGGATATTGTGGCCACGCCGCATGCCAATACCGAATTCACGTTCGATCCCGATCTGATCGGCCGGCGGATCGCCGAAGTCCAGGCCGCCGCCGGCCCGGTCCCGCGCATACACCGCGGCTGCGACTTCCATTTGACCCTGGAGAACATCAACGACGCGCTGCAGAATCCCGCCAAATACGCCGTCAATCATCTGAGTTATCTCCTGGTGGAATTCTCGGACCTGCTCATCCCGCGCACGACGCAGGATATCTTCGACCGTCTTCAGGGAGCCGGGCTCACGCCCATCATCACCCATCCCGAGCGCAACGGCTTGCTGCACAGCCGCCTGGACCAATTGAGCTCCTGGGTGGAGCGCGGCGCGCTGGTGCAGGTTACCGCCGGATCGCTGCTGGGGACCTTTGGAAAAGCAGCCCGGTCGGTGGCCACGGATTTGATGAACCGGCGCCTGGTGCATTTCGTCGCCAGCGACGCGCACGATACCAAGTACCGCACGCCGGCGTTACGCGACGCTTACCAGCACGTCGAAAAGACTTGGAGCTCCATGATTGCGGAAATGCTCTTTACCACCGCTCCCGCGGCCGTCATTACCGGACGGGAGATCGAGCTGCTCGACCCGGAGCCCGCGCCGTCAAAGAAAAAATGGTATCGGTTAGGTTTCTGATTATGAAAAGAAGATCCCTGCTGCTGGCGGCCGTCTGTAGCCTGCTCGCCGCCCAAACACCCACCATCCCGGATACGCCTGCCGGAAGGCAGTTCAGCCACTGGCTGGAGGTCTTCAACCGCGGGCAAAAAGACGAGATCCAGAAGTTCCAGAAAGAGAACGATCCCGACGCAGCGGGCCACATCGACCAGACCATGGACTTCCGGCGCATGACCGGCGGTTTCGATCTCAAGAAGATCGAAGAGTCGGCGGCAACCACCCTGACCGGCCTGGTGAAAGAGAAGGACTCCGATAACATCGCCCGCTTCACGCTGGAAGTGGATGCGGCGCCGCCGCACCAGATCAAATCGTTCGGCCTGGAACTGATCCAGCCCACGGCCGACGTGCCCGCCCCTGCCCGCCTCAGCGAGCCGGATGCCCTCGCGGCGCTGCGGACGGAAATCCAGAAGCGCATGACAGCGGATCAGTTCTCGGGCGCCGTGGCCATCGCCAGGGGACGAAAGGCGATCTTCTCCACCGCGGAGGGGCTGGCCGACCGGGAACGCCAGGTCGCCAACCGCCTGGACACGCGCTTTCGCATCGGCTCCATGAACAAGATGTTCACGGCCACCGCGGTGCTCCAGCTCGCGCAAGCCGGCAAGCTGAAACTGACGGATCCCCTCGGCAAATACCTGACCGATTATCCGAATAAGGAGATCGCCGCCAAGGTGACCGTACACCACCTGCTCACGCACTCGGGCGGAACGGGCGACATCTTCGGTCCGGAGTTCGATAAGAATCGCCTGACCCTGCGCACGCTCTCCGACTATGTGGCGCTGTATGGCAAACGGGCGCCGCAATTCGAGCCGGGCGCGCGGTTCGACTATAGTAACTACGGGTTCATCCTCCTGGGCGTGCTGGTGGAGAAGGTATCCGGGCAGAGTTACTACGATTACGTGCACGAGCATGTCTTCAAGCCGGCCGGTATGACCCGCACGGACTCGCTTCCGGAAGAGGAGAAGGTAGAGGGGCGGGCCGTCGGCTACATGCACCAAGACGGTAAATGGAAGCCGAATAACGATACCCTGCCGGTGCGCGGCACCTCGGCCGGCGGAGGCTACTCGACCGTCGCGGACCTGGTGGCGTTCGCCAACGCCGTGATGGAACACAAGCTGCTTAACGCCGAATATACGGAGCTGCTCACCACCGGCAAAATCGGGAGAGGGCCCGGCGGCAAGTACGCCTATGGTTTCTCCGATGTTAGGGCCGGCGGCGTGCGCTGGGTGGGCCATGGCGGCGGCGCGCCCGGGATGAACGGTGACCTGAAGTTCTCGCCGGATTCCGGTTACGTCGTAGCGGTGCTATCGAACCTGGACCCGCCCGCGGCGACGCGCGTAGCGGACTTCATCGCGGCGCGCTTGCCGGCAAAGTGATCTCGCCCCGCCGCACTCCGTGCACGTGATACGGCACATAATAGCGCGGGTCTTCGCGCGTGACGATGTCAAAGCCGGCGGCGGCGAGAAACTGTTTCACGAAATCCAGCGTGCGGAATTCTTCGCCTTCGCCGCGGGCCGCACGAAAGTCGTGCGCCGCGATGCATACGAACCGCGCCCGGCTGAGCGAATGCCGGCATCCGGGTAAGGCCTGCCGCTCGGCGCCCTCGATGTTCATCTTCAGGAAATCGATGTTCCCGATGCCGTGTTCAGCGGCCAGATCGTCGAAGCGCACGCCCCTCACCGGGTGGCTGGTGATGGTGGGCGGGCCTGCGCGAACGTAGCTGGACTCCCACACCGGCAGGGTCTCAATCTGTAAATCGGCGGCCGTGTCCATGCACGCGCAGTTCAGCGCCGTGACGTTGGTGAGCCGGTTGAGCTCGCAGAGCTTCGCGAGCGCCGCGAATGAAACCGGATGCGGCTCGATGGCCCAGACATACCCACCCGGCGCCACCGCGCGCGCAAACGCGAACACATCTTCGCCGCGGCCGGCTCCGATATCCACGATGGTGTCGCCGACTTGCGGCTTGTACAGATGGAACCAGTAATCCTGGGCGTCGGCGAGATGCTTGCGGGCCTGCCCCGCCCAGCGGTCCCAATTGGGTTCAGCGACGCGGAATATGTCGGGATCCGGGAAGTAATCCGGGCCCACACGCCGAATCCATATCCCGTCCCAGAGGATTTCGATGTCCACACCCGGCAGGGCGGCGCGCGCCATCTTCGTCGCGCGGCGGGCCAGCGCGCCCCGATCCTCGCCCGGCGCCTCAGTGACCCACATGGGTGCCCGCCCGCCTCAGACGCAGTGCCAGAAGCCGCCGCCGGTCGTCGGAAAGGGCCGCGCGGGCGCCCGGCCGGTGGGTTTCCGGACGCTTTCGGGGAGCCGCCAGAACCCTTTCGAGATAAGCTTCGAACGGGCCCGCGTGCAGGTTGCGCGCATAGTCCAGAGCTACGCCGCGGGATCGCGCCGACAATTCCTCGTAATGCGCGCGATCGGTCAACAGGCGTTCGAGCACCGCCGCCCAGGGTCCCACATCCTGCGCCGGAATTTCCACAGCCGGCACCATCAACTCGTCCACCATGGGGCGATAGAGCAACACCGGATTCACCGGCAGCAGATAGTCGACGCCGAGCATCGCTTCCGTGAGTCCACCCACGGCGCTGGCCATTACCGGAACGCCGCGCGACATGGCTTCCAGAATCACCCGCGAGCGGGCCTCGGCCCACAGCGACGGCACCAGCATGACGCGCATCTGCCGCAGCAGATCGTCCATATCATCGCGCGGCGCGAGCACCGAAACGTTGCGCAGCTTTCCGAGCGCCGCGAAATCCGCCGCGGTGGTGCCCCAGGTGGGAATGGCCGCAAACTCCACTGCGGAAAATCGCTCGGCCAGCGCCAGGAAGATGGAAATGCCCTTCACCGCGCACGGATTCACCATGCCCACAAAGCGATTCTCGAAGCGGCCCAACTGCGGATGCCCGCCGGGGTCGAGCAGCGAGATGGGCACGTGGACGGCATCCACGCCGCCCCACTGGCGCGTGTATTGCGCCACGTATTCACTCACCGCCACGATGCCGTCGGCCTGCCGCAGCGCCCCGCTGTGGAAATCACTCGGCAAGCCGCTGTCCGGACCGAACGGGAGCGCCACGGTGGCCCGCACCAGGTACACCACGCGCGCCTGCGGGGCGCGCAGGGCGACCGCCAGCATCAGGTGGGCGGGATCGTCGGTTGAAGCGATGATGATCTGGGGATCGAATGCGCGTACTTGCGCCGCGAAATAGGAGCGCAGGTTAGGGTCGCGCGTCAGGATGCGGACATCCACGCCATTCAGCCGGAACTCGATATCGGCGCCTTGCTGCGTGTCCGGAGCGGCGCCGCGGGCGGCCAGCTCGCTAACCAGCGCGGCATGCGCCGGCTCGCCGAAATGTTCTACGCGGGCCACTACGCGCACGGCGTGGCCCCTGGCCGCCAGCGACTCCATCAGCAGGCGGTTGGATTTGTCGCCGCCGCCAAACGACGGATAGTAGTGCGAATTGTGGGCCAGCAGGATGCGCAATTCTCATGTTGCCACATGCCGGCCGGCGAGCGGTCGGGTATAGTAGCGGGATGCCGTGGTTTGAGAATGAAGCCTTCTGGCAAACCTTCTATCCATATATGTTTAACGAGCGCAAAATGGCGGCTGCGCCCGGTGAGGTCGAGCGCGTGCTTGCACTGGCCGGCGTCGCCTCCGGCTGCGTTCTGGATCTGTGCTGCGGTCCGGCGCGGCATGCCCTGGTCCTGGCGCAAAAAGGCTTCAAAGTCACCGGCGTGGACCGCTCCCCATTTCTACTGAGCAAGGCGCGCGAAAGAAGCGCCGACACGGAAATCGAGTTCGTGGAGAGCGATATGCGCGAGTTTGTGCGCCCCGGAGCCTTCGACCTGGCCTTGAGCCTGTTTACTTCATTCGGCTATTTCGATTCCCGGGACGAGGATCTGGCGGTGCTGCGCAACGTCCGCGCCAGTTTAAAGAAGGGCGGCGTCTTCGTCATCGACGTGCTGAGCAAGGAGTATCTCATACCGCAGGGTGCGACGCGCTGGGATCTCTGGCCCAGCGGCGAGATCCATGTCAGCCACTACCATCCCCTGCCCGGCTGGGGGCGCATCCGCGTCGAGTGGCTGCTGGTGGAAGGCGAGCGCGCCCGGCACTTCACATTCGAGCACAATCTGTATTCCGGGCAGGAACTGGCTACGCTGCTGGAGCGCGCGGGTTTTACGGACGTGAGGCTCTTCGGCAGCCTGGACGGCACGCTCTACGATGCCTCGGCCACTCGCCTGGTGGCGCGCGCGGTGGCGGACTAGCTAGCCCGCAAAGGCCCGTGGACGCCTCAATGCCTTCGCATAACTGCCCGCGCGGGTCGCCCCGTCTTGCGCGTGTTCCTCAAAAAGGTCAGAACCGGTAGTCCGGCGGCTTGATATTCTTGACCCTCAGATACACTTCCGCCTGCCCGCGATGATGCGCGGTATGCGTGAAGTAGGCCCACAGCCGCTCGCGCCCGGTCATCGGTCCGGTCATGGCATCCAGCTTATCCGGGGTGATCTCGGCCAGCGCCTTGGCGCAGAAGTCGAACGAATCGCGCATGAACTGCATGGCGCTCTCCTTGTCGAACGTGCCCTTGGGATCTTTGTAAGCCGCCGCGATTTTCTCCGGCGCCTCGGGAGCCTTCAGACCGCTGACCGTGGCGAACGCCCGGTTGTTGGCCATGGCGATGTGCACCATCACTTTGCCGAAACTCATCTCTTCATCGTTCGGCTTGTAGTTGTAGTCGGCGGCGGGCATGGCGTCGGCCACCGCCAGCGTGAATTCCCTGGCGGTCTGCCAGTGCTTGCCGAACATCGCGCCGTCGTCGGCCGCAAATATGGGCGCGGCCAGAGCCAGCGCCAGAATCGCTAATCTCTTCATGGAAAGCCTCCGGGATATAATTGGTATCGCAAAACGCAGTGGCGAAGCAAGTGGGGCGCAATCCGAATGACACGAAGAGAACTCGGCAAACTGGCGGCTGCCGGAAGTGCAGCTTTATTGCCTGCCGCGCGCGCCGGCGCGCAAACTAAGTACGGCGGGGCGCTGGAAGGCTTCGAAGGGAAGGTCGATACGGCGGCATTCGATCCCGTTCTTTACACCCGTAAACTTTATGAATCGGCGCCCCTGCGGCTGACCTTCCGCGCGCGAAACCGCCAACAGGCCGAAGTGTGGCAGTCGCGGCTGCGAGCCAAGCTGACGGAGTTGCTGGGAGGATTTCCGGAAACGGGAGCGCCCCTACGGGCGCAAACGCTGGAAGTGCGCGATTTCCCGGCTTACCGCCGCGAGAAATTCGTCTTCGAAAGCCGCCCCGGCATGCTGGCTCTGGGGTATCTGCTGACCCCGCGCGCTTCCGCCCCGCCGCATCGGTCCATGATCTGTATACCCGGCCACGGGCGCGGTGTGGATGACATCGTAGGCATCGATGCGCAGGGCCGCGACCGCACGGACAAGCCCGGTTACCAGCGCGATTTTGCCATTCAGGTGGTGGAGCACGGCATGGCCGCGGTGGCCATCGAGCCCCTGGCGTTCGGCTGCCGGAGGGATTCCATCACCCGCAAGAAAGGCGCGGAGGCCAGCGCCTGCCAGCCGTCCGCGGGTGCCGCCCTGCTGCTCGGAGAGACCATGATTGGCTGGCGTGTCTTCGATGTTATGCGCACCATCGACTGGATCGAGACCCGCAAAGACCTGGACGCCCATCGCGTCGGGTGTATGGGGATCTCCGGCGGCGGCACATGCACCACGTTCGCCGCGGCCCTGGAGCCGCGCATCCGCGCTGCGCTGATCAGCGGTTATCTGAACACGTTCCGCGACAGCATCATGAGCCTGTCGCATTGCATCGACAATTATGTGCCGCGGATCTTGAACTGGGCCGAGGCCTACGATGTGGCGGGACTCATCGCGCCGCGTCCGCTGTTCGTCGAGTCAGGCGCCAAGGACGATATTTTCCCGGTGGAGGCCAGCCAGGCGAGCTTCGCGCGGGTGAAGAAAATCTACGAGGTGTTCGATGCGGCGGAACTGACCCGGCAGGAGGTCTTCGACGATGTGCACCGCTTCAGCGGCGTGCAGGGACTGCCGTTCCTGGCGCAGCACCTGTAGCGGAACCGACGTCAGACCCCGGACAGGTCCAGAGTGCTGAAGAAGTACGCCAGTTCCACTTTGGCAGTGTCCGGCGCATCCGACCCGTGGATACAATTCCGCTCGATGGATTCCGCGTAGCGCTTGCGGATGGTTCCTTCGGCCGCATTGGCCGGATTCGTGGCGCCCATCACCTCGCGCAGTTTGGCAATGGCGTCTTGGCGTTCCAGGGCCATCACGATAACAGGCCCTTCGGTCATGAACTTCACCAGTCCGGCGAAGAACGGCCGCTCGCGATGCACCGCGTAGAAACCCTCGGCCTGCGCCCGGCTCAGGCGCGTCATCCTGAGCGCCAGGATGCGAAAGCCCTCCATCTCCAGCGTGGAAAGTATCTCGCCCGAATGGCCCGACGCCACCGCGTCCGGCTTGATGATCGAAAACGTGCGCTCCATGCTCATAAACGGCTCTTTACCTTTTCCCCAATCTCGGCGGGCGACGAGCATACCGTGATGCCGGCTTCCTGCATCGCCCGAATCTTGTCCACCGCGGCGCCCGAGCCGCCCGAAATAATGGCTCCGGCGTGGCCCATGCGGCGGCCCGGGGGCGCCGTCTGTCCCGCGATGAACCCGACCACCGGCTTGCGCACGTGCTCTTTCACGTAGCGCGCCGCGGTTTCCTCCGCATTGCCGCCGATCTCGCCGATCATCACGATGGCGTGCGTGTCCGGATCTTCGTTGAACAGGGTCAGCGCGTCCAAGAACGTGGTGCCGATAATCGGATCGCCGCCGATGCCGATGCAGGTGGATTGTCCGATGCCCAGGCCGGTCAACTGTCCCACCGCTTCGTAGGTCAACGTGCCCGAGCGCGATACCACGCCCACATGGCCTTCCAGGTGAATATGTCCCGGCATGATGCCGATCTTGCACTTGCCCGGCGAAATCACGCCGGGACAATTGGGCCCCACCAGCCGCGTCGCGCGGCTGCGCAGAAACTCCCAGACCTTCGCCATGTCGAGCGCCGGGATACCTTCCGTAATCGCCACCACCAGCGCCACGCCCGCTTCGGCCGCTTCCATGATGGCATCCGCGGCAAAAGGCGGCGGCACGAAGATCACGGAAGCATTGGCGCCGGTCGCGCTCACCGCCTGCTCCACCGTGTTGAAGACCGGCAAATCCAGATGTGTCTCGCCACCCCGCCCGGGCACTACGCCGCCCATCACGTTCGTGCCGTAGGCGATGGCTTGCTGCGCGTGGAATGTGCCTTCTCTGCCGGTGAACCCCTGCACGATCAGGCGCGTGTTCTTGTCAACCAGTACGCTCATGTCTGCTCTACCCGTGGCTCTCTGGCGCGGCAAGCCTCACGACCTTTTCGGCGGCGTCGCGCATGCCCTCCGCGACCGTGAAGTTGAAGCCCGATTCCCGCAGAATCTGGCGGCCCAACTCCACGTTAGTGCCCTCCATCCGCACCACGATGGGCGCCGCGATATGCAGATCGCGTGCGGCCGCCACCACGCCCGTGGCCAGCGTGTCGCAGCGCAGGATGCCGCCAAAGATATTGATCAATACCGCTTTCACATGCGGGTCCGAGAGCAGGATGCGGAACGCGTTCTTCACCTGCTCGGCGCTGGCGCCGCCGCCCACATCCAGGAAATTCGCGGGACTTCCGCCGGCATACTTGATGATGTCCATGGTCGCCATGGCCAGCCCCGCGCCATTCACCATGCAGCCCACCGTGCCGTCCAGCTTGATGTAGTTGATGCCGAAGCGCGACGCCTCCACCTCCAGCGGATCTTCTTCGTTCAGGTCGCGCAGCTCCGCCAGTTCCTTGTGACGGTATAGCGCGCTGTCGTCGAAGTTGATCTTGGCGTCCAGCGCGTATACTTTACCGTCCTTCGTCAGAATGAACGGATTGATCTCGGCCAACGAACAATCCCGCGCCCCGTATGCTTTGGCGAGCGCGCCCATGGCGGCCGCGGCGGCATTCACGCTGGCCGCCGGCACGCCTATACCGAACGCCAGCTTGCGCGCCTGAAAAGGCATCAGGCCCGTGGCCGGCTCGAACGCTTCCTTCAAAATCAACTCCGGTG
>Ga0070731_10000595_pt1 | contig 46075 bp, 43 predicted proteins | sample Coa_R1_2_FD_66448 | JGI IMG/M metagenome (GOLD analysis project Ga0070731, IMG submission 66448) | Surface soil microbial communities from Centralia Pennsylvania, which are recovering from an underground coalmine fire - Coalmine... | ecosystem: Environmental > Terrestrial > Soil > Unclassified ...
CGTCTCCAGCCCCTTCAGGAGCAGCCAGGCGTTGAACGGCGACAGCGATGGGCCGGTGTGCCGGTAGAAGAGGCCGAGATCGTCCTTGACGAATTTCTCGCTGGCGAGGATCGCGCCGCCCAGCGCGCGGCCCTGGCCGTCGATGTGCTTGGTTGCCGAATAGACGACGACGTCGGCGCCGAGCTGCAGCGGCTTCTGCAACAGCGGCGTCGCGAACACGTTGTCGACGACGAGGATGCCGCCGGCGCGGTGCGTCAGGCGCGCCACCGCCTCGATGTCGATCAATTCCATCGCCGGGTTGGAGGGGCTCTCGCAGAACGCCACCGCCGCGCCGCCCGCCAGCGCCTCTTCCCATTGCGCCAGGTCGCGGCCGTCGACCTGCACGCTCTCGATGCCGTAGCGCGGCAGGAGATCGGCGACGATGTAGTGGCAGGAACCGAAGAGCGCCCGGCTCGCGACGATCCGCTGCCCGGCGCGCAGCTTACAGAGGAGCGCCGCGAAGACCGCCGCCATGCCGCTGCCGGTGGCGCGGCAGGCTTCCGCCCCCTCGACGAGGCGCAGCCGCTCCTCGAACATCGTCACGGTCGGGTTGCGGTAGCGCGAATAGACGTAGCGCGAGCCATCGGCCTTGAACGCGGCCTCGGCTTCGGCGGCGCTGCGGTAGACAAAGCCCGAGGTCAGAAAGAGGGCTTCCGAGGTTTCCTCGTACTCGGTGCGCTCGCTGCCGCCGCGCACCAGGAGGGTCGCGGGGGCGAGCTCGCTGGCGAGCTCGGGCGGGAGGATCGGCTTCGGCATGGCGGGCGCTCCATCGGCGACCCGCGCGGCCCGGGGGGCCTCAGCCAACAAAAAACCCCGGTCCGCCGCGGGCCAGGGTTTTTCTCAAACTCCCCGACCTTTTAGCGCAATGTTTAACGTGGCGCGCAAGCCGGTCGGCTCAAATCCCCACGACGCCGATGACCTACCTCGCCCAGGCGCCCGCTGTCAAGTAGCGGCAGGCACGCGCACCGTGAGCAGCTTCAATAGATCGTCCACCACGTAGCTGCTTTCGACGAGTTCGAGGCCCGCCGCGGGCACATGCTGCTCGGTCTGCCGGTCGAAGCCGGCGCCGTATGCCCAGGCGATCCAGGGCTGCCAGAGACGCGAGAGGATGCGCCGCAAGGTGCCGCGCGGCCGGACGTATTCGAGCAGGCGGATGAGGCCGCCGGGCTTCACGACGCGACCCAGCTCGCACAGCGCCGGCACCTGCATCTCGTTGGGCAGCACGCAGAATAGAAAGGTCGCGACGGCGGCATCGAACGAGGCGTTCGGAAAGCCCAGCGCGGTCACGTCCATCTGATAGAGGCGGCCGCCGGCGGCGAGCATCGGGCAGCGCTCGTGCGCTCGGGCAAGCATCGCCGGGCTGGTGTCGATCCCGGATACGGTTGCCGCCGGCGGGTAGAATTCGCAATTGCGGCCGGTCCCGATCCCGGCATCCAACAGGCGCCCGGCCATGCCGCGAAACAGCAATGGGCGCAGCGCGCGATAGCGGCGCCGCTCGAACGGCAAATCCAGCAGATCGTAAAACGGCGCAATGCGCTCGTAGCGGGCGACGTTGGAGGTTTGCATCGCGGCGTCTCCCCGGTTTGCGCGATCGGCGGCGATCCGCGGGGAGACTACCCAAGCGCGCAAGCGGTCCGCTAGTCTCCGCGAAACCATCGCGTCTCCCCGGACTGCGGCGGGATGACGGATTTATCGATAGGTCGCGGCGCCCGGCCTCGGCATCGAGATCGCTCGCCAGATTCGCCGCCCGAGGGGCGCGGCTGCGCGATTTGCGCGCGGCGCGCCGCCCCCAACAGCGCCACCGGCGCGCCGCCCGATTGACCGGGAACGGCGCGGACGGCAGGATCGTTAGGAGATCATTAGTGGAATTGGTGCAAGGCTTAGTCGCCTGGAGGGAAAGGAATCGTCATGAAGACGCTGCTGGCGGCGCTCGCCGCCGTGATGCTGATCGGCGCCGTCGCCACCGCGACGCCGGCGCAGGCCAATTGCTGGTGGAACGGCTACACCTGGCGCTGCTGGTCGCCGGCCTACCACCCCTATTGGCGCCACCACCATCCGTACTGGCGCCACCCTCGCCGCCACTGGTAGCCCCTGGTAGCCGGAGCGCGCTCAGGCGACGAGGCGGTCGAGCCGGTCGCGCATCCGGTACCAGCCGCCAATGATGGGCAGGAACCACGGGTTGCCGGTGTAGAGCGGGTGGCCCGGGAAATCTTCGCTGTCGAACGCGCAGGGCGCGTTGGCGACGCGCGCGATCTTGCGCGCGGTTTGGGTGCCCAGATAGGTCATCATCGCGACCCCGCTGCCATTGCAGCCGAGGCAGTAATGGAGGCCCTCCTCCTCCCCCATATGCGGCAGCGCATCCAGGGTGAAGGCGGTGTTGCCGGTCCAGCTGTGGGTGACGCGCGCGCCCCTCAATTGCGGAAAGCGCTCGGTCATATAGCCGTGGAGCACGCGGGCGCAAAGCCGGGGGTCGGCCGCGGTGAAGCGGGCCCGCCCGCCGAACACCATGCGCGTCCCGTCGGGCGACATCCGGTAGTAGCACAGGACGCGCTTGGTATCGGAAATCGAGCGGCCCCTCGGGATCAGTGACGCCGCCACTTCCGGCGGCAACGGCTCGGTGGCGATGATGTGGCTGGCGATCGGCACGACGCGGCGGCGCAGCGCCGGGGTGAGCGAACCGGTATAGCCGTTGGTGGCGATCACCACGTCGCCGGCCGTCACGTCGCCGCGGCTGGTGGTAAGACGCCAGCCGGCGCCCTCCGCGATGATCCGCTCGACCGCCGCCTCGGCGCACACCGGCACGCCGCGCCGCAAGCACGCGTCGAGAAGGCCCTTATAATACAGCGCCGGGTGCAGGCTCGCCGAGCGCTCGACGACCATGCCGCCGTGGTAATAGTCGCTGGCGATCTCGTCGCGCTGGCGCGCCCGCGGCACCATGTAGGCGCCCGAGGCGGCGTCTTCGTTGAGGGCGCGCAGCCGGCTTTCCTGGTAGGCGTAATGCTTGGGCGTCCAGGCGCCGACAAAGCGCCCGCGCTGGCGCCAGCAGCACTCGATCTCCTCCTCGGCGATCAGCCGCTCGATCAGCGAGAAGGCGTCCGCCGCGTCGGCCAGGAGGTGCTGCGCCCGCTCCGGCGCGACCGCGGCGGCGCGCCCCGAAAAGCTCTTGCCGATATTGACCCCGCCCGACACCGAGCCGCCGTTGCGCGTGCTGGCGCCGATCCCCGGCACGCCGCGCTCCAGCACCACCGCCTCCACCCCGTGCCGCGCCAGTTCCAGCGCCGCCGCCAGCCCGGCATAGCCGCCGCCGACGATCGCGACCCGCGCCGCCGCCGGCACCTCGGCGAACTCGCCGGCGACCGGTCGGTACGCCTCCCACCAGTACGGCTCGGCGACGAAATCGGGGTGAAAGATCTCGGCAGCACGCATCGCCAGCGCTCTCGCAAAACGGCATCCCAGCGATTTGAGCCCGATCGGGCGCCGCGGCGCCAGCGCAATTGCGCCGCAGCGGCGAGTTCCGGCGCCGCGAGGCCGACTTTCTGCTTGTGAGCCTCGGCGGGGAGCGAATTCCGTTGCGGCGCGCCTTCCTCGGACGGAAAGTCTTGCCCGAAGCGACGTCGATCGCGTCGCACACAAACGGGAGGAAGCCATGAAATTATCACGTCGTCACCTCGCCGCGGCGGGCGTGCTCGCGCTCGCGGCCTCGTCCTTGACCCGCGCGGCGGTCGCGCAAACGGCCGATGAAGGGGCGGTGAAGAAGGCCGTCGAGGAATTGCGCGCCGCCTGGATCAAAAAGGACAAGGCGACACTCGACTCGCTCACCGCGGCGCAGCTGAGCTACAGCCACTCCGACGCCCGGCTGCAGAACAAGGCCGAATTCATCGCCGGGGCGATGACGCGAAAGGGCACCGTCAAGTCGCTCGAATGGCCCGAAATGACGGTCCAGATCGTCGGCGACAACGCCGTCGTGCGCCACCTTTGGGTCGCCGAAAGCGAGCTCGACGGCAAGGTCACCAACACCAAGATCGGCGTCATGCAGGTTTGGCAGAAACAGGGCGGCCACTGGAAGCTCCTGGCGCGCTCCTCCTGGAAGTTGCCGCCGCCGGCATAGCTTGAAGCGGGCGGTTCGCTATCGCGGCCCGCCTGCCGCGACATCGATCCGACCCGCACCGGCGCGCGCCACCTCCGGCGCCAGCGCAATAGCGTCCGCGCGCCCCTCCCCGGCCGTCCGGCTTTCCGCGCAGCGTTCCGATAATCCTCCTTGATGTAAGAAATGATATAACATATCGTTAAATTTTATAACATCCCGATGGCGCGAGATCATCGATGCACGGCGGATGCGGTTCGGGCAGGCGCGCAGCCGAGAAGGCGCGCCGATCGCGGCGGGCATCGCCAGCGCAGCGCCCTGGGGCGGCGCCATGCGCGGTTCGCGCCGGCGGCCTCGCCGCGCTTGTTTGCCTGCTGTGGGGGATGCCGGCCGCCGCTGGCGAAAGCGCCGCCGACGCGCCCGCGCAAGGATCCTTGGTGCTCAACGTCGATATTATCGCCAAGGCGCTCGATGCCGCGCGCGCGCAGATCGAGCCGAGCCTCGGCGCCAGCACCTACAAATTCACCCCCGCGGCAATCGCCGACCAGCCGCAGGGCGACAACGCGCCGTTCAACCAGTTGGTTCTGCAGGCCCCGAGCGTCAGCCAGGATTCGTTCGGCCAGCTGCACGTGCGCGGCGACCACGCGAATTTGCAGTACCGCCTCAACGGCGTGCAACTGCCGGAGGGCATCAATGTCTTCGGGCAGGCGCTCGAAACCCGTTTGGCGCAATCGGTGTCATTGATTACCGGCGCGCTGCCGGCGCAATACGGCTTCCGCACCGCCGGCATCATCGACATCCAGACCAAGACCGGCACCCTCGACCCGGGCGGCGCGGTGTCGCTCTACGGCGGCTCGCGCGATTGGCTGCAGCCGAGCTTCGAATACGGCGGACGGGTCGGCCAGGTCGACTACTTCGTGACCGGCGAGTTCCTGCACAATGCGATCGGGGTCGAGAACCCGACCAGCGGTTTCAACGCGATCCACGACAGCACCGACCAGCAGCGCGGCCTTGCCTATCTCTCCGGCATCATCGACCCGACGGCGCGGCTGAGCCTCATCCTCGGCACCTCGCGCAGCCAGTTCCAGATCCCGAACAATCCTGGCCAGACGCCGAGCCTCGGCCTGGTGGTCAATGGCGTCAGCGATTTCGATTCCAGCCAGTTGAACGAAAACCAGCGGCAGATCACGCATTACGGCATCGCCACGTTGCAGGAGACACTTAGTCCGCTCGATTTCCAGCTCTCCCTCTTCAGCCGCTACAGCAGCGTCTACTTCACACCCGATCCGCTCGGCGATCTGCTGTTCAACGGCGTCGCGCAGACCGCCTACCGCCGCGACATCGCGACCGGCACGCAGGGTGACGGCAGCTACCGTTTGTCGGCCGATCACACCTTGCGGGCCGGGTTCTTCGTTCAGGGCGAGCGCGCGATATCGCAGGCCAGTTCGCAGGTGCTGGCGCTCAACCCCGACGGTTCGCAGGCCTCCGACACCCCGCTCTCGCTGGTCGCTTCGAGCGGCAAGACCGGCTGGCTTTACGGCGTCTACTTGCAGGACGAGTGGAAAATCCTGCCGACCGTCACAATCAATTTCGGCGGCCGCTTCGACATCGTCGACGCGTTCACCCACGAAAACCAAATCAGCCCGCGCCTCAACCTGGTGTGGGAGCCGAGCGAGCGGACAACGCTGCATGCCGGCTACGCCCGCTATTTCACGCCGCCGCCGTTCGAGTTGGTCGGACCCGCCGACATCGCGCCGTTCGCCAACACCACGGCGGCGCCGAGCGTCACCACCGACAGCAACGTCAAAGCCGAGCGCGACGACTATTTCGATGTCGGCGCCCAGCAGACCCTGCTACCCGGGCTGAAGGTGGGCGTCGATCTCTACTATCGCCGGGCCACCAACCTGATCGACGAGGGCCAGTTCGGCGCGCCGATCATCCTGACCGCGTTCAACTATGCGCACGGCATCAACCGCGGCGCCGAGCTGACCCTCGCCTACGATGTTGACGATTGGCACTTCTACGGGAATTTCGCGGCGGCGAAGGCGCTCGGCAAGGACATCGTCTCCGGCCAGTTCAACTTCCAGCCGGACGAACTGGCCTTTATTGCCGACCATTACATCCACACCGATCACGACCAGACCTACACCGCCTCGGCCGGGGTTGCCTACACCTATCCGGCGACGAAAACCCGCATTTCGCTCGACCTGCTCTACGGCAGCGGCCTGCGGGCAGGCGGCGGCACCCCCAACGGCAGCAGCCTGCCCGACTATCAGCAGGTCAATCTGAGCCTCGTGCAGAAGATTGCCGCCGGCCGCTTCCAGGGCCTTGAGGCGCGCCTCGACATCGTCAATCTGCTCGACGCGAAGTACGAGATCCGCGACGGCACCGGGGTCGGCGTCGGTGCGCCGCAATTCGGACCGCGCCGCACGGTCCTTGCCGGGCTGACGCAGCGGTTTTAGCAGGAAATTTCGTGTTCCTCATTTGTTCTTGACATCATCATATCATTATGATATTAACATCACGATGCCAATTTCATCCAGCAGGCACATCCATGCACGACATCGCTCTGCCGCCGCATCTGCGGCGCGACCAATATGGGCGCTTTACCAAGGGGCATTCGGGTAATCCCACCGGGCGGCCGGTGGGGCTGCGCAATCGCGCGACGCTCGTCGTCGAGGCGCTGCTCGAGAGCGAGGCGCAGGCCTTGACCCGGAAGGCGCTCGACCTCGCGCTCGAGGGCGACACGACCGCGCTGCGCCTCTGCCTCGACCGTGTCGTCGCGCCGCGCCGCGAGCGGGCCGTCGCGTTCCACATGCCGCAGATCGCCGGCCCGGGCGACCTCGCCAGCGCGATGGCCGCCCTCGCCACCGCGGCGACGCAGGGCCTCATCACCCCGAGCGAGGCGGCGCAGCTGGCGCAGGTCGTCGAGACTTATATCCGCGCGGTCGCGACGAGCGATTTCGATCGCCGGCTGAGCGCCATGGAGGGCACCGCCTTCGAGCGCAATTGAGCCGCCGCCGCGAGCGGGCGCGGCCTGATCTCGCCAAGCAGGATCAGGCGGATCAGGCGCGCCGGGATCAGCCGCGCTGGCGGCGCGGCGCGCGGCTTCAGTTGCGGCCTCAGTTGAAGCGCGGGCTAACCTTCTCGCACAACAGCTGCAGCGATTTCATCACCCGCTCATGCGGGATCTTGGTGCCGCAATTCATCTCGCACAGGATGCCGTCGAGGCCGAGATGCTCCTTCAGGCCCTGGAGCCGGTCGGCCACCCGCTCGGGCGAGCCGACGATGAGCTTCTCCCTGAGCGCATCCTCGTAGCTGATGGTTTGCAGCCGCCGGCCGCGCTCGACCCGCATGTCAGCTTGCTGGACGCCGGAACGGGTCGCCGAATCCTCGAGCCGCTCGCCCAGGTAGCGGTAGAAATACATGATGCTTTCTTCCGGCTCCTCGCGCGCCGCGCGGTCGGTGTCGGCGAGGTATACCGGGGCGCGCAGGAACACCTTGCCCTCGCCCGGATGGCCAGCTTCCTTCCACGCCTGGCGGTAGGCGGTGATGTTGGGCTCAAGCTCCTCGAGGGTTCCGAGCCGCACCGCGACGAAGACGGCATGCCCCTGGCGCGCGATCTGGGGAAAGGTGTCGGCGCTGTTGGCGGCGACGCGGATCTCCGGCCACGGCTTTTGATAAGGCTTCGGGGTCACCTTGACGTTGTCGAAGCTGTAATACTTGCCCTGGTAGGAAAACGACGGCTCGGTCCACGCCCGCTTCAATATTTCCAGGGTCTCGGCAAAGCGTTCGCGGCTCTCGCCATAGGGCACGCCGTAGGCTTCGTAAGTGCGCGGAAAGCCGCTGCGGCCGACCCCGAAGATCAGCCGACCATGGCTGATCTGGTCGACCGTCGCGACTTCCTCGGCCAGCCGCAGCGGGTGGCACAGCGGCAATACCTGGACCGCGGTGCCGATCTTCATGCGGCTGGTGCGCGCCGCGATCGCGCTCGCCAGGGTCAGCGGCGCCGAACAGACCGAGCGTTCCGGCGCGACATGGATTTCCGCCAGCCACATCGCGTCGAGCCCCCAGCGCTCGGCGGCGTCGATCTGCTCGAACGAGGTGGCGAAAGCCGCCTCGTCGGTGACCCCCGCGGTCCGCTGGAACTCGTGGAACATCCCGAACTCGAACGCCATCGCCATCCTCCCATCGCAGCGGCCCCGGCCGCGCCAACCCTGGGCCAAACCCTCGGAAACCTTGGTCGCCCGGAGATTAGGGGCGAATTCGCGGGAAGGCTAGTCAAGAACGCCGTTGCCGAATTGGCCGGCCGCGGCCCTTTGGCGCGCCGGGGCGCCCGATGCCGACCGCCGAGCCCGCCACGGTTTCGAAACATAAATGGACAAATTTCGCGACGTTTTATAACTTACATTATAAATATTAACTGGGCCGCGACGAGGATACACGCTAAACTTGAACGACAATATAGCTCTCGCGCATACATCGCAAGATATCGAGGGGTTGTGGTCCGCGCTCAACGCCGGAGAACTCGATTCGTGCCTCGCCTACCTGAGCCAAGCCGACAGGACTGACGAACCGGACGCCGCACTCGAATGCCGCCTGGCCGAGGCGCTGCTGCACGAGGGGCGGCGCGAGGAAGCGGTCGAGTGCTGCCGCCGCGCGCTGCCGCGGGTCGCCGGCGATGTCGCGATGTTGCAGATCTGCGCCTGGGTGTTCAGCAATTGCCGGTGCCATGAAGCGGCCGCTTCGGCCTATCGCGGGCTCCTCGCGCTGTGCCCGGACTGGGCCGAGGGCTATCGCCATCTGAGCGGCTCGCTCGCCGCGCTCGGCCGAGCCGAGGAGGCGATCGCGGCCGCGCTCGATGCCGCTTCGCTGACGCCCGACGACAGCGCTGCCCTCGTCTACGCGGCGGAATTGCTGATGGCCGCCGGCCGCATCGACGAGGCTGCGGGGCTGCTCGGCGGCGCCGCCGACACCGCTGCCGAGCCGCGGCTGCTGCGGGTGCTGTCGGCGGCTGAGATGCTGCGCGATCGGCTGCCGGCGGCGCTCGCCGCGATCGACCGCGCCCTCGCCGAGGCGCCCGACAATGCCGAATATCACGCGCATCGCGGGCATCTTTTGTGGCAGCTCGGCGATATCGCGGGCGGCGCCGCAGCGCTCGCGTGGGCCGCGGCGCTCGACCCGGGGAACCGCGAGGTGCAGCGCGCGCAGCTAAGCCTTTACCTCGCGGCCGGCCTCGTCAGCGAAGCGACCGCGGCCGGCGGCGCGCTATTGCAGCGCTTTCCGGACGACAAGCCCGCCGCCGAAGCGGTGCTGCACCTCCTGGCGCACCGCCTCGACACGATCGACGGTGAATACGTCGTCTTGAGCGGCGCCGCCGAACGGCCGCCGCGACCGCTGCGGCCGCCGCCCGGATGGCTCGACCGCTGGCGCGGCCAGCGCCGCGTCATCGGCGCGCTGATCATCCGCGAGACCCGGACGCGCTTCCCCGATCTAAAGCTCGGGTACGGCTGGGCGCTGATCGAGCCGGTTCTGCACATCACGCTATTGTCGGCGACCTTTGCGGTGCTGATGCGCGGCCAGCCGCCGATCGGCCGGCATTTCTTCATCTTCTATTACACCGGCCTTATTCCCTATCTGATGTTCGTCCACACCAGTAGCGGCATGTGCCATGCCATCACCGGCAACGGCGCGGTGCTGCAGTTGCCGCCAGTCACGACGTTCGATGTCGTCGCGGCGCGCGGCCTTCTCGAAATCATGACCGACATCGTCGTCGCGGCGGTTCTGCTCGCCGGCTTCAACGCGATCGGGCTGGCGGCGCTGCCGGATGATTTGTGGCAGCCGGCGATGGCGCTGCTGGCGATTGCCGCCTTAGGCTGCGGCTGCGGTTTCATCAATGCGGTGATCACCGTTTTTTGGCGGTCGTGGGAGAAGGGCTACGCCCAACTCGCCCGCGTCCTCTATTTCATCTCCGGCATCTTCTATGTCCCAGGGATGATGCCGGATTGGGCACGCGAGGTGCTCGCCTGGAACCCGCTATTGCAAGCGATCGACTGGTTCCGCGCTGGGTTCTTTGCGAACTACCAGCCACACTGGCTCGACCGCTCCTACGTCGTCGTCCTGGCGATCCTGGCGCTGTTGGCCGGCTTCGGCCTCGAGCGCAGCTTGCGGCGCCGGCTGAGCGTGCCGCTGTGATTACCCTCGACAAGGTGGCCAAGGCCTATGCCACGGCCGCCGGGCGCAAGATCGTGCTCGCGGATGCCTGCGCCGAATTCGCGCCGGGCCACAATGTCGGCATCCTCGGCGCCAATGGCGCCGGCAAGTCGACGCTGATCCGGCTGCTCGCCGGCTCCGAGATGCCGGACCGCGGCACCGTACGCCGCACCGCCCGGGTATCCTTCCCGCTCGGCTTCGGCGGCACCTTTCACCCCGCCCTGTCCGGGCGCGAGAACGTCGCCTTCGTCGCCCGCGTCTACGGCGCCGCGGTGCGTCCGACGATCCGCTTTGTCGAGGAATTCGCCGAACTCGACCAATACTTCGACATGCCGGTGCAGACGTATTCGGCCGGGATGCGCGCACGGCTGGCTTTCGGCACCTGCCTGGCTATCGATTTCGACGTCTATCTTATCGACGAGATCACCGAGATCGGCGACGAGCGCTTTCGCCGCAAATGCGTCGCCGCCTTCCGCCAGCGCCTCAACTCGTCCGACATCATCCTGGCAACCCACAACAGCCACACGATCCAGCAATATTGTGATCGCGGCGCCATTCTGGCGGACGGTCAACTGCAGCTGTTCGACGATGTCGCGAGCGCCTTCGAGCGCTACCGGCGCATGCTGGTCGAGCCATTCGCATGCCACTCGGCCGACGCCTGAGCCGGGCGACGGCCGTTGCCCGGCCGCTGTCGCCCACCGCGTCGCACGCGGATGCCCACGCCGTGGCGGCGGCGCCGGCTCCCCCCCCGCCCGCATCGATCAGCCCGCGGCGCACGCTCGTCGCGCTCACCGGTCCGGTCATGCTGCCGGTCGGGCATCTGGCGCTGTCGCACCTGCGCCCGTCGCTGCGCCTCCTGTCGTTCATTATCGTGGTGGCGATCCCGGCGGCGGTCGCCGCCGCTTATTATTTCGCGATCGCCGCCGACCAGTACGTCGCGGAGTTCCGTTTTACCCTCAATACCGCCGACCCGCCGCGCCTCGACCCACTGTCGCTGATCGCCGGCACCGCGACCCAGTCTCCAGCGACCCAGGAAGCGCAGATCCTCGTGCAGTACATCACCAGCCGGGCGATCGTCGATGAGATCGACCGCTCGCTCGACTTGCGCACACTGTTTGCACCGCCCACGGCTGATTGGTGGGCTCGGCCGCCTCGGTCGGCCTCGATCGAGGAACTGGTGCGGTATTGGAAGCGCCAGGTCGATCCGTTTTATGACTCGGCCAACGGCACCGTCACGGTGCGGGTGCGCGCGTTCGCGCCGCAGGATGCGCTGCGCCTGGCGCAGGCGATCGTCGCTGCCGGCGAGAAGCTGGCAAACGATCTGTCGCTGCGAGCGCGGCGCGACGCGCTGGGCCGCGCCGAGAGCGACCTGACGCAGGCCGAAGCCCGGCTCAAATCGGTGCTCGGCAAGATCCGCGAATTCCGCGACCGGGCCGGCATGATCGATCCGGCGCAAACTGCCCAGGCCACGGGGACGCTCGCGACACGGCTGCGCGGCGAATTGATCAAAGCGAACGCCGAGCTGGCGACGCTGCGAACCTACATGCATGACAGCGCGCCCACCGTTAAAGTCTTGCGCGCCCGGATCGGCGCGCTCGAAGCCCAGGAGCGCTCGCTGGCCCGCGAGATGACCGGCGCGGCCCCGACGCGCTCCGACACGCTGTCGCATGTTCTCGGCTCATACGAGGAGCTCGAGAGCGACCAGAAATTTGCCGAGGCCGCCTACCAGCACGCGCTGCAAGGGCTCGATCAGGCGCGCGCCAATGCCGATCGGCAGCAGGTTTTCATCGCCAGTTTCGTTCCCCCGAGCCTGCCGGAAGACCCACTCTATCCCCGCCGCTGGCGTGCGCTCGGGATCGTCGCCCTCGTTGCCTCCGCGGTTTGGGGGATCGGGGGTCTCGCGATGCGCTCGATCAGCGACCACCTCGCGTGATCCCCCGCATGCCGCGGCAACGCATCTTCACAGAGAGGGCAGCAGCAATGGCGATGCCTGCATTCCGCACCCCCACCTCGCTGCAGCCCGACCGGCGCGGTGCAGCCGCCCCGCCGCCATCGCGTCGCGAGACGCTGGCGATTGTTTCGACCGGCAGCAAGCTGTGCGGCATCGGCGCCTATACCGCCGCGTTGCGGGCGCAGCTGGAGGATGTCTTTGACATCACCGTCTTCGACCTCAACCAATACCTGATGCGCAGCCCGCACCGCCGCGTCCGGCGGCTGGCCGACCGCCGGATCAAAGAGATTTGCCGCGCCATTCGGCAGTTCGACGCGGTCAACCTGCAGCTCGAATACGGCACGCTGGGGCGCCAGGGCGAAGACATCTACCGCCGGTTTTGCTGGCTTACCGCAGCAGCGCCACGACTGTCGGTGACATTTCACTCGCTGCTAATGCCGCCGGCCTTCGACATGATCGGCTTCGCCAAGGCGGTGGCGACACTTCAGTTCAAGACCGCCGCCCGCATCCGCACCGAATTTCGCCGCTCGCACCTGCTGTCGAACGGCATCGCCCGGCAGCTGCGGCGGATGCAGGGTTACAAGCAGGTCAGCGCCATTGTCCACAACCGCCGCGACCGGCTCGACGTCAAGCATTTCTATGCCGTGACGCAGGTCTTCGATCACCCGCTCGCCTACCTCGATGCGGACGCCGTCGCGGCGATCCGCGGCAGCGCCTGCCGCCGCAACTTTCCGCTGCTCGACGACCTGCCGGCCGACGCGGTGCTGATCGGCGTTTTCGGCTTCCTCAACGAATACAAAGGCATCGGGACCGCGATCCGGGCGCTGCAATATCTGCCGGACAACCATCACCTGCTGATCTTCGGCGGCGTCCATCCGCAGAACATTGCGCAGCGCCAGTCGCGACATCCCTACATAACCTCGCTGTTCGGCGAGGCCTATATCGGCGCGACGCTCTATGGCGAGCTCAGCGGCGAGGACGGCCAGCGCACGCCGCAGCTGGTCGTCTCGGCGGAAGAAACCGTGCGCGAGCTCTTGGGGACGCATCCGCGCGATCTGTCGGCGCGCCTCCACTTCATGGGCGCGCCGGCGGAGCCCGATTTTCTCCGCGGCATGGCGATCTGCGACGCGGTCGTCTTTCCCTACTTGGAAGTCGGCCAATCGTCCTCGGGGCCGATTTCGCAAGCGCTCGAACTTGGCTGCCGAATCGTCGCCTCGCGCACTCATACCTTTCTCGAATTCGCCGAGTACCACCGGGACGCCATCGAGTTCTTCGACATCGGCAATCACCTCGAACTCGCCGAGCGCCTCCTGGCGCGCCGCCAGTTCAGCCCGCGCCGCGGCCTGCCCGAATTCAACGTCGCGACCAACCGGGCAACCTACCTCCTCGCCAACAGTAGGACCGCCGGCCCGCGGGTTCCGCCTGGCCGCACCCACCGCACCCACGAGGCGCCCGCGGCGGAGTTCGTCGACGGCTGAGCGCGGCGTCCCTCAGCCGAGCCGGGGCGGGACCCACGGCTCCGGCGCGCGCGGCTCGATATCGGTGACCACATCGACGACGACCGGCTCGTTGCCGCCGATTGCGTCGCGCAGCGCCGGCGCAAGCTGCTGCGGATCGGTGACGCGGATGCCGCGCACCCCGAAGCTTTGGGCGACCGCGGTGAAATCGGTCGGGCCGAAGCGGATCAACTCCTCGCCGCGGCCCGGGCGGTTGCCGGCGATCCGGTGCACCCCGGTGAGGTTCTGGCCGAAGCCGGAATTGTTGTTGACGATGACCGTGACGGCGATGCCACAGCGCCGCGCCGATTCCAGTTCGGCGAGGTGGTAATAAAAGCCGCCGTCGCCGGTGAAGCACACGACCTTGCGCGCCCCGGCCGCGCATTTCGCGCCGAGCGAGGCGGGAAACGCCCAGCCCAGCGAACCGGCGGCGCGCAGATAGGTTTGCGTGGCGCCGTTCAGATCGATCATCGTCCCGGTCCAGATCCCGGAATAGCCGGTATCGGCGACGAGGACCCCGTCAGGCGGCAGCGCGTTGGTGATTTCGGCGCACAGCCGCTCGACCGCGATCGGCGCGGTACTCCTGCCGACCCGAGCGGCCATGCCGGAGCGCCAATGGGTGATGATGCCGGCGGCTTCATTGGCATAGCCGGGATCGCGCGACAGGGCGCCGATCAATAAATTGATCCGCGCCAGCGTCGTCTTCGGGTCGCCGACGAGACCGGTCGTGTTCGGATAGGAGCGGCCGATCTCCAATGGATCGCTGTCGATCTGCAATATTTTCGCGTCGCGCGCCGGCACCGTCCAGTTGAGCGTCACCTGGTCGCCGGTGTCACAGCCGATGAACATCACCAGATCGGCGCCGTTGACGATCTGATTGGCGGGCGGCGCCGAATAGCTGCCGGCGACCCCGACCGACAGGCGGTGCCGGGTCGGGATGATGCCGCGCGCCCCGAGCGTCGTCGCGACCGGCGCGGCGAGCGTCTCGGCCAATTGGAGAATTTCCGGGCCGGCATCCGACGCCGCCGCGGCGTCGCCGGCGACGATGACGATGCGGCGGGCCGCGCTCATCATCGTCACCGCGCGCTCGATGTCGCGGTCGTTCGCCATCGGCCGGTGCACCGGGATCGAGCGCGCCTCGGTTTCGAGGACTGGCGGCTCGCTCGTGTGGCCGAGTTCGATGTTGTCGGCCTGATGCCCGCTGAAATCGAGATGGGTCGGGCGCGGCGGGTCGGCCAGTGCGGCGCGCCAGGCGTGGCGCAGCAACCGCGGCAGTTCGCCCGTCGCCTCGACCGGCGTCGAGAACTTGGTCACCGCCGCGAAGAGTGGCGCGTGCGCGATCTCCTGGTAGGAATTGCGGTGCTGAAATCGCGCGTCCTTGTGGCCGGTCATCGCAATGACCGGGCTGTGGCCGAGCCAAGGGTCCTGCAAGCCGGAAGCGAGGTTGGCGGCGCCGACCGATTGTGCCATGCACACGCCCGGGCGGCGGCGCACCCGGGCGTAGCCGTCGGCCATATAGGCCGCCGCCTTCTCGGAATGGGCGAGGATCGGCGTCACCCCGAGATCGCTCAATTGCAATAGCGTGCGGCGCATCACCGACTCGACGAAGAAGACATGGCTCATGCCGGTGCTTGCCAGCGCCCGCGCCAGCCATTCAGCGCCGTTCATCCCGCCCCGATCGCTCATGTGCTCTCCCTCCGCCGGCGGCGCGTGGCGTTGGGCCGGCCGGCGCCGCTGCCCCTAGATTGCCACCGTTGCGCGCCGCAGCGTAGCGCCAATGCGCCGCCCGGGGCCGCCGCGACGCAATTGTGATCGGCCGCCGCTGCGGCGCGCCCCTCGGCCTGTTTCTACTGGCAAAAAACAGGCAGGATCGGCGCGGCGGCCGGAGCCTCAGTTGCGGCCGTGGCTTCGCGGCGCGCGTCAGACGGCGCCAGGCAGCGCGCAAGATCATCAACAACATGAGATTATCAATACAGCAATTTATTGATATTGTCAAGCAAAATAATCGGAAATTCCCATCGCCCGAGGCGGCTCGCCGACGCCGGCTCTTGACGGTCCGGGCGGCGGCGGCCTACACACGCAGCCAGCGGTTTTGCGCTGAAACCTGCACTGAGGGAGGTGAGGGATGGCTCGCATCAAGCACATCGCGCTGGTGACCGACGACCCGGTGAAGACCGCGGAATTCTATAAGCAGCATTTCGGCCTGACCGAGCTTTATCGCCGGCCGTCGGCCACCGGCGAAAAGGGCGTGTGGCTCAGCGACGGCTACATCTATTTCGCGATCCTGAAATACGGCGACGGTGAAGCGCCGAAACTGGGACCGGGGCAAACCTCCGACCTGCGCGGCATCCACCATATCGGCTTCCAGGTCGACGATGTCGTCGCCAAGGAGGCGGAGTTGAAGGCGGCCGGCGTCGCGCCGGTGCCGATGACGCCCCGCGAGATGCGCGAGCGGGTAGCGGGCGGACCGCCGAGCGACTCGGTCAACTTGAAATATCTCGGCCCCGATGCGGTGCAGTTCGACGTGCGCCAGCGCGGCTGGGACGAGTCGATCGGCCTGGGGATGGACCTCTACGAACTGACCCCGGCCAAGCAAGCGGCCGAGTAGCGGCCTCTCGCGACGGGGATTTCGGCGGGACGCGCGGGCGCAAGTCCGCGCGCTACTTGGCGTGACCGCGACCGGCTTGCCAGCCGCGCCATTCCGTCGCCTAATCGCTGCCAGCGCCTCCGGCCGAAGACCGGAGCGCGGAGCAGCGAGGAGGATCGGACATGTCGCTCTACCTGTATCAGGCTGCCTATACGGCCGAGTCCTGGGCGGCGCAATTGAAGAACCCGCAAAACCGGGTCGACGTGGTCGGCAAGGCGGCGTGCGAGGCGGTCGGCGGCAAGCTGGTCTGCGGCGCTTATTGCTTCGGCGAATACGACCTCGTGATCGTCGCCGACGTGCCAGACGATGCGAGCATGTCGGCGATCGCGATGGCGCTCGCCGCCGGCGGCGCGCTGAAAGCCAGCAAGACCACCAAGCTGATGAGCGGGGCGCAAGGCGTCGAAGCGATGAAAAAAGCCGACGCCGTCGCCAAAATCTATCGGCCGGCCCGCTAGCGTTTACACCGGCGGGGCGGCGGCGCGCTTTTTTGCGTCGAGCGCGGCGATCGCGGCTTCGCGCGCGAGGAGCGCTTTGGCGCGCTCGACAATCGGCACGTCGATCATCCGGCCGTCGACCGTGACCGCGCCGACCCCTTCGGCCAAGGCCGTGTCGTAGGCGGCGACGACGCGCTCGGCATGCACGACCTCGGCGGCGCTGGCGCGGAACTCCTCGTTCAAGATCTGCACCTGGCTCGGGTGGATGACGCTGGCACCCATGAAGCCGATGCGGCGCGAGCGGCGCACCGTCTCGCGGAAGCCGTCGAGGTCGCTGAAATCGGCGACCGTGCCGACAAACCCCAACGGCATGATGCCGGCGGCGCGCGCCGCGAAGACGCACATCTGCTTCGGCATGAAGAGGCCCTCGGCTTCCGGCAGCATGCCGGCGGCGGTGGCGAAATCCTCGGCACCGAGGTTGAGGCCGACGAGGCGGGGGCTGGCCTTCGCGATCTCGGCAAGGCGGAAGAAGGCCGAACAGGTCTCGACCATCGCCAGCATCTTCGTGGTGCCAACGGGCATGCCGCGCTCGGCCTCCAGTTCGTCGATCATTTCGGCGATGAGCTCGACGTGCTGCGCGCTTTCCGCTTTCGGCAAGGCCACCGCCTGCACCCCGGGGCCGATCACCGCTTCGAGGTCGCGCACCGTCATCCGCAGCGGCCGGTTGAGGCGGACGACGACATCGGCGCCGCCCTGCGAGACGATGCTTGCCGCCTCGGGCACCAGCGTGCGGGCGCGGTCTTTCTCCGAGGCCGCCACGGCATCCTCCAGGTCGAGGATGATCGCGTCGGCGCCGCGCCGCGCCGCGCCCTCGACAAACCGCCGCGCCGTCACCGGCACAAACAGCATCGAGCGCCACACCGGCAGGTTGTTCGTTTCCATGGACTCCTCTCGGACAACAGGGCGCCGCGGGCGTGGCTCCGACCCTCCCCCGCTTGCGGGGGAGGAGAAAGGCCGGCATCGAGCCGCGTTCATTCTCTCCCCCGCAGGCGGGGGAGAGTTAGGGTGGGGGTGTTGCGGGGTGAGGGGCAAGCCCGATCACGCCGTCGCGCGCCAGGGCTTCGAGGGTCGCGGGGGCGATGCCGAATTGGCCGAGGATTTCGGCGGTGTGCTCGCCGAGCGCGGGGGCCGGCAGGCGCAGGCGGCCGGGCGTCTCGCTGAGGCGCGGGATGATGTTGTGCATCGCGATGCGGCCCATTTCCGCGTCGCGCACCTCGACGACGATCTCGCGCTCGCGCACATGCGGGTCGGCGAGAAACTGGTCGATGTCGTAGACCGGCGCGGCGGTGACCTCGGCGGTGGCGAAGACCGCCATGTTTTCCTCCAAGGTGCGCGCGGCGATGAAGTCGACGATCGGCGCTTCGCATTCCGCGGCGTTCTTCACCCGGTCGGTGTTGCTGCGAAAGCGCGGGTCCAGAAGCATGTCGGGGTGGCCGATCGCGCGGAAGAGGCGCTCCGACATCGCCTGGATCGAAGCCGAGATGCCGATATAGCGGCCGTCCTTGGTGCGGAAGACGTTGCGCGGGCTCGTCGTCTCCGAGCGGCTGCCGGTGCGCGGCCGGATGGCGCCGGTGAGGTTGTAGATCGGCGCCTCGGTGGCGATGAACGAGAACAAGGGATCGAGGAGGGGAAGATCGATGACCTGGCCGTTGCCGCCGGCCACCTCGACCTCGCGCAGCGCCACCATCACCGCGAAGGCGCCGTAGAGCCCGGCCACCATGTCGGCGAGCGCGGTCGGCGGCAATACCGGCTCGCGGTCGGCAAAGCCGGTGCGCGCGGCGTAGCCCGACATGCTCTCGACCAGCGTCCCGAAGCCGGGGCGGTCGCGGTAGGGGCCGTCCTGCCCCCAGCCCGAGACGCGCACGATGACGAGGCGCGGGTTGCGTGCATGCAGCACCTGTGGGCCGAGGCCGAATTTCTCCAGCGTCCCCGGGCGAAAATTCTCGATCAAGACCTCGCTGGAGGCGGCGAGGTCGAGCAGCAGTTCGCGGCCCCTCGCCTCGCGCAGGCTCAAGGCGACGCTCTTCTTGTTGCGGGCGTAGAGCTTCCAGTGGACGCTGACGCCGCCGGTTTGCCAGGCGCGCAGCGGGTCGCCCTTCGCCGGATCCTCGATCTTCAGAACCTCGGCGCCGAAATCGGCGAGTTGCGACGAAACCGCGTTGCCGGCGACGAGGCGCGACAGATCAATGACCCGCACGCCATCGAGCGGGCCGGCGGCAGCGGGCTGAAACTCTTTTCCGGGCAGGCTCATCGACCGGCGCGCTCCTCCCTCGCCTCTGGTGCCGCGGGCGCAGCTTAGCGGCGGCGGCCGGCGAAGGAAACCGGCGGCCGGCTCAGGCGCGGCGGCCGGGCGGGTGCATGCGGCGGCGGTGCAGCCGACCGGCTGAACCAAAATTGCCGGCACGCTGGGCCGAGGCCAGTTCGTGGGCGCGCAACTCCTGTTCGGCGACGGCGAGCGCGCGGCCGGCGGCGGCGATCTGGCTCTCGATCTCGGCGACCGAGCCCGCGAGCTTCCGGTGGCGCTCGATCAACGGCGGCGAGGTCGCGGCGCCCTCGCCGCCGGCCCCGCCACCTTCCCCGCCACCTTCCCCGTCGGGCACTTCGGCCAGCAGCTGGCGCGCGTCCAGCCGCAGCCGCTCGCCCAGGAGCGAGAGTTGGGCGAGGTAGCGTCGCCGGTCGGTGCACTCGCGGCGGCACCGGCGCAGCTGCGTTTCAAGCATGCTCATTCGCCAGCTCCGGACGGCGCGCCGCCAACCGGTTTGGCCACGCGAACGCCCACGCTCGCCGCGCTCACCCGAGGCGGCGAACCGGCAGGATGCCGCGACAGCCCTAAAATGGCGTTAAGCCCACAGAGGGCTATCTCCCCCCGCCGCATTCACGATAAACATTTATTAACCGCTCTCGCTTAATACCTATTAACGGCGACATGCCCGTTCACATTATGGTTGGGGTCAGGCCACGCCGGCCCCGCCTCGCGCGGAGGGATCGCAATGCGGGTTTTGCTGGTTGAAGACGACGCCGCGATGGCCGCGAGCATCGAATTGATGCTGAAGAAAGAGAGTTTCATCTGTGACACCACCGATTTGGGCGAGGACGGGCTCGAGATCGGCAAGCTCTACGATTACGACATCATCATCCTCGATCTGATGCTGCCCGACATCGACGGCTACGAGGTGCTGCGGCGGCTGCGCGCAGCGCGGGTGCGCACCCCCATTCTGATCCTGTCGGGCCTCGCCGAGATGGACGCCAAGATCAAGGGGCTCGGCTTCGGCGCCGACGATTTCCTGACCAAGCCCTTCGACCGGCGCGAGCTGATCGCCCGCATCCAGGCGATCGTGCGGCGCTCGAAGGGGCACTCCGAATCGACGATCCGCACCGGGAAACTGGTGATCAGCCTCGACAGCCGGGTCGTTTCGGTCGACGATCACCCGCTGCATCTGACCGCCAAGGAATACGGCATCCTCGAGCTTTTGAGCCTGCGCAAGGGCACCACGCTGACGAAAGAGATGTTCCTCAACCACCTCTACGGCGGCATGGACGAGCCGGAACTCAAGATCATCGACGTTTTCGTCTGCAAACTGCGCAAGAAGCTGGCGCAGGCGACCGGCGGCGAGCACTACATCGAGACGGTGTGGGGCCGCGGCTATGTGCTGCGCGACCCGGCCGAGGCCGCCACCCCCGAACTGCGCCGCGCCTGAGAGGAAGGCCGCAGAAGGGCAAGCGTCCCGATCCGAGGTTTTGCCGGCGCCCCATGTCCGTCATCCCGGCGCAGGCCGGGACCCACCGATCTGCCATCGAGATAGCTGAAATATGGATCCCGGCCTGCGCCGGGATGACGGTTGTGGGGTAATTGAAGCGCAACCGATACGAGGCTAGCGCGCGGCGGCGGCGAGGCGAAAGCCGCCGGGTCGGTCGGCGACGTCGAGGCGCCAGCCGAGCGCCTCGCCCAGGAGCCCGGCAAAATAACCGCCGACCGCGCGCGAGTTGAGTTCGCCGACCGGCACGCCGAGCTGCAGCGCGGCGCGGATTTCTGGGCTCGGCCCGCGTCCTTCGCCGACCGCCTCGACCGCCAGCCCGATCGCCTGCCCGGCCGCCTCGACCTCGAGCGCCAGACGCCCGCCGCGCGGCAGCGCCTCGCCGGCAACGGCCAGCATCGCGCAGGCCAGTTTCTGCTGGTCGAGCGGCAGGATTCGCGCCGCCGCGCCGTAATCGCAGACGATCGCCGATTCCGCGAAGAAATCGACCGCCAGCACATGCGGCGGCGGCCCGGTCAAGCCGCCGCCGCTGAAGCCATAGGCAAAGCGATAGAATTGCAGCCGCTTATTGGCCTTGCGCGCGCTGTCGCCGACCAGCGCGATCGCCTCGCCGACAAAGTCCGGCGCCTCCTCGGCCATCAGCTCGACCCCGTTGCCGATCGCCGCCACCGGCCCGATCAAATCGTGGCACAGCCGCGCCGCCATCAATTCCACAATGCGCAGATCGACGCTGAGCGACATCGCGGCATGCTGCCACGCCGCACCCCGCGCGGCAACGCCGCGATATAAGTCATCAGAAAAGGATTTGCCTAGAATTTGGGATGATTCTAGCCTGTGCCATCGACGCCAAGCGACGCCATAAGGCGCCAAGCACATGGGGAGAGGAGCACCTTTGATGGCCGTCTCGTTCCTGGACAAGGCGCACACCATCGCGCCACCCGGCTACAGCCGGTGGCTGATCCCGCCGGCGGCGCTGTGCATCCATTTATGCATCGGCCAGGCTTACGCCTTCAGCGTCTTCAACCTGCCGATGACCCGGCTGATCGGCATCGCCAAATCGGCGCCCGACGATTGGAAATTGACCGAATTGGGCTGGATCTTCAGCATCGCGATCTTCTTTCTCGGTGCGTCGGCCGCGGTGCTGGGCCGCTGGGTCGAGGAGGGCGGGCCGCGCCGGGCGATGTTTGCCTCGGCGCTGTGCTTCGGCAGCGGCTTTATCGTCTCGGCCGTCGGCGTCCAGCTGCACAATATCTGGGTCGTCTATCTCGGCTATGGCGTCATCGGCGGGATCGGGCTGGGGCTCGGCTACATCTCGCCGGTTTCGACCCTGATCAAATGGTTTCCCGACCGCCCCGGCATGGCCACCGGCATGGCGATCATGGGGTTTGGCGGCGGCGCCTTTATTGCCTCGCCCTTGTCGGTATGGCTGATGAAGGAGTTTACCACGCCCACGCATATCGGCGTCGCCGAGGCCTTCGTCTGCCTCGGCGTGATCTATCTGTGCTTCATGATGGTCGGGGCGTGGATCGTGCGCATCCCGGCGCCGGGCTGGGCGCCCGCGGGCTACCTCGCGCCCTCCCAGCCGAAGCCGCTCGTGACCAATCGCGACGTCTACGTCTACGAGGCGCTGAAGACGCCGCAATTCTGGCTGATCTGGTGGGTGCTGTGCCTCAACGTCACGGCCGGCATCGGGGTTATCGGGCAGGCCTCGGCGATGAGCCAGGAGATGTTTCCGGGCCGCGTCACGGCGCTCGCCGCGGCCGGCTTTGTCGGGCTGATGAGCCTCTTCAACATGGTCGGGCGGTTTTTCTGGGCCTCGACCTCCGATTTGATCGGCAGAAAGAACACCTATTTCGCGTTCTTCCTGCTCGGCATGCTGCTCTACGCCGCGGTGCCGACGACCGGCCGGATCGGCAGCGTCACGCTGTTCGTGCTGTGCTTTCTCGTGATCATCAGCATGTATGGCGGCGGTTTCGCGACCGTGCCGGCCTATCTGCGCGACATGTTCGGCACGCGCTATGTCGGCGCCATCCACGGCATGCTGATCACCGCCTGGTCGATGGCCGGCATCTTCGGCCCGGTCATCGTCAACTACATGCGCGAGTACCAGATCGACCACGGCGTGCCGAAGGCGCAGGCCTACAATGTCACGATGTATGTGATGGCGGGACTGCTGCTGGTCGGCTTCTTCTGCAATCTCCTGATCCGGGCGGTCGACGAGCGCCACTACATGCGCCAGGACGCGGCCGACGCGATGGGCCTGGCGGACTGAGGGAGCAAACCATGGCCGAAAACATGACGCTGAAGCTGGTGCTCGCCTGGGGCTTTGTCGGGATTCCGCTCACCTGGGGGGTCGTCGAGACGTGCATCAACGCGCTGAAGCTGTTCCAGTAGCCACCGACACCGACAGCATTGCCGCGGCGCGGTCGAGATCCTCGGGGCGGTTGGCGTTGAAAAACGGATCGATCGGTTCGAGCGCGAAATCAATCGTCGCGAAAGGGTAGCGCGCGGTCCAGACGTCGACCTTGCGGACACCCTCCTCGTTGAGCGCGCGGCGCAGCGCCTCGCGCAAGCGCACCGGCCACAGCCCGACCACCGGATGCGGCTGACCGCCCGAGGCGGCGCAGGCCAGTTCGGCGCCGGCCGCCTCCAGCCCCGCCACGAGACGTGCCACCAGATCGGTCGGCAAAAACGGCGCGTCGGTCGCGACGCTGAGGACCAGCGGGCAATCGGGCAAATTGGCGGCGGCCCAATCGAGCCCGGCGAGGATGCCGGCCAAGGGCCCGGCGAAATCGGCGACGCTGTCCGCCACCACCGGCAGCCCGAAGCGGGCGAACCGCGCGGGGTCGCCGTTGGCGTTGAGGACCAGCGCGGCGACCTGCGGCCGCAGCCGCGCGATCACATGGTCGAGCAGCGTCTGCCCGGCGAGCGGGCGCAAACATTTGTCGCCGCCGCCCATGCGGCGCGACTGGCCGCCGGCGAGCAACAGGCCGAGGATTTTCATGCCTCTCCTTCGGCGAGGCTCGCCTTGCGCGCGGCGCGCGACGGTTCGTCCTGGGCCGCGCGCGGATCGCCGTCGAAGACGATGCGGGATTCGCCGGCCAGCGCCACAAAGCGCCGCCCCTTGGCGCGGCCGATCAGGGTGAGGCCAGCCTGCCGCGCCAATTCGACCCCCCAGGCGGTGAAGCCCGAGCGCGAGACCAGGATCGGGATCCGCATCTGCACCGTCTTGATCACCATCTCCGAGGTCAGCCGGCCGGTCGTGTAGAAGATCTTGCCGACCGGCGAGACGCCGCTCATGTGCATGTAGCCGGCGATCTTGTCGACCGCGTTGTGGCGGCCGACATCCTCCATGTAGAGGAGCGGGCGGTCTTCTTCGCACAAGACGCAGCCGTGGATCGCACCGGCCGCGAGATAGAGGCTGGGCATGGTGTTGATCTTGCGGGTTAAGGCGTAGAGCCACGAGGTGCGCAATACCGCGGCGGGATCGAGCCGCACCTCGTCGAACTTCTCCATCAAATCGCCGAACACGGTGCCCTGGGCGCAGCCCGAGGTCAGCGTCTTCTTTTTCAGCTTGTCCTCGAAATCGGTTTCGCGGTCGGTGCGCACGACGACGGTCTCGATGTCGTCTTCGTAATCGACCGCGATGATGCGGTCCTCGGGGCGCAGCATGTTCTGGTTCAACAGATAGCCGACCGCGAGGTATTCCGGGTGGTCGCCGATCGTCATCATCGTGACGATCTCGCGGCCGTTGAGATAAAGCGTCAGCGGCCGCTCGGTGACGACCGCGGTCTCGATCCTGCGGCCCTCCTGGTCGATGCCCCAGACCCGGCGGGTGAGCCGCGGATCGTCGGGGTCGGGCCGGACCGTAAACTCCTGCATGCCTACGATGATGGGCCGCGCGGGCTTTCGCTGCAAGGCGGTGCACACCATTTCGTGCTACGCTGACCGCTGGCGCGGAGACCGCGATGTCGGATGTAACGTCTCTCTACGACGAGGATTTCTTTCTGTGGTCGAAAGCGCAGGCGGACGCGCTGCGCTCGGCCGCACGCGGCGCCACCAACCAGCCGATCGACTGGGACAACCTGGCCGAGGAGATCGAAAGTTTGGGCCGGTCCGACAAGCGCGAATTGAGCAGCCAGATCCGCCGGGTCATCGAGCACCTGCTCAAGCTCGAACATTCCCGCGCGACAGACCCGCGCCCGGGATGGATCGACTCGATCGTCGATGCCAGAAACCAAATCGAAGTCGTGCTCGACGACAGCCCCAGCCTGCGGCATCAAATCGAGGCCATCCTCGTCGCGGAGCATAAGCGCGCCGCGCGCAAAGCAATCAGCGACCTCGGGAAATACCGTGAGAGCGATCAGGCGAGCCAGGTGCGGATCAACGCGGCGGCCTATACCGCGGACCAGGTTCTCGCCGACTGGTTCCCGCCGGAGCCGCGGCCCGACGGCGAATAGCCATGACGAGATCGGGGGCGACAGCGGGCCTGCGCAGTCCTATATAGTTTGCCATCATGATCGACCCGTTTGGACGAACCATCAGCTACCTGCGCGTATCGGTCACCGACCGCTGCGACTTCCGCTGCGTCTATTGCATGGCGGAAGAGATGAATTTCCTGCCGAAGAAGGAGCTGCTGACCCTCGAAGAGCTCGACCGGGTGTGCAGCGCCTTCATCCGCATGGGGGTGCGCAAATTGCGCCTGACCGGCGGCGAGCCGTTGGTGCGGCGCGGCATCATGACCCTGTTCCGCGGCCTGGGGCGCCACCTCAAATCCGGCGCGCTCGACGAATTGACGCTGACCACCAACGGCAGCCAGCTCGCCAAATATGCCGACGAGCTGCGCGAATGCGGGGTGCGCCGGGTCAATGTCTCGGTCGACACGCTGGACCCGGCGAAATTCACCGAGATCACCCGGCGCGGCCGGCTCGACCAGGTGCTGGAAGGCCTCGAAGCGGCGAAGCGCGCCGGGCTCGCGGTCAAGATCAACACGGTGGCGCTACGCGGCGTCAACGAGGACGAGCTCGACGAGCTGGTCGCCTGGGTCGGCGCCGAAGGCTTCGACCTCGTCATCATCGAAGTCATGCCGATGGGCGACATCGGCGGCGAGAACCGGCTCGACCAGTACCTGCCGCTGTCCCTGGTGCGGGCGCGCCTGCAGCAGTGCTGGACGCTGGACGAGAGCGACTATCGCACCGGCGGGCCGGCGCGCTATGTGACGGTGCGCGAGACCGGCAGCCGGCTCGGCTTTATCACGCCGCTGACGCATAATTTCTGCGAGAGCTGCAACCGGGTGCGGCTCACCTGCACGGGCACGCTTTATATGTGCCTCGGGCAGGAGGACGCCGCCGATCTGCGCACGCCGCTCAGGCAATCGGAAAGCGACGCGCCGCTCGAAGCGGCGATCCGCGAGGCGATCGATCGCAAGCCCAAGGGTCACGATTTCATCATCGACCGCCGCCACAACCGGCCCGCCGTCTCCCGGCATATGAGCGTCACCGGCGGGTGACCGCCGCACCGCACAGCCATAAGGCGCCGCGCGTCGCATTCGCCGCCTCCGAGGCCGAGGCGGCGCAGGCCGCGCTGCGCGAACTGCGCCAGCGTTACGGCGTGGTCGCCGAGGCCGAGGCCGATGTCATCGTGCCGTTGGGCGGCGACGGCTTCATGCTCGAAACGCTGCACCGCTTTGTCGCGAGCCGGAAGCCGATTTTCGGCATGCATCGCGGCAGCGTCGGGTTTCTGATGAACCCCTACCGGCTGGACGATCTCTACGAGCGCCTCGCGGCGGCGCAGCCGGTCGAACTGCACCCCCTCGAGATGACCGCGATCTGCGAACAAGGCATCGCCCGCCAGGCGATCGCCTTCAACGAAGTCTCGCTACTGCGCGAGAGCCGCCAGGCCGCCAAGTTGCAGGTCAGCGTGGACGGCGTCGTGCGCCTGGAAGAGCTGATGGCCGACGGCATCCTGCTGTCGACCCCGGTAGGCAGCACCGCCTACAACCTCTCGGCGCACGGCCCGATCGTCCCACTGGGCGCCGGCATCATGGCCTTGACCCCGATCAGCGCGTTCCGTCCGCGGCGCTGGCGCGGCGCCCTCCTGCCGCATGGCGCGCGGGTCAAGATCGCGGCGCTCGAAACCGACAAGCGGCCGGTCAGCGCGGTCGCCGATTTCACCGAGGTGCGCGACATCACCTCGGTCGAGATCCACGAAAACCGCGACATCGCGATGACCGTGCTGTTCGACCGAGACGCCAACCTCGAGGAACGCGTGCTGAAGGAGCAGTTCCTTAGCTGAATTCCCTCTCCCGCAATGCGGGAGAGGAATTTTCACGAGCGATGGATTTTTAAGCCGGGGTCAGCGGCTCACCGGCGAGATCTTCGGCGCGCTCGACCGCGATCAGCACGGCATAGCCCTTCTTGTCCGGGTCGCGCTCCTTTTCCGGGGCGATCAGGCGCTGCCAGACCGCATCGTAGATGGGGCCCGATTTATGGATCTTGGCGGTGCCGTAAAAGCGGGCGATGCCGCCGCGCGGCAGCACCCCCTCCTCGCGCAACGAAGGCTTGCGGAAATAGATCGTCAGCTTGCTGCCGTCGCGCATCGCCTCGGCGCTGCTGCCGCTGCCGCGCTCCCATAGCGCCAGGTGCTCGTCGTCGAACACCATCGTGCCGCCGCGCGGCGTGATCTGCGCGTAACCGTTCGGCAGGGCCGAGCCGAGGAGGCACACATTGGCCGGAAACGCGGTGTTGATGTGCGACTGCAGAACCTTCGGAATTTTAGCCATTTAGTTTCCTCCTGTTAAAGTGAGACATGAAGTTTGGGGCAGGCGGCCGCGTTAAAGGCGACCGCGCACAAAACCGGCGACGCCCGCGACGAGCGCCGCCAGGTCGGCCTGCAATTGGTCGAAGCCGGGCAGTTTTTCCAGGGTCTTCTGGTCCATGTAGAGCGAGCGGTCGACCTCGATCTGCAGGCTGTGGCGGCGCTCGGCCGGGCGGCCGTGGCGGCGCACGATCTCAACCCCTTTATAGCCGTCGTTGAGCCGCACCTCATAGCCGAGGTCGCGCAGGAAGCCGGCGACGAAATCGGTGAATTCGGCGTCGCAGGTCGTGCCGTCGCGGTCGCCCAGCACAAAATCGCCATGCTCGCCCTTGGCTCCGTCGCGGCGGTTGCCGTAGGACGGCATCGAGTGGCAGTTGATATGCCACACCGCGCCGAATTCGCCGTGCAGCTTGTCGCAGCACTCGCCGAGCACCCGGTGATAGGGCTCGTGATAGCGCTCGATCCGGGCCATGACATCGTCGGGGCTGAGCTTGTCGTCGTAGATCGGCACGCCGGGCTGCGCATGGCGGCGCACCAGCCCCACTCGCGTCGCCGGGCGCGGCACCAGCACCGGCGGCAAGGCGCTCGCCAGCAGCCCCGGATCGAGATCGTCGGCGGCGCGGTTGACATCGATATAGCTGCGCGGAAAGAGCGCGCCGATCAGCGTCGCACCATGCGCCGGCGCCGCCGCGTAGAGTTCGTCGACATAGGCGTCCTCGGCGCGGCGCAGCACCGCCAGCGGACAGCGATAGGCGAATTCCTCGGGATAGAGCGCTCCGCTATGCGGCGAATCGAGGACCAGCGGCACGGCGGCGGCGTGCGGGTCGCGACGCCAGACGACGCCCGGAATTTCCAGCCCCGTTGCGCCCTGTCGCATCGCGTTCATGCAAGCCGCCGCGGCGAATCCAATGCCGCGCCTGTCATCGCACAGCCGCGCAACGTGGAAAAGGAATTAAGCGGCCGGCTTCGGCCGCAGCTCCGGCGCTGGCCCTGGGGCGGCGACGCCGATAAGCGTCAGTGCTGCGCCACCCGGATCAGGCGGGCGAGGCCGAGAAACTTTTCCGGGTCTTGCGGCTCGCCATTGACCAAGACCTCGTAATGCACGTGCGGGCCGGTGGCGCGGCCGGTGCTGCCGAGAAAGCCGATCTGCTGGCGCGCCGCGACATGCTCGCCGACCGAGACGACGAAGCGGTGGAGATGCGCGTAGCGCGTCGCGATGCCGTGGCCGTGGTCGATCTCGACGATCTTGCCGTAATCGTCGCGGTAGCCGGCGAAGGTGACGACGCCCGGCGCGGTCGCGTAGACCGGCGATTCGTAGGGCGCCAGCAGGTCGAGCCCGGTGTGGAACTCGCGGTCGCCGTTCATCGGGTCCCCGCGCACCCCGAATGGGCTGCCGACGCGGTAGGTGGCGAGCGGCGCGGACACCGGCAGCACGTTGACGAGACGCGACAGCGCGGCGAGCTTTTCCGCGCTCAGCGTCGGCACGCCGCCCGGCGGCACCGGCACCATCGGTCCGCCGAGGCCACCGCTGACCCCGAGCTGGGCAAACAAATGACGGACATCGACACCGGTCGAGGCAAGAACCCGCTCGACTTGCGCGAACGCGCCGCGGTCGACGGTAGCAACCGCTACCGGCGCGGTGGCGTGCGCCGGGGCCGGGGCGATCGCCGCGGTGGCGGGCGCGGCAGCCGGGGCAACGGCGGCTGTGGCCGGGGGCGCGGCGACTTGGCGCGCGGTCGCAGCCGGGGCGGCGGTGGGCGGCGCCGCCATGGCGAGCGGCCGCGGCGCCTGGGCCGGCTGGGACGAGAGTTTCTGCTCGAGCTTGCCGAGCCGGGCGCGCAGCTGATCGCGCTCGCCGGTCAGCTGCTCGACCTTTTTCTGCCATTGCTGGATGCCGGCCTCGACCTGCTGCTGGCGCGCCCGCCGGTCGGCGGCGTCGCTCTCCGATTTGCTGAGGCGCGCCATCAGCGTGACGCGCTGTGCCTCGGCCAGGTGCAATTCCCGTTGGGCCTGTTCGAGGGTGCGGGTCAGAAGCGCGACGCGGTCGGCCTTCGAGCTCGCGGCCTCTTCGGACACCGAGGCGCGATGGGCCGCATCGCTCAACGCGGCGATCCGGCTCTGGGTTGTCGTCAGCGTCTGGTTGGCGGCGCCGAGCTGGTCGCGCAGCCGGGCCAGCGCGTCCTGCAGATCGGCGTTGGCGCTCTGGGCGCGCCTGACCGCCAGCTCCTGCGCGGTCGCGAGGCGCTCGTAGCGCAAATAGCCGAGCGCCAGGACGCCCGAGACGGCAAGGCTCAGCGCCGCCGCGCCGAGCGCGATCAGGCTGCCGTGGCGGCGCGCGACAAGCGCAAGCCGGCTACCGGCGTCGTTCCACAATGGTTCTTTGTGCGGGAAGCCAGAGCCTCCCCAGCGCGCCAGATCCGTCACCCTCGTCCCCCGCGCTGGCTAGCCGTGGATGTCGGTTGGAACCCGACCAGGCTGCGTCGCGCACTTGTTTTGGGAGCCGCCGCCGCAATGCTCGTGAAAACGCCGTTCCCGATGCAAGCCCGAGACCAACGCTTCCCCACCCGGCATTGAGGCGGGCGGCATCCCCCAAACAAATTCAGCCTAACCGTTCAATCTGGGGGGTGCAACAGCAAATCCCCATTTTCGCGAATAGGCCGACCTGTATATCTGCACAAGCTTCAGAGCGGCGCCGGGACGAATCAGTCAAGCGATAATCCAGCCGCCAGCATAGACGCGACGGCGCGGCGCGGCGATTGGCGTTATCCGAATCGTGTGACAGTCAGATGGCGAATTGTACTGGCGCTCGTGCAACACGACTGCACCGGGCCGGCGAAGTCCGGCGGAATACCAGGAAACTCTGTTTGCAATTTAGCCACAACGCGTGTGGCACATCGGCAACGCCGAGGCCCAGGCCGGTTCAGGCCGGCATCGCCAGGATCGGCGGCGCGGCGCGCGGCGGGGCGAATTGCGTGCGGTAGTACTCGGCAAAGAGACCTTCCTGTCGCAGCAGCTCGGCAAAGCTGCCCTGTTCGGCAATCCCGCCGTCGCGCAGCACAATGATTCGCTCGCAGCGCCGCACCGTCGACAGCCGGTGCGCGATGATGAAGGTCGTGCGGCCGCGCATCAGCGCTTCCAGCGCCTCCATCACCAGCGCCTCGGTCGCGACGTCGAGCGCCGAGGTCGGCTCGTCGAGAATGAGGATGGGCGCGTCGCGCAACAGCGCGCGGGCGATCGTGACGCGCTGCTTCTCGCCTTCCGACAACGGCACCCCACCCTCGCCAAGCAGCGTCTGGTAGCCCTCGGGCATCTGCGCGATCGTGTCGTGGATGCGCGCGAGCCGGGCGGCGTTCTCGATCGCGGCATGGTCGGCGCCGGGCCGGCCGTAGGCGATGTTGTCGGCGGCCGAGAGCGGGAAGATCAGCGGCGGCTGCAACACCATCGCGATCCGGCAGCGCAGCGAGTGCAGCGAATATTCGCGGAGGTCGACGCCGTCGATCGCGACGCTGCCGCGCGAGGGATCGAAAAACCGCGGCAAGAGCCCGAGCAGCGTCGACTTGCCGGCGCCGGTCGGACCGACGATCGCGACGGTCGAGCCGGCCGCGACATTGAGCTCGATATCCTCCAGCACCGGCGTTTCGGGGCGGTAGCGAAAGCCGACGCCGCGCCACGCGATGCTGGCGCGCGGCCCCGCCGCCGGGAATTCGCGGGCGCCGCTCTTGAGGTCGGCCTCGGTCTCTAGCACTTCGAACACCCGCGCCGCCCCGACCCGTGCCCCGGCGATGAGGCCCCAGCTCTGGGTGATCTGGTTGATCGGCGCATAAAGCTGCGCCAGGTAGGCGATGAAGACGATCAGCTGGCCGAGCGTCAGGCTGCCCGACATGACGGCGCGCGCCCCGGCATACACGACGATCGCGGTGCCCAGCGCGATCACCACGTTGACCGCGCCCGAATAGAGCGTCTGCCAATTATAAAGCCGCAAGGTGGCGCGCAGGCTGTCGCGGCTGGCGCCCATGAAGCGGCGGTGCTCCTCCTCCTCCTTGGTGAAGGCCTGCACCGCCTTGATCGCCGCCATGCCCCACTGGACCAGCGAATAGACCCGACTGTCGAGGTCGCGCACCACGGTCGCGACGCCGACGATTTTGCGGTTGAAACCGGCAATCAGCACGAAGAGCGGCGGCACGATGGTCAGCGCCAGGAGACTCAACAGCGGGTCGATCGGGAACAGCACCAGCAGCATGCCGGCCAAGAGGATCAGCGCCGAGAGGATCGGCAAGACCCCGTTCATGATCATCGTCTGCACCGCGAAGCTGTCGGCGGTGACCCGGTACATCAAATCGCCGACCCGCTGGCGGCCGTGATAGGCGAGCGACAGACGTTGCAGATGTGCATAAAGATCGCCGCGCAAGTCATTGACCATACTCTGTCCGACGCGGATCGCGGTGTAATTGTGCCACAGGGTCAGCGCGCCGGCGCCGAGGTTGACGACGACCATGCCCAAGCAGGCGAGAAGGAGGAGCCAGGCTTTCGGCAGCGCCAAGAGATCGCCGAACGGGCCGCCCGGCGGCGGCGGCTTGCCGGCGAGCACATAGTCGATGACGATCTGCAACGGCCACGGCTTCAGCAGTTCGAACCCGGCGATCAGAAAAACCTGCGCCAGCGCCCACAGCACCTGCCAGCGATGCTGCCGCAGATAGGGCAGGAACTTCGCGATCATCGCCGCACCCAGCGCCGGCGGCTCGCGCGCACCGGCGTCAAACGGTCTGCGGCTCGCCGATCGCCGCCGCGCTGGTCGCCTCCGGGATGGCGCTCGGCGGGGTGGCGATCGGCGCGGCGGCGGCCAGCCCGGCGGCGGAGAGCCCGGCGTGGCGCGCCACCGCCTCGATGATCCGATGCATCAGGCGGCCGAAGGCCGCGAGCTGCCAGCCGATCACGGCGAAATTAATCAGCGCCAGCGTAAAGACAAATACCGAGGCCACCGGCGCCCCGAGTATCAGGCAGCCCGCCCCGAGCGCCGCATAAGAGCGCATCAGCACACGCGCGAGACTGGACGATCGCATCGCGCAGCGCACCCGCAAGAGGCGCTTGTCGCCGCCATGGTTCTCGGCGCAGACGGTGACCAGCGCGCGGCTCCACAAACCGCGCGCGATCTTCAAATCCCATTTGCTCCAGCCGGTGTCGGCGACCACGAAATATTTCTGCGGCAGCAGGAAATCCATCAGGCCCCGCAGCAATACTTCCTTCTCGGCGGCGCTTTCGTTCCAGTATGACAACACGAAGGCGCGCTCGCGCCAGGCGATGCGGGCGCGCTGTTCGATCGCCGTCGGAGCGATGTGGTCGTGCGTCTGCATCGTTCTGCAGCGCCATTTGAGGCGCTCCCAGCCGCGCAGCAGCGGTCCGAGATAGATCAGAAGCGCAACCAGCGCGCGCGCCTTCAGGCCGGTAAAGCGTGGGTCGATCGGCGCCTTCAAGGCGCCGATGACGCACATCGCCCAGGTCGTCAGGAGCGGCACCGCGAGGAGCCACAGCCAGCCGCCGCCGACGATACCGGCGAGCGCCAGCACGATCGCGAGGACGCTCCACTCGAAGGTCAAGGGCAGGAGCGAGGTCAGGGACGACGGCGGCTCGTACATCGTCTGGAAGAGGCCCCGCCCGAAGACCCCGGCGTAGATCACCGGCCTCCTCGACAACAGCAGCGCCGCCGAGAGATCGCCGTAGATCCGCCCGAGCCATTTCGCCTGGCCGAACAGGTTGAAGCGAAATGGATGCTTGGCATAGACCAGCGCCTCGGCCTTGCCGTAGCCCTTCTGCTGGTTGAGGTAGGCCTTCACCGTATTGCGGCGGAAATGCCAGACGATCGCCGCCGCGCTGAAGCCGATCGTGTGGCCGGCGTCCTGGAAGCGCCAGCAGATGTCGACATCGTCGCCGGCGGCGCGGTATTGCGGGTCGAAGCCGCCGAGCGCCAGCAGCGCGTCGCGGCGGAAAGCCATGTTGCAGCCGGCGATGTGCTCGGCTACCTCGTCGCCGAGCAGGACATGCGTCGGGCCGCCCGGCGACACCGCGACGGCGGCCGGCACGAGACTGTCTTCGGGCGGCGGGAAATTGGGGCCGCCGCAGGCCGCGAGCCCGCCCTCCTCCATCTTCGCGACGAGGTAAGTGAGCCAATCCGGGTCGGCGACGCAATCGCTGTCGGTATAGGCGATTATCTCGCCGCTCGCCGCCTCGGCGCCGACATTGCGGGCGACCGAAAGCCCGCGGTTTTCCTGGCTGATGATGCGGCAATAGGGAAAGCCCTCGCTGATCTCGAGGGTGCGGTCCCGTGAGCCGTCATTGACGACGACGACCTCGTAATCCGGGTAATTCAATACTTCGAGCGAGGCGAGGCAGGCTTCCATCGTGCGCTCGGCATTATAGGCGCACACCACCACCGAAACCCGCGGATAGCGCGGCAAGGCCGGCGGCAGCGGGCCCTGGTAGCGCCGCGCCACCTGCGTCAGCGCGGCCTTCGGCTGGCGGTCGCGGTCGACCAGCCCGAATGCCCAATTTTCGATCAGATGACCGCCGGTGAACCATTCGTCGGTCCACGCGAAGACAAACGTGCCGGCCACGCCGGCGGCAAACGCGGCGCCGACCTGCCAATCGAGGATGGCGGCCTGCTCGGCTTCGCCGTTGCGCATCGAATCGACGCCGAACTCGGTCAGCACCAGCGGCTTGTCGACCGCCAGATTGTGCAGCCGGGCGATATAGCGGCGAAATGCCCCCTCCTCGTGGAGATAGACGTTGAAGCACAGGAAATCGGTGAAATCGACTGTCAGGTATTCGCTGGACGGAAAGTTGGCATAGCTGACCAGCGCTCCCGGGTGCTCCTCGCGCACCAGCCCGACCAGCTCCTTCAAGAAGGCGCGCACCGCGTCGGCGCCGTGCCAGCGGATCATGTCGGGCGGGATCTCGTTGCCGACGAGGTAGGCGAAAACGGCCGGATGGCGGCCGCAGGCGCGCACCCCGGCGACGATCGCGGCGCGGATCTCGGCCTTGACCGCGGCGCTGTCGAGAAACGCGACGTGCTGCGTCCACGGCAGCCCGACCAAAACCCTGAGCCCGGCCGCCGCGGCCGCGTCGAGCAGCCAAAGCGGCGGCACCGTGAAGACCCGCACGGTATTGACGCCGGCCTCGGCCATCAGCGCGAAATCGCGCGCGGCGAGCGGGCTCTCGGGGAATTGCGCGCCGTGGCTGCCGACGGCGAAGGGGCCGTAGGTGACGCCCTTAACGAAATGCTTGGCGGCGCCGGCGAAAAAGAACTTGCCGCTGACGCGGATCGGCTCGGCGCCTGCTTCCGGCGGGCGCGGCAGCTCGTCGAATTCCGCCGAATACGGCCGGACGCCGTCGTGTTCCAAGGTGCTCACTTCGGCGGCTCCGAGAATTGTCGCCCCGGCGCTCGATCCGAGACCGGGTTCCGCTCGCGTCATTGGCGAAAATGCATCCATTTCTTATCCATTACCAAGCAATTGGTGGACCATCAGGCGGTGGTGGTCGCGGTGGTGGTCGCGATGGCGGTCGCACTGTCGCGCGCCGGCACGGCGGACGGCGCGCGGCGGAGTTCCCAGGCGAGGGCGGTGCGGATGATCGTGTCGAGGTCGGAGCGGCGCGGCCGCCAGCCGAGGGCGGCGCCGGCGCGCGCCGCGTCGGCGACCAGCTGCGGCGGGTCGCCCGGCCGCCGCGCGACGAGACGCTGCGGCACTTTGCGGCCACTCACCCGCTCGACCGCGGCGATCACCTCGCGCACCGAGGCGCCGCTGCCGGTGCCGAGATTGAGCGCCACGCTGTCGCCGCCGGCGGCGAGGCGGGCCAGCGCGCTGACATGCGCGTCGGCGAGGTCGCTGACATGGATGTAGTCGCGGATCGCGGTGCCGTCCGGCGTCGGGTAATCGCCGCCGAAGATCTGAACCGGCCCGGCGCGGCCGAGCGCGGCGCGCAGGACCAGTGGAATCAGATGGGTCTCGGGCTCGTGGTCCTCGCCGATCTCGCCGTCGGGATCGGCCCCGGCGGCGTTGAAATAGCGCAGCGCCGTGTAGCGCATCCCGTAGGCGGCGCCATACCAATTCAGCGCCCGCTCGATCGCCAGCTTGGTGTCGCCATAGGGGTTGAGCGGCGCCGTCGCGGCTGTTTCGTCGATCGGCAATCGCTCCGGGATGCCGTAGACCGCGCAGGTCGAGGAGAAGACGATGTGCGGCACACGCGCTTCTCGCATCGCGCCAAGCAACGCGATCGTGCCGCCGACGTTATTCCAGTAGTAGTTTTCCGGGTCGGCCACCGACTCTCCGACATAGGCAAAGGCGGCGAAATGCATGATGGCGGCGATGCGATGCTCGGCGAACGTCGCGGCGAGCCGCGCCGAATCGTGCAGGTCGCCGTGGACGAAGGGGCCCCACTTCACCGCCGCGCGGTGGCCGCGCGACAGGTTGTCGTAGACGACCGGCCGGTAGCCCGCCGCGGCAAGCGCCTTGCAGGCATGGCTCCCGACATAGCCGGCGCCGCCGGTGACGAGGATCGATTGCGACATCAGGCGGTGACCGGCTACGGTTGGCCCAGCACTGTGACAACGGCGGATGCGGCGGTTCTCTTCCCGCGCCGCGGGGGTGCGTCCTCTCGCCGCGCCGCCGCGCCGTGGAATAACCCCCCGGATTTCGCGTTCTGGGCTCTGTCGATCCGGGCTCTGTCGAGGGCTCTGGCGACCAGCACGACAACAGGGAGTTCGCTTCCATGCGCATCGCGATGATCGGGACAGGGTATGTCGGCCTCGTCTCGGGCGCGTGCTTTTCCGAGTTCGGCGTCTCGGTCGCCTGCGTCGACAAGGACGCCGACAAGATCGCGCGCCTGCAGCGGGGCGAATTGCCGATCTACGAGCCCGGCCTCGACCAATTGGTGGCGAGCAACGCGGCCGCCGGCCGCCTGACCTTCACGACCGACCTCAAGGCCGCGGTCGCCGGCGCCGACGCCGTTTTCATCGCGGTCGGCACGCCGTCCCGACGCGGCGACGGCCACGCCGATCTCTCCTATGTCTTCGCCGCGGCCGGCGAGATCGCCGAGGCGCTGGCGCTGCGTCCGGGTGAGCGCGCCGTCGTCGTGACCAAGTCGACCGTGCCGGTCGGCACCGGGCGACGGGTCGAGCGCATCCTCAAAAACATCCTGCCGGCTTCCCGCTTCGACATCGCTTCCAACCCGGAATTCCTGCGCGAGGGCTCGGCGATCGAGGATTTCATGCGGCCCGACCGCGTCGTCATCGGCACCGACAGCGAGCATGCACGGGGCGTCATGCGGGCGCTCTACCGGCCGCTCTATCTGATGGAAACGCCGATGGTCTTCACCACGCTGGAGACCGCCGAACTGATCAAATACGCCGCCAACGCGTTTCTCGCGACCAAGATCACCTTTATCAACGAGGTCGCCGACCTGTGCGAGGCGGTCGGTGCCGACGTCCAGGACGTCGCGCACGGCATCGGCCTCGACGGCCGCATCGGGCGCAAATTCCTGCATGCCGGCCCGGGTTTCGGCGGCTCGTGCTTTCCGAAGGACTGCCAGGCGCTGATCCGCTCGGCCGAGATGGCGGAAAGCCCGTTGTCGATCGTCGAGACCGTGCTGCGGGCCAACGATGCGCGCAAGCGCCGGATGGCCCGCCGCATCGTCGCGGCCTGCGGCGGCGATGTCGCCGGGCTGACGATCGCCGCGCTCGGCCTGACCTTCAAGCCCAACACCGACGACATGCGCGACAGCCCGTCTCTGGCGATCCTGCCGGCGCTGCACGAGGCCGGCGCCCGGGTCCGCGCCTTCGACCCCGAGGGCGTCGAGGAGGCGAAGAAGCTGATGCCGGAACTCGACTATTGCGCCGACGCCTACGAGGCGATGGAGGGCGCCGACGCGCTCGTCCTCATTACCGAATGGAACGAGTTCCGCGGCCTCGATTTGGCGCGGGTCAAGGCGCTGCTGCGCCGACCGCTCGTCATCGATCTGCGCAACATCTATAAGCCCGACGAGATGGCGGCGGCCGGCCTCGCCTACCACAGCATCGGCCGGCCGCCGGCCAGCCAGTCGGTGAGCGATCCGCCGGGCGAGGAACCAGCCGCCGGCAAGCCCGGCCATCTGCGGGTCATCGCCTGACCCCGCCGCCAGCCCACTGCGAGGACTTTACATGCGCACCGTGATGAAACGCATCCTGGTGACCGGCGGCGCCGGATTTCTCGGTTCGCACCTGTGCGAGCGGCTGCGCGCCGAGGGCCACGACGTGCTCTGCGTCGACAATTATTTCACCGGCCGCAAGGACAACATCGCCGGCCTGTTGCGCGACCCGCATTTCGAGGCGATGCGCCACGACGTGACGCATCCCCTCTTCGTCGAGGTCGACGAAATCTACAACCTCGCCTGCCCGGCTTCCCCCATCCACTACCAGTTCGACCCGGTGCAGACGACCAAGACCAGCGTCATCGGCGCGATCAACATGCTCGGGTTGGCGAAGCGGCTGAAGGCCAAGATCCTGCAGACCTCGACCTCCGAGGTTTACGGCGACCCGACGCTCCACCCGCAGCCCGAAAGCTACCGCGGCAACGTCAACCCGATCGGCCCCAGGGCCTGCTACGACGAGGGCAAGCGCTGCGCAGAGACGCTGTTTTTCGACTATTACCGGCAGCACAAGGTGCGCATCCGGGTGGTGCGCATCTTCAATACCTACGGGCCGCGCATGCACCCCAATGACGGCCGCGTCGTCTCCAACTTCATCGTCCAAGCGCTGAAGGGCGAGGCGATCACGCTCTATGGCGACGGCTCGCAGACCCGCGCCTTCTGCTACGTCGACGACATGATCGACGGCTTCGTGCGGATGATGGCGGCGCCGGACACGGTGATCGGCCCGATCAATCTCGGCAACCCGGTCGAGACCTCGGTCAGGGAACTCGCGGAGTTTGTCATCGCGCTGACCGGGTCGCGCTCCAAGATCGTGCACCAGCCGTTGCCGGTCGACGACCCGACCCAGCGCTGCCCCGACATCTCCCAGGCGAAGGCGCTGCTCGACTGGCAGCCGCGCACCCAGCTGCGCCCCGGCCTCGAAAAAACCATCGCCTATTTCGACGCGCTGCTCGGCGCGGGCGGCGGCACCCGCAAGCGCAAGGCGGCAGCCTAGCTGCGCGGAGCCTTCAGGGGCCGTAGAGCGGGATGTGGGACTGGCAGCGGCCGCGGGCCTGCACGAGGCGCCCGGGCGAGGCGCCGAGGGTCTTGGCGTCGAGCGGCTCGTAGGGCGTCGCGCAGATCTGCTCGGCCAGCAGGTTGTTGACCGCCGGGTTATAGGCGTTGAACTCGGCGAACCCGGGCGGGATCTCGGCGCGGTCCTTGCCGTTGGGCGGCGGCTGGGTCAGCGCGCTGGTGCCGAAATCGTCCTTCACCGCGATGTAGGGCGTGCAGCCCCCCGCGAGGGCACCCAGGAGGACGACAGCAAAGAAGGCGCGCATGAGGACCCGCGAGAGGCAATGGCCGCGCGAGTGTGCCCGCGCCGGCCGCCCGACGCAACCCACGGTGCACTCACGCCGGCTCACGGCGCGACACGGGCGAGCGCCGCCGGCAATTCGGCCATCCCGGCGATGACCAGCGCCGCGCCTGCTTCTCTGAGGCGCGCGGCGTCCTCCGGGCGGCAATGGCCGCCGCCGGTGAAGCCGATCGCGGTCATCCCGGCGGCGATCGCGGCGGCGATTCCGGGCCGGCTGTCTTCGATAACGACGCAGCGCCGGGGCGCGGCGCCCATCCGATTCGCCGCATGGAGAAAGAGATCGGGCGCCGGCTTGCCGCGCGCCACCATCGCGGCGCTGAAGAGATCGGGCTCGAAGCGCTCAAGGAGCCCCGTCACGGCGAGGGCGTGACGCACCCGCTCGGGCGTGCCGCTCGAGGCGACGCATCGCCGTGCCCCGAGCGAATCGAGCGCCGCCGCGACCCCAGGGATGGGACGCAGGCGAGCGTCGAAGAGCGGCCGCAGCAGCGCCTGGTGGCGCGCCGCGAAACCCGGCAGCGCGCGGCCGAAGCGCACTTCGAGGTCGGCCAGCATCGCGGCGAGGCTGATCCCGGTGTAGCGCTCGACGATCTCCTCGGCCGAGAGTTCGATGCCGTATTCGCCAAAGCATTCGATGTCGGCCTCGACCGACAGCAATTCGCTGTCGACCAGCACCCCGTCGCAATCGAAGATGACGAGCTCCGCAGCCATCTCCGGGGCCCGGCCAAGCGCTATTTCGCGCCCTTGACCGCGCCCAGGTACTGGACGATCGCGGGGACGTCCTTGTCGTCGACCGGCGCCTTATAGACGGTGCGCATCTTGGCGACTTCGGCTTGCCAGGCGGCCGGCGGCAGCGCCGGCTGGTTGAGGATCATGCCGGCCGAGTGGCAGGCGAGGCAGTTGTTGGTGACCGCGGCGACCCCCGGCCCGTCCGGCAGCTTGCGGTCGCTGTCGGGCAGCGTGAGCGTTACCGATTTGAGGCGGATCGCCTGCGCCTGCGCCGCCGGCGCGCTCGCCACAAGCGCCACGGCGGCGGTCGCCAGCGCGAGGTTACGGTAGTTCATGCGGCCCTCCCCGCTCATGCCGCCGACACCGGCGTTACCTCGATGACGTTGCGCATGAACCCGGCGGGGTTCCAGTTGGCTTCCTCCGGCTGCGCCTCGCCGCTCGCGTTGGTGCAGCGCGCCATCAGCGCGTAGCTGCCCTTCTCGGGCGGGGTGAAGCGCGCTTCCCACAGGCGGAAGGCGTATTTGCCCTCGTCCTTGCCGAGCTGCGCCGGCTGCCAGCTCTTGCCGCCGTCGGCCGAGAAATCAACCGCCTTGACCGCGGCGGCGCCGCCGAAGGCGATGCCGCGCACCGCCGCCGGCTTGCCCACCGGCAGGGTCGCGCCGAGGAGCGGGTTGGTGATAAACGAGCGCGGGTTCATCGCGCTGATCGGCACCGTCTTGACGCCGGTTTGTCCGGGCTTCATGTCGGCGCGCGGCGTATCGGGAATTGTATAGGCCGTCTTCATCCAGAAATTGTCGTCCGGCGCGTCGAGGATTTCGATGTCGCTCAGCATCTTGACCCAATAGGTCGCATACCAGCCGGGCACCACCAGGCGCAGCGGAAAACCGTTGAGAAGCGGCAGCTGCTCGCCGTTCATCGCGTAGGCGATCATGACCTCGCCGTCGCGCGCATGGTCGACGCCCAGCGACTTCATGAAGTCCGGGCCATCGGCGACGACCGGCTTGTCGAGCCCGTTGAACCTGACCGCGACCGCCCCCGCCTTGACCCCGGCGCGGTCGAGCACATCCTTCAGGCGCACGCCGGTCCAGGTGGCGTTGCCCATCGCGCCGTTGCCCCACTCGCCGCCGGCGACGCGCGGCTGGAAAAAGCCGCGCGAATTGCCCGAGCACTGGTTGACCGCGGCGAGTTCGACGCGCGGCAGCGCCAGCACCTCGCGCAGCGTCAACGATAGGGGCCGGTTGACCTGGCCGCGCACGCCGAGGCGGAAGCTCGCAATGTCGATGCTGGTCGGGATCACCGCCCAGTGCCAGCGCACGAAAAACCGGTCGTTGGGCGTGAAGGCGCCCTGGTCGTAGACCTCGAACGGGGTTTCCAGCAGCGGCGGGCGAGTGCGCTGCAGGATCATCGCGCCTTTCTGCGGAAAGGCGGTGGTGATCGCCCGCTCGTCGGGTCCGCCGGGCAGCCCGAGCTGGACGCTGTCGGCCGCCCAGCCCGGCCGGGTGAGGCCGGCCAGCCCGGCGATACCGGTCGCGACTCCGGTGGCGACGCCGGCCTGGCGCAAGAGATCGCGGCGGGTCGGCCGCTCGGCGATGTTCATCGCATTCCTCCTCCCCCTGTCCTCCCCGGGCCTCCCCGGCGCCGCCCCGCGTTCTTACCCCTGATTTGCGGCGACGACGACCAGCGAGACGTTGTCGACCGCGCCGCGCGCCAGCACCACATCGACGAGCTGGCGGGCGGCGTCGCCCGGCGCGGCGGCTGCGGCGAGAGTTTGCGCGATTTCGTCGTCGCCGACCATCGCCGTCAGCCCGTCGCTGCATAAGAGGAAGCGGTCGCCGGGCCGGGCGATCCCGGTGCGGGTGCCGAAGGTGAGCCGGCCGGCGCCGATCGCCTGGGTCACGACATGCATTTCCGGATGGAACGCGGCGTCCTCGGCCTTCAGGAGCCCGGCGCCGACCAGTTCCTGGACCCGGCTGTGGTCGGTCGAGAGCCGCTGCAATTCGCCCGCGCGCAGCAGGTAAACGCGGCTGTCGCCGGCCCAGATACAGGCGAAATCGTCGCCGTAGGCCAAGAGCGTCACGACCGTGCTGGCGATCACCGCGCCCGGCCCCAGCGCCCGGGCGCGCCGCCGCAGCGCGCGGTCGACCAACAGGAGCTGCGTCTTGACGTCGTCGACATAGTCTTCGAGGTCGGCCGGCGGCTTCAGCGCCGCCAGCGCCGCGACAACTTGCGCGCTGGCGTAATCGCCGGCCTGGTGGCCGCCCATGCCGTCGGCAACCGCCCAGAGGCCAAAGCCCGGGCCGGCTTGCGGCCGGTCGAGAAAGGCGTCCTCGTTGCGCTCGCGCACCAGCCCCCGATCGGTGAGGCCGTGCGACAGGAAGCTGACCGACGCCACCCCCCGTCCCCTCAGGCGGCTTGCGGCGGCACGCCGGCCGCGTCCACCGCGTCGCGCTGACGGCGGGCGAGGGCGGTTTCGTCGAAATCGTCGATCAGCTCATGGAACAGGCGGTGCCAGTTGATCTTGGCCTTGAGGTGGAGGAAGACCGAGCCGAGCCCGACCGCGGCGCGGTCCATGAAGACAAAGGCGCGCGGCGGCGCGATGCCGCCCAATCGCCTGATGTCGCGGTGGACGTCGTCGACGAGGCTGCGGCCGTCGCGGCCGGGCGTCGCCTTTTCCTGGATCATTCGGGCGCGGTCGTCGAGCAGCGGGCCGTAGACGAAGGCGGCCCAGCGGTTCAACACCGCGATCATCTCGTGCGACAATTCCCCGAACCCCCAGCTGCGATAGGCCGCCACCGCGAGCTCGCGGTCGTCCCGCTCCAGCGCATGGTAGAGGTCGATGACGCCCTTGACGAAGCTCGCCGGAAACACCCGGACGCAGCCGAAATCCAACAGGTTGACGGCGTTATCGGCCGCCACCGTGTAGTTGCCGAGATGCGGGTCGCCGTGGATCACGCCGTAATAATAGAACGGCACATACCAGATGCGGAACATGCGAAGCGCGATTTCGTTGCGCACCGCCAGCGGCGCCTCGGCCGCGAATTCGAGGATCGGGCGGCCGTCGAGCCAGGTCATCGTCAAGAGCCGGCGGGTCGAGAGTTCGGGGATCGGCCGCGGCACCGCGACCCCCGCTTCGTCCTTCAAAATCGCGCCATAGAGCCGCATATGCGCGGCTTCGCGCAGGTAATCCAGTTCCTCGCGCAGCCGGTCGGCGATCTCGGCGTGGATGTCGCCGGTGGTGACGGTGCGGTCGTAGCGTTCGTAGAGCCCCATCGCGAGGCGCAATTGCCGCAGATCGGCTTCGACCGCCGAGGCCATTTCGGGGTATTGCAGCTTGCAGGCGAGCCTTGTCCCATCCAATGCGGTGGCGCGGTGCACCTGGCCCAGTGAGGCGGCGCGCGCCGCCTCATGCGCGAAATCCTTGAAGCGGGAATGCCAGTCCGGCCCCAATTCGCCCTGCATGCGGCGGCGCACGAAGGGCCAGCCCATCGCCGGCGCGTTCGACTGCAGCTGGATCAGTTCGCGGACATATTCCTCGGGCAGCGCGTCGGGGATCGTGGCGAGGAGCTGCGCCACCTTCATCAACGGGCCCTTGATGCCGCCCAGCGCCGCCTTCAGATCGGCCGCGTGGCGCTCGCGGTCGATCGGCAATCCGAGATAGCGCTCGCCGGCGAGCCGCGCCGCCAGCCCGCCCATCGCGCCGCCAACCCGCGCATAGCGCCGAAAGCGCCCGCCAAAACTGTCCTCGTCGCTCATGCGATTACGCCCGCCGCCTCACAGCCACGGATTTATGATCGTCAAGCCACAATCCGCGAAATCCGCTGTGTTGCGCGTCGCTAGAGCGGCGCCCCGCGAGCGGGTGATTGCAGCGATTCGGGCGTCGGGCTCGGAAATGGGTTTACCGGCGTGGCGGCGCATCGCGGCGATCCCGGCGAATTCGCGAGCGGCGCTGCTGTCGAACGGCAAGATTCGCCCGCCCAGATCCTCGTCGAGGATGGCGGTGATGACGGCCTCCAGCTCGCGTTGCCGCCGGCCCTCCGCCATCAGCGCGAGACCGTAGCGCAGTTCGCCTTCGGTGATCGCCGTCGTAAACAGCGCCGTCAGCGGCTCGGACCTCATCCAATCGAGCACCCGCGCCGACGGCCGCGGCCGCGACACTTCCGAAATCACGTTGGTATCGAGGACAATCACCCGAAGTCAGGAGGATCTCGGAGCGGGCCGCGCGGCGGCAAGTCCAACTCGATCCCTCCCAGAGGCTCGACGCGCCGCCGAATCCGATCCGCCAGATTGCCGGCCGCCCCGGGCTCTTCGGCGAGGGCGCGCCGCAGGATGTCCCTCACTTCCTCCTCCATCGACCGGTTTCGCTCGGCCGCGCGTATCCGCAGCTTGCGCTTGAGCGTGTCGTCGAGGTTGCGGATCGTGATGCTGGTCATCGCTTCCAATGCTCACATCAATGATGCGAAATTAAGCACTGCTGAGCCTGCCTGCAAGCGGCGCCGGCACAACCTGTGGTTAGGGCTCGATCTCGCGTTTGCTGCTTCTGCAGCGGATTTACAGCCAGCTCGCGCGCCGGTTGTACCCTTCAAGCGCCCACTCATCAGAACAAATAAGGAACCTGCGGCCGCATTCAAGGGTGCCCTGGCGCCGCCCTCACTCGCCCCACAGGTGCCGGCGCAGCGCCGCGTTGATGCGCGACTGCCAGCCCGGGCCACCGGCGCGGAATTCTTCGATTACGTCGCGGTCGAGCCGCAGCGACACGAGCTTTTTCGGCGCCTCGAGCGGCGGCCGCCCGCGCCCACGTCGAATTAATTGGTCGCCAATGTAAAAATCGGCCTTGTCGAAAAACTCATCGGTCAACTCCGGGATGTCTTCGTACTCTTCCGGCTGAATCTCGTGAGCATCGAGCTTAGCCAAGTCGGTGTGAATAACGCGCTTGTTCTCGGTCATTGGCCTTCCTCATTGAAATGATGCGGCGCGCGTCGGCAACCGGTGTCCATATGACGATGACCATTCGGCCCGACAGCCGCCCGACGGTGAGGAACCGTTCTTCAGGATACGGCAGGCGCTCGTCGGGGATCGTGTATGTCGGCCCGGCGAAAACGATTTCTGCATCGCGGAAATCAACACGCCGTTTCTCCAGCGTCGCCGCTCGCTTCCTCGGATCGAAGATGATCTTCATGCCCGCGGAATTTCACGTAGCTACGATAACGCGAACAGTCAAGGCCTTCATGTAGCTACAGAGGCGGGAGCTAACCAACCAGCCCGAATTTACTCGGTGAATTGTGCAGGCTAACCGAGCCCCTCCAATTCGTCGATGAAGCGGCTGATCACCCCGAGGCCCTTCGACCAGAAGGCGGGGTCGGCGGCGTCGAGGGCGAAGGGGGCGAGGAGTTCCCTGTGGCGCAGGGTGCCGCCGGCGCGCAGGAGGGTCAGGTAGCGCTCGGCGAAGCCCGCATGGGCGTCCTCGTAGGCGGCGTAGAGCGAATTCACCAGGCAGTCGCCAAAAGCATAGGCGTAGACATAAAACGGCGAATGGATGAAATGCGGGATGTAGCTCCAGTAATAGCGGTATTCGTCGTCGAGGCGCAGCGCCGGCCCGAGGCTTTCCTTCTGCACCTCGATCCAGATGTCGCAGAGGCGCTCGGGCGTCAGCTCCGCCTCGCGCCGCTCGTCGTGGACCCGCGTCTCGAAGGTCACGAAGGCAATCTGGCGCACGACCGTGTTCAGCATGTCCTCGACCTTGCCGGCGATCATGAAGCGGCGCCGCGCGGGGTCCCTTTCCTGCGCCAATAAGGCGCGGAAGGTCAGCATCTCGCCGAAGACCGAGGCGGTCTCGGCCAAGGTCAGCGGCGTGTCGGCCATCAAGGCGCCTTGGCGCGCCGCCAAGACCTGGTGGACGCCGTGGCCTAGTTCGTGCGCGAGCGTCATCACGTCGCGCAGGCGGCCCTGGTAATTCAGCAGGAGATAGGGGTGGGCGCTCGGCACGGTCGGGTGGGCGAAGGCGCCGGGCGCCTTCCCCGGGCGCGCCGGGGCATCGATCCAGCGCGACTTGAAAAAGCGCTCGCCGACCGCCGCCAGCTCGGGCGAAAACGCGCGGTAGGCCCCGAGCACGGTGGTTTCGGCTTCGGCCCAGGAGAGAGTGCGGTCGGCATCGCCGGGGAGCGGCGCGTTCCTGTCCCAGAACGGCATTTCTTCGACGCCGAACCATTTCGCCTTCAGCCGGTAATAGCGGTGCGACAATTGCGGATAGCTGGCCCGCACCGCCGCGATCAGCGCGTCGACCACCTCGTCCTCGACGAAGTTCGACAGGTTGCGGGCCGAGATCGG
>Ga0070731_10000597_pt1 | contig 45839 bp, 39 predicted proteins | sample Coa_R1_2_FD_66448 | JGI IMG/M metagenome (GOLD analysis project Ga0070731, IMG submission 66448) | Surface soil microbial communities from Centralia Pennsylvania, which are recovering from an underground coalmine fire - Coalmine... | ecosystem: Environmental > Terrestrial > Soil > Unclassified ...
CCACGCGGTTGCCCGTCTCGGGCAGTCTTGGTGGTAAAGAACGGATCATAGATTTTTCGGATATTCTCCGGAGCGATTCCCGCTCCGGTATCGGACACGAGGACGTTCACCCCATCCCCGTTCCAGGTCGCTATTCGAAGTGTGCCGCCGTTGACCATTGCGTCTTTTGCGTTGAGAAACAAATTCAAGAAGACCTGCTGCAATCGCCCCGGATTTCCGCTGATCGCAGGCACGTGCTGGCCCAGTTCATCCTGTACTTTGATCCGGGACGTCTTAAATTGGTGCTCGACCAAGGCCAGAGTATCGTAGATAACTTTGTTAACATCCACATCGGTAAACTCAGAACTACTCGTGCGCGAGAAATTCAGCAGGTTGTTGACGATTTCAGAGGCGCGGAAAGTCTGCCGGGTAATTTTCTCCAGCAATGCACTCTTTTGCGGGTCCGTCTGCACCTGCTTCGAGAGCATCTGTGCATAGGATGAAATCACGGCCAGCGGCGTATTGACCTCGTGGGCCACACCGGCAGCAAGTAATCCCACAGAAGATAGCTTGTCGGCCTGTGAAAGTTGGGCTTCCAGTTCAACACGCTCGGTAATATCGTCCATGATGATGAGTCGCCCGATCACATTGAACTTTTTGCTCACGAGGGGAGCAATGGCAACATTAACCGTTCGAATTTCGTCAGCTTTAGTCCGCAAACCGAACTTGTACAAGTTATGGATACCGGGATGCTGCCGCACCCGGTAAAACTCTTCTGCGAACTTTCCCGGAAAGATCTCACCCAGAGGCTTGCCCAGTACCTGCCAGCGTGGCACTGCGTACATCACTTCCATCTGCGAGTTCCAGGACTCGATCCGGTCGGCCAAGTCTACGGCCAGGACACCCACATTGATAGATTCGACGATGTTCTCGTTGAAATCCTTCAGACGCTCATATTCGGCGACTTTTTCTTCTAACGAAGCATATAAACGAGCGTTCTGGATGGCGATCCCCACATATCCGCTTACGGTTTCCAGTAACTCAACATCCTCGCTGGAGAGAAAATCGCCTTCCGCCGTTTTCCCCAGTCCAAGTACAGCCACCGTCTGTTTCTGCGCACGGCATGGGATGTAATAGTTGAGTTCCAGCGCCGCGATTGTATGCTGGGCACTTGGAGTTTCACGCGGCACCTGGTGGGTGTTGTCGAAGAACAGGTGGCCCGCATTGCTTTCCGGCCGCGACACGCTCAAAAAGCTGAGATCCAGCCCGGTGCTTGGCACCATGCCGAACGATTTCGCCAGCACGAATCCGGAACCTGTCTCACCGGCGACAAGAAAGATCCCTAGCCGGTCGACCAGCAGAGTGCGCGAGAGCTTTTCTACGAGAACGGCCAGCATCTTATCGAGGTCGGTTTCGGAACTCAGTTCGCGACCGAATTCGATCAAGGTCTTGCGATAGTCGTATCGGGTCCGGTAAAAAAGCTGATCAATGCGTTGCTGAATCCACTTGCGTAGGGGATCCACCAGCAGCGCGGTCACCACAATGGCGACCATCAATCCGGCAGGCCCGGTACTCGGAACCCGGGTGTGAACCAATTCCGCTACACCGCCGACGACTGCAAAATACGCCCCTGCAATGGCGGCTGCGGCCAGGGTATAGGCCATGCCTCGCTTGAAAATGAGATCCACATCCATCAGACGGTAGCGGAAAATCGCATACCCGAAGGTCAGTGGCAGAATCCCCAATGACAGCACGGAAACCTTCATGAGGGGTGTGATAAGCACTCCACTCAAGTAGGGCACGACATAGAACAACGTAAATGGCGTGATGGCGAGAATCGTGCCGCGGGTTACCCATTTCAGTTGCTGCCTTAGGATGGGAGTACTGGCACGCCGGTAGTTGTACAACAACACGGCTGCCGCGATGACGAACAAAAGCGCTAGATAACCCATCTGGATGCGATCTAAGTCCCAGCGCAACAGTTCGCTTGCGCTGAGTAATCGCAGCGTCAAAATATGAGCCGTGAGCAGCAATAATCCTGGGACGTAGACGGCTGGAATAATCCAGAGGTGCTTCCGAACAACTTCCCGCCGCTCCGGAAAGGTAAGGACAAAATGCAGGAAAAGCGCTGGCTGAAGAAGCCCGGCGACGACATTACCCCAGTAAATCGTCCAATCGAACGAGTTTAGTTTTCCGCTGTAATGAAAAGTGTAGAAAATGAACGAGACTAGACAAAAGACATAAAAATGCGTGGAACTGGCGGCCGTCCATCGTCGAAGAAGGACATAGATTCCGATACCTAAATAAATCAGCCCGATTAATCGTAGCCAGTTGTATTGCGAGCGGTCCGCGGGAACCGGGATAACAGTGACGTCCACGGGAACGGAGCGGCGCACGAGCGAGTAAGTAGTCTTGGACCAGGCTCCCGCGCGGTAAAGCTCACGCGTGAGTACCGCCATAGTGGATACCTTGTGACCGTCGACAGCGGTAAGCTCATCGCCGACCCTGATCCCCGCGCGCGATGCAGGCCCATCCTCTTGCACCTGCTCGGCTATCAGCACGCCTGCGCGTTCAACCCACCATACTCCATCAGAAGGAACCTGGAACTCACGCTCCTTCTGGAAGTTTATCCAGCCAAGAACCATGCCCGCCGCGGTCAGCAGCGTAAGCAGGATGGCAGTGAACCGGGTTTCGAAATCCGTGTTCATCGACTGTGCCGAACCGTGCGGGGAGACACAACTCCCCCTTGGCGATTTGTGCACGTTCACTGCCACTACCAATGACATGGGAGGGATACTAACTTGCTTATTAAGAGCGGCTTACACCATTATAAAATGCTTCCCCAGGCTAAAAATATGTATTTTAGAAGCGATCTTCAATAATCTGTAAACGACTGCTGCCGCAAGACTTGTCAGGGCGACCGATCATCGCGCTCCCCGCGTATCATATGAACTGAAACCAAAAAAAGAAGGGAGAGCCGAAACCCTCCCTTACAGAAGCGACAGAGGCGATATCACTTAGATAGAGTGGTGCGCGCTGCAAAAGGTTGTTCGGGGATTACGACGGTGAAAACGGATGACAGCGCCCAAGCTGAGTCAGTTCACAGGCTCTCGATCCGGCTAGACGACAAGCAGCTTTTCTATCTGCAGGCGGGGTCGGGTCCTCCACTTCTTCTGGTTCACGGACTATTGGGGTACTCTTTCTCCTGGCGTTTCGCAATTCCGGCGCTTGCAGAAACCGCGACAGTGTATGCACCTGACCTGCCCGGTGCTGGATTTTCTGAGCCTACGAAGGAAATGGATTGTCGCTTTCGGGCATGCGCCGAGAGACTGCTGCGCTTTATGGACGTGATTGGCGTCGACGATTGCAATTTGTTAGGAACGTCACACGGTGGGGCGGTTACGATGATGGCAGCTGCTATCGCTCCCCAACGTGTTCGAAAATTGATCTTGGTGGATCCGGTAAATCCCTGGTCGGCGCACGGACAAACCTTGAGTTTAGTTCTGAGTAATTTCTTGATGGCTCCGATCTTTCGTGCGCTGACGCCGCACTTGCCAGTTCTGCAGCGGTTCTACTTCCAGCGACTTTTCGGCGATACGAGAAAGATCAGGCCAGGAGCCTTAGAAGGGTACCTGACACCTCTACACCGTCCCGGTGCATTGGAATATGCGTTGGGGATACTTCGATCGTGGAACCAGGACCTGAGGGAACTCGAGTCGATCTTACCGCGCATTTCACACATTCCGGCCTTGCTGATTTGGGGCAGTCGGGACGCCGCCGTAGACCCGGCATCAGCCTCGATATTGAAAGGACAATTTCGCAACTGCCAGCTTGTGATGCTCGAAGGAGTGGGCCACCTCCCCTATGAAGAAACACCGGAAGAGTTCAATCGAGTGGTTCGTGAATTTTTAGTTCAGTAACCATGAAATGTTGACTCTGGGGGCATAAGCATCGCTGCGAACAATTGATGCGGGAGAATCCGGCTGTTAGCCTCGGCGAAGAGGTTCAGATGCATACCACGGTACCAGTCAGGATTCCGGATCAGGTTTCAAGATCCCAACGGATCTATAGTCTCCTGCACCTCGATATTCCTGAGGTTTGGGTTCGGTTTCTGCTCGCGATTGCGGGATTGGTTCTGGCATTTGCAGCTGCGTTGTTTTCTACAGTTTCTCGCGAATCTGGGAATCTCTGGGCCACGCTCATACTGGCTTCTGCCGCCCTCGTGCTGGCGACCATTGTCGGACTTACCACCGTGCCGTACCTGGCGCGACGTGCAGCCGCAGCACGCATTCGTGATGCCCTCGATTATGAAATCACCGGCGTGGGAATCACTTACATCCTCATGGTTTTGTTGATCGGGATTGCGGCTCTTAATACTGGGAACAACCTGCTTTACATTATTGTGGCCGCGATGCTGGCCGCAATTCTAGCGTCCGGCGTTGCGTCCGCGATTACCTTGCGCAACCTGCATCTGGAAATCCAATTACCAGAGCACGTGTTTGCCAGTCGCCCGATATTGGGCCACATCTTTCTGAGAAACCTTCGCCGTTGGATGCCATCATTCTCTGTGAACATTGTGTCTCTGCAGCCAAAGAGAAAGATCGCAAGTCGGTCACGTGGCATATTTCAAAGTCGGTTCAGTCGGCCCCAAGATCAGAGCCGTCAGCATGAAGATTCTGCGCACTCTCCCACGGGTATTTTCCAAGGCTCTGCTTTCTTTCCTTATGTTCCCCCAAGCAGCGAAGTCAGGGCAGATACCCAACTCTGTTTTGAAAAGCGCGGAAGGTATTGCCAAAATGTTTTTGGTATCGCCACGCGATTCCCTTTTGCGTTCCTGATCAAAACGCGTCGAGTATCGCTGCAAAAAGAAGTGATTGTTTATCCCCGCGTCGAACCCACTGATGAGTTCTTCGAGGTCCTGCCGCTGGTTACGGGAGAGTTTGAGACTTTTGTACGCGGGCGCGGATACGATCTTTACCGAATTCGTGAATATATGCCCGAGGATTCGGCACGCCACGTCGACTGGAAGGCAACTGCCAAATCCGGGTCCGCCAAAGTGCGCGAATTTAGCCGCGAGGACGAGCGTAAATTGCGGATAGTTTTCGATAATCCGCAACCGGGAATTCTGTCCCGCGCAGCCTACGAAGAGGCGGTTGCGACGGTGGCCTCGCTAAGCTGGCACTTCGTGGGCCAAAACACCGAGATCTCCTTTGTAGCCCCCAATTACATGGCAGGATCAGATATCTATGGTTTTCTAAAGTATCTTGCGCTCGTGGAACCGCAGACCGACCGGTCAGTCCTTGAGGAACTGCGCCCCTCTGACGATTACAACATTATCTTCACTACTCGCCTTCGCGGCACCATTCCCACCGCCCTTTGGTCATGCTCTTACCTGGTATTTCTCGAAAGTCGAAAAATAGGGCCGAAAGCGCAAGATACACAGTTTTCCCACTAGGCAAGCATTGCTTTTCGTCATATACTCGCGCCGCGTCTGTGGAAAACGGGAGCGCGTATGCGTATTTACGATTTGATCAACAATCAAGATACTTACAGGGCCGATGGGACTCAGACAGTACTAGAGGTCGTCCAGGCCATGGTAACCCGCAATATCGGTGCTGTGCCCGTAGTACGTGACGGTCTCCTGGTTGGCATCTTTTCCGAGCGCGACCTGATGAAACGGGTTGTAGCCGAGGGCCGAAATCCCCAATCCACGCCTCTGGAACAGGTAATGACCGAAGACCCTCTAACCGTTAGTCCTAGTGAGACGCCCGAAAACTGCATGCTCCTCATGCGACACCACGGCTTTCGTCACCTGCCAATCTGCGAGGGTAAGCAACTTCTGGGCGTAATCTCTCTAAGAGACCTTCTGTTACATGACCTGACAGAGAAGGACTACGAAGTTCGTATGATGCGCGCTTATATTCAGGCTACTCCAGAAGTGTAACTAACCCATTCTTTTATCAATTGGATTTCTGAGAGGGAAAGGAAGGTAGGGGGCCGCTCCCCCGCCCTTAAGTAATGAAATCGCAACGTTACTTTGGTTCATTGACCCCTCATGCAAAGCTGTTAAGGTTACCGTAAGGCGAAGGCTTCCCCTCCTCCGCTCTTTTGGCCAAAACTTCGTGCACCCCAACCTCCAGCTCGCGCTCTGGATCGCGTGTCCCGCCTTGGAGTTGCTTCTCAGCATAATCGTGCTCTGGCGCAAGCTACATCTTAGATTCCCGGTGTTCTTCGCGTACCTAGTCTTTCAGATTGTTAATTTCGCAGTGATTTTCCCGGCTCATCAGTATGGAAGCTACAACTTCTATTTCTACAGCTATTGGACCGGGACGACCATCAGCATGGCGATTGGCTTCAAGGTGATTCACGAAATCTTCCTTGACGTTTTTCGTCCGTATCACACCCTCAAGGATCTTGGAACCGTGCTGTTTAAATGGGCATCGTTGGTCATGATCTTTGTTGCCTTGGTGGTCGCAGTTACCAGTCCGCCAGGCCAGTCCCCAATCATCCTTGCAGTGATGACGATGCAACGCTGCGTGCGAGTGATTCAGTGTGGCCTGATCCTGTTTCTTCTGGTTTTCTCACGATATCTCGCGGTTACGTGGAAACAACACAGTTTCGGGATCGCGTGTGGATTTGGGCTCTTCGCGGCTGCCGAATTGGCCGGGAGCGCTCTCTATGCCGGAGGAGGGATTAGCGAGGAGACGCTTGGCCTTCTGATCACGATTTCCTACGTATTTGCGATCCTGGTGTGGGCCGGTTACGCCCTCACGCCAGCTCCGTCTAGACAATCGCCTGCCGCGCTAGTTTCGCAACGATGGGAGAAGAGCCTAACCGACCTTCAGCATCCCGTGCCGGCAGATTCGCTGATTCCTATGTTCGAAGGAATGGTTGACCGAGCATTCTCCAAGAACAAAGAACAGGCGGCTGACATTTTCTTATCAGAGTCGGAAGACAAGCCAGAACCTTCGTCAACATCTTTCGTAGATTCTCTTTCTTTTCCGCAGTACGGTCCTAAGTAACCGGCCTTGAAAACAGTCTTCGCGCAATTTTCAGCCTTGCGCCTACTCTCCGGGCGGCGATACAGTTCAAGGGAAAATGCTAATCATCCAGTCCCTTGCCCTCGAGAATTTGCGACATGTATTTTTCCACCCTCGCTTCTCGGGTTTTGGATTGTTTGGCAGCGGAAAAATAAAAGAGATATCCCCGTTGCCGTCCAGGAGTCAATGCCGCAAAAGCCTTTTTCAAGGCAGGAGTCTCATCTAATTTCCTTTGAAATTCCCCAGGAACCTTGAAGGCCGAAGTTTCCTTAAGCTTCACTTTCAATCCCGCTTTTTCGACTTCAATCGCTTCCCGAACATAGGCTTTCAAGATAGGTTCCATTTCGATAATTTCTCGAACATTGGTGAAGCGGATCTGCCGCCCCGACTGTACGTTCTTGGTTTGCTGGATGAGAATGCGCTTCGGATCCTTTAAAAGAGCTCCTTTGAAAAACAAAAGGGCACAGTATTCTTTGAATCCGTGAATCAAAACGATGTTTCGTCCGTCCGATGCGTAACAAGCCTGGCCCCACTTCAGTTCCTCTGTCATCGGAAAGTCGAGAAGGATCCGTCTCAATTTTTTGAATTCTGCCTGCCAGTTCTTGGCGTTCTTAAAAAACGCATCCACTTGAGAACTCATGCGAAACATCTCCTGTATCAAGAATGCCTATAGCGTCCAGTTTACGCGGCTCTTTTCGTAGTCGAATCGCATTGCCTTCTCCACAATCCCAAACACCATAACAGGAATGAAGACGAACTGAGTAGCGAGAGCGCAATTCGGAATTTTATCGAATGGATTGTAAAATAGCCCGGGCTCGGGATTCGCGAAGAAGCTGGAGCAAGCAATTGGAGCACAACGATAGACACGCCACCAAAGACCTAAATACCTGACAAGCAAGGTGTATTTCCTGAATTGGAACTAAATTCCAGCCAATTGGAAGCTCCAAAGAGGGAGACGCTTGACACGACGCTTATAATTTCTGCCACAGGAGGGTTTCCGCTCCCAGGGGACCCCGTGTAAGGAGAACGAACCCATGAAGCTATTCAGGGTTTTATTGCTGTTGGTAGGGATTACGGCTGTGGTAGGTCCGACGTTCGCGTTCGCGGATGGCGGAGGACCGATGCCGGTAAAACCACCACATGTAGCTGTGCGCTAATCAAGTAAGTTAGCGTAGAAATTTTGTAGGCTGGCTTGTTTGCGCCAGCCTCTTTTTGTTCCTCGAAGTGCCCGGTGCTGAGGCATGGTTCACTTTTCACGAAGTTCCTGCCGCAAGCTAATCGCCAGCTGTTCCGGATCATCGATAGGCGCTTGGCATGCGAATCCCGAACAGACGACTGCGGCTGTTTTCTTCACCCGCACAGACGGGAGCTGAGGAAGAGTCTGGCCTAATGCGGGAGGCAGGTTTTGCGGCACAACCTTGTCGATATCCAGCCTGAGAGCAGCCTTGGTAACCGAAAACAGCCTTATGGCTTCACGATAGAGCTTGTCGGCTGGTTCATCACTACCAATCACCACCACATCAATTTTGGGCTTGGACAGCAGTACTCCCGCGATCGCATAGGTAGCCGCGAACAATCCATATTGCCCGGCAACTCCGGTGAGACGTTCGAGCGTTCGCTCCGCCTCCTCATGGTATTTTTGCTCGTTCGTATAAGCATAAAGCCGTAACAATGCGATGGCCGCCACCGGATTGCCTGCGGGAGTTGGAGAATCCTGAAAAGGCTTACGGGAAGCGCTGAGGACACCAAAACCCCTGCCCTCCGATTCGCGGGCGGTGTCAAAAAATCCACCATCGATGGGATCAAAGAACAATTTCAACATCGTGTCAGCGATCGCTTGAGCGAAATGAAAATAGCTCAGATCCGCGCTGGCTTCATAGGCATCGAGGCAAGCCACAACCGTGAATGCGTAATCATCTAGCACCCCAGAAATTTCGCGATGCTCGACCGCTTGATCAGCGTAAGCCACCACGTGATGAAGTTCGTTGCCTACGCGGGCTTCGGCGAGGATACGATCCAGAGAGCGCAACGCGAAATGCCGTACCGAGTCCAAATGTAAGACTTTTGCTGCTTCCAGGTACGCCGAAATGCAGAGTGCATTCCAACCGGTGTAAACCGTCTTATCGACGTACGGAGTCGGGCGCTTTAGGCGGGCAGCATACATTTTCTGTTTGGCACATTGCAGCAAAGAACGCACTTGTTCGGTTGGAAGATTCAGGCGTCGAGCGATCTCGTCCACTGACGCACGCACGAAAAGCACATTCTTGGCGGGATTGTGATGCATCTCCCCAATCTCATTGATGTCGTAATACAGACACGCAACCGTAGCTTCTTCATCGGTGAGAACCGCGCGCGCTTCTTGTACGGTCCAGGTGAAATAATCACCATCGTCATCCATGGAGTAATCCGCATCCTGCGAGGCATAGAACCCGCCATGCTCGCGATCGCTGAGCCATTCATCCATCCAGCGCATGATGTCCCGTGCGATATCGGCAAAGAATTCTGAACCGGTCGCTTGATAAGCATGAACGTAATTTTTCAGCAGTTCAGAGTTGTCGTAAGACATCTTCTCGAAGTGCGGGACAACCCAGCGTTCATCGACGGAATAGCGATGGAATCCTCCGGCAAGCTGATCGTAAACGCCACCCCGAGCCATACTCTCGAGAGTTGCAACGAAAACTTGCCGAAGCTGATCGTCTTCCGTACGAACATACTGATCAATCAGCAAGTCGATGGCTGAAGGATGAGGGAATTTAGGGGCGCTGCCGAACCCGCCATGATCGGGATCAAACATTTTCATGGCGGCATTCACGATGACTTTGACGACGGTCGGAGAGAACTTCCCCTCTTTGCCAGAAAGTGATTCAGCGTTCGAGATCGCACCTTCGACTAATTTCGCTTGCTCTATAACGTCGTCATGTTTGTCGCGGTAAGCATCGGAGATCGCCAATAAAACTCGCTTAAAGCTAGGACGGCCGTAGTGGTCATCAGGCGGGAAATAGGTTCCACCATAAAAAGGCTTTCCATCGGGAGTGAGGAACGCGGTCAGCGGCCATCCTCCTTGACCGCTGATCGAACTGACGGCCACCTGGTACCGGCTGTCGATGTCCGGGCGTTCATCTCGATCCACCTTGACGGCGATAAAACGCTCATTGACGATTTGCGCGATTTCGGGATTGTCATACGACTCGCGATCCATGACATGGCACCAATGGCACCAGACCGCACCAATGTCGAGAAGCATGGGCTTATCCTCGCGCTTCGCCGTTGCGAAGGCCTCTTCTCCCCATTCATGCCACCGAATGGGTTGGTGCATTGCGGAACGAAGATATGCAGATGAAGCCTTGGAAAGCGAGTTGAGGGTTTGGGTGGACATGAGTTCAGTGTATCGCGCTGTGAGTCAAGTTTTCGTTCACGATTGGCATTTCGAAAGATCTCGCGAGATCCTGCAATACAGATCGACTGCCCGATGAAGCTGCTCTTTCTCCACGTATTCACCTTCTGTGTGCGCGACGTGAATTGATCCCGGACCGATGAGTAGCGGCGTTCCCCAATTATTAAGCCAGGGGACATCGGTCGTAAAAGCAGCAGTCATGGTGGGCAGCCCGTCGAGGGTATGCAGCCGTACGAACGGAATCTCAAGCACGAATTCCGCTCGAGCCAAACCGGAGATGGCTCTTTCAATATCAATTCGAAGCTGCTCGGCAGGTCCGACCAAACGGTATAGCAGCTGAGCGCGGGCATAGTCTGCAATCACGTTTGGCGCCCGGCCACCCTCGATCACACCCACGTTTACAGTGCACGGGCCGACTTCAAGATCGGAAGGCAATTGCATTGCCCGCAGGCGGTTCAGGGCCTCAAGCAGTTTATCGATCGCCGATTCGCCGAGCTCGGGATAGGCGGAGTGCGCCATGCGCCCACTGGCAACGATCTCGACGCGCAGCGTCCCTTTGGAAGCTGAAGCGAGCCGGTTCTCGGTTGGTTCACCGTTGATCAGAAACTTGCTGCCGAATGCTCGCTGATTGGCGATCTTTGCACCGAGGCTGTCGCGCTCTTCACCCACAAGAAAGAGCAGGCCTACGTACGTTCCTTCTGTGCGAAGACGCTCAGCGGCTGCAATCTGGGCTGCAATAATCCCCTTGGCATCGCACGAACCCCGGCCGTAGATTCGCATCTCATCTTCCGACGAAAGTATGAATGGCGGCACAGTATCCATGTGCGTTGAGAAAACGATCGCTGGTTTGGCCTGCTCTGTGGAAGTCGCCCAAATGTTGTAGCGATTACTTTCGACAGGGATTTTGTCCGCGCGAAATCCCAGACCCGATAGCTCGCGATGAAGATAATCTGCCACGCGTGCTTCATTGCCTGTTATCGATTCAATGTCGACTAATTGCCGCGTGAAGGAAACGATATCCATGGCGAACAGCATAACGCACGGACAATCCAAGCAAGCTTTGTCTTCATCTTGTTGCACAACAATCTGAAGGTTTTGTTACTGTGTTGTGGGGGACAAAGTTCAACGATTCGTTCTCTCTTTATCGACGGTCCGGCGGGACGGCTCGAGGCCTTGCTCAACCAAGGCGACGAGAATGCCAGCTATTCCGCTCTGGTGTGTCACCCTCACCCACTGTATGGCGGCACGCTGCACAACAAGGTTGTTTTTCACGCGATGAAGGCCTTGAACAGCTTTGGGTTCCCGGTTCTGCGCTTTAACTTCCGCGGGGCGGGCTTAAGCGAAGGCGAGCACGACAATGGAGTAAGCGAGGTGGATGATGTGCGAGCAGCTCTCGATTGGTTAGACCGGGAATTTCATCGGCCATTGATCTTCGCCGGATTTTCCTTCGGCGCTGCTGTGGGTTTGCCTGCAGCTTGTTCAGACCAGCGGGTGAAAGCAGTTATCGGATTGGGGTTGCCCGCCGTGCCTGCGGATGAACGTGTTTATGATCTGACATTCTTGCAACACTGCGCGAAACCTAAACTATTCGTGAGCGGCGCCCGAGACCAATTTGGCCCGAGCACAGAACTGCATCTGCTGTTGAAATCCGTTCCTGAACCGAAAAAGCTGGTACTCATCGAGGGTGGAGATCACTTCTTCGAAGGGCGTTTAAAGGAACTGCGAGAGACTATTGAACATTGGGTACGGCAGACGCTAAAAGCTGTAGTCAGTAGCGGCTAGCGAGGCGGTGGTAGCTGACGTTACCAGCTCAGACGTTAGCAGCCTTTGCCTCTATAATCCTGCGCATGCCCAGCAAGCAAACTGTCGAAGACCTAACCGCGCGAATGCGGTCCCGGGCGCGCAGTTTTTTTGAGCATGCGCTGGCAGAATCGAGCATTGAGCGTGCTTTCAGTCGCCATGTGCACTGTGAGCGAAACGTGCTGCGCCTCGGCGATGACCTCTATGATCTCTCCTCCTATCAGCGGGTCTCTGTCGTAGCGATTGGCAAAGCCGCGCACACTATGGTTCATGCCTTCGAGGCTCAAGCCGGCAATCGGTTTGAAGGAATTATTGCCACTTGCGTTGATCCCGGGCCGCAGGTTCACGGGTTCCGTTATTTCAGTGGAGGCCATCCCACCCCAAACCGGGAATCTATTGCAGCCGCGGACGCCATCCTCAAGTCATTAAGCGCTCAGAACGAGAGCTCGCTGATCATCTTTTTGTTGAGCGGAGGCGGCTCTTCTATCGTTGAGAAACCGATCGATGAGCGCCTCTCGCTGGACGATCTCATCGCCACCTATCGCGGGCTCGTCCATTCGGGCGCGCCCATCGCCGAAATGAATGCGATTCGCAAGCACTTGTCAGCGATTAAGGGCGGCAGACTGGCGCAGGCCGCTTATCCGGCCAGACAAGTTTCGCTGCTGGTCTCCGATGTTCCGGACAATGCTCCGGATGCTGTGGCTTCCGGTCCGACGATGCCCGATTCCACCTCGGTCGAAGACTGTTACCGAATCGCAATCCAACATGGGATGATCCGCCAATTTCCGGAATCCGTCCGAGCGCTCTTTCAGAGCCGCGGCTTAGAGGAAACGCCAAAATCGGATGATTTTGTATTTCACCGCAGCCGCTGGTGGACGGTGTTGTCTAACGCTTCGCTGATACAGACGGCGAAAATCGTGGCAGAAAAAAACGGTTTTCTGGTCGCAGTAGATAACAGTTGCGATGATTGGGATTACACACGGGCTGCCGAGTATTTATTGGGAAAATTGTGCGAACTGCGCAAAGCGGGTAGTCGTGTTTGCCTGCTATCAGGTGGCGAAGTGACAGTAAAGGTCTCAAGTCCTGGGATAGGAGGACGCAATCAGCAATTTGCGCTCGCCTGCGCAACCAGGATAGCCGGCGAAAACCTAACTGTTCTGAGCGCGGGAAGCGATGGAGTGGATGGAAACAGTCCCGCAGCAGGTGCGATTGCAGATGGCACAACCTTTACTCGAGCCAAGACTGCGGGACTGGATCCCGAATACCATCTCACCGGATTCGACGCATACCCCGTGTTTCAGGCCTTGGGAGACTCAATCGTGACCGGACCAACGGGAAACAATTTGCGAGATTTGCGAATCCTATTGGCCTATTAAAAGAACTGCGTGATTCCCTCTTCCAGCACCAGAACTCGGTCTTCAATTCCCCGAGCCTTTGCCTCTTGCTCAAGCAGCTGTAGAGGCTCATCTATAGGTTCGTGGGAGAGGCGGAACGTGCCGTAATGCATGGGAACCATCCAGCGCGCGTTCAAATCAAGGAAAGCGCGGGTCGCGTCAGCGGGGTCGGCGTGTACATTGCGGAACGAGGGAGGGTTATATGCGCCGATGGGGAGCAGAGCCAGCTCGGGGGCGAGGCGTCGACCGATTTCTCGAAATCCGGCGAAATATGCCGTATCGCCGGCGTGGTAAACCGAATGTCGCCCTGCCCGTAGCACGTATCCACCGTAGCCGCGATGCGAATCTTTAAGAATACGAGCGCCCCAATGTCGGGACGGCACATGGGTGATCGTCAGGTTCCGATGGCGATAGCTGTTCCACCAATCCAGCTCGACGACGTCGCTGAACCCTAGATCAGAAACCAGGTCCAAAACATGCGTGGGGACAACAATTACCGGCGCTTTCCCGCGCCGGCGGGCGTGCTGGGCAATCGCACGCAACGATGGGCGGTGCAAATGATCAAAGTGCGCGTGGGTCACCAGAACGACATCGGTTCCGGGCAAGTCGCGAATCTGAACTCCGGGCTTTCTCAAACGCTTCAGCACGAAAAGCCAGCGCGCAAAGTTCGGATCGATGACGACGTTCTGGCCGCCTATCTGCAAGAAAAAACTGGCGTGCCCGATGAAGGTGACGCCCATTTGTCCGTTACTGACCAGTGTTGGTTTGTGAGTCTCGCCCGTTCTCGGGCTTACGGCGGAGTTTCGCACCAGCCGCCCGAATGCGCGAGCGCGTTTACGAAGAGCAGGATTTTTCAGGCTCGCTTTTAACATCGGGGGGATCGGAATGTTCGAGCCGACCCTATAACTCCCAGCCACCGCAGAATTCCCACTGTCACTTTTCAGATGGACAGCGATCCGGTGGAGTTGTCTTCGATTTTAAAGCAAATTACGGCGGTATTGCTTGACCGTCTTGATGCTGTCGTTTCTAATTCTCTTTGAATTCAATCTTCCGCAGGAGCAAATATGCAAGTCGCTTTCCTAGGATTGGGAATTATGGGGCGCGCGATGGCCTCAAATCTTGTCAAGGCGGGTCATCAAGTGACAATCTGGAATCGTAGTAGCGGCAAAGATGTGGAAGGCGCGACCATGGCGCCTTCACCGGCCGAGGCGGCCCGCGGAGCGGAAGTCATCTGGCTGTGTGTATCAGACACCAAGGCGGTCGAAAGCGTTGTTTTCGGGGCTCAAGGCGTGAATGAGTCTTTGACGGAGGGTCAAATCATCGCGGATTCCAGCACCATCGCGCCTGTGGCAACACGCCACTTTGCAGAACGTGTGCGCGCCAAAGGAGTTCAATGGGTGGATGCACCGATGACCGGATCAAAGGCCGGAGCAGAAAGCGGAACACTAATTTTCATCGTAGGCGGAGAAGACACCACCGTGGAGAAACTGAAACCGCTTTTCGCGGCCATGGGCAAAAAGATTTTCCGCATGGGTGAAACTGGGAAAGGTCAGGCCGCCAAACTGGCCATGAATCTTCAGATTGCATTAATTTACGAAGGATTTGCGGAAGCGCTTACACTTGCCACGAAACTCGGCGTGGACGCCGAGACCTTGCTACCGCTGATTGAAGCGTCGATGGTGCGCTCCGGAGTTGTGGACTACAAGGCACCTTTCGTTCTGAAGCGAGATTTCTCTCCCAATTTCCCCCTTCGACTCATGAGAAAAGACATTCGTCTGGCGCTTGATGCGGCCAAAGAAGTCCGCGTGAAGCTACCAGGACTTGAGACCGTCGAAGAGATTTACGATATGGCCACCGAAGATGGTCACGAAGACCTGGATTATGCGGCAACGCTAACGCTGCTGGAAAAGTGGGCTGGCGTGGAAGTCAAAGGGGCATCCGCGGCATAGAACTTCTACCGAATTCCTGCGGGTACTCCGTCCCACCCTGCGTCAAAGGATTGATTTTATCGACCGCCGGAAAACAAAGAGTTCTCGTCACCGATGCTGTACTACACCTGACCCCCTTATTTCCGCCCCTTTGCAGGCTGTTTTGTGGTTGCGTGCCGGCTGACTTCGAACTTCATCTTGCCGCCTCGAGTATCCGCGTCGACAATCACGTGATCTCCGTGCAAGATCTCGCCGTCCAAGATCTTCAGCGCTAGCGGATCCTGAACCAGCTTTTGGATTGCGCGTTTCAAAGGCCGCGCGCCAAAGTTCGGATCGAAACCTTCCGTGAACAACAACTCGCGAGCTGCGTCGGTAAGCTCGATAGAGATCTTGCGATCCGCCAGCAAGCGGCGAACATCTTCGAGCCGCAGATCGATGATCTTTACGAGTTGTTCTTTTCCCAACGGGCTGAACACGATGATGTCGTCGACGCGATTCAGGAACTCCGGCTTAAAGTTCCCGTGAAGAGCTTCCATCACCATCTTTGTAGCCTCGGCAAAATCCTCCGCAGTGCGCATTCTGTCCGCCTGTAAATAAGCCGAGCCGATGTTCGAGGTCATAATGATCACGGTATTGCGAAAGTCGACCGTACGTCCTTGACCATCGGTCAGGCGCCCATCGTCCATGATCTGAAGCAGGATGTTGAACACGTCGGGGTGAGCCTTCTCGATCTCATCGAACAGGATGACCGCATAGGGCCGACGGCGCACTTGCTCGGTCAGTTGCCCGCCTTCTTCATAACCGACGTATCCCGGAGGCGCGCCAATGAGACGTGACACCGCGTGCTTTTCCATGTACTCCGACATATCGATGCGCACGAGGGAATGCTCGTCATCAAAGAGGAATTCCGCCAAAGCACGCGCCAGTTCTGTTTTACCCACTCCGGTGGGGCCAAGAAAGATAAAGGAACCGATCGGCCTCTTGGGATCGCTCAGCCCCGCGCGGGAACGGCGGATAGCATTCGAGACTCGCTCCAACGCGACATCTTGACCAATAACCCTCTGACGCAGCCGATCTTCCATATTGATCAGCTTCTTGACTTCGCCTTCGAGCATTTTGGAAACGGGAATTCCCGTCCACTTGGAAACAATCCGAGCCACGTCTTCTTCGTCAACTTCTTCCTTCAGCATGCGGCCACGGCCTTTGCCGTCCATTTGCGCATTGAGCTTAGCCAATTCCTCCTCGCTCTGGCGCAGCAGGCCATAACGAATCTCAGCGACGCGCTGCAGATTGCCTTTACGCTCTTCCGTCTGTTCTTCCAGCTTGAGTTGCTCAATCTTTTCCTTAAGCTGCCGGGTGCGCTCGATGCTTTCTTTTTCCTTTTTCCAATTGGCTTTTAGCGCGGTTGATCGCTCGCGGATCTCAGCCAGCTCTTTATCGATGACCTGCAGCCGCTCTTTGGAATTCGGATCGTCTTCCTTTTTCAGCGCCTGTTTCTCAATCTCCAATTGTGTTGCGCGGCGCTCCAACTGATCGATGTCGGTCGGCATGGAATCGATTTGAATGCGCAACGAAGCAGCGGCTTCATCGATCAGGTCGATGGCCTTGTCAGGCAAGAACCGGTCGGAAATGTAACGATGCGACAGCGTGGCCGCAGCCACGATCGCCGAATCCTTGATTCGGACACCATGATGAACTTCATAGCGTTCCTTCAAGCCGCGCAGAATCGCGATGGTGTCTTCGACATTGGGCTCGCCGACATAAACAATCTGGAAACGCCGCTCCAGAGCTGCATCTTTCTCGATGTGCTTGCGATATTCGTTGAGCGTAGTTGCGCCAATTGCGCGTAACTCGCCACGAGCCAGAGCCGGCTTGAGCATGTTGGAAGCATCGATCGCGCCTTCGGCCGCACCCGCTCCCACTAGGGTGTGCAGTTCGTCAATAAAAAGTATGACTTGTCCCTGCGAGTCTTCAATTTCCTTAAGCACAGCCTTAAGACGATCCTCGAATTCGCCACGATACTTGGCGCCAGCCAGCATTGCGCCTAGATCCAGAGCGACGACACGCTTATTCTTTAGTACCTCAGGTACGTCGCCCGAGATGATTCGCTGTGCCAATCCCTCAACGATCGCGGTTTTGCCGACACCGGGCTCACCAATGAGTACGGGGTTGTTCTTGGTACGTCGCGAAAGCACTTGGACTACGCGCCGGATTTCTTCGTCGCGCCCAATGACCGGATCGAGTTTGCCGCGGCGCGCTTGTTCAGTGAGATCGCGAGCATAACGCTCAAGTGCCTGATATTTGGCTTCCGGATTCTGGTCGGTGATCCTCTGCGAACCACGCACCGCGGTCAGCGCCTTCAGAATCTCATCGTAAGTTGCACCGTGACGCCCAAGAATCTCCTGTGCGGGATCACGCTTGAGTTGCGTAATCGCGAGCAGCAGGTGCTCAGTCGAGACGTACTCGTCTTTGAAATTTTCAGCTTCCTTGAATGCGCGTTCGAGCAGCTGGTTTGCCGCCTGAGACAGATTTGGCTGAGCTGCCTGGCCAGATAACTTCGGTAGACGCTCGATTGCCTGATAGCTGTCATTCAGGATCGCCTGCGGTCCAATGCCAATCTTCTCCAGCACGGGCGGGACTATGCCTTCTTTATCCTCAATGAGAGCGGCCAGCAAGTGTACCGGCATCAATTCCGAATTGCCGTGCTCGGAAGCGAGCTCATTAGCCCGCTGCACCGCTTCTTGCGCTTTGAGTGTGAACTTGTCCCAACGAATTGCCATAGGAACTCCAAGGAAGTTGTAATTTGATGATTTGCAAATTCGGAATCGCAGGCTTCAAAATTACAAATTACCAAATTACAAAATGAAAGGGAGGCATCTTCCGCCTCCCGTCCAGTTTATGACGGGCGAGGACGCCCGTTCGCCATTGTTAACGCTTAGGCCGCGCTCTTTGCGCCCTTGCCTTCGAGGGTGCGTTCGCTGCCGACGTTGACTTTAATCTGCTTCGGTTTGGCTTCAGCTTTCTTGGCCAGCTTGATCTTCAGCACGCCCTTTTCATAGATAGCCGACACGTTCTCGGTATCAACCGTGTTCGGGAGTGTAAAGCTGCGAGTGAAACTTCCATACTGCCGCTCCACACGGCGATAGTTCTCTTCCTTCTCTTCCTTTTCGAACTTACGCTCGCCATGTACCGTCAAGGTGTTGTTCTCGACGCGGACGTCGATGTCTTTTTCATCGATTCCCGGCACTTCGATCTTGAGGGTAACGTTGTGCTCGTCCTCGTAAACGTCAACCGGGGGTGCGAAATTGCCGGTGCTCAGCGCTTCCTCACGGCCCTCACCATACGAGTCGTGGAAAAGGCGGTTCATACGATCTTGCAGAGTATTGAACTCGCGGAATGGGTCCCAACGGGTCAAAACTGTCATTGCTAAATCCTCCTTCAGAAATCTTATTTGGCTGCCTACACTACCCTTAGATGCTAAGTTAGCATGAAAGAAGCATAAAATATGAGTTGTTTATTGTCAATGCAACTAATGTTTATATATTTCAGTCGGTTACGTTGATAATCGCGCACTTGAGGTACGCAGTTTCCGGGATATTTAATAGGCTCGGATGATCTTTAGCCTGCCCGCGGTTTTCCAATAGGCGCAGATTCCTGTGAACATCGTGACCAGCCGCACGAATCACCTCAAGGAATTCGCTTTGGCCCACGTGGTAGGAGCAGGAGCAACTGACCAGAATGCCGCCAGAACGGAGCATCTTCAGAGCGCGCAGATTGAGTTCCTTATAGCCGCGCAGCGCAGTAGCAAGACTCTTTCTTGTTTTGGCGAAAGCCGGCGGATCGAGAACGATGCAGTCATACTGCCGGCCCGCCGCGGCGTAGTCGTGTAATAAGTCGAAGGCGTTAGCTTCTATCCACTCGATCCGGCGTTCGTTTAGTTCGGCGTTTCGATCTGCCATTTCGAGTGCCGGGCGTGAGCTGTCAACCCCTGTCACGCTCGAACATCGTTCAGCCAGATGCAACGCGAACCCGCCCTGATAACAGAACACATCCAGCGCCTCACCGTGCGCGTACAGGGCGGCTGCAGCATAATTCTCGCGCTGATCGAGAAAAGCTCCGGTCTTCTGTCCTTCGAGCGCATCAAAGTGGAACTTCACTGCGTTCATGGTGAAGATAGTGGTCGTCTTCTCGCCTTGTAGCAGGCAGGAGGCACGGGGCGGCAACTGCTCCAGTTGGCGGATCTTAAGTTCGACCCTCTCAACAATGGCGGCTGGGTTCAACGCGGTCAGCTCGGAAATAACAATCCGCCGGATTGCTTCTGCGTCCATTGCCTGGGTCAGAACCTGCACTGAGAGCAGGTCGTTGTAGCGATCCACAATCAATCCCGGAAGAAAATCCGCTTCACTGAAAACCAGTCGATAAGCATTCGTCTCGCGGACTATATGCTTCCGGTAAGCGACGGCATCCTGCAACCTGCGGCGAAGCACAGCGTCGAGGTCTTGGACAAGTTCTCGGGAGAGTAGACGGATTGCTATTTGTGACGCGCTGCTATACCAGGCTGTGCCGAGGAACCTTCCCCGCTCGTCGGCAACCTGCACCGGAGAGCCAGGGGCAATTCCCTCTGCAGAGATCACATCGGACCGGTAAACCCAGACGTGACCATCCCTGAGGCGCTGCGTACCACGTTGGGACACGGTAACAGGCGGCCACTTCGCTTCACGAGGCATGGCATGATCCTAAACCCGGCGACGGTTCCCGAACCTTCAATTGGCAGGTTCAGAGTCACTTCAGTAGCTACTGCGGCGGGAGTTGCTCATTGGGCTCGGCAGGTGCAAGCGGCATGCGCGAAGCATTATTTAGCATGTCAAGCTCCTGCGGACTGAACCGGCTCCTAAACGCGTCCGAATTAATTGTTCTTTGCCGCGCATCGGGAGGCATGGCTCGAAGGGATTGCACGGCATTACGAATGGCCTGACGGCGCTCGGGTGGGAGTTGCTGCATCTGATCGTGTAATTGCCGAGCTTGCTGTTTCTGCTGGGGAGTGAGGTGTTCCCAGATTTCCATACGTCGCAGCGTACGATCCTGCTGCTGCGGAGGCATGTTATTGAAGCGCTGTAAGCGATTCTGTAGCTGCTCTTGCCGTTGCGGCGGGAGGGAACGAAAGCGAGGATCGTTTTCCAGGGCTTTCTTCTGCTGCTCAGGCGAGAGATTCCGGTGTTGTCGCAACCATTCGCCCGCGTGGCCCTGGTTCTGTGGATGGGGCTGATTTTGCGAGCGGGTCTGCGCGGGAGGCCGGGGCACGTCGTGATGATTCTGTGCCGCCCAAGACGTACTAACGCCCGCCAGTGGCAACACCAAGGCCACCGCTCTGATTAGACTCGTGAATGAACCGCTGTGTGCCACCTCCACCTTCCCCGCCTACCAACAGATCGCCAACTACGGATTCGCGCTTACGTCCGACTGGACGCTCATATCATCCAGCAATTCAAAATCCGAATACATCTCGCCATTTTTATCCAGCGCCTGCAGATCCCCAACGGCCGTTCCGGGGGGCGCCATGGCTACCGTTCCAGATTCGCCGTGGTTCCTAAAGCCCGCATCGGTTCGGAACAGAGTGATACTCGCAACCATGAGCACAGCCAAGGCCACCGCTAGGGCGGGCTTGCGGATCCAATTCAGCCACCCCGGCGCTTTAGCCTGTTCCTCGCGCACGCGCGCCATTACCCGCACGTCGAAATAAGACGACGGTTCAGGCGCTCTCCATTCATCAAGCAGCGCCATCGTACGCCGCATTTCGGCGAGCTTGCTGGAGCACTCAGCGCAAGCATTCAAATGGTTATTGATTTCGGGCGTGGCCGCGTCGAAGCCGGCGGCCAGGTCCGGCATCTTTTCGCAAATTTCCTTGCATTTCATACTGCACCTTCAAATGAACTCTTTCAGCTGTACCCGCAATGTTTCGTATGCGCGAAACAGCAATGACTTTGTGGCGGACTCGCTTAATTTCAAAACATCGGCAATCTGGCGATAATCCATCTGTTGATACTTATGCATCACCACGGCCATACGCTGCCGCTCGGGCAACTGCCGCACTTTTTGGCGAATGGCCGCCATACGTTCACGCCGCATGATGGATTCTTCGGCGGTGAGCGACGAGTCGGCGACATCCACGGTTAATCCTGTATCGTCGTCTTTTTCGTCAATGCTGACCATGTTCTCCGGCCGCTCATGACGCGTATCGCGGGCGTGATTTACGGCCAGGTTAGTGGCGATGCGATACAGCCACGTGCTGAACTTTGCGCTGGCTTCGTAAGTTTCACGCGAGCGATATACGCGCAAGAAAACCTCCTGCGCGAGATCTTCTGCGGCTCCCTGATTGTGTGCCATACGGTACATAAAACTGACCATAGCGCGGCGATACTTCTGCACCAGGTACGCGAACGCGGAATCATCACCCGCTTTGACCCGCAGCATGACTTCAGCATCGCTACCCTCGGCTGCGTATGGTTCGGTGTACCGCGCCTGGGTCTCAGGCACCGCGCCCGTCATTGCGAGCAACCCACGATCGATGGCAATGCTGCTCACATCTCTATGAACCCCGGACGGGGCAGAAAGTTGCGTTGAGTTAGAATCGGCAGAAGGCTCCGAACTCCCACTGGATGTGGGACTTACAGGCGCTCGATCCGGAATGGATTCACGCGACATTGCAACGTTTCGGGATGCTGAGATTGCGCCGGTTCATTGGAACTCCGACGATACGTCTTAAGGCTAACATGACACAAGATGGGCACAGCAAATCACCGGAGCTTGCCTCACATTGCCGCGGCGCGACCAACCAGCACGATACTCCCGGACAACCAATTTTCAACTGGCTCCGCGGCCCTTTTGAATTTCGATACCCAACTGCTCCGCTTTCTTGTACAGGTGGCTTCGCTCCAATCCCAAAGCCTTGGCGGCATTCGTGACGTGGTAGTTGTGTCGCTCGAGTTCGGCCAGAATTGCGTCGCGTTCGAACGCCTGGATCCGATCGGCCAAGTGACCTGACCGCGTACTTTCCACATGTGCCGGAACAGTGGGCGGCAGCGCTGATCGCACCGTCTGAGCGGTAACTTCTTCGCCCGTAGCTAAAAGTAGCAAGCGTTCTACGACGTTCCGCAGCTCACGAATGTTTCCTGGCCATGAATACCGAATAAGGGCCTGCATGGCATCGGGGCCAAATGCAATGCGCTTCCAGTTGTTTTGAGCACAGATCTCGAGGCCAAAGTGCTCGACCAAGAGCGGAATATCTTCGCTGCGCTCGCGAAGGGGCGGCAGCGTGAGCGGAAAAACGTATATGCGATGAAACAAATCCTGGCGGAACTTGCCTTCTCGCACCAAAGCCTCAAGATTACGGTGTGTCGCTACGAGCACGCGCACGTTAATCTCGATGGTTTTGTCGCCCCCGACGCGTTCAATCTCGCCCTCTTCCAGGACCCGCAGAAGCTTGGTTTGCATGGCGAGAGGCATGTCTCCGATCTCATCGAGAAACAAAGTGCCACCTTCCGCCTGTTCGAATTTTCCGATGTGACGAGTAGCCGCTCCAGTGAACGATCCCTTCTCGTGCCCAAAAAGCTCAGACTCGATCAGTTCGGCAGGAACTGCAGCGCAATTCAATGTGATGAAAGGACCGGCGGAACGTGGACTTCGCTCGTGTAGAGTGTGGGCGATGAGTTCTTTTCCGGTGCCGGTCTCGCCCAAAATGCAGACCCGGGATTCGCTGGCCGCGACGCGCTCCACTTGTGCCATCACTTTGCGCATGACCTCGCTGTTCCAGACGATCTCGTGCTTGCCAAGCCGTTGCTTGAGATTCCGGTTTTCCGCTTCAAGCCATTGCAGCCGCAGGGCATTCTCAACGGTGAGCAACAGGCGATCGGTGGAGATCGGCTTCTCGAGGAAATCGATGGCTCCAAGTTTCGTGGCCCGGACGGCCATTTCGATATGGGCCTGTCCGGACATCATGACCACCGGTGTGTTGACATCTTGTGATTTGAAATCTTCGAGAAGTGCCAGCCCGTCCGTGCCCGGCATCACGACATCGGAAAAGATCAGGTCGAAATCTTGCGCTTTAGCGAGATCGATTGCTTTCGCAGCATTGTCACACACAGTAACGTCGTGGCCGGCAAGGCGGAAAGCGCGAGACAGCGATGCCAGAGTATTCGGGTCATCATCGACGATCAGCAATCGGGCTTTTTGGGGCACTCGCTTCTCCTTACCGCATGACAGATGCTTTGTAAGCTGGGGCGACCCACTGCAATTTTTCGATGTTGCTCGGCAATTCGAGAGAGAAGGTCGTTCCCGCACCATGATCGCTCGCGACAGAAATCCGGCCTCCGTGGTCGCTCACGATCGATTGCACAATCGCCAAACCAAGCCCCGTGCCATGGGGCTTGGTCGTGAAATAAGGCGTAAAAAGTCGCTCCCGTTCCTGCGGTGTCAACCCGGTCCCTGTGTCTGAGATTTTCAGACAGATGCCTTGGCCGCTTTGCAGAGTTTGTATGCTCAGCGTGCCACCGCTCGGCATGGCGTCGATTGCGTTCGCGATCAGATTGGAGAACGCACGGTGTAGTAGCTCCGGGTCAGCCGCAATGGTGTTAAGCGATGGAGTTAATGCCAGTTGAGGCTGGATCGAAGCAGCAGTCAATTGGGGCTGAAAGGTTCGCAAGCTGTCCTGCACAACCTCGTTGAGTTGCACCCGCTGGAACTGCGGTTGGGGCATTTTGGAAAACTCGCTGAACCGCGACACGATCGACTTGAGGTTGGCGATTTCTGCCAGCAGTGTGGATGCGCTTTCACCAAAAATCTCGTCAAATTCATCCGAGCTCTGTTGTCGAGCCCGAATCAGATTTTCGACCGTCAGTTGCAGAGGAAAAAGTGGATTTTTCAATTCGTGCGCTAAGCGCCTAGCAAGCTCCCGCCAAGCGGCTACTCTTTCCGCCTGCGCAAGGCGATCTTTTTGTTGCAATAGCTCGCGAGTCATCCGATTAAAGGACTCGGCCAGCTCCGCGAGCTCGTCCTTGGAATCGATAGTGACACTCGCACCCCAATCCCCTCCGGCGACCGTCTGCGCGGCGGACGCGAGTTGCTCGACCGGCCTTGTAACTCTGGTGGCCGCCCATCCGCTCAACACAATTGCCACGAGGATACCGGCGGCTCCGATGAGCAAGCTTGTGTCGCGAATCTGCCGTCGTAGTTGGAGATAAGGCCGGAGCGAATCGGTGAACAAAATTGCTCCGAGGAGCTGATGTTCCGCCCCCCACAATGGTGTCGAGTAGACCATTTCGTCATCTTCAGGATTGCTCGACCAGTAGACCAGGCCTGAGTTTTCCCGCGGATTGGTCTCAATCTGCCTCGTTAAAGCTGCAATCGGAAACGTTGGCAGCGTTCGACCGAGCGAATCGACGACGCGCATCGTTCCTGCTTCTCGACCAAGATTCTCATATAACAGCGCCCGCATTCCTGGTGGCACGGCGAGGCTTGCAATGAAGTCACGATCGATGCGCTGACCCCCGATCACGAACAGAGTCTTCGTCCCAACTGTTACTTTACGCAGGGCACAAATGCCGAGCACTGGGCCATCGGGCGAATCGGCGCGCTGAAAAAAAACACCCTCCGTTTGGGTCATCGGAGGCGAGGCTTTGTACCCGAATTTCGCCGGCCATTCCGCGGAGGAAAGAATCGTTCCTTGCTCATCGATAAAATCCAGGAGGTTTAGTTGCTGGGCATCGGCAAGGTTTTTGGCTTCGTTCAAATACTCGCCATAATCAACCGCGTCCCGATTTAAGGCGATGGCCATTCGAACTGCAGTCTGACTTGCGGCGATCCTATTGACTCGTAACTGGACACTTCGGCTTCTCTGCGCGAGTTCATGCTCAAAGCCAACAACAAGGGCAGAACTGCGCCGTTTGCTCAGCTCTTCGAAATTGCGTCTGGCGAAAAAGGAAATCAGCACTGCAACAGCGCTTATGCAAACGATAATCGTTAGCGCGAACAGCAGCAGAAGTTTGCGCCGAAATTTCATGGTTTGCCGGGCGCCAGCCAGAGATCAGGCACATCCCAAATGCCGTCGGCGGTGTTCTCCCAATTCTTCACCGTCTTAGACACCGCCCAGGCCACTCGCAGGTGGAGCAATGGGAGCACGCGTTCCGATTGCAAGAGTGCATTTTCGGCGTGGTAAAGGTCGTCCGTCGTCTCACCCAGCAATTTTGGCGCAGGCAGTTGTAGGGCATTGGTGATCTGGATCAACGCAACCCCAGGATCGAGAGATTCTAATGGCACACGCACCAGGCGGATATCAGGAGTTCGTTGATTCGAGATCTGCAGGCGTAGGCCTGCATCGTTCGCGTTCAGCACGATTCTATCCGCGATCAAGCCCGCCAGCGGATCGTTTACATCGAAGCCCACTGTCCAAGCGTGAGCGATTGGTACTTCTGCTCGAAGCTGCTGTGCAGCTGCAATGTTCGCGCCATGCGGAAACAGAAACCCATAACCGGTCAGCCAATCCGGCAAAAGTCCGCCAGCGGGTTCACCGCCATCTTGCAGAACGACACGATTCAGCTGGTCGCGATCGATACTCAGGGTGAGGGCTTTACGTTGTTTGGTTTCTTCCGCAGATTGGGCATCGCGCGCGAAAAGTAATGCCATCAGTTCAACCGGTTTTGATGTCTGCAGTTGCCGCGATTCGTTTGCATGATGAACCTGCTGGGGTGGCACTTCGATCACTTGGGATTGTCCCAGTTCGTAAGCGACTGCCTCATCGTGCAGATTTTTCCGCATCAGAAATTCGACCGAATCGAGAAAAGGTCGCCCACCCCAATAATCGTCGCGCGCCGTGAGGACGAGCCTCTTCCCCGGATCCCATTCACTCGGAATAAAGGCGCCGGTACCAACGATGCTTCCTGGTGCGAATTTCGCGATGCTATTGCGTGCAAGAGCCAATTCGGACGGCAGGTTCGATCCCGATTCCAGCTGAATGATAATGCCGCTCTCTTGCGTCGAAATTTTCCAGACTGGATTCGATCTGGTCAATGACTCCGCCACTATCTCCGGCGTCATGGGAGTACCGTCAGAAAACCTGACACCAGGACGTAACGTAAATTGCCAGGCTTGATTGCCGGGTTCGGGCTGCCATGACAAAGCCAATCGCGGCTCGAGCCGACCGCGATTGTCGAGGCTAAGCAGCGTATCAAAAATTAGGCCGAGTGCATTGCGGCGTGTGAGTGTGTCGGGTTGACTTGCGTCCGCCGGATCAAGAGAGGTGATTGGCCCTTGCATTTGAATGTGCAGGGTTCCGCCATACCGCGGGCGCGTGGCCGCGCTGGCCGCCGTAGCAAGCAAGATGCTACCGATGGCAATCGATTGATAACATGTAAGCTTCATACTTACCGTTTTCTGAATTCTTCGAGATGGCCGTCGCTGTCGTTCCGTCAGTGGACCAAAACGCCGAGATTCGTCCCTGGAACTCCACGGCTGGGCCGACGGCCACCGGCTCGCGATCCGACATTTCGAATGCCCTCACCGTGTCAGCCGAACCGTCTTCATTTGAGCTGGCGAGAATTTGCCAACCGTTTCCGCAGCCGCTGTGCACGCTCGCAATATCGCTGCCCCATGCGAGTTGCGGCAGCATCTGGTCGCTGATTCCGTCCAGCAAATGGACGCGACCATCGATTCCCGCAAATACCCATAGTGTGTATTGATCCCGCGGTAAAGGAGCAGCGGAATAAAATGCGGGAGCGTTCACCTGTTTTCGAATCCCCGGTGAGAGTGCACCGGTGAAGAAGTTTCTTGTACTCGAGAAGAACCCTCTGGGATCGCCGGGGTTCGCCGTCAACGGCCACGGGTCGTCTGAATCGTCGCAAGTCACGCTGAGAGGCGGGGCGATGCCGCTACGGCAATAAACTCCTGGAAAGTACACGTCGAACAAATGATCTTTCCGTAAGATCAACCGACCGCGAAGATCGCGCGGCCACGGACGAACATGAATCACTGCAAGAGACTGTTCCAGCTGCCAATTGCTATTTTGCAATCGATACAGCCCGATCAGCTCTGGCTGCAAGACAATCATATGGGGCGGATTACCGTTAATCACCGCTAGGTCGAGAATGCGCTGTTCACCGCTCCAAATAAGGGATTTGCGAATATTGAACGGAGTCGAAGCTGCCTGCGAGCCGCCTACACCTGCAGACACTGAGAGCATGACCACGACCGGTTCGTTAGCGCCCTGATGAATTTCGGCAACCCACAAATAACCTTGCAAATTCTCTGACAGCGAGACTTGCACACTCGAGGCGGCTTGTGCAGTTGCAGATGCTTGCACACCGTAAGCTGCGAGTTCGGTGAGAAGCTTTCGGCGAATATCCTCAGTCTCGGCAAATGTCAGGGACGACCGGCTCACAACCCTGAGGTCAACAGTCCCCGGACCCGTAATGCCGGCAATCCTTTGCGCCAATTGCGCAACGGGCGCCTGCCAATCTGCCGCGACACCGCGGCCTACTGACCACCAAACACAAAGCAGGCAAATCGCAAATTTAACACCAACCGAAACTCGCATCACCTGTTTGCGCGGATTATAAACCGAATTGCGAGTGATGCTTGCCATGCCACGTCCACTAATTCAGTCCGTAGTTATCGGTTATCGGTTCTCAAGTTATTTAGGCTCAGCTTCTTCGGCTTGACTGCCGCGGTTCGCCACATTCATGCTGCGCAGCACATCATTCGCGAAGAAGAATTTCCCATCCGCTGGAACCATCATGATCTGCAGTTTGTCAGAGAGCCGCTCAGCGACAATTTTATTGATCAGCAGCGGATTCTGTTTGAGGATCACACCTTCTTTCTCCATGCGTTCTGCATCGGCTGCAGCAGTCAAACGAATGCGGTCGGCTTCGGCAGTGGCCAGCAACTTCCGGCGTTCGGTTTCGGCTTTGCTGTCGATCACCTTGGCTTCCGCCTCGGCTTCGGCGTTCTTCACTGTCGCCTCTTTGCGAGCTTCGGCCTCAAGCTTTGATTGTTCGATTTGCTTCTGCTTCAGTGGCAAGGTGTACTGCATGGCGTCGGCTTCAGCTTTGGCTTGTAGGACTCGCACCTTCGCTTGGCCTTCGGCCTGCTTCACTTGTTGCGCCTTTACAGCTTCCGCCTCGAGTTCTGAGATTCTGACTTGTTTAGCCTGGATTTCGGTCTGCACTGCCATCTGATCATTTTCCTGTTCCTTGAGCAGGAGATCTTCAAGGCCTTTGGCATACTCCGGAGGAAGGTGGATATCACGGAGCATGACTTCGTTCACAAGAATGCCGTCGACTGAGAGTTTTTGGGCAATGATATCGGACGCTTTTTTACGAATTTCCTCGCGTTTGGTTGCAAAAACATCGCGCACTGTGTAGTTCGGAACAAGTTCACGCCAAACACTGGCTACTACGGGAGGCACAATCTCTTTCTCTACCGGCAAAGGCAAGTTGTTTTGAATGTAGCTGAGCCGCTTGGCGTCGAGACGATAGCGCACGGTGACAGCGAGCCCGAGCGTGAGTCCTTCTTTGGCCTGCACATTTAGCGGCTCGAACTTCTTCGCCGGCCCACTACTCCCATCTTCGGTTGCACCCGTGGTGTACAACTGATCGCGCGTATCGAATAACGCCACAGTCTCGGCGAACGGAATTACGAGATGCGCACCCGGATCAAGCGTGCCTACCGGGCTTCCTTGGATCTGACTGATGAGGACGCCTGCCACGCCAGTGGGGACAACAACGATGCCCAAAGCCAGCAGAATTGGTCCCCAGGCGAGCAACGCCAGTGCCAACGACGTTCGCCAGCGAACTGGCGGAACTGCTGGAGTGGCTTCCGGCGTTCCAGTTGCAACTGTTAGCCGGAGTTGCCATTCGCGACGCAGGTCATAAATCAGAATGCCAGCAGCGGTGGCGATCATCGCAAGCCCACAGCTCAAGAGAATGTGTTTAAGCACTAGCATAACTGCCTCCTAATTTTGTCCGTCTCTTTGTTCCGAGCTGGCTCTTGCAGCCTGCCGTGCGAAGATTGGGCAGAAAACCTTCCCGAAAATTACTTCCTCCATCAGAACGCCGATCGCGAGAGACACGGTCATTCCGCCTATCACTGTTACGAAATTGATTAGCGATTCCATTGGCCCTCCGATCCTTGCGCTGAACTAAGTGGCACGCGGACGGCCAAAAAGAAGGCCGATCAGCGGGCGGTACTTACAGGCTTTTCGCTGTTCACGAAGTGTGTCCTGGCGAACACGTTGTGTTTAGCCTGACACACAAGCGATTTCTCGAATCAACCGTAAATGCAGCGGATTCAGCACGACGATTCTGGCGCATCGCATGCCTTTACCTTGCCAGCTGCTAATGCAGCAGGAGGTGAAACATGAAAAACTTCGATTGCTTTGAATCAGGAAGCCTGGCAAATGCACAGGCGCGTCATTTCGGTAGGCCAGTTGGAATTGCGGTGATCTCTGGTCTGCTCGTTGGCACCATGCTCACGGTGGGATGCTCGAATAAAGAGAACAAGCCTGCCGTCAGCGAAAGTCAAATCTCTACAACCCAAATGGCGTCGAGTCAGCCGGTCACGCCGACTCCGGCTTCTTCGCTTACACCGGCTGCCGCTCCGTTGCCGAAAAAGATCGTGAAGAAACGGCCGGCGATGGTGAAGTACAACGATGAGACCAACGGACTGTCGTTCCGCTATCCGTGGCAATATTCGGTGAAGCGCGGAGAAGCCATTGACTCGCAGTCAATGGGTATGAACTTCGTTCAGCCGGGGGGTGAAACAGCCGTATCCATCGACATGCCGAAAAGCTACTTCCCGGAAACGGACCTTGCCTCGGCTTTCTTTCGCGTGAACGTTAACAAGAATCTGACCGCAGCAGAATGCGGACAATTCGCGGCGCCACAGGGCTCGGACAAAGATGCCATTCAGCCTTCAAAGCTGAGCCTTGTCGGGCTGGAACTTCAGGAAGTGGAGGACGTTGCCGGTGACGATTCGAAACAGGAAGACACGAAGTACTATCATCTGTTCCAGAACGGCGCTTGCTACGAGTTCGCCTTGGGGATTTCGACTGAAAGTCAGGGCAGCGACGACAGCATGCCGGTGAACCGCGAAAAGGTCTTCCGGCGTTTGGAAACAATCCTGACGAGTGTGAAGATCAATTCCGAAGCCACACCCCAAGTGGCTGCCGGATCTACAACTCCGACCGCTCAAGACGAGGTTGTAAAGTAACCATAATTCAGGGCCATGCCAATCGGGCGTGGCCCTGCTTTTTTACTTTTACTGTTCTGACATTCAAAAGATTCGATTCCACGATTTCATATTCGAGATTCTTGCCTATCCGGCATTCAAATTCAAAACTGATTAGATCGTTACCTTCGCTGGCGGGCACCAACTGTTTTCAAGTCACAGCCTGAAGCATTAAGCTAGGTGTGATGGTCGCATTTCCCAGTCCAGCCTCATTCGCTATTCAATCGACCTCCGGGAAGCAGCATGGCTTGGCTTTTTGGATGGTTCGTGTTCTGGAGGAGTGTGACCGGGTCGCAGCGGAGTTTGCTGCGGATCCGGTACATGACTTGCGTGTAGCTCTTCGCCGTTGCAGGTCCATGGCCGATGGATTGATGACTTTTGATCCCGATTCGTCCTGGAAGCAAATGAAAAGAGCTGGGAAAAAGCTGTTCAGCAGCCTCGGCGAACTGCGGGACGTGCAGGTGATGCAGGAATGGATAGGAAAGCTAGGTCGCGCCGAGGACCCCGCTTCCGTAGCGCTGCTTCGGTACCTTGAAGGTCGTGAAGCCGAGCACAAACTGCAAGCCGCTGCAGCGTTAAAGGACTTTGATCGAAAGCAATGGGCAAAATGGAGCACGTCACTGCCGCGTCGGGCTGCAAGGGTGCGCGCCGGGGGCTCGCTGTTTAAGCACCTCGCGCTCGAGCGCTGGACTCAAGCATACGCATTGCATCGCCGGGCGCTCCGGCTGAATTCGCCAAACGCCTGGCACGCGCTCCGCATCGGAGTGAAGCGGTTCCGCTACATCGTGGAGAATTTCCTGCCGGAACAGCACAAAGCCTGGATCACTGATTTGAAGGACGTGCAGGATCTGCTCGGTGAAGTTCATGACCTCGACGTTTTGTGGGACAGAGCTCTGGAGATCAAGGCATTTTCCGATTCCGAGGCGCAGGTTCGCTGGAACACAAAGATCTTGGAAGAACGGAGCCAACGAATTCAGCACTATCGCGACAAGATGTCGGGCAAGCCGTCCCTGTGGCAGCTATGGAGATCAGAATTACCTCAGGGGAGACACATCGCAGCGGCAGCTGTGAAACGACTGGAATTATGGGCTTCGGCCCTCGATCCCGACTTCAAACATTCGCGGCATGTGGCCCGGCTCTCGTTGCAGCTTTATGACGGCCTTGCTGCACATGACAGCGGCAACGGCGGCCAGAGCAGCGAACGCGAGATTTTGAGGCTGGCAGCGTTACTGCACGAGGTTGGGTTATCCAAAGGGGTAAAACGGCACCACAAAGCGTCGTATCGTCTGATCGAAAAACTGCAACCCCCGCTTGGCTTGGATCAAGGCAAGCTGCGATTGGCCTCGGTCGTGGGCCGATATCATCGTGGAGCATTGCCGCGATCCGGACAAAAAACCCTCGCGGATCTTTCTCCCGCGGAGCGGATTTCGGCACGAAAGCTCGCTGGAATCCTTCGCCTCGCCAACGCGTTTGATGCGGACCATAAGAGCCAAATCCAGCGCCTTCAGGCAACGAGGCAAAATGGATACTTGGAGATCAGAGCCCAAGGTTACAATCCCCGCGACCGCATGGCAGAGACAATCGCAGCAGGGCGGCACCTGCTGGAACTAATTTCGCGTCGGCCGATTGTGGTGAAGCCGATGCGGCCCGGACCAACTCATCGTAAGTAGCAGTGTGCCTGTGGGTTTATTTCTCTGCCCAAGGCGGAACGACCCCCGTCATTCGCGCATACGCGATCAGTTGGCCCATATGTTCGTTGGCATGGACAATGATGCGCAAGTACATCCCATCCACGCTTGCATCGCGATCCGCGATGTGGACTTTGCGCTCGAGGTCTTTTGGAGTTTCCATCCGGTGCGCTTCTTTCACAGCGTTCAGCGAGCGCTTTAGCCAGTCAATAACCTCTGGCTTGGACGTAACTGTTCTTTCCATTTCTTGTTTGAGGTCCGACGGCATCTTTGGACCCGTCACACCGAGCAAGTAATAATTAGCTAACGCGATGTGCATGTACACTTCGCTCGTGGAGCGGATTCCCGGGGCCGGGCGCCACGCAAACTTTTCTGCCGGCGTTGCCTCTGCCAATGCAACAAGCTGTGACGAAACATGTTTCCATTCCCCGTCGTAACCTTCCCAGATGCCCTCGGGGGGATGTTGCGCAAGGAGTGTGCTCGCGCTTAGGCAGAGAAGGATCAATACGATTCGCGCAGGTGTAGTCACTTCGTGTTCCTTTCGGTAGAGATGCGCCGAGAAGTATGCCGCTTTGGGGAGCTGTCTGTCGAGAACCATTCTGTGCACCATTCGTAACCGTGGGAAGCCTCTGTGTCACTCCCCTTGCGCAAGAAGGTCACTTACCTTTCAACTGATGACCCATGTGCAGCTCGTGCACAAGGCGGTACAGTGGCTGCGAGCTTATCGTTGCGGAGTGATTCTCTCCGAGCAGACCTGTGCCAGCGGCGAGATTCCCGATGCCATCGGGTGGAAGCGAGCCTGCCACTCGGTGCTGGTCGAGTGCAAGATCTCGCGTGCAGATTTCCTCGTCGATCGCGAAAAGCCGTTCCGCCAGAAGTCTCATCTCGGCATGGGTTGCGAGCGCTTTTATTTGGCTCCGGCTGGTTTGCTGCGTGGCGAAGACCTTCCGCGCGGTTGGGGCCTGCTGGAGCTACGTAATCGCAATGTAAGCACGGTCCATCCAGCTAGGAAAAATCTGCGAACCACGATCGGCTTCCGACTCGAGATGAATCTGCTGCTGGCCAGCCTGCGGCGCGTCGAAATTCGTATTGAGCCGCAGAATTTGACCGAGTTCCTCAAATGGAAGAACCGAATGGCAGATTACAACGGTGGTACGTTGCCCGAAGGTGTAACGGGAATTGACGAGGAGGCGAATTCATTTCTGGATGCAGACCGCCCGATTACCAGTGCAGCCCGATCAGACCTTTCCTAGACCATCCACATCAGCATTGCTGTTTGAAGGTAATGCGGCTTATGCATCAGCGTGCGGCGAAGGCGCGAGGATCGAAGATGGTCTGGATAGAGGCAATCTTTCCGCTTTTCACCTGATACCAGGAGCAAAAGAACGCGGTAACTTTTTCCGTGACGAAGTTGTAGAGCAGGCACACGTCATCGCCATCGACAAAGATTTTCTTGATGTCGTAGCGGCCGCGCTGCTGCTCCATCATCTTGAGAAAGTCGTCGGGACTGCGGAAAGCCTCGCCCCCGGGCCCTTTGATGAAAACAGTCTCGTCCAAGTAGTTCTTCGCGGCAGCGAAATTACGGCTGTCCATTGCGGCAATGTAAGACGTGACAACCTCTCTAGCAGCGGGCTGCATGTTTCTCCTCTGAGACCGAACTTAGCAACTACTCACAGTTCCCTTCGTCCTTCAATCGACTTCAGCATTGTGATCTCGTCGGCGTACTCGATATCACTGCCCACCGGAATGCCCATAGCGATTCGGGTCACTTTCACTCCAGCGCGCCGAAGCTGCCCAGATAAATAGGTCGCCGTAGCCTCGCCTTCCACCGTGGGGTTAGTTGCCAGAATCACCTCATCGATCTCGCCACTCTCAACGCGTCGTTTCAGACCTGAAATTCTCAGTTGCTCCGGCCCCACCCCATTGAGCGGCGAGAGCGAACCGTGCAGCACGTGATAGACACCATTGAAGTGCTTTGTCTTCTCGATCGCGGCGATGTTGGTGGGTTCCTCGACCACACAGACTAGGCGCTGGTTGCGTGTAGCGCTGCTGCAATACACACATGGATCGATATCGGTGATGTTGTTGCAGATGGAACAAAGCCGCAGGCTCGCCTTAACGTCGCGAACCGCGGCAGCGAGGGCCTCGGCATCTTCGTCACTTGCTCGCAAGATGTGAAAAGCCAGTCGCTGTGCTGACTTGCTGCCGATCCCCGGCAGCTTCTTCAATTCGTCAATCAGCCGCGTCATGGGCTCCGCAAATTTGGACATGAGTAATTTGAAATTAGTGAATTCAAGTGGCCAGAAGGACGAGGTTTCTGCCGATAATCAGCAAATAGAAAAACCATCGAACTATAGATTATGCATCTACAGCCCTGGGATACCCATTCCGCCCAACATGCCGCCCATGGTCGATTGCACGGCTTCGTCAACCTTGCGACTGGCACTGTTAATAGCCGCCATCACAAGGTCCTGCAACATTTCTACATCTCCGCTCTTCACCGCCTCCGGGTCAATTTTGACGCTTAGCAGTTGCTTGCGGCCATCCATTTTTACGACGACCGTCCCACCCCCGGAGGAGCCTTCAACCACAGTTTCTTCCATCTTCTTCTGCAATGCTTCATATTGCCGCTTGGCTTGCGACATTAGTTCTTGCAGGTTAAATCCACCCATCGATCTGCTCCGATGTAACCCTCAAATTTAGCGTTTTTCTCGATAATCGATAACGGTTCGGATCTCTGCCCCGAACTTTTCCTTCATGCGGCGCACAACGGGGTCCTGTTCCACGCGACTGCGGCCGCCGCCATTCGAAGATGCTCGTGGTGAAGTTGCATTCGTCATGGAGCTATCCGAGACGACCTTCAGTTTGATGGCTCTTCCCATGCTCCCGCTCGCGGTCGCAACAATCAACCGCTTGGCATCAGCACCAAGCGACATATCAACGACGGTCGCTGAAGACGCTACTTTGATCAGGAGTTCATTACCTTCTACCTGCCAGCTCCCGTTCTCAAGCATCGAACTCAGCATGCGATGTCCAGCGTTTTCCAACGCATTCAGGACAGTCGTGCGCAGTTCATTCAATTCATCAGAAGCTATCGCGATAACGGCAGTTCGGGACTCAATTTTCGATATCACTTCCATTGCGGCAGCAGGCGCTGCCGCCCCCATCACAACCGGAACATTTCCCGCTCCAGCAGCAATTCTCGGACCTGACGATGGACCTTCTTCAACAGAAAGCTTGCTCTCGCGCGCCGAATCTGCAGCAAAAGGCGTTATGGAATTGGATCGACCCGGCACAGTGGCTTCAGACCTTCGGGCATCGGAAACAACAGATGGGAGCGCCGACGTACGCGGTACCGCGGTTGCTTCACTCAGCAATTCCTCGAGAGCCAAGAGCTTCTGCGCATGGGCCATCTTGAGCAGGCCCAACTCCAGATGGAACCTTTGCTCATGCCGATATCCCAATTCGCCGTGGGTGCGGAGCATGATCTGCAAATGCCGCGTCAAATCTTCTTCACTGAACACTTCAGCAACTCTCGTCACCCGCTGTCGCTCGTCACTCGAGATCTGCAAAAGGGGTGAGTCCGATCCAGCCACTTTGGCCACAATTGCATTACGCAAGAATCTCACCATCTGCCGGGCAAAGTGTGTCGGACTGTGGCCCTCTGCGATTAGTGCATCTACCAGTCGCAACACTGCGTCGCTTGAGCCCTGCGCGACTGCGTGCATCATCTCTTCCAAAACACCTGACGGTGCCGCGCCGACCAGTTGCCGCACGATATCTACCGTCAAGCGGCCTCCGCAGCATGCGATTGCCTGATCCAGAATTGAAAGGGCATCGCGCATCGAACCATCCCCAGCTTCGGCCAGCAACGCCAAGGCATCTTCGTCGGCTTCAATCTTCTCGCGGGTGGCGATGTCCCGAAGTTGGCCTAGAATCTCTTCAAACCGGACCGCCCGAAAGCTAAAGTGCTGGCAACGTGAGCGAATCGTCTGCGGAATGTCTTCCGGTTGAGTTGTGGCCAACATGAAAACAACATGTGCCGGCGGCTCTTCCAAGGTCTTCAGCAGAGCATTAAACGCCGCATCGGTAATTTGATGAGCTTCGTCGAGAATGTAGATTTTGAATCGGTCGCGGGCAGGGCGGTAACGCGCGGCTTCGCGTAATTCCCTTATCTCGTCAATTCCGCGGTTTGTAGCCGCATCGATTTCAATGACATCCACCGAATTACCGGCACGAATCTCCATGCAGGAATCGCAAACCCCGCAAGGCTCGGAAACCGGTTTCTCGGACGAGCGGCAGTTCAGGGCCATGGCCAGGATTCTGGCTACCGTGGTTTTACCAATCCCGCGGTGCCCGCTGAATATGTATCCATGTGCCGTACGTACCTGCTCGATAGCATTTTTCAGAGTACGGGTAACGTGCTCCTGTCCTATGACTTGTGAGAACTTCTGGGGACGGTATTTGCGGGCGAGAACCTGGTAACTCATGAAGAAAGTCTGATTATACGTGATGATGGCCGTAATGGGTCTTTGCCGAACGCGGCTCAGAGTCCTTGCACCGCAAAGTGATCCACGCTACCCTTTTTGTGGTGGTCGCAGGGAGGAGGTTGGCATGCAGCTCAAACTTAGTACAAGAAATCTGGACGGTGCTCTAGTCGTGGATTGTGTGGGACGTATCGTTTTTGGTGAAGAAACTGCCTACTTGCGCGATGCCGTAAAGAAACTAATTGCGGAAAAGCAGAATGTGGTCCTGGACCTGTCGGGAGTCAATTACATCGATAGCGGTGGTTTGGGAACGCTGGTTGCACTGTATACGACCGCTCGTAATAGTGGGAGCTCGATTAAGCTGGCCAGCCTCACCCAGCGCGTGGGCGATCTTTTGCAGATTACCAAGCTTGTGACCGTCTTCGATGTTTATGAGACAGCAGAAGAGGCCGCGGCCGCATTCCACAAAGGAGCAGCCGCATAGTTTCCTGGTAGGAACGGTCGGTTCTCTACCGCGCCAGAATCCAGTCTCCGAGCATCTGCAGGATTTTTGGTGTCTCGGGATCCCATAACGTGGTGTGATAGACGTTGGGATAAATCTTGAGCTGCTTGTCTGTAGATGCTGCTAATCGCTCGAAGCGCGCGCAGTCTTTGCGGCTGACAACGCTGTCTTTCCCACCCTGGACAATCAGCAAGGGCATTCGTATTCGCGGAGCAATCGCAGCTTTCCAATTTGCCACCAATCGCTTGATATCCAGAAGATAGCCAAATCCGACTTTTTTATAAGAAAGCGGATCATTCCGGCGGGACGCAATAAACTGCTGATCACGCGAGCTCTCGTCTAAACGATGCCCAACTAGGTTGATGACCGGCTTACGGTGAGCAAAGAGGAAGTAGGGCAGAAGTAACAGGCTGTTCAGCTGAAACAATTGTCGCTTATCGACGTCGAATGCTGGCGCCAACAGAATGAGCCCTGATATCTCCTCGTTATGATCCTTTGCATAATCCAGGGCGTAATTGCAGCCCATGCTGTCGTTGATCAGGAAAAGCTCTGTCCCAGTTCGCCGCCTTATGAAGCGCACCATCGCGTCTATATCGGCAGCCACTTGAGCAGGAGTTCCAATGTAGTCGCGCCTGCCGCAAGATAGTCCATGCCCCCGCGCATCCAATCCGTATACGTCAATTCCTCGCGAATTCAAAGCATCGGCAACGACTTTGTAGGGTCCGCTGTGGTATCCGATACCATGCAAAACCAGCGCCGCGTGGCCATTCCACGATCCAACAGCGGGCCAATAACGATAAAAGAGACAGGTTCCATCGCTGGAAGTGATAACGCCATGCTGATCGTGAATCGCCTGCGACAAACTGGATGCCTGGCCGGCTGACATAACCAGCGGCGGCATCTGCGCTGAAACAGTTTGGAAACTTGCCATAAGAACGAAGTAAAGGAATATAACAGGAATACTGCCGAACTCTCGCGGGAATCGCAGATTGATTGACACCTTCGTCACCGGCTGAAAACCGGCAAGTGCCTTTGATGTACCAGCGGCCTGTAAGGCTGCACGTCCAGAAATGGGCAATGGCTGTTATGCGATACTGAACTCATGACGGTTGCAAACCCGAAAACCGTTAAAGTCAACATCAGCACGGGCACAGGCGTTGACATTGAATGGATCGACGGACATCGCTCACATTACGATTTTGCTTATCTGCGCGACGCCTGCCCATGCGCCCTTTGTGACGAAGAGCGCGGAAAAACTCACCGGCAGCCTGGGGAACCGGCGAAACTCGCACCCGGCGCTTTGCCAATGTTCAAACCAGCAGCCCGGCCGAACTCTGCAGAAGGGGTAGGCAAGTACGCCATCAAGTTCCATTGGAACGACGGACATGAACTCGGAATTTATTCCTGGCAGTTTCTACGTGATTGGTGCCCCTGCGTCGAATGCAAAGTCAACTCTGGTGTGAAGGCTGGATAACAACAGATTCGCACTAATTCGCGGTCGAACCATCTCTACCGAGCACCTCACAGACTTTCCGCGACAAGGTTTGCAGAGTGAATGGCTTCTGAAGAAACGCAGTGCCGGCATCCAGAACGCCTTCGTGAACGATCGCGTCCTCCGTGTATCCCGAAAGATAGAGCAACTTGGTGTGGGGATGAGAGGCGCAGAGCCTTGCCGACAGCTCCCGTCCACTCATGCCGGGCATGACTACATCAGTGATAAGCAGATCAATGTCAGGGTGTGTGTCGGCAATGCGCAAGGCCTTCTCGCCATCTTCCGCTTCCAGAATCTTGTACCCCTGCGCTTCCAGCAGTTCCCGGACAAGCTGCCGCACGGACTCCTCATCCTCAACCAGTAGAACGGTCTCGGAAGCGCCTTTCTGTAGAGGCTTCGTTTTTATGTGTCCGGTACGTTCGGCAGCCTCTTCGACTCTGGGTAAGTAGATTCGGAAGGTGGTTCCTGCACCTAGTTGGCTATCTATCAGAATATAGCCTCCACTTTGTTTCACAATTCCGTAGACGGTGGAAAGGCCAAGTCCGGTACCTTTACCCTTTTCTTTGGTTGTGAAGAAAGGCTCAAAAATTCGTGCCTGGGTTTCTTTGTCCATTCCATGACCGTTGTCGCTTACATAAAGTACGACATAGGCCCCCGGATGAATGTAAGGATGCTCCCGACTAAGCTGCTCCTTCTGCAAGTCGGCATTTTCCGTTTGAATGATAATCCTGCCGCCGTCCAGCATTGCATCTTTTGAGTTCACCACCAAGTTCATAATCACCTGCTCGATTTGACCTGCATCTGCCCGGGTATTGCCGAGATTGCGGGCCAGCTTGGTTTCGAGTTCGATGTTTTCTCCAATTAACGGGCGGAGCAGACGTTCCATGTCGGTGACAATCGCGTTAATGTCGACTACTTTCAACTCCAGCATCTGCTTGCGACTGAATGCTAGCAATTGCCGTGTCACGGTAGTCGCGCGCTCGGTGGCCTGGTGAATGGCTTGCATCTTAGGATAGAGCGGATCGTGAGCAGGAGTGCGCTCTAATAAAACCTCCGTGTAGCCGCTAATCACCGTCAGTAGGTTGTTAAAGTCATGCGCCACTCCACCGGCAAGTCTGCCCACCGCTTCCATTTTTTGTGCCTGGCGGAACTGATTCTCGAGGACCCGCTGTTCAGTGACGTCCTCTGCGATGATCTCCAGCACGTCGGCGGCCTCGTGAGGGCTATTAAATACACGGCCACTCAGCCGGACGGTGATGATTTTTCCATCCTTGCGCTTCCATTGCACCTCGGCATTATTAAGGCGTGGACCGGCTTGAAACTTCTGCATCATGCTACTCAGTTCGTGGCTGTCGATGAAAAGATCGCGCATCGGATCAAGTTGGAGAACTTCCTCGATGGTTTCGTAGCCCAACATAGCAACTAATGCCGGGTTCACATCGAGAAACTTCCCTTCCAAAGTGGAACAATAGATGCCGTAGGCTGCGCTATGGACCAGGGAACGATATCGGGCTTCCGATCGCCGAAGGGCCTCTTCGTTCCGTTTATGTTCGATCGCCGATGCCACTTGTTGCGAAACAAAAGTCAGAATGCCTTTTTCCTTCTCCCCGAAACGAATATTCCCTGAATAGCTTTGCACTACAACGACACCAACCGTGTTCGTGCCCAATTTGAGAGGCGCCCCGAGCCAGTCGAGAGAGGGTGCGCCAATGAGTTCCGCTTCGCCTTTTGCCAGCAGCTGCTCGAATACTTCCGGCGTACACAATAACGGTTCTCCCGTTCGCAGCACATATTCCGTCAAACCTTTGCCGGGTTTCTTTGGTTCTGGGCGGACATCAGCCTCATCAACGAAATATGGGAAAGTAAGCAACTGGGTGCTGGAATCCTGAAGAGCAATATAAAAATTGCGGGCATACATCAGTTCCGCGACGATGTTGTGCACCGCTGCATAAAACTGCTGCAGGTCCTTAGCCGAACTGGCCTTTTCTGCAATTCGCAACAACGCCGAACTGAGCGACTGCGCGCGCTTTTCCTCTGAGATGTCCCGGTAAACAGTCCAAATACCTGCCTTTTGACCCGAGATGATTACCGGAGTAGCAGAAGCGAAAACATCTACCAGATTTCCATCTTTGCGCTGTCGCTTGGTTTCCAACGTGGCGTTTCGTCCTTGGCACAGCATCTCCCGTAGCCAGCAGATCTCAGCGGCCCGGTCCGGCGGCATGATGAGCGACCCGAGGCTGTGGCCCCAAGCTTCTTCAAGCTTGAAACCAAACACTCGAGTGAACTCGCTATTGACATGCAGGACGTTGTACTCGGCATCAAGCAGGGCAATGGCTTCGGGAGCGCACTCCAGCAGATGCTCTAAGAAAGTCTCCTGCACGTCCGCACTGTCGAGCTTGGACTTGTGTTTTCCAGATAACGGCCTTGTCTCGTTGGAAGGGCGCGTCAGTGCCGGTGCGCTATGTCCAAGTGCTTCCCGCAAAAACTTTGCTCGCGTGCGATCCACGGATCTCGGCGGCGGGGTGACTTTCTCACCCATCGAACCCTCCCGGGGCAAGCTAGAGTGATATCAATATGTTAGAGACCGGCGGAAGCAATCTAAAGTTACTGAGGTAATTGTGATTAGCAGGTCTTCAATTGGCTTACGTACCGGTCGCGAGCATTTTGCAAACGCGGTGAAGAATTTCTTTTTGCTGGCTATTTAACGTAAGAAACTCAAACCCGTGCCGCAATCCAGAGCGATACCGAACGAGCGCCCGCAACTTCATGGGATGGGCCACTGGCAGGGACAACTCTAGAGAGACTACTTCACCCGGTTCCACTTCTCCGGTGAGTGTTCCACCAATTCCGTCCTCTCCGAGTTCAGTGGAACGGCCCCACAGTGAGACTGTTCCGCTCGGGCGGAACACCTGAAGTGAGATTCGCATGTCGACAGGGTAGCGAGGATAACGGCGCGGCGACTGAGGACCAGTTTCTCGCTTCGCCTCGGGGCTATCCACTAAACCCCTCCCATCTCACGCGGCTTCGGCGCGGTCGGGATCAAGCTTTGAATCTGCAATCTTAATTTCCATGGAGCACATAACCCGGCTCCAGGGGCAACTTGTTGTCTATGCGCATTACCGTCACTCCGCTGGTAATCGCGTAGACGTCCACGAGGCCCACGCTGCCGGGCGTGGATTCCACCTTCTTCACCACGCCTTCATCAGAGTCGACGACAATGATAGCGGGATGATTCTGTCGGTTATGGTTGGCGCTCGCGATCAGAACTGAGACATCCTCCTTCGGCAAGTCGTAGATTTTCTGCAGTACAAGTTTCATTTCCGCTGAAGCCGGATCACGAATCACCAGCGTGGTTGGCTTTCCATCCTGCCAACGACTCGTCTGGCCCTTGCAAATTTTTGCCAGTTCTGCCTGGCTAACCCCTTCGACGTGGTTGGTCTTATTCGAAATCAGGGCTATATCTTTAGCCGTAGCAAACGCGCCTACCGCGATTACCATCCACATCAACACGGTGATGCTTCGAGCCCTCACGGGTCCTCCTCACTCATCAGATAGCCTGATTGTCTGCTAAGCCTCTCGATGGCTCAATGATCTTCAGGCTATGTACCAGAGGAGGCAATACGGCTTTCGGCTCCGCAAAGTTGCAAGGACACCGATCGGCAAAAACTGCTACGGTTGAGAGAAAATGCGAGTAATGCATCCTGCACGATGTGTTCTCAAGCTGCTTTATTCTTGGGCGACACTGTTTTTAATCGCGAACCTGGGATACGCGCAAAGCCATAGCAGTCCGTCAGGTGCCAAAACCGCACTGTATCGGCTCGAAATCATCGTTGCCGATGAAAATGGCGTGGCAGTCCCGTCAGCTGTTGTTCAGCTGAACGCCGCTCAGCAACCCGCTAGTTTACGATGTGAAACCGATTTCGCCGGCAGATGCCTCTTTACCAGTCTTGTTGCGCAAACATATCAGTTGCGTATTCAAAAGCAGGGTTTCTACGCCGCCCTGGTGCCCGCTGTGCAACCACAAGAAATGCCCAGTCTCGATGTGACCCTGGCGCACCAGCGCGAGATTCATGAGGTGGTCAACGTTCAGGAACCCACGCCGGAGATCAACCCGGCGCAAATCGCCTCCAAAGAAGAATTGACCGGAATGGACATCATTGATATGCCTTATTCCGGAACCAATGACTACCGCAACGTTCTGAATTTCATTCCCGGCGTCATAGAGGACAGCTCCGGACAACCGCACATCGCCGGCGCTGAAACTTACCAGACCCTCAGCGTGCTCGATGGTTTCAATATGACTCAGCCAGCAAATGGGCTGTTACTGGCGCGAGTCAGCACCGATGCATTTCGCTCAATTGAAGTCGAACCCAGCCGCGAACCGGCGCAGTTTGGCAAAGCTGCTGGAGGCGTTCTGGACTTGAATACTGGAACCGGCGATGACCATTTTCACGAGATTGCGACGAACTTTATTCCCTCGGTACAAAATAAGAAAGGGTTGGCGTTCGATCAATGGACGCCACGTTTTACCTTTTCAGGCCCGATCGTCAAGGGAAAAGCGTGGTTTTTCGACGGTCTCGACGGCGAGTATGACAACTTGATCATTCCTCAGCTTGCCACCGGCGAAGATACTGATCATTACTGGCGCGCAGGAAACCTGGCAAAGGTTCAGGCTAATGTCAATTCTCGTAACATCATCACTACCAGTTTTCTTTATAACTATTTGGACGATCAGTATTCCGGACTTTCCCTGTTCAGTCCCGCTTCCACAAATCCCACGGACGCGGAATCCGTTTACGTTGGCACAGTAAAAGACCAGCACTACTTCATCGGCGGCGAACTGCTGGAGTCCGGTTTCAATTTTGATGAGTACAACCTCGCTTTGACTCCGCATGGATCATCCCCCTACTTCCAAACCACGACTACGGCGGGCGGCAATTATTACCTGGGTCAAAGAACCCATGCGCGCCGTTATCAGCTTCTCTCAAATCTCTATCTGCCGCCGCGCGAGTGGCACGGTCATCATGACCTACAACTGGGAACCGATCTCGATCGGATCGACTATGATGCGCAGTTTCTTCGGACACCGATTTCATTCTGGCCGGGCACAACCGCGCCGGGTAACGGCGCGTGTCCCACAACCGGGACCGGAATCCCGGTCCTACCATCTCCTTGCGCTCGTTATTCCGTCTTTTCCGGGGGAAATTCTTCGTCTACTTACAATTCTGAGGCGAGTGCCTATATCGAAGATCGCTGGTCGATTCACGATCGCCTGCTGATTGAGCCCGGATTGCGGGTTGATTGGGACCAGATCGTCCGCGCCCCTTTACTCGCGCCGCGTCTCGCGGGTACTTATGTTCTGGATAATTCGGGTAACACTAAACTCTCGGCTGGTGTAGGGCTCGTCTACGACGCAATCCACCTGATCCTGATCGCACGCCCCTTTGCCGGCCGACGCGTGGACTATTTCTTCAACTCGAAAGGCGAGCCGGTCAATCTGAATGGCACCGCACTGGCAACTCCGAGTCCGGTGATTTCCAGCTTTAGTGTTGATCGGAATGCATTACAAGCTCCTCGGTTCCTCAACTGGAGCTTCGCCCTGGAACGCAAGCTTCCGAAAGCCATTTTTTTCAAAGCCGAATATATCCAGCGCGACGGAACTCACGATTTCGTCTACAACACGGCAAATGGCGCTCTCGGCAGCAACTTCATCCTGCAAAACACACGCCAGGATCACTACCATTCTGTCCAGTTCACGCTGCGGCGAAGCTTCGGACAATATTATTTGGTCAGCGGATCGTATGCCCGATCCAGTGCACGCTCCAACCAGGTACTCGATTTCAACGTCGATAGTCCGTTCCTCAGCGCACAACAACCTGGGCCGTTTCCGTGGGATGCTCCGAACCGTTTTGTATCGTGGGGCTATGTTCCTTTTTTTAGCTTGCCCATCATTCATCATCTGGATCTCGCTTACTCTGCTGAGGCCCGCAACGGCTTCCCATTCGACGTCTACAACGATCTGCAGGAATTGGTGCAGCCGCCCGGTTCAAGACGCTTTCCTACATACTTCAGCTTGAATCTACATCTGGAAAAGCGCTTTCACGCCTTTGGCTATTACTGGGCACTGCGAGGCGGCTTCGACAACATTACAGGAAATCTGGATCCTATCTTTGTCAACGCCGATATCAACTCTCCGCAGTTCCTCACGTTTAGCGGCTACGGACATCGCGCGTTTACCTCGCGCATTCGGTTTCTTGGGCGCAAATAGAACCTTGATCGAAATTATTGATCAGTAACATCAGGAATCTCTGGCTCCCGGGTGAACAGGCCTTCTGCTATATTCCAGCCAGTCTCATGGGCCGCATTTTTCTACTGTTCTTACGGCGGTTGTGGCTTCCGGCCGTGGTCTTCGCAGCCTTCAGCACGGTATGCGTTCTGGTCTACATGAGGCTAGAGAGCCTGCTTTGGCTTGATGCTTTGTTCTGGATGATTCATCCGCACGCAATCGATTACCACTCCGTACACAAAGCTACCAAACTGTTTTCCCTATTTGTATATGTCGGCGTATTCGCGTTTCAGGTATGGATCGCCGAACGGGTGCTGGTCACAATTTTTAATCGCCAGAGCATGGAGGCATGGAGATCTATGATTAACGATATCAATATTGCAAAGCTCGGCGATCATTTCATCATTTGTGGATACGGCCAGGTCGGGCGCACGGTTGTGGACCAACTCAATCGACACGACATTCCGTTTGTTTTAATCGAAACGGATGAAGGACTTTGCCACCAACTAATGAAAGATGGAGTGTTGGTTATCCATGGCGATGCCAAGCGGCACGACGTGTTGACAGCAGCGGGAA
>Ga0070731_10000598_pt1 | contig 45781 bp, 50 predicted proteins | sample Coa_R1_2_FD_66448 | JGI IMG/M metagenome (GOLD analysis project Ga0070731, IMG submission 66448) | Surface soil microbial communities from Centralia Pennsylvania, which are recovering from an underground coalmine fire - Coalmine... | ecosystem: Environmental > Terrestrial > Soil > Unclassified ...
CTAAGGACGTGAGTTTTCTGCTCTACCGGGTCGGCTCGACGATGCAGAGCGAGTTCCCGTCGGGATCTCGGAGCCAGAACATCGGCGGCACCGGATCGCCGAAGCGTGAGATCTCGTCGTCGACGTCCACACCCGCCGTCTTCAGTGCGGCGTGATCCGCGTCGACGTCGGTCGTGTCGAGGATGATCCCGGTCTGGCTGCCGCCGGCGGTCTGGCCGGGCGGCGGCGGGGCCAGCGCGATCGTCGTCGGCGTGCCGTGCACCGAGACCTCGACCCAGCGCATGTCGGGCCCCATCGGCACGTCGACGGTCTTCTCGAAGCCGAGCGTGCCGACGTAGAAGTCGATCGCCCGGTCGGTATCCGCGACGGTCACGCACACGCGGCCGACCTGCGTGAGGTTCAAGCTTGTCGAGACGTTCGTTGACACCTGGTTCCTCCTCGTCGTCGGTGGTCGCTCCTTAGACGATGGACGGGCTTCCGACTCATCGGTCGCAACGTTAGTCTCGACCTCCAGAGTGCCGCCCCCACCGGTTCCCGGCGACGTCGATGCCTTTCTCGCGAGACCGAACCCGGCCGTGGTCGCGTCGGTTCGCGCCGACGGTGCACCGCACGCGGTCGCCACGTGGTACGCGTGGGAGGACGGCCGCGTGTTGCTGAACATGGACGAGAGCCGGCTGCGACTGCGGTTCATGAGGCGGGACCCGAGGGTGGCGTTGACGGTTCTGGACGAGGACGACTGGGGCCGACACGTGAGCTTGCTCGGCAGGGTCGTGTCGCTCGAGATCGACCTCGAGCTTCGCGACATCGATCGCCTCGCGCTGCATTACACCGGCCGGCCCTTTCGCAGGCGTGACGCGCGCCGTTTCAGCGCCTGGGTCGAGGTCGACGCGTGGCACGGGTGGGCGGGGGGCGGCCCGTGGCCCGGATCGAGCTAGGGCCGATGCTCGGGCACCTTCGGCTCGCGTTCATGGGCCAGCCAGGTGAGCGCTCCGAGGTCGAGGACCCGGCGCTGCCCCTCGGTCTCGCCTCGGCCCAGCTCCCGGAAGGAGTAGCCGACGTCACCGCCGAGGACGTTCGGGCCGTCGGGGGTCTCGACGACGACGACTTGGTGTCCGGCGGTGTGCCCAGGCGTGGGCAGTAGACGGATTCCGGGCAGCACCTCGGCCTCGCCTTCGTGCTCGACGTACGTCGCCCCCTCGAAGTCGACCCATTCTCGGATCGTGTAGTCGTCGCGCGAGCGCGCGTCGGCAAGCTCGCGTGCCTGGACGTGGATCGGCACGCCCGGGAAGAGGCGGTTGCCGCCGCAGTGGTCGAAATGCAGGTGCGTGTTGATCACGCAGACGACGTCGCGCGGGATGTTCTCGGGGTGCGGCGTCGGGCTGAAATCGTCGACCTCGGGCCTCGAGTCGATCATCCCCGTGTCGACCAGCACGCGGCCGGCCGGGTGGTCGATCGTCCAGACGAAGACCGGCCAGCGTTCGCCCTCGACGACGACCTCGGCGGCTGTGTGGGAACGGATCATCTGCTCGACTTTCCCCGGCGATCTTCGCCTCCGGTGGACCCGGATCAGAGAGCTCCGGCGGCCTCCTCCTGGAGGAACTCGAGCTGAACGGAGGACGCGTCGACGCCGCCGCGACCCATCGCGTCCTTCAACTCCGCGTTGTCGAAGAACGCGTGTGCCTTCTCCGGCGAGTCGAAGGTGTGCACGACGACAACCATGGTCGGGTCGTCGGCCGGGCGCATCACCGCATGCTGCAAGACGCCGCCGGCTCGCTGCGCTTCGGCGAAGGAATCGTAGACCTGCTTCCAGGTGTCGTAGTCGGCGACCCTGTGACGGACGATCGAGACGGTGCGCATGCTCCCTCCAGTGGGTTGATTGTCGGGAGATCTTCGCCGCTCCGGCCGAATCGGATCAACCGTGCCGGCGTTGGCGGCTCTCGCCTCACGGCGTCGAAGATGCCGATCTCGTTCGTGTCCGGATACACGCTGACGTTCGGCGCATTCTGTTCGCTGACCATCAGCCCGCGCCGACCACGGCAGCCGCGCGGCATGAGATGGGCGCACCTGGGATCGAACCAGGGACCTCTCGCGTGTGAAGCGAGCGCTCTCCCGCTGAGCTATGCGCCCGGGCGACCGGGAAACCTAGCAACGATGCGGCTTCCCTGGCCCACCGCAGCCGCCTCGAATCATCGATCAGGGGCTGTGCTCAGCCCTTCCCCAACCACCTCGCTCGTAAGCGGCGGCGGTACGGCGCGGTGCGAACCTCTGTGTCGAGGGGCGAGGCCGCCGCTGCTGGGCATGTTCATGAGTATCGCACTCCGTTGTTACTAAACATGGGCGACGTGCGACGGGTGAGCGCGTCCTGCGCCCGGGAAGGAGCGTGCAAGCGCGATGCAGATCGCGGTGAAGAGCTAGAGAAGCGTCGCGCGCAGTCGCGAGGCTGCCGAGCGCAGACGATCGGGAGCCGGCGGCTTCTCACCGCCACTCATGCGCTCGAGCGTCTGATACGCGTCGGTGACCGCTGCGATCAGCGGCGGTGAGGGCCGCAGCCACCGGCGCACCACGTCGCGATGTGCCTTCCAGGCGGTCGTCTGGATCGTCGGGGACGACGAGGAGAAGTCGTCGGCCGCTTCGAGCTGGTCGGCGTTGTACTCCAGCTCGTCCGCGACACTCGCGATCTGCGCACGCCGTCCGGACAACCCCGAGGAGCGAGTCGAATTGGACAGGCGTAGGCGCAACCCCACCATCATCGAGAGCGTACGCGAGCGGTCGCACTTGCGGAACCCACCGAAGGTCGAAGGCGCTGGGGACTCGCACGGGGCGCGATCCCACAAGCAGGGCTACTCCGCCGGGGGTGAATCGATAGGCCGCGGCACCGGTGAGGGATCCTTAGGGCTGCTTCCTCCCGGATCTGACCCGGTTCGGAATCTCACCGCGCCGCGGGCGTGGACAGTGTAGATTGAGCGAACCCGTCGACGAGGAGGTGTGTGCTGGATGAAGCGAGCCAATGAGACCCGCGTTGCCCGCGCCGCCGCCCGTCGCGCCCTCTCGTAGCTCCTGTGCGTGAGTGACGGGCCGCGGCCCGTCCACGTCCTCCGCACCCAAAGGAGCATCGGTTGACCGTTTCGACAACGGATTCGCTGCTGCAGCGGCTCGGCTGGGACGACGGCTGGGAGGCCGCGTTCGCAGAGCACCGCGACGCCGGGCGCACGCCCGCCCGTGTCGCCGTCCAGCACAGAGGCGCCTACGACCTGCTCACCGAGGCGGGCGAGCTCCGCGCGCCCGCAACTGCCCGGCTCGCCCGCGAGGAGACGCTGCCCGCGGTCGGCGACTGGGTCGCCGTCGACGCCGGACGCGGCTTCGTCGACGCCGTTCTCCCGCGGCGTACGGCCATCTCCCGCAAGGAGGTGTTCACCTCGGCCCGCGAGCAGGTGCTGGCCGCGAACGTCGACGTCGCCTTCCTCGTCCAGGCGCTGCCGCGGGACTTCAACACGCGCCGGCTCGAGCGGTATCTGGCGATGGCGTGGGAGAGCGGTTCGCAACCCGTCGTCGTGCTGACGAAGACCGACCTCGTCGACGACGTCGAGCCGTGGCTCGCAGACGTCGAGGCGACCACGCTCGGCGCCTGTCCGGTCGTCGCGCTCTCGGCGCTCACCGGGGAGCACGTCGACGAGATCAGGACGTTCCTCGACGGCAACCGCACCGCCGTGCTGCTCGGCTCGTCCGGCGTCGGAAAGTCGACACTGGTCAACACGCTCGCGGGTCGGGAGCTGCTGGAGACGAACGAGGTCCGCAAGGGCGATCACCGCGGGCGGCACACGACCACGCACCGCGAGCTTCTGCTGCTGCCGGGCGGCGGCGTGATCCTCGACACCCCCGGCATGCGCGAGCTGCACCTCTGGGAGGGCGACCTCGAGCAGACGTTCGGCGACGTCGAACAGGTCGCGGCGGAATGCCGCTTCTCGGACTGCGGCCACGACCGGGAACCCGGCTGCGCGGTCCGCGCGGGCCTCGCCGACGGCACGCTCTCCGCCGAGCGCTGGCAGAGCTACGTGAAGCTCCAGCGCGAGCTCGCCGCGCTCGAGCTCCGGCGCAACCACCTCCTGCGCACCGAACGGCTGCGCGAGTACAAGATTCGCGCACGAGCGAATCGACGCAAGAGACGGAAGTGACCCTCCACCGCGTCCTGCCGGACGCGGTGGAGCTCGTCGTGCCCGATCCTGAACGTCGGCTGGAGAAGGTCACGCTCCTGCAGGAGGTGAGGCGCCCGAGGCTCGGGCCGCCGTTCGCGCGCGAAGCCGACGCGTGGCGGGTCCGGTTTCCCAGGCCTGCGGCCGACCGGATGGAGTACCTGCTCGAGGTCGACGGTTCACTGCAACCGGACCCGACCAATCCGCGCACTGCGCCCGGGCCGTTCGGCGCGAAATCGGTGATCGAGTGGCCCGAGTACAGGCCGCCGGAGTGGCTCGAGTCGATCGCGGACGACGGGCCTACGGAGGAGCTCGAGATCCGGTGCCGGCGGCTCGTCGCACGCGTTCGCGTGGTCATCTACTCGACGCCCGACCCGCCCGCGCCCGACGCGCCTCTGCTCGTCGTCCACGATGGGCCCGAGTACGCCGCGTACTCCTCGCTGACCCGATTCCTCGACGCGATGAGCTGGGAGGAGCGAATTCCCCCGCTCCGCGCCGCGCTCATCCAGCCCGTGGACAGGAACGAGACGTACTCGGCATCCGCGCAGTACGCAGCCGCCCTCGTGCGCGAGCTCCTGCCCGAGATCGAGCGGCGCGCCCCTCATGGTGTTCGCATCGGGATGGGGGCGAGCCTCGGCGCGCTCGCGATGCTGCACGCGCAGCGCCGGCATCCACGGACGTTCGACGGGCTCTTCCTGCAGTCGGGCAGCTTCTTCCAGCAGCGCTGGGACAAGGTCGAGTCGACCTTCCCGCGCTACCGGCGCATCACGCGGTTCGTCGGCTCGGTTCTGCGCGGGGCGAACGGGCACCGTGCGATCCCCGTTGCGTTGACGTGCGGAACCGCGGAGGAGAACCTCACGAACAACCGCGCCGTGAGGGCGGCGCTCGAGCGCGACGGGTACACCGCATGGCTCGCCGAGATCCGCGACGCGCACAACTGGACGTGCTGGCGCGACGGATTCGACCCGCACCTGCCCGCGCTCATCGAGGCCGCCGCGTGAACCGGCGCGAGATCGAGATCGACGGCGGCACAGTGCTCGCCTACGGTCACTATGGCCGGCCCGTCGTCGTCTTCCCGTCCGAGAACGGCGAGGTCTGGGACTGGGAAGACCGCGGGATGATCGACGCGCTCGGGGGCCTGCTCGACGCCGGCCGTGTGAAGCTCTACTGCCTGCCGTCGTTCGACAGGGAGAGCTGGACGCGCGGAGACCTGCCGCTCGAGGAGCGCGCACGGCGGCACGGGCATTACGAGTGGTGGGTGCTGACGCGGTTGCTGCCTTTCGTGCAGGTCGACTCGCACACGCACGAGGCGGTCGTGACTGGCGCGTCGTTCGGCGCGTACCACGCGGCCAACTTCTGCCTCAAGCGCGCCGATCTCTTTCCGGTTGCGATCTGCATGAGCGGGGTCTACGACGTCAGCGTCCAGGGCGGCGGAGAGCGCGGTGACGCCGTCTACTTCAACAACCCGATGGACTACGTGTCGCACCTCCACGGCGACCATCTGGACTGGCTGCGGCGAACGGCATCGGTGCTGCTCGTATGCGGCCAGGGCCGGTGGGAGGACACGACAGGCTCGCTCGAGTCCACCAGGCGCTTCGCGGGGCAGCTCGTCGAGAAGGGGATTCCCTGCGAGCTCGACCTGTGGGGCCACGACGTGCCGCACGACTGGCCGTCGTGGCGGCGGCAGATCGCTCATCATCTCCCTCGCTTTGTCTGAACATCTGATCGGGCTGCTGCTGGGGACGGAGGAGGACTGGCCGACGGCGTTCGAGGCGCTCGTCTCACGCCTCGGGCCGGTCGGCGGTGACGTCTTCCGCACGGAGCGGATCGTCAACGAGCCGTTCGACCTGCGCTACCGGCCGCGGTACGGGTTGGTCATCGACAGGCTCGCCTGGTGGTACGACCTCCCGCGCGCGTGGCTGAAGAAGGCCTCCCTGATGGACGACGTCTACCTGCTGAACAACCCGTTCACGTTTCAGGCGATGGAGAAGCACTCGGCGTACTGCGCGATGATGAGGCTCGGCATCCGCGTACCGGACACGTGGCTGATCCCGCACAAGGTTCCGCCCGACAACCCACGCTTCCAGCCGACCGCCGAACGCTACAACGCGCCGTTCGATCTCGCGTCGATCGGCGGCGCCGTCGGCTACCCCCTCTTCATGAAACCGTTCGACGGCGGGCAGTGGGTCGGCGTCTCACGTGTCGGCTCCCAGGAGGAGCTCCGTGCGCGATACGACGAGTCGGGCGAGCGGATGATGCATCTGCAGTCCGCGCTCGAGAACTTCGACGTCTTCGTCCGCTCGCTCTCGATCGGAGCGGAGACGAAGGCGATGTGGTTCGACCCGAGCCGTCCCATGCACGACCGTTACCAGGTCGTCCACGACTTCCTCACGCCGGGGCTCGGCACGGAGATCACGACGATCTCGCGCCTGGTCAACGCGTTCTTCCGCTGGGAGTTCAACTCCTGCGAGACGATCGTCAAGGACGGCATCGCGTTTCCGATCGACTACGCCAACGCGTCCCCGGACGTCGCGCTCACCTCGCTGCACTACTACTTCCCGTGGGCCATCACCGCGCTCGTTCGCTGGAGCGTGTTCTGTCTCGCGACGAGGCGCGACATGCGGATCAACCAGAACACGCGCGACTACTTCGAGTGGGGCGATCGGGAGGATCTGTCGTACGAGGACAAGCTCGCCCGGTACCGCGTGCTCGCCGACGACTATTTCCAGGTCGACGCGTACCACGAGTTCTGCGACCGGCATCTCGGGCACCTCGACGAGCTCGCACACGGCTGGTTCACCTCAGGTGAGTTCGACGACCTTCTCGTCCAGACGGTCGTCTCCACGTTCCCTGCGCACGAGCACGAGCAGTTCGTCTCCCACTACCGCGGGCTGCTCCGGGCCTGGGCGCAGGATCACGCCTGACGACGGCCTCATCCCGGCTTAATCCAGCCGCGCTACCCTTTGGGCGAGGCAGGCGGTGGACGGCGAACGCAAGGGAAAGGGCTCGAGGTGAAGATCTTCCGCACACTGCCGACAGGACGACTGCTCGCCCTTCTCGGAGCGGCCGCCGCGGCGCTGATCGTGGGCGTCGCGATCGCTCTCGGGGCGCGCTCGAGCGGTCCCACCCCGCCGGCGGAGCCGCTTGCGCAGGCCGTACACGATGCTCTCACTGCGCCTGCCCCCGCGGGCATCACGGCCCGCGTCAGCTTCACGAACAACCTCTTGCCGTCGGGCGCGCTGACCGGTCAAGCCGGCTCGGCGCTGATCACGGGTGCGAGCGGCCGTCTGTGGGCGACCAACGACGGCCGCGGCCGCATCGAGCTGCAGTCCGACGCGGGTGACGTCCAGATCGTCTGGAACCAGAGCCTCGTCACCGTCTACGACGCGTCGTCGAACACTGCGTACCGGCTGACCCTGCCGTCGGAGCCGAGCTCGACGACGACCACGACTCCGTCACCGCCGTCGCTCGACGACATCACGGAGGCGATCACGGACGCGTCGACGTACTGGGCGATCGGCGATGCGGCGCCGACCGACATCGCCGGGCGCGCTGCCTACGACGTGACGGTGTCGCCGAAGACGTCGGCCGGATTGCTCGGCGGTGCCGAGCTCGCGTGGGACGCCGCGAACGGCGTTCCGCTCAAGCTCGCGGTCTCGGCGCGCGGCAGCACGACGCCGGTGCTCGAGCTGGACGTCACCGACATCTCGTTCGACGCCGTCCCGTCCTCGGACGTGGACGTCCCACCGCCTGCCGGGGCGACGGTCGTCGACGTCCCGACGAGCGGCGGGACCGGTGGGCAGCCTTCGACCGACGTGACGGGGCTGAGCGCGGTTCAGGCCGCGCTGCCGTTCCAGGTCGCCGCGCCCGACACGCTCGGCGGGCTCGCCCGCAACGACGTCCGCCTCGTCGGCAGCGGCGACCATCAGGGCGCTCTCGTCGTCTACGGCGAAGGGCTCGGCACCGTCGCGGTCTTCGAGCATGCGACAGGAACGCAGACCTCGTCGAGCCCGATGGACAACCTGCCGCAGGTCACGATCGGCAGCGGTGTCGGGCACGAGCTGACGACCCCGCTCGGAACTCTCGTGACGTGGGAGCGCGGCGGTGTCTCGTTCGTGCTTGCAGGCTCGGTCGACGCCTCGACGGCGGAGGCCGACGCAGCAGCCGTGCAGTGACGGACGCCGCTCCGGTCGCGACACGACAGCTCGTCAAGCGGTACGGCGACCTCGTCGCCGTGGACGACGTCGAGCTGAACGTGGAGAAGGGGGACGTCTACGGGTTTCTCGGCCCCAACGGGGCGGGCAAGACGACGACGCTGCGGATGCTGCTCGGGCTGATCCGGCCGACGAGCGGCCGCGTCGAGCTGTTCGGGCGTGACCCGCTCGTCGACGGCGCGCGGGCGCTGGACGGTGTCGCCGGGTTCGTCGAGGGGCCGCGGTTCTATCCGTATCTCTCCGGCCGGCGCAACTTGTCGCTGCTTGCGGATCTCGACGGAGCGGACGGTCGCTCGCGCATCGACGAGGTGCTCTCGATCGTCGACCTCAGCGACCGGGCGGGCGACCGTGTCGGCGGTTACTCGCACGGCATGCGGCAGCGGCTCGGCATCGCGGCGGCGTTGCTGCGCGCGCCGCGGCTGCTGCTGCTCGACGAGCCGACGACCGGCCTCGATCCGGCCGGGATGCGCGACATGCGCGAGCTGGTGAAGCGGCTCGCGTCGGACGGCATCACGATCCTGCTGTCGAGCCACCTGCTCGCCGAGGTCGAGGAGCTCTGCAACCGCGTCTCGATCGTGCGGCGCGGCCGGGTGGTGTACGAGGGCCCGCTGGCCGAGCTCCTCGCGAGCGCCGGCGGCGGCTACCGGTTGCAGACGGGCGAGCCCGAGCGGGCGCGCACGGTGCTCCTCAACCAGCCCGGCATCGTGGCGCTCTCGCTCGACGGCGACGACCTTCGGTTCCAGGCGGATCCCGACTCGCTCGCCGCGGCGACGATCGCACTGGGCCAGGCCCGCATCGGCATCCGTGCCCTCGTCCCGCAGACGGCGACGCTCGAAGAGCTCTTCCTCGGCCTCACCGAGACCGAGGGCGTGGGGGAGGCGGCGGCGTGACGTCGCGTCGTTTGGCGTCGGGACTAGTCCCTTCTGCCGGCCGCTCTTGCAGCGACTTCTGCGACCTGTGGAAAGTCTGTTGCACTTTCGTTACGTCGTTTGGAGTGGGGACATGACCGGGATCTACAAGTGGGAGATCCTGAAGCTGCTCGCCCAGAAGCGGACGTATCTCGGACTCGGCGGCGCGATGCTGGTGCCTCTCGTCTTCGTCCTCGTGCTCGTCTTCAAGACCGGCGGACCGAACGACATCCCGCTCGGCCGCTACATCCGCGAGACCGGGCTCGCCACGCCCTTCGTCGTTCTCTTCTTCATGTCGATCTGGGCGTTCCCGCTCATCACCGCCCTCGTCGCAGGCGACATCGTCGCGGCGGAGACGCACAACGGCACGCTCAAGACGATCCTCACGCGCTCGCGCGACCGCGGCCAGATCTACGCCGGCAAGATCCTCGCCGCCCTCACGTACACCGCGGTCGTCGTCTTCGCGATGGCCGCGGTCGGCCTCGTCGCCGCGAGCATCGCGTGGGGCTTCAAGGACCTCACGTCGCTCTCGGGGACGACGGTGTCGGCGATGCACGGGCTCGCGCTCCTCGCGGCGAGCCTCGCCATCTACGTGGTGCCGATGATCGGCATCGCGGCGTTCGGGATCCTTCTGTCGACCGTGACGCGGAACAGCGCCGCGTCGGTCGTCGGCACGCTGATGTTCGCGCTGCTGATGCAGCTGCTCGGCGTGCTCCCGGGCACCGAGCCGATCCGGCCGTACCTGCTCGGCACGCAGTTCGAGGCCTGGCACGGCTTCCTGCGGACGCCCGCGGACTGGGCGCCGATCGTCCGCGCGCTCTGGGTCTGCGCGTTCTACATCGCGATCCCGCTGTTCGCGGGCTACCTCGTCTTCCTACGGCGCGACGTCGCCGGCGAGTAGCGCCCGGCCGACGACGACGGCTTCCGCTCCGGCCGCGGCGAGCTCTTCGACGTCGGCCGGCGAGCGAACGCCCCCCGCGGCGAGCACGCGCAGGCCGGCGTCCGCCGTACGCCACACGAGATCGAGATCGGGGCCTGCCAGAGTTCCGTCGCGGTCGACGGCTGTGAGCAGAACCCGCGCGCCTGCCAGCCGCGCGGCGGCATCGACGAGGGTCAGCCCCGCGTCGGCGGTCCAGCCCTGGCTCAGCACCTGCTCACCGCGTACGTCGAGCGCGACCACGACGGCCTCGCCCAGCTCGAGCCAGGGCGTGGGGTCGGGCCACGCGGCGGTGCCGACCACGACCCGGTCTGCGCCGGCCTCGAGCAGCGTCCGCGCGTCGTCGAGCGAGCGGATGCCGCCCGACGCCTGCACCAGAGCCGGCCGCGCGGCCCCGGCGACCCTCCGCACCAGCTGCGGCCGGATGCGCCCCGACCGCGCCCCGTCCAGGTCGACGAGATGCACGCGTCGCGCCCCCGCCCGAACAAGGCGCCGCGCCAACGCATCCGGGTCCGCGGCGCGCTCGACGATGCGCTCGTAGTCACCCTGCTCCAGCCGCACGGCCTCGTCGCCGAGGACGTCGACGGCCGGGATCACCTCGATCGGCAGCTCGAACCACATGCTTGCATGTTAGCGTGCTAATATGATGCCCGAAAGAAATGCCCGACAGGAGCCGACATCCATGGCGGACCAGGGAGATGCGAGATCTCTTCGAGACCCTGCTCTCGTTCGAGACGCGGGAGGAGCTGGAGCGCTTCCTGAGGGATCTCTGCACGCTGTCGGAGCTGGAGACGCTGGCGCACCGGTGGCAGGTGGCGAAGCTCGTCGACCAGGGTCTGCCGTACGTCGAGGTGGCGCAGAGAACGGGCGCATCGACGGCGACGGTGACGCGCGTGGCGCACTGGCTGCGCTACGGCGAGGGCGGGTATCGGCTCGCCCTCGACCGAGCCTCCTGAGGGTCGCCGTCCCCGTCAAGGGGCGCCTGCGCGAGCCGGCCTTCAAGCTGCTGGAGGACGCCGGCCTCGGGCCGGAGCAGCCGGGCGAGCGCGCCCTTGCGTTTCCTTGCCGCAACGCGCCGGTCGAGGTGCTGCTCGTTCGTGCGGCCGACATCCCGGAGTACGTGCAGGACGGCGTGGTCGAGTGCGGGATCACGGGCCTCGACCTCGTGCGCGAGCGCGGCGCCCGTGTCGCGGAGCTCGTGCGGCTCGGCTTCGGCTCGTGCCGGCTCGACGCCGCCGTGCTGGAGGAGTCCCCGGTCGAGACCCTGGAGGAGCTCGCCGGCGCGACCGTTGCGACGACGTATCCATGGCTCGTGCGTGAGCTGCTTCCGGCCGTGGTGGAGCTCGTCGACGTCACCGGCTCGGTCGAGATCGCTCCTCGGCTGGGCCTCGCCGACGCGATCGTCGATCTCGTTTCTTCCGGCAACACGCTGCGGACGAACGGCCTGCGGTCACTCGGGACTCTGCTGGAGTCGGAGGCGGTGCTCGTCGCGGGCGACGCGGATGCGGCGGCGTCGTTCGCATCGATGCTGCGCGCAGTCGTCGAGGCGAGGCGCCACCGCTACGTGATGCTGAACGCGCCTGCCGCGCAGCTGGAGAGCATCTCGGAGCTCGTCCGGCCGCGCGTTCCGAGCGTTCTGCCGCTCGCTGAGCCCGGGATGGTCGCGGTGCACGTGCTCGTGCCGTCCGCCGATGTCTGGCGGCTGCTGCCCGAGCTCGAAGCGCTCGGCGGCTCCTCGATTCTCGTCGTTCCGGTCGAGCGGATGGCCGCATGACGATCGTCGCCGACGTGAAGGAGCGCGGCACCGAGGCCGTGCGCGAATGGGCGCTCGAGCTCGACGGCGTCGAGCCCGCCCGCGCCGTGCCGGACGCGGGCGATCTTCCGCGCGATGCCTTGCTGACCCTCGTCGACCGCGTCCGGCGCTGGCACGAGCTGCAACGCCTTCCGGACATCACCCTCGAAGTCGAGCCCGGCGTCACCCTCGAACGGCGCTGGGTGCCGCTCGACACTGTCGGGATCTACGTGCCCCGCGGGCTCGTCTCGACGCTCGTCATGTGCGCGGTGCCGGCGCAGGCAGCCGGCGTGCGGCGGCTCGTGGTCTGCACGCCGCCCGAGCGTGCAGCGCTGGTAGCGGCCGCGGCGGCGCTGCTCGGCATCGACGAGGTCTGGGCGCTCGGCGGCCCGCAGGCGATCGGCTTTCTCGCGTACGTGGAGCGCGTCGACAAGATCGTCGGGCCCGGCAACGCGTACGTGAACGAGGCCAAGCTGGAAGTCTCGCGCGACGTCCCGATCGATCTCCCGGGTGGACCGTCGGAGGTGGTCGTCGTCGGAGCCGGCGACCCGCGACTTGTCGAGCTCGAGCTCGCCGCGCAGCGTGAGCACGGGCCCGAATCGGTCTGTGTCGCGGTCGAGTCGCTCGCCGAGGCGGAGTCGATCGCGCCGGAACACCTCGTCCTGATCGGCGAAGCGGAGCGGGATGCCGACGCTGTGCGGAACGCCGGCGCCGTCTTCGTGGGGCCGTGGTCTTCCGTGCCGGCGGGCGACTACGCGACCGGCGGCAACCACGTCCTGCCCACGGGTGGGTGGGCGCGGTCGGTCGGCGGCCTCGGGCTCGAGACGTTCCTCAAGCCCCTCACCATGCAGCGCCTCACGCGCGAGGGCCTCGAGCTCGTCCGCCCGACGGTCGAGGCGCTCGCGGCCGTGGAAGGCATGCCGGCCCACGCGGAGGCGGTGCGGCGGTGAGACAGCTCGCGCCGGAGTTCTCGCCGTACACGTGGGCGCCGCCGTCCGACGAGGTCGCGCGGATCGCGGGGATCGACCAGTCGCAGGTCCTGCGCTTCGACCAGAACACGCCGCCGCTGCCGCTCCCGTCGACGCGTCCCGGCACGATCGCCGCAGCCCTCGCGCGGGTCAGCAGCTATCCGGGTGGCGGCTACCGGACTCTGCGGCGCGCGGTCGCCGACTACGCGGGGGTCGAGCCCGAGAACGTCGTCCTCGGCGCGGGCGCCGACGATCTGATCCTGCTCTGCGCGCGCGCCTATGCAGGGCCCGGCGACACGATCGCGATCCCTCCTTCGCCGACGTACCCGCTGTTTCGCATCGCCGTCCAGCTCGCGGGAGCGCAAGTAACTGACTGTTACCTGCCGGGAGTCGCCCTGACCTTCGCGTGCCGCCCGAACAACCCGACCGGCTCGCTCGATCCGCTTCCCGACGCCCGTCCACTCGTCGTCGACGAGGCGTACTACGAGTACTGCGGCGAGACGGCGCTCCCGCTCATCGACGAGGGCGTGATCGTCCTCAGGACGTTCTCGAAGGCGTTCGCGCTGGCGGGCGCGCGCATCGGCTACGCGGTCGCCGCACGCGACGTCGCCGACGAGCTGAATGCGCGGCAGGCGCCCGCGCCGGTGTCGAGCCTGGCGGCGTCACTGGCCGTCGCGGCGCTCGCCGAGCCGCCGGACGTTGCGCCGGTGATCGCCGAGCGGGAGCGGCTCGCCTCTGCGCTGCGCGCGCTGGGGCTGGATCCGCCGCCCTCGTACGCGAACTTCGTCCACGTCCCCGTCGACGACGGGCTCGAGCTCGGCGACGCGCTCCTTCGGCGCGGCATCGTCGTGCGCGCGTATGCCGAGGCGATCCGGGTCTCCGTCCGCGACGAGGCGGACGACGACCTCTTCATCGAGACGATCGCGCGGATCCTCGACAAGCCCGCGCCGGTCGCCCCGGCTGGAGCAAGACGGGCACGGACGCTCCGCGCCACCGCCGAAACGCGCATCGCGGTCCGCCTCGCACTCGACGGTGCGAGTCGCGTGCACGTCGACACCGGAGCAGGCCTTTACGACCACTTCCTGGAGCAGCTCGCGTTCCACGCAGGGTTCGACCTCATCCTCGAGGGCGCCGGCGACCTCGAGACGGGCGACCACCACACGGCGGAGGACGCAGCGCTCGCGCTGGGCCGGGCGCTCGACGATGCGCTCGGAGACCGTCGTGGCATCGCGCGCTACGGCGATGCCGTGGTGCCGATGGACGACGCGCTCGCGCGCGCTGCAGTCGACCTCGGCGGCCGGGCCGGTGCCGAGCTCGACCTCGAGCGAGATCCCGGCATGGCGGGTCACATGCTGGCGAGCCTCGCGCAGGCGGCCAGGGCGTGCATCCATGTCGAGGCGACGGGCCGCGATCCGCATCACGTCGCCGAGGCGGCGTTCAAGGCCGTCGGCCGCGCGCTGCGCGTCGCCGTCCGCACCGAGAGCGCAGGCCTGCCGTCGACGAAGGGCGTCCTGTGAACGTCGCGATCTGCGAATACGGTGCCGGCAACCTGCGCTCCGTCGCGGTCGCATTCGAGCGCCTCGGTGCGCGCCTCACCGACGACGTCGAGAGCGCCGACCTCGCCGTGCTGCCGGGCGTCGGCTCCGCCCGCGCTGCGATGACCGGTCTGCGCGTCCGCGGACACGAAGAGGCTCTCAGGAAGCGCTTCGACGACGAGCGCCCGATCCTCGGCATCTGCCTCGGCTTGCAACTCGCCCTCGACTGGACGGAGGAGGACGGCGGGGTCGCGGGGCTTGCGCTCGTCCCCGGTAATGCGGAGCGGATCAAGGAAGGACGCGTGCCGCGCATGGGCTGGGCAGAGGTCGGCGACAGCGGCCCGTTCTACTTCGCGCACTCGTACGCGGCCAAGACGGCCGCGGCGACCGCGTGGTCGGAGGGGCTCGTCGCCGAGGTTCGCCACGGCTCGTTCGTCGGGGTCCAGTTCCATCCCGAGAAGAGCGGCGTGACGGGCGCACGCTTTCTCGCGGAGGAGATGCGTTGCCTCTCCCTCGCCTGATCCCGTGCCTCGACGTCGCCGGCGGGCGCGTCGTCAAGGGCGTGCGGTTCCGCGACCTGCGTGACGTGGGCGACCCCGTCGAGCTCGGCGCCGCCTACTCCGACGCCGGCGCGGACGAGCTCGTGTTCCTGGACGTGAAGGCCACGGTGGACGGGCGCCGCACGCTCGTCGAGCTGGTCAGGCGCGTGGCCGAACGGATCGCGATCCCGTTCACGGTCGGCGGCGGCGTTCGAACGGTTCGAGACGCGGAAGAGCTCCTCGGCGCAGGTGCCGACAAGGTTGCCGTCAACTCGGCGGCGCTGGCACGACCGGCACTCGTGAGCGAGCTCGCGGAGAGCCTCGGCTCGCAGGCGGTCGTCGTGGCGATCGACGCGGAGGGCGGACGTGTGCGTTCGCGCGCCGGCACCGCCGAGACCGGCCGCGAGGCGGTCGACTGGGCGCGCGAGGCCGAAGGGCGCGGCGCAGGGGAGATCCTGTTGACCTCGATCGACGCGGACGGCACCCGTGAGGGCTACGACCTCGAGCTGACGTCTGCCGTGGCTGCCGCGGTGGGCACTCCCGTGATAGCGTCCGGCGGGGCGGGGAACGCTCATCACGTCGCCGATGCGCTCGACGTCGCGCAGGCGGCCCTGCTCGCGTCGATCCTCCACGAGGATCCTGATCGGCTCGCCACCCTGCGCGGGGAGCTCAGGAGGCTGGGTGTGAACGTCCGATGGAGCTGAGGCCCGCGATCGTCCAGCACGCGGAGACCGGTCGAGTCCTCATGCTCGCGTGGATGGACGACGAGGCGGAACGGCTCACGCGCGAGAGCGGCGAGGCATGGTTCTGGAGCCGGTCGCGCAACGAGCTCTGGCACAAGGGCGAGACGTCCGGTAATACGCTCGCGGTCGAGGAGCTGCGTGACGACTGCGACGGTGATGCGTTGCTGCTGCGGGTGCGGCCGAACGGCCCGACGTGCCACACCGGTTCCGTTTCGTGCTTCGCGCCCGGGCTCTGGCGCACGATCTCGGAGCGCGCCCGCGAGCGGCCGACGGGCTCGTACACCGTCGAGCTGCTCGACGCCGGCGTCGGCGCCTGCGCGCGCAAGGTGGGAGAGGAGGCCGTCGAGCTGGCGGTCGCCGCGCTCGACGAAGACGACGAGCGGATGGTCGAAGAGGCCGCCGACCTCGTCTACCACCTGTACGTCCTGCTTGCGGCGCGCGGGCTCGACCCCGGTCAGGTCGAGGACGCCCTAGCAGCGCGAGCGCACCGCGTGACCGGCACGTGAGACCGTCGCCCGCTCGGCGCGGGCAAGCGCGAGCAGCCGGCGACGGAAGACGACCATATCGGCGTGCTGCCAGTCCGCGTGCGTCTGGCAGCGCCACGAGGCGACGCGCTCGCGGTGGTACGGGCTGGTGAGGCTCTCCGAATGTCCGATCACGTTCGGCAAGGAGATGTGAAACCGCGTCATCAGCCACAACGTGAGGCGAAGCGAAGCGACGAGTTGGCGCGGATTCTCGAGAATCGACGCGTCACTGGTGCCGACGATCTCGATGCCGACGGCCGTCCAGTTGAGACCGACCGTGTGCCGGCACATCGTCGTCAGCGGAACGAGCTGATAGATCGTCCCATCGCGGTCGACGACGAAGTGAGCGCAGTCGCCCGGCGGCCCGCCGAGCTCGGTATCGGGCGTATCGGACGCGAAGGTGTTCCAGGTCGCCGAGAAGGAGTCGTTCGCCGTGTAATGCTCGACGATGACGTGCGGATCCACGAGCCGCCAGCTGTGCAGGCCGTAGTGGCGGATCGCGTACGCCTCGGTCTGTGCGCGTCGCTCGGCGCCGAACGGGATCGGCTTCCAGACGATGTGCGGCCGAGCGAAGAGCGAGACGGCGACCAGGGCGGCGACGATCATCGCCTCGAGCGTACGCCCACGAGCAGTGCGAGGGGCGCGATCAGCAGCAGCCACATCGTCGGACCGAGCCCGATCGCCCCGGCCAGCTCACCGAGGACGGCCGGGACGACCGCGCTGGCGAGCCCTCCGACTCCGCCGACCGCGACGGCCGTCCCGCTCCGCCCCGGCAGCGCGTCGTACAGCGCAGCCTTGGGAAGCGCGTACCAGCCGGCGTTCAGCAATCCGAGCAGGGCGAGCAACCCGAGCTTCGCCGGCAGGGCGGGCACGAGCAGGAACGTGGGGTAGAGAACGAGGACGGCGAGCGCGCTCAGCCGCAGATACGCCGAGCCGTTCATCCGCCGGAGGACTGCGAGGAGCAGGACGTCGCCGACGAGCCCCGCGCCGGTCCACACGGCCACCGCGAGCGCCGCCTCCACCGGCCCCGCCCCGGCGACGTCCACGGCGTACAGCGCGAGGAAGGAATAGAACACGTCGAGCATCAGGTCGCCCACTTCGAGGAGCGCGAGCCTGCGCAGCACCTCGCGGTCGCGGAGCGCGGCGGCGAAGCCGCGCCAGTCGGTCGAGCGCGTCTGTGCGGCGGGCGGCTTGACGGCAAGTGCGAGCGGCACGGCAGGGAGAGCGAGCACCAGCAGGAGCCCGCGCCAGCCGAGCCCGCCGAAGACCGCCGCCGCGACGAGGAGTGGCCCGGCGACGTAGCCGCTCGAACCGGCGACCGTCCACCGCGCCATGCCGCGCTCGCGCGTGTCCGGTTCCGCGTCCATCAACGTCGCCTGCGCGAGACCGACGAACGCACCGCTCCCCGGGTCTGCGAGCAGCAGCGCGACGAGCGCCGTCCAGAATCCGATCGCGGCCGCGTTCAACGCCGACGAGACGGCGAAGGCGACCGCACCGGCGACGATCAACGCCCGGCGCCGGTGCGTGTCGCCGGCGAGACCGAGGACCGGATCGAGCGCCGCGCCCAGGAAGCTCGGCAGCGAGAGCAGCAGGCCCACCTGGGCGTAGCTCAGGTGGAGGTCGTGCCGGATGAGCGGCCACGCGGCGGAGCGCGAGCCCCAGACGAGCTCGTCGAGCAGCTCGATCGCCAGCAGGACGGCGACCGCACCGCGGACGCCGCCGAAGCGGGCGAGTTACGGGCCTGCGCGCGTCATCGCCTCCATTCTACGAGACGAGCCGGGGTCACTGATCCGAGTTCAGCAGGTGCGTCCGAAGGAGTCGGCGCGCGAGTCGCGTGTCGCGTGCCTCGATCGCGTCGAGCAGCGCCTCGTGCTCGGCGAGGACCGACCGCAGGTGCTCGGGCGGCCGCGACTTGCCGAGCCGCATGATGCGGACGAAGCCGCGCAGCTCCGCGAGGATCCGCTCGACGAGCGGCAGCGACGCAGCGGCCGCGATGTAGAGGTGGAACTGCTCGTCGAGGTCGATGAACTCGTCCTCGTTCCCGGCGTCGACGGTCCGCTTCTGCTGCAGCAGCAGGAGCCGGAGGTAGTCGACCTCCTGCAGCTCCATCCGCTCGCATGCACGGGTCACCGACAGCGACTCGACGGCCAGGCGGATGTCCATGACCTCACGGCGATGCTCGGGCGTGAAGCCGCGCACGATCATCTGCCGCCTCGGCCCGACCTCGAGCAGCCCTTCCTTGCGCAGCGCCTGCAACGCCTGGCGGACGGGCGTCTTCGAGATCTCGAGCGCGTCCGCGACCGCGCCTTCCGGAACGGGCTGGCCGACGGCGAGCCGGCCGCGCAGGATCTCGTTGCGCACGTGCTTGTAGGCACGCTCCGCGAGGCTGTCGTGGCGGCGCGGCGTCATCTGCTGCGTCACGCCGCCTCCTTGCTGCGTACTATCGCCGCGTGCGGATCGGTGTCCTCGGAGCGGCGAACATCGCCCGCAAGGTCGTCATCCCGTCCATCCTCCGCGCCGAAGGGGTCGAGCTCGTCGCGATCGCGAGCGAGTCCGAGCGCGCGAGGGAGTTCGTCAACGAGGCGGGGCTCGAGACCGTCCGGGCCTGCTCGTACGAGGAGCTCGTGGCGGCGGACGACGTGGAGGCGGTCTACATCCCGCTGCCGAACAACCTGCACGCCGAATGGTCGAAGCGTTGCGCGGACGCCGGCAAGCACGTTCTGTGTGAGAAGCCGGCCGCGCGCACGAGAGACGAGGCGGCGGACGAGATCGAGTACTGCGTCGACCGCGGCGTGATCTGGATGGAGGCGTTCATGTACCGCTTCCACCCGCAGTGGCGCATCGTCTTCGACCTGCTCCGCGACGGCGCCGCCGGAGAGTTGCGTCTCGTGCGCTCGGTGTTCACGTTCACCGTCACGAACCCGGCGAACGTCCGCCGCCAGAAGGATCTCGGCGGGGGGTCGCTGTACGACGTGGGCTACTACTGCGTGAACGCGGCCCGCTGGCTCTTCGGCGCGGAGCCCGCCTCGGTCTCCGCGACGATGCACATCGGCCCCGAGGGCGTCGACGAGGAGTTCTCGGGGGTCCTCGACTTCGGCGGCGGCCGTTCCGCGCAGTTCGCGAGCAGCTTCACGCAGCCGTACCGTCACGAGGTCGAGATCCTCGGCACGGAGGGACGCGTCCGCATCCCGACCGCGTTCGTCAACCGCTCCGACCCGCTCGTCGTCGAGGTCGAGGATCGAGAGGGGGAGTGGCGGACGATCGAGACGCCGGGAGACGACGAGTACCGGCTCGAGATTGAGGACTTCGCACGCTGCGTTCGCGACGGGCGGCAGCCCGAGGTCGTCTCGCACGCGGACACGCTCGGCAACATGGCCGCCGTCGACGCCCTGTACGAGGCCGCCCGCAGCGGCCGCGCGGTGAGCCTCTAGCGTCATCGCTCCAGGGGCAACTGCACCCAGCCGCGCTCGTGGTGGGACACCTCGACGGCGTTGATCACTTCCTGCACCCAGGCCCCGTCGCCGAAGCCGCCCTCGTTCTTCTCGCCGCCGTCGAGGATCTCGTCGACGAAGTTCGCGGTGAGGTTCGAGTAGTAGAGGCGCGGCCACGGCTCGTGCACGTCCATGCCCGGCGGGAACAGCCGCGTCGGAACATCGATGTCGACGAACTCCACGGCATCCGGCTTCGCGCCCTTCAGCGTCTCCATCACGCCGAACTCCTCGATGAGCCTCGCGATCAGCGCGCCTTCGCTTCCGTACACGCGCACCTCGATGCCCGGATAGTTGCCGACGGTGACGAAGCTGCTCTGGACGGAGCAGATCGCGCCGCGCGAGAACTCGCCGATGAAGATGTCTCCGTCGTCGATGTTCGCGCGCTGCATGAGCCCCGTCTCGCGGATGACGCGCTCCGGCACGAAGTTTCGAAGCACGCCGACGACCGAGGTGAGGTCGTCGTCCATGAACCAGTGGCCGAGATCGATGACCGGCGCGCCGTAGCCCTCGAGCGACGACACGCGGATGCGGTTCTGGTCGACGTCCGCGGGCACCTGGCGGAGCGGCGTCTGCGGATCGATCCACTGTGAGTTCTGCTCGTACGCGTTGTAGATGTACGGCGTTCCGACCCAGCCCTCGTCGATCAGCTCTTTCATGTAGCGGATCGCCGGGCTGTAACGGAACGTGAACCCGACCTTCGTCTTCAGCCCTTTCGAGGCCGCGAGGTCGCGCGCGCGCAACGTGTCGCGGAAGTCGTGCGCCACGGGCTTCTCGACGAGCACGTGCTTGCCCGCTTCGAGCCCTGCCATCGTGAGCTCGAAGTGGCCGCGGTCTCCGGTCACGACGTCGATGACGTCGATGTCGTCGCGCTCGAGCACGCGGCGATGGTCTGTCGTGTGCTCACGGACCCCGAACATCCCCGCGGCCTCTTCTGCCACCGCGGCGTCGACGTCGCAAACCGCCACGACGTCGACGCGCGGATCGCGGGTCCAGCCGGGAAGGTGGGCCATCTTCGCCCAGCGCCCGGTTCCGATCACACCTACGCGAAGCTCTGCACCGGCCATGTCTCGCTCCTCCTTGCGTCGTCGTGACGGCGGCACCGGACGAGATGTGCGCCTCCCTCGGCCGTGAGCAGCTCGGTCGTCCATTCGTGGCATTCCCGCTCGGCGAGCGGGCAGCGCGGCGCGAAGCGGCAGCCCGGCTCGACGTCGATCAGCTGCGGCGGCGTGCCGACGATCGACGGCAGAAAGCGCGTTCGCTGCTCCGTCTCGGGAAGCGAGCGAAGCAGAGAGATCGTGTACGGATGCCGCGGCTTCGTCAGCAGCGTCGCCGTGTCTGCGAGCTCGGCGATCTCTCCCGCGTACATCACGGCGATCCGGTCGCACATCTCGGCGATCACGCCGAGGTCGTGGCTGACGAGCACCATGCTCATGCCCGAGTCGCGCTGGAGCTCGAGCAGCAGGCTCAGGATCTGGTCCTGGATGATCACGTCGAGCGCGGTTGTCGGCTCGTCTGCGAACAGCACCTTTGGGCGCGACGCGATCGCGACCGCGATCAGGACGCGCTGCCGCATCCCGCCGCTGAACTCGTGAGGGTAGCTCCGCATGCGCCGCGAGGCGGCCGGGATGCCGACACGGTCGAACAGCTCGAGCGCGCGCCGGCGTCGCTCCCGCGGCCCGAGCCGCTCGTGTGCGGCCACCGCTTCCTCGATCTGGTCGCCGACCCGCATCACCGGGTTCAGCGCGCTCATCGGATCCTGGAAGATCATCGACAGGTGGGCGCCGCGCAGGCGCTGAAGCTCGCGCTCGCGCGCGTCGAGGAGATTGCGCCCGGGCAGGCCGGCGTACCGGACGTCGCCGGCCCACCACGCCGGCGGCGACGGCATGAGCCCCATCAGCGTGCGGCACGTGACGCTCTTGCCGGAGCCGCTCTCGCCGACGAGCCCGAGAATCTCGCCGCGCTGCAACGTGAACGAGACCCCGTCGACCGCCCGGACCACGCCGCTGTCCGTCCCGATGAACGTGTGCAGGCCGTCGACCGTGAGGATAGGTTCAGTCACCGACACGCAGGAGGTCGGCGAGCCCGTCGCCGAGCAGGCTGAAGCCCACCCCGACGACGACGATCGCGAGCCCCGGCAGCGTCGAGAGCCACCAGGAGCTGAGGATGTAGTTCTGCCCGTCGGAGATCATCGCGCCCCATTCGGGCGACGGCGGTTTCGCGCCGAGCCCGAGGAAGCCGAGCGCGGCGCCGAGAAGGACGTTCCCGACCGCGTCGACCATCGCGAAGATGAGGACGAACGAGACGACGTTCGGGAGGATGTGGCGGAGCATCACGCGGTGGTGCCGGTAGCCCAGCGCCTTCGCAGCGAGGACGTACTCGCGCCCTTTCAGGATGATCGTGTGCCCGCGTGTGATGCGCGCGTAGCTGATCCAGCTCGTCAGCCAGATCGCGACGAACATGTTGAAGATGCTCGGACCGAGCATCGCGACGATCGCGATCACGAGGACGAAGAACGGGAACGCGAAGAACAGATCGACGATGCGCATGAGAACCGCGTCGACCCACCCTCCGAAGTAGCCCGAGACCAGCCCGATCGCCGTGCCTGCGACGAGCGTGACGCCGGTCGCGCCGAACGCGATGAGCAGGTCGATGCGACCGCCGTACAGGATGCGCGCGAAGATGTCGCGCCCGAACTCGTCGGTACCGAGGATGTGCCCGGACGAGAAGGGCGGCGCGAGCGGCCGCAGCGGGTCGAGCGTGTCCGGGTTGTAGTGCGTGATCAGCGGTGCCGCGAGGGATGCCGCCGCGACGATCCCGAGGATTGCGATGCCCGCGATCAGCGTGATGTGGCGCCCCGCGCGGCCGCCCCGCCGGCGGGCGCGCCGTTCGACGAGGTCGAGGAGGATCGCCGAGGGTGCCGCGGTCACGCTCACTCGAGCACCACCCGGGGGTCGAGCGCCGCGTGCACGACGTCGGTGAGCAGGTTGATGCCCACGACCATCACGGCGAAGACGAGCGTCACGCCCTGGACGACCGGGTAGTCGCGCGTCGACACCGAGTCGACGAGCAACGATCCGAGACCGGGGATCGAGAAGACGTTCTCGATGATCACGGTGCCGCTGATCAGGAAGGCGAGGTTGATGCCGAACACCACGACGACCGAGACGACCGCGTTCCGGAAGACGTGCCGGCTCAGGATGCGGAACCGGGAGATGCCTTTGATCTTCGCCGTGTCGATGTAGTCCGCCGCGAGCACCGCAAGCGTGCTCGAGCGAAGCGTACGGATGAGGATCGTCGAGAAGGCGAGCGCGATCGTCAGCGCGGGCAGGAAGAGATGGTCGATGTGCCCGACGAATCCCGACCCGTACCCGTTCACTGGAAACAGGTTCAGGTGGATCGAGAAGATGAGGATGAAGATGATTCCCAGCCAGAAGCCGGGCATCGCGAAGCCGACGAGTGTGGTGATCCGCGCAGCCTGGTCGAAGATGCCGCCCTGCCGGAGGGCGGAGATGATCCCCGCGGGAACGGAGATCAACGTCGCGACGACCGCCGAGTAGCCGATCAGGAACATCGTCGCCGGCAGGCGCTCCTCGATCACGGTGCGCGCGGGCTCGTGGAAGAAGATCGACTCGCCGACGCTGCCGTGGAACAGGTGCTGCATGAAGAGGAGGTACTGGCGAACCAGCGGCCGGTCGAGGCCCAGCGCATGCCGTATCGCGTCACCACGCGCCTTCGTGTAGCTCGAGCCGAGGATCTGCAGCGCCGGGTCACCGGGGATCAGGTGCAGCAGGAAGAACGTGATCAGGGTGATCCCGAAGAGCACCGGGATCACCTGCAAGAGACGCCTTAAGACGAAGCTGTACCGGGCCATGCCGTCATCCCGGGCGGCCGGCGACCACCTCGCCGGCCGCCCGCGTTTCATCGGTCAGTGGCTGTCGACCGTCATGTCGAGCAGCGACAGGTTGTACGCGCCCAGCGGGTTCACGTGGAAGCCGTGCACCCACTTCCCCTGGGCGTACCGATAGGGGCTGTAGTCGAGCACGAGGAACGGGCTCTGCTGGTAGACGATCTTCTGGATCTGCGCGTACATCGCGGCCCGCTTCACGGGGTTCAGCTCTGAGCGCGCCGCGTGCACGAGCTTGGTCGCGGTGGGGTCGCTCCAGTAGGAGCTAAACGCGTTCGCGCCGCCCTGCGGGTCGACCGCGAACGTCGTGACCTCGTCGGGATCGATGATGTCGTTCGTCCAGTAGCGCTGGCCCATCTCCGAGTGGCCGCCGTCCTCCTTCGAGTACGCGGTGAGGAGCTCGTACGTGCGGATGTCGACATTGATCCCGAGCTTCGCGAGCTCGGACTTGATCACGACCGCCGTCGCGTTTCCGGCGACGTCGTTCGATACTTCGATCAGGTACGTGTTGAAGCCGTGCGGGTACTTCGACTTCGCGAGAGCCGCCTTCGCCTTCGCGAGGTCATACGGATACGGCTTCAGCGAGGCGTTCCAGTAGAGCATCTTGTACGGCATGTACGAAGACCCCGGCGTCGCGTGACCCGAGTAGGCGAGCTTCACGATCGCATTGCGATCGATGCCGTAGTTGAGCGCGGCGCGCACGTTCGGGTCCTTCAGCGGTGCGAAGTGCTCGTCGAGCTGGATGAAGTCGACGCGCGTCGAGGGGAACAGGTCGCTCTGGAGACCCGGGTACTTGTCGATCTGGTTGATCAGGTTGCCCGGCGGGTTCTCGATCGCATCGACCTTCTTGCTCTGCAGCAGCAGGACGCGCGTGTTGTCGTTCGGGACGATCTCGACCTTGATGTTCTTGACGCTCGGCTTCTTGCCGTACCAGTAGGGATTGGCGGCGAGGTCGAGCTCCGTGTCCTTGTTCAGGCTCGTGACCATGAACGGCCCGCTGCCGACGGGCTTGTTGAAGAAGCCGGTGGGGCTCGCCTGCACCTCCTTCTGCGGCAAGACCGAGTAGGCGTACATGGCGAGGTCTGCGAGCAGCGGCGCGTGCTGCTCCTTGAGCTTGATCACGAGCGTGTGCGCGTTCGTGGCCGTGATGCTCTTCACCGCATCGAGCAGGAAGCCCCAGCCGCCCTTCAGCGCCTTCGCCCGCAGGATCGAGTACGCGGCGTCCTGGGCGGTGAGGGGCGTGCCGTCGCTGAACTTCGCGGAGCGGAGATGGAACGTGTACGTCTTGCCGCCGTTCGACACCTTCCATGACGTTGCGAGATCCGGCAGGAGCTTCGTCCCGGTCGCGTTCGGCTGGAGGAGGCGGCTGTAGATGTTCTGGTCGAGCCAGATGCTCTCGTTGACCGAGTTCTGCTCCGGATCGAGCGTGTCGATCTTCACCGCATTCGCGAGCACGAACGTGTCGGTGCTCGCGGTGCGGTGCGTGGTGCGGAGGGTCGCCGCGGCGGCGACCCCTGCGACGACGAGCGCGACGACGCCGAATGCCGTCGCTCCACGTGCCATTCCGCCTAGCCGGGACCGTAGGGATGACCTTCTGTTGCTCATCCACCCTCCTCCTCAGCGGGGATACATCACGACGCGACAGATACATGTAACGTCGTCTGAAATATGAATCCCGAGGCTAACGTGGGCGACTCGGCGGTGTCAATCGGCCGTTTCGACGGCCGCTCGGCGGTCGTCACGGGAGGATCGAACGGCATCGGGAGGCGGATCACGCGCTCGTTCCTGGACGCGGGGGCGCGGGTGGCGGTGGTCGACATCGCCGAGCACGACCGACACCGCGGCGACGAGCGCGTGCTGTTCGTGGAGTGCGACGTCGGCGATCCGGCTGCGGCCGCTGCGGCGGTGGAACAGGCCGTGGACGCGTTCCGGGACGTCGACGTCCTGGTCAACGACGCGGCTGCCTACCCGGACGCGGCGCTCGTCGAGATGCCGGTGGACGAGTGGCGGCGGGTGTTCGACGTCAACGTCACGGGACCGTTCGCGACGATCGGCGCGTTCGCGCGCCACCGAATCGGCGCGGGCGGCGGCGGTGCGATCGTGAACATCACGACCGGCTCCGTGAAGAGCCCACGGCCGGCGGGCGGTGCGTACAGCGCGTCGAAGGCGGCACTCGAGACGCTGACCAAGGTCGCGGCGCTCGAGCTCGGGCCGCACGGCATCCGCGCGAACGTCGTGTCGCCGGGCTACATCGATGTTCGCGGCGAGACGGACGCCCACGTCGACCGCGCCTCGGACGAGCTCCGCGCCTCGTTGGTCTCGGCGATCCCGCTCGGCCGCGCCGGACGCGCGGAGGACGTTGCGAACGCGGTGCTCTTCCTGTGCTCGCCCGCCGCCGCGCACATCAACGGAGCCGTGCTCGACGTGGACGGCGGCTCGCTTGCCGGGAGGTTCACGCTCGAGCCGGAGCGCGCGTGAGCGCGAGGAAGCTCGTCTTCACGTCGCCCCTCGAGCCCGAGCTCGTCCGGCTCGTCGCCGACGTCGACGCGTCGATCGATGTCGTGTACCCCGGTGAGCTGCTCGCGCCGATCCGTTATCCCTCCGACCATCCACTCCCGGTGCTCGTGGACGAGAGCGCGCGCGTGCGCTGGGATGCGCTGCTCGACGAGGCGGAGATCCTGTTCGACTTCGGGCCGCTCGAGCTGGCGCCGACGCTGGCCCACCGGCCGAAGCTGCGCTGGATCCAGGGAACGAGCGCGGGCATCGGCCGGCTCGTCGAACGAGTGGGATTGCTCGACTCCGACGTGGTCGTGACCACGTCGAGCGGCGTGCACGCACGCGCGCTCGCAGAGTTCGCGCTCCTCGCGATGCTCATGCACGGCAAGCAGACTCTCCGCCTCCTGCGCGAGCAGCAGGCACACCACTGGGAGAGGCACGCCGCCGAGGAGATCCGCGGCAAGGTCGTCTGCGTCGTCGGCCTGGGGAAGATCGGGCTCGAGGTTGCACGGCTTGCGCAGGCGTTCGACGCCCGTGTCGTCGGCGTGGTGCGAGAGCTGCGGGGTCGAAACGCCGCCGAGCTCGGCGTCGACGAGCTCCGCTCGACCGGGGAGCTCGACGAGCTCCTGCCGGTTGCCGACGTGGTCGTGCTCTCGACTCCGCACACGGCGCTGACGGACAAGCTCCTCGACGCGCGCAGACTGGCGCTGCTGAAGAGAACTGCTCTGATCGTCAACATCGCCCGCGGCGACGTCGTCGACGAAGATGCGCTCATCGATGTGCTGCGCGAGAATCGGATCGGCGGCGCGGCGCTGGACGTCTTCGCGCACGAGCCGCTGCCCGAGTCGAGCCCGCTCTGGGACTTGCCGAACGTCTACGTCAGCCCACATTCCGCGAGCACCGTCTGGAACGAGAACGAGCGCATCACCGACCTGTTCTGCGACAACCTCGAGCGCTACCTCCACGGCAGGTCGATGCTGAACGTCCTGGACAAGGAGCTCCTCTACTGAGCGCCGTTCGCACGAACGCCGACCAGCTGGTCGAGATCGGCATGGAGGCGATCGTCGCCCATCCGGCGCACACGGGCTCGTATTCGGTCGACTCGTACGGGCGGCCGATCAGCCTGCCGGGGATGTCCGGCGTCGTCGCGAACGCGCGGGTCGGCGACCGGGCGTTCCCGTGGGCCGCCGACCACCTCGAGCCGGCCGTCTCCGCCGGCAACCCGGTCCGCGAGCGCGCCTACGCGCTGCAGTTCCTCTCCTGCGTCGGCAACGTCGCCCGCGTTCTCGGCGGTCCGGCCGCCGGAGCCGAAGGGCGCGTGGTCGGCAAGCACGCCTTCGTGCTGATCGACTTCCCGCAGGAGGCGCTGGATGCGCTCGCTCCGGGCGACCGGCTGCTCGTGCGGGCATTCGGCCAGGGCCTCGAGCTGCTCGACTTTCCCGACATCGCGCCGCGCAGTTGCAGCCCGGCGCTGCTGGCCGGGCTCGGCGTGGAGGCGGCGGACGGCCGCCTTCGTGTCGGAGTCGCCGCAGAGGTCCCTGCGTTCATGATGGGTGCGGGGCTCGGGATGAGCTCCGAGTGGGCGAACTGCGACGTCATGTTCACGCGGAAGGAAGTCGTCGAAAGGCTCGGGTTCGAGGACTTGCGGCTCGGCGACGTCGTCGCGATGCACGATCAGGATCACCGCTTCGGCCGCGGCTTCCGGCGCGGGTTCACGGCGATCGGCGTGGTTGCACACGGCGGCCACGGCGGCGTCCCGGGCCACGGGATCGGCGTCACGACCGTTCTCTCCGGCCCGGCGGAACAGTTCGAGCTCGTGCGGGAACCGGAGGCGAACCTCAAGCGGAGCCTGGAGCTCGCGTGAGCGGGATCAACGCGAGCGAGCTGGTCCGCGCGTCGTACGTCGGCGAGGTGACGAGCCCGGTTCTCGGTCCGTCGCCGTACGACGTGAGCCGCGACGGCGTCCCCTTCGTCCCGGTCGGCGCGGGAGGCGTGTGTTACACCGTGAAGGTCGGAGATCCGGCCGCCGGCTGGGCCGCCGACCAGGTCGAGCCGGGGGTCAGCATCGCGAATCACGCCGATGCGGCGAACGACGCGCTCATGCTCTACGCCTGCATCGGCAACCCCGTCACGGTGCGTTCGGGCGCCGCAGCCGGGGCGCGCGGGGTCGTCACGGGAAAGCACGAGGCGTTCCAGCTCTACAAGCACGTGCTCGTCCACCTCGGGCGCGACGCACTCGAGCTGGTCGCGCCGGGCGACGCGCTCGTCGTGCACGGTCGCGGCCGCGGGTTGCGCATCGATGGTCTTCCGGAGGTGTCGTGTCACAGCCTCGGCCCTGAGCTGTGGGAGGCCTGGTCGCCCGCGACCTCCGGCGGCTCGCTGCGCGTCCGCGTGACGCGCATCCTCCCGCCGGAGGTGGTGGGCATGGGCAGCGGCCGTGCGAGCGGGGCCACCTCGATCGCGCTCCAGGCGGACGCGTCGGACGGGTTGACGGGCCTCAGGATCGGCGACCTGGTCGCGATCCGGGACTGGGATGCGACCTACGTGACGGGGTATCACGAGGGCCGCGCCGTCGTCGCGGTCGTGGGAACGGGCGACAGCCCCGTGCTCGGCAACGGCCCCGCCGCGACGATCCTGCTGTCGGGGCCCGTGGACGCGTTCGACTTCCAGCTCGACGACGGTGCGAACCTCGCCGCGATCCTGGAGTTGCCGGCGTGACGACGCCGCTCGTCGAGACGCGCTCGCTGACGAAGGAGTTCCACGTGCGCGGCGCGCTGCGCGGCCGCACCGCGCTGGTGGCCGTCGAGGACGTCTCCATCTCGATCGAGCGCGGCCGGACGCTCGGAGTCGTGGGCGAGAGCGGCTCGGGAAAGAGCACGCTGGGCCGGCTCCTGCTGCAGCTCGAGAAGCCGACGTCCGGGGACATCCTCTTCGAAGGCACGTCCATCGTGGGCGCGAAGAGCGCGGACCGGCGGCGGCTGAGCAAGCGCATCCAGGTCGTCTTCCAGGATCCCTACTCGTCGCTGAACCCGACGATGTCGGTGCGGCAGACGCTCGGCGAGGTGCTGTCCGTACACGGGATCGGCGACCGCGACGACCGGAACATCCGCATCGACGATCTGCTCGAGCGGGTCGGACTGTCGCCGTCCTACGCGAACCGCCGGCCGAAGCAGTTCAGCGGCGGCCAGCGCCAGCGCATCGGTATCGCGCGCGCGCTCGCGGTCGAGCCGGACTTCATCGTCGCGGACGAAGCGGTCTCCGCGCTCGACGTGTCGATCCAGGCGCAGGTGCTCAACCTGCTGGCGCGCCTCCAGGACGACCTCGGCCTGACGTACATGTTCATCTCGCACAACCTGTCGGTCGCCCGGCATATCTCGAACGACATCGCGGTGATGTACCTGGGGCGGATCGTCGAGCAGGCGCCGGCCGACCAGTTGTTCTCGGAGCCCCTCCACCCGTACGCGCAGGCGCTGGTTCGTGCCGCTCCGAAGCCGGTGCCGAAGCGTCGTGCGATCACGCCGGCCGTCACAGGCGACATCCCGAACCCGATCGACCGGCCGGCCGGCTGCCACTTCCATCCACGCTGCCCGTTCGTGATGGACGTGTGCCGCGTCGAGTACCCTGCGGTGCGGCACCCGGCTTCGGGGCGCAGCGTCGCCTGCCATCTGTATCCGGCGTAACGCCTAGCGCCGCGCTGTGCCGACGATCATCGGGCGCTCGACCGTCGGCGCCTTCGGCACCTCGCCGTGCTTGACCGACTCGATCGTCATCGCTGCCTCGATCGCGGTCAGCGTCGCCCGGTTCGGGTTGCAGCCGACGAGGTTGTAGAGCGGCCTGATCCGGTCCTGCCGCTTGGCCACTTTGGGGTCGTCCGACCGGACGTGCTCGAGGAAGAGCAGGCGACCGCTCGGCTTCAGGACACACCTGATCTCGGCGAGCGCCTTCTGCTGGTCGGGCACGCTGCAGAGGACGAGCGTCCCGACGACGGTGTCGAACGAGGCGTCGGGGAAGGGCAGCCTCTCGACGGACGCGTCGACGACCTCGGCGGCTCGTCCGAGTGCCGCGACGCGCCGGCCGAGTCGCCGACGCATTGTGGTCGTCGGGCTCGACGAGGACCAGCCGGGTCACGTCCCGCCGATAGTGCTCGAGGTTGAGGCCGGTGCCCGCGCCGATCTCGATCGTCGCTCCCTCGGCCTGTGAGAGCAGCTGCCGGCGCTCGTCGCGAAGACCGGCGGCCTCCGATCCCTTGCCGACCGTGTCGTAGAGCGCGGCAAACAGACGTCGCATCATGACGCCGGCTCCAGGACGGCGAGCGATTCGCGCAACCTCGCGCGCTCCTCGCCGAGCTGCTCGAACGAGCGCTGCAGCCGCCGCGCGCCTGTCGCCGTCAATCGGAGGTGGTGGCTGCGGCCGTCGTCCGGGTTGGGAGAGCGGCGCAGGAGCCCGGCCTGTTCAGCCCCGAGGACGAGTTGCGTCACGGCGCTCTGAGTCATCTGCAGTGGTTCGCAGAGCCGCGTCACAGTCACTGTTTCGCCTCTGTCGGTCCAGGCCCGGGTCAGAAGCAGGAGCAGGTAACGCTGCGTCGTCAGCCCGTTTCGCGCCGTGATCTCTTCGGTCTGGCGCTGGAACGTGAGGAGCGCGACCCGAAAGCGCGCCGCGGACTCGTACGGCCCGTCCATCGAACCATCATCTCACCTTCGCCTCCTGGGGAGGCGGACGCGAGCCTTTCGGTCAGTCCGCCTTGACTCGCAACTGCATTCGATCCTAATCTAGTCAGGCTGCCGCATCAAGGCGCCCGATAGGGCCTCCATGCCTTCGGGATCGGCGTCTTGATCGCCCGGCCGGGCGGGGGCTGCGGCCCCCGCCCGGCCCAGTCTGCGAGAGGACGGGGCGATCCCTCGAACGAAGGATTGAGGGCGTATGCCCCCTTTTGGGGAGTGTGAGCCGCGCGGCCGCGATTACGGTCAGCGCGTCCCGGTTGTTGGGACTGCGGCGATTTTCGACACAACCTCCGGACTCTCCGGTGCGGCGAAGGGAGAAGCAGTGCGTGCAGGCAGTTTCGTGCGTTGGTCGACGGCGCGCCTGACGGTGCGCGTTGCGCTTGCGCTCTCCGTGCTTGCTCTCTCGCTCGCCGTGACAGGTGCGACGTGGGGCGCGGCGTCGCCATACGACCCAGCTGTGGACGTCAACTCGATGCCGTCGACGACGCAGTACACCGGCGCCCAGGCGTGGTGGAACGCCGGCTATACCGGCCGGGGCGTCGACGTCGCGCTGATCGACACCGGCGTGTCGCCGGTCGCGGGACTCGCGGATCCCAACAAGGTCGTGTACGGGCCGGATCTGTCACTCGAGTCTCAGGCGCCGAACCTGCGCAACCTCGACACCGACGGACACGGCACCTTCATGGCGGGGCTCATCGCCGGTCGTGACTCGACGCTGACGGCGCCGTACTCGAGCGCGCCTGCATCGGCCTATCGCGGCATGGCGCCGGACGCCCGGATCATCTCGATCAAGGTCGGGACGGCCGACGGGGGAACGGACGTCAGCCAGGTCATTGCGGCCATCGACTGGGTCGTCCAGCACGCGCGCGATCCGGGCTTCGACATCCGCGTGCTCAACCTGTCGTACGGGACGAACTCGACGCAGCTGTACACGATCGACCCGCTCGCGTACGCGGCCGAGCAGGCGTGGAAGCACGGCATCGTCGTGGTCGCGGCGGGCGGCAACTTCGGCTTCCAGAGCCACCAGAACAACGCGCCGGCACTCGCCGATCCTGCGTTCGATCCCTACCTGCTGGCGGTGGGTGCCTCCGATTCGCAGGGGACCGCGAAGCAGTCGGACGACGCCGTGCCGAACTTCTCACCGTGGCCGAAGCGCGGAGCGACGCGCGGCGTCGATCTGATCGCGCCGGGCACCCACATCCAGGGGCTTCGCGACCCCGGCTCCTGGATCGACGTCAACCATCCCGAGGGATACCTCAGCACGCGCTACTTCCGCGGCTCCGGCACGTCGGAAGCGGCCGCACTCGTCTCCGGCGCCGCGGCGCTGATCCTGCAGAAGTACCCGAACGCGACGCCGGATCAGGTGAAGCAGCTGCTCGAGAACGGCGCCTACACGATCAAGGCGAAGTCGCAGGCGGAAGGTACGGGCGAGCTCCAGCTCGCAGGCATTCTCAACGCGCCTCTGCCGAACGCCGTGCAGAACTGGACGCCCTCGACAGGCCTGGGGTCGCTCGAGGCTTCGCGGGGGTCGGACCATCTCACCCGCGACGGCGTCGCGCTGCTCGGTGACGACGACATCTTCGGCGCCCCCTTCGACGCAGCCGCGATGGCGATCGCGGAGGCGGCCGGGAACAGCTGGTCCGGCGGAACCTGGAACGGCAACACGTGGTCCGGATCGACGTGGAGCGGCAACACCTGGAGCGGCAACACCTGGAGCGGCTCGAGTTGGAGCGGCAGCTCGTGGTCGGGATCGACCTGGAGCGGCAACACCTGGAGCGGCAACACCTGGAGCGGCAACACGTGGAGCGGAAGCAGCTGGTCGGGATCGACCTGGTCGGGGTCGAGCTGGGCGGGCGACTCCTGGCAGGGCGCCACCTGGGACTGACCCAGGCGCGCTCGGGAGTGTGATGGCGCAGTCGATCACAACAGGGGCGCATCGCCTGCTCAGCCGCGCGCTCTGGACCAGCGGGATCGTCCGCGCCTGGCTCTTCACGGCCGTCGTCGCGGGAGCTTCGGCAGAGGTCTGGGTGCACAACCTGCACGGCCCCGGCGCGCCCGGCCGCATCTCGCTCCCGTGGTGGTCGCTGGCGATCGCCTTCTACGTCGCCGAGGTCTGGGTCGTGCACCTGCACTTCCGCAAGCAGGCGCACACGCTCTCGCTGACCGAGCTCGGGCTCGTCTTCGGCCTGTTCTTTGCGTCGCCCGCTTCCCTCCTCGTCGCTCAGGTGGCCGGAGCCGGACTCGCGCTCGCGCTGCACCGCCGCCAGAAGGCGGTGAAGCTCGCTTTCAACCTCGCCGAGCAGTCGCTCTGCGCCGGCCTGGCGCTGCTGGTCTTCCACGCCGTGCTCGGAAGCGGAGCGTCGTCGAGCGTCCGCATGTGGGCGGCCGCGCTCGGCGCCGCCGCATTCGCGCACGCGCTCGGCGTGCTGCTCGTCTCCGCCGTGATCGCGGTTGCCGAAGGGAACTTTGCGGCACCGCAGCTCGCGAGGACGCTCGGCATCACGCTCGTCGGCGCATGTGCAACCGCGTGCGTCGCCCTCGTCGGCGTCGAGCTCGTCGACACGAAGCCGATCGCGCTCACACTGCTCGTTCTGCCGACGGCGGCCTGCGGGTTCGCCTTCCGCGGTTACATGACGCAGCGGGAGCAGCGCGAGCACATGGAGTTCCTCTACGAGTCGATGCGTGCAGCGCAGGGATCGCCGGAGTTCGGCCTTGCGATCGGCCAGCTCCTCGTCGCGGCCCGGCGGCTTCTGCGTGCGGAGTACGCGGAGATCCTTCTGTTGACGCCCGGGGCCGGCGACCAGGTGCTGCGGAGCGTGAGCGGCCCCTCGGGCGAGCTGTTGATGCACCCGGAGCCCCTGACGACGGCGGTCGAGCTCGTGTTCGAGCAGACGATCGCAGCCGAGCGGTCGATCCTGCTGCCGCGCAACCGGCAGCCGCATCCGGTCGACGGCTTCCTCGCCGTCGGCGGGCTCACCGATGCCCTCGTCGGGGCGCTGCGCGGGGAAGAGCGCGTCTTCGGCGTGCTGGTCGTCGGGACGCGCATCGGCGACGTGAGCACGTTCGACGAGAACGACCTCGCACTGTTCGAGACGTTCGCCGGCCATGCGAGCGTCCTGCTCGAGAACGGCCGGCTCGAGCAGACGCTCGCTCAGCTGACCGAGCTGAAAGAAGAGCTCCGGCACCAGGCTCACCACGACGCGCTCACGGGTCTGCCCAACCGCGTTCTGTTCACCGAACGCGTCAGCGAGACGCTGACGGGGCCGGGAGCGGGAGGGGAGCACGCAATCCTGTTTCTCGATCTCGACCGCTTCAAGTTCGTCAACGACAGCTGGGGCCACGGCGCCGGCGACGCACTGCTCGTGCACGTCGCGGAGCGGCTGCGGGGAACGATCCGTCCGCAGGACATGCCGGCGCGCCTCGGCGGCGACGAGTTCGCCGTCCTGCTCACGGACACCGACGCACGCGGCGCCGAACACGCGGCGCAGCGGGTCGTCGACGCCCTCAATGCGACATTCTCCGTCCACGGCCGCGACGTCAATGTGAGCGCCAGCATCGGGATCGCGCTCACCGGTCCGCACGCCACGACGTCGCACGAGCTCCTTCGCAACGCCGATCTGGCCATGTACGTCGCGAAGAGCGCGGAACGCGGCCACTACGCGACGTACGAGCCGAGCCTGCACAGCCGTATCAGGCACCGCCAGGAGCTCGGTCTCGAGCTGAAGCGGGCGCTCGACCGTGACGAGATCGTCGTCAACTACCAGCCGGTCGTCTCGTTGCTCGACGGGCGGATCCACGCCTTCGAGGCGCTGGCCCGCTGGCGGCATCCGCGTCGTGGTCTCCTCGACCCCGGCGAGTTTCTCGACGTCGCGGAGGAGAACGGGCTGATCGTCGATCTCGGGGCGAAAGTGCTCGAACAGGCGCTGCGGTGCGCCGGCGTCTGGCAGGACGCCGTCCCCGAGTCGGTCAACATCGGGCTCTGGATCAACCTCGCACCCGGGGAGTTCGCCAACGAGCGGCTCGTCGAGGACCTTGCGCTCGCACTCACGAAGAGCCGCTTCGATCCTCGGCGCCTCACGGTCGAGATCACGGAATCGAGCGTGATGCGCGACGAGAACAGCGCGATCACCGCGATGCAGCGTTTGCGTGAGCTGGGAGTGAGCCTCTCGATCGACGACTTCGGCACCGGCTATTCGTCACTGAGCAGGCTGGCCGACTTCCCGATCGGCCTGTTGAAGATCCCGAAGCCGTTCGTCGAGCGGCTCTCCGGCGAGATGGCCGACGCGACGTTCGCGGACGCCATCCTGCACCTCGCAGCGTCGCTCGGGCTGGAGGCAGTCGGTGAGGGGATCGAGACGGAACCGCAGGCGGAGAAGCTCCGCCGGCTCGGGTGCCCGCTCGGCCAGGGCTATCTCTTCAGCCGGCCGCTCACCGCCGACGAGTCGCTCGAGTTGCTCCGTGCCCGGGCGGCCGGCGGCCGACTGCTCGGCCGCCCGCCCGTCGCCGTCGCCGTCTAGCGTCTACACGTCGTCGGCCGTGAGGAACGCGGCGTCGTGGATCTTCTCGTAGGGAAGCCCGGCCCGGCGCTGGACCTCCTCGACCGCGTCGTTCGACTCCCCCTCGAAGAGGCAGAAGCACTTCTCGCCCTCGGGGACGTAGGTCGACCTGATGTAGCGAACCTCCCGTCCTTCGGCTGAAAGCTCCATCGACTTCGCCTTCGCCGCGGCTGCCGCCGCAGGCAGTTGATCGGGCGGGAAGTCCGGAAGATGCCGTTCGACCATGTACTGAGCCATCACGCGTCTCCTCTCCGTTTTCTGTAGCGCATGATCAGCGCCGGCACGCGTGCGGTGCCGGGCGGGAACTGGACGCCCATTCGTTCGTGCATGTACTCGGGTCCGTCGAGCTCTTGCGTGACGACGAGACCGTGATGCTCGTAGAACCGGACGGCGCCGTTGTTCGCGGCGATGACCATCAGCACGTAGGTCGCCTCGTCGGGGAGCCGGTCGTGCAACAGGCGGAGCAGAGCCGTCCCGACGCCCCGGCGTTCGCGCCCGGGCGCGACGTAGATCTGGTGCAGCTCCGGCTCGGGGCCGGCACAGTCGTAGTGCAGGAAGCCCACCGTTGCTCCGTCTCGTTCCGCCACGAGAAAGTGGGCGTCGTCTGCCCGCGCGCAGCGCTCGATGCAGTCCCGTAACGCTGCGGGGGCGTAGGTCTGGGCGACGATCGAGCGGACGACTTCCGGGTCACGGATGAGGCCCTCGCAGGTCCGCGGGACGACGACCTCTCCGATGACCGCGATCGACTCCGCATCCGCCGGCTCGGCATCACGGACCGTCGTTGCTCGTAGCTGTCCGACAAGCTGTGGCAATCTACTCCTAGTAGGAGTAGATCTCTACACCCGGGCCGAGGCGCATGTCAAGACCGAGACGCGAACTCACAACGACCTCGTACGCGATCCTCGGGCTGTTGGCGATCCGGCCGTGGTCGACGTACGAGCTCGCCGGTCAGATGCGACGCAACCTTCATTACCTCTGGCCGCGGGCGGAGAGCAACCTGTATGCCGAGGCGAAGCGGCTCGCCGACGGCGGCTATGCGCGGGCTCGCAAGGAGCCGTTCGGCGAAGAGCGCGAGCGCACCGTCTACTCGATCACCGTCCGCGGTCGACGCGCCCTCGAGCGGTGGCTCGGGGAGCCCGGGGGGGAGTCGCGGTTCGAGAGCGAGACGCTCGTGAAGATCCTGTTCTCGCCGTTCGGCTCCAAGGACGAGCTCCTCGCGCGGCTGCACGACCTCCGCGCAGAGCTCCAGGCACGGCGCCAGGCGTTGCGCGCGATCTTCGAGGAGTATCTGCGAGGCGAGGACGCGTTTCCGGAACGCGTCCATGTCAACGCGCTCTGCTACCGGCTGCTCTGGGAACAGGCGGCCGCCCAGGCGCGGTCGACCCAGTGGGCGATCAGGGTCGTCGAGCAGTGGCCCGACGTGAGCCGGCCGCCCAGCCGTCGGGCGGCGCTGCAGTGGTTGCGCGACGCCCTTGCATCGGACGACCGCGTGGAGCAGTTTTAGACTCGACGGAAGTGAACGAACGGGGCGAGAAGCCGATCCGCGCCGCCGAAGTGATCGGCGCCCTTTCGCTCGCGACCGACCTCGGGACCGGCCAGCCGCTCGAGCACGCGCTGCGAACCGCCGTGCTCGCGGTTCGCCTCGGCGAGCTCGCGGGAGCCTCTGCCGAGGAGCTCGCGGACGCGTACTACGTCGCGTTGCTCCATTCGTCCGGCTGCACGTCCAACGGTCACGAGGCGATCCAGGTGTACGACGACGACATCGCGCACAGGGCGGCGTTCTTCCTGATCGACGCCACGAATCCGGCCGAGGTCCTCGCGTTCTACCGTTCGAACATCGGCGCGGGTCGACCGCCGGAGGTACGGGAAGCGCTGATCCAGGAGGCGATCGCCAACGCCGGACCCCGAGCACGCGAGGGGTTCGCGACGATGTGCGAGGTCGCCCAGCGGTTCGCCGGCTGGCTCGAGCTCGGCGCGAGCGTCGAGGCGGCCCTCGAGTACGTGTTCGCGCGCTGGGACGGGAAGGGGTTCCCGAACGTCCAAGGCGATGCGCTCCCGCTGCCGATCCGGCTCCTGCACGTCGCGCGCGACATCTCGCTCTTCCTCTCCGCGTCCGGCGCGGACGACTCGCGGGGTGTGATCGAGCGGCGCGAGGGCGCCGCCTACGACCCGCGGCTCGCCGCTCTCGCCGTGGGCAGCTTCGGGGATCTCGTCGGCGATCTCGACGAGACGCGCATGTGGGACCAGGCCCTGGAAAGCGAGCCGTTGCCGATGAGATGGGTCGCAGGCGAACGGCTCGACGCGGCGTTCATGGCGATCGCCGCGCTCACCGGTCTCAAGTCGCCGTGGTTCCGTGAGCACTCGACAGAAGTCGCCGAGCTGGCGGAGGCAGCTGCGTGGCGCGCAGGCCTGCCGGCGGAGTCCGTGACGGCGCTGCGTCGTGCGGCGCTCGCGCTCGACCTCGGCCGCGTGGGAGTGTCGAACGCGATCTGGGAGAAGCCGAGTCTCCTGGGGTTCGGCGAGTGGGAGCGGGTGCGCCTCCATCCGCACTTCACCGAGCGCGCGTTCTCGCAGTCACCGGCACTGGCGCCGATCGGGGTTCTGGCCGGCTCGCACCATGAGCGGCTCGACGGGTCGGGCTACCACCGCGGCACCTCGGGCCAGGGGCTCGGCCGGTCCGCACGGATCCTCGCCGCCGCCGACTGTTACGCCGCGATGCGTGAAGACCGGCCGTACCGCCCGGCCCTCGAGCCGGCCGCCGTGGAGAAGGAGCTGCTCCGAGAGGCGAAGGAGGGTCGCCTCGATCCGGAGGCGGTCGACGCGGTGCTCGCTGCAGCCGGGCATCGCCTGCCGCCTCGCGTGCGAGAGCTCCCGGGCGGGCTGACGGAGCGGGAGCTCGAGGTCCTGCGCGTGCTCGTTCGCGGCGAGTCGAACCAGGAGATCGCAGACGGGCTCGGCATCTCTGCCAGGACCGTCGGGCACCACATCCAGCACGTCTACCAGAAGGTCGGCGTACGCAGCCGCGCCGCCGCGACCGTCTGGGCTTTCGAGCACGACCTCGTCAGCTCGGCATAGGTCGTTCAGCCGATGCGGAGTCGGCGCCTCGGAACGCATGCTCGTCCGGTCAACGACGAAGGAGGAGCACGTGATCCTGGCAACAACGACAGTCGAAGATTTCGATCGCTTCGTCGAGGTCTACTCGACCGCGGGCGCCGAGAAGCGCCGCGAGCACGGCTCGAAGGGCTCGACCGTCTTCCGCGACCCGAACGAGCCCGACCGCGTCTGGGCGCTCTTCGACTGGGATCTCGCGGGCTGGCAGAGCTTCGCCTCCGACCCGGAGGTGCCCGGGATCATGCAGCAGGCCGGGCACAAGGGGCGGCCGCAAGTGGCCGAGCTCGGCGGCCGCTACGACGCGTAAGGCGTTCGAAACTGCCGCGCGCGCCCGCTGCCGGAGGGCGCGCGCGGCAACGTCGTGTCAGCCGGCGAGCGCCGGCGTCTCGACGAGCGCCTCCTGCGGATCGATGGCGCCGAGGTTCTCGACGATCTCGAATGCGCCGCCGTGGGCCTGGGCGATGTACATGTTCAGGCGCAGGTGGTGCTGGCCGGGGACCATGGCTGCGGGGCCGCCGGGGCCGTCTTCGATCTCCGCGTGGTCGAGAGCGGCGAGGACGTCCTCCTGGTCGAGCGAGCCCGCCTCGGTCACGGCCGCCGCCCAGAGACGGAGGCCCCGATAGAGGCCCGAGCATGCGCTGCCGCCGGTGAACTTGGCGTCACCGGGGTAGCCGGTCTCGTACCGCTCGAGCAGCGTGCGGCTGAAGGGGTCTGTGACGGCCTGGTAGTAGTCCAGACAGCCGTACAGTCCTTCGACGTGCGCGGCCGGCACCATGTTCAGGAAGTTCTCGTCGAAGTACGTGCAGACGAGCTGTCCGCCGCGCCGCGTGAAGCCCGAGTCGTACAGCTCTTCGAAGAACGGCGTCACTCCCGGGGGAACGATCGTGTTGAAGACGACGTCGGCGCCGCTCGCCGTGATCGCTTCCACGGTCTTGCGGTAGTCGGTGTGGTCGAGCGGAAAGTACTCCTCGCCCGCGATCGAGCCCCCGTTGGCCGCGACCACTTCCTTGACGCGCGCGTTCAGCACGTGCGGCCAGATGTAGTCGGCTGAGGGCAGGTAGAACGTCTTCGCCCCCGTCTCGCGCATCAGCCACGGAATCAGCGGGTCGACCTGCTGCGCCGGCACCGGGCCTGTGCAGAAGATCAATGGGTCCGACTCCCGGCCCTCGTACTGCTCGGGGTAGATGTAGAGCGTCTTGCCTTCGACGACGACCGGCTCCTTGATCGCCTGCCTCGTCGAGCTGTAGATGCCGCCGAAGACGACGTCGACCTGATCGCGCCCGACGAGCTTCGCCCCCTTGGCGGCCGCGACGGCGTCGTCGGTCGCGCTGTCCTCGATGATGAGGACGACGTCCCGGCCCAGCAGACCGCCCTGAGCGTTGAGCTCCTCGACCACCATCCGGGCGACGTTCGTGTTCGCGAGGCCGACGAACGAAAGGGGCCCTGTCTGATCGGCGATGAGTCCGATCTTGATCGGGGCAGCGCCCGGGCCTCCGCTTGAGTCCACCATGACTCCTCCTTGGCGCGCCCCCGGACGCCCGGCGGCCGGCCGGCGGCGCGTGTCGTGTGCCTCGACTCTGCAGCGGCCGCCTCGCCGGTACATCGGCTGTTTTGCCTAGACGGCCGAAGCCATGGCCAGCCTCCCGGAGCCGATGCAGATGCGATCGAGCAGGCGAGTCATGTTCCACCCCCGCGGCGGCGGCCGTCTCTTCCGAGTTCGGCCGTGCGGGAGGAGCGGGACGGTGCGGGACGAACCGGGGGTCCCACTCTCGGCGGGCAGACAGGAGAACGAAAGGATGTCGAAGCACGGACAGCGATACGCGGGCGCAACCGCAACCTTCGCGCTTGCCGCCGTCTGGAACATCGCCGGCGCGACCTCGGCGCTCGTCTGCCTACTCGCCGCGATTCTCGGTTTCGTACTCGTGTCCACAGGCCAGTTGATCGGCGGCAATGAAGACTCAGCGGCTCCGGGCCGACACCGCAGCTCTAAAGCCGCGGGACCGCGCCCTCGACCGCAGCAACGTCCACGGCCGCTCGAGACCCATAAGGACGAACGAGTTTCCACGACGCCGATCGAGGGCGCCGGCTACGGCTGGTGAGCGCTTGGCTCTGGGAGCGAAAACGATCCGACCTGTTCCGCTGCCCCGAGAGGCCGCCGGCGGCAGGCGGCGCATATTCGAGTCGGCGGTGTGCTCGCCGCCGGGCGGTGCGCGGGCCCCAGCCGCGGCCCGCACGAGGCAGGGACCTCGCGCTTGCCGGCAGAACCCGCATCTGGACAGCGGACAGAGTCGGCTAAGCCTGCGAGCTTGTTGGACTCAGTCGGAAGATCGACCAGACAGCCAACACCGCTCCGCAGCCTGTCAGCAATCCTGCCCGCATCTCCTGGTCGATCAACCAGGAGAGCAGCGCCCACGCGATCACTCCTCCGGCAATGCCGAGCACGAAAAACGCGGACATTGCTTCCCAGAATCCCAACCGCCGCTCCACACGCCGGAAACTATCGCGGCACCCGGTCGCATGCCAGTGCGGTCGTTGTCCGGAGAGAGCGAGGCTAGGAGAGCGGGACGGAACTCGAATCACAATGAGTTCTCGAGCCTCCGGAAGCAGAAGAGGCAGCAGCCGATCGCGAGGAAGGCTTCGTGGATCTCGTGGCGGCCGTCATAGCGGACGAGCAGTCGCTTGATGTGGTGCAGCAGGCGAAGGTGGGTCGCTTCCGAACCAGTCAGCTCCGTTGCAGCCGCAGGAGTGGCGGCGGATTAGCCCGATCGGCGGTGGAACCTCGACTCGATCGAGGTTCCACCGCGTCGTCGCGCTATCGGTTAGGGACGAATCGTTTCGTGGACGGGGAACTCCTTGATGTCGGGCGGGCCTTGCATCTCGATGCCTGATGCTGCGACGCCTTCGTTGATCTTGACCGCGAAGGCGTCGAAGTCGGCTCGTGACTCCCAGAAGTCGATCGCTCCCCAGCCATCCTCGATTGGGCCTGAGGCGTGAAATAAGAGACCTCTTGGTGCTGAGCGGTCGGGGTTGATGTGGTCGTGCGCTGTGTCGAACTGTTCCTGGGTGACTCCGGGCAGCTTGATGCGGATACCAATCGGCAAGAGACTCACTCCTCTCCGCAGTTGACGAGACGAAGCGACTCTATGCTGATGCGACAATTAGCGGACTAAACGCTCGCAACGATGCGGCGGTTCATCGGGGGCGCGGCGGAAAACATTCTTCGCGAGGGACGAGCGGGCGTGCATGCCCAGCCTCGGGGGTAGCTTGTCACGTGTGCGGACTGCCAGTCGTTCCGGGCGTGGAGCGCGGTGGCTGCTGGTGGTCGCGCTCGCTTTCATCGTCGTTGTCGTGGTGCTGATCATCTTGGTCAGTGGCGGCTCGTCGCCGACTGTCGGGTACGACGTCTCCTTTCCGCAGTGTTCGGGTTCGTACCCGTCGAATCCGCTGTTCGGGATCGTCGGCGTTAACGGCGGGCGGGCGAGCAACGCCAACCGCTGCGTCAGCGGCGAGCTGCGCTGGGCGGGTAGCACGTCGGGGCAGCAGCGGCCGGAGCAGCCGCGCCTGTCGCTGTACATCGACACGGGTAACCCGGGTGGCCATCATGTCGCGGACTGGCCCGGCGGCGGTACCGCGCCGGCGTACGGTTCCTGCAACGGGCTGTTGACCGACGCCTGCTCGTATCTCTACGGCGAGCAGCGCGCCGCGCACTCCTACCGCGTGGTTGCCGCGCTCGACTCGATCGCCGCCAAGACCGCGCCCTGGTGGCTCGATGTCGAGCTGCGGACGAGCTGGGCCGGGACCTACCAGCTCAACATCGCCGCGCTGCAGGGCTTCATCGCCGGCCTGCGCAACGCCGGCGCGACCGGTCGGATCGGCATCTACTCCACCAGCGCCCAGTGGAAGGACATCACCGGGCTGACGGCTCAGACGACACCGACGGCCTTCAACGCCAGTTGCCCGACTGGGTGGCCGGAACCGCGGCCACGCTCACCCAGGCACGGCAGAACTGCAGCAGTGGTGGCTTCACCGGCGCTCGACCGACGCTGGCGCAATACCGGATCGGTCCGCTCGACGCCGACCTGCGCTGCACCTCGACGCAATAAGTCGCGGGGTCGAGAAGCCGACCGAGTGACGCGCTGCCCGGAATCGATGTGCTGATCCAGACTCTTCCTATGTCCTCACGCTGATCGCCGTCGCCGGGGGTAATCGGTCGCTCGCGTATGCCGGCGGCGGACGGCACCCGTACCTCAAGCAATAGTCGTTCGTCCGCTTCAGTTCGCTTCTACTTGAACGGCACGGTGACGGGGCCGGGGACTCTGCGGTAGACGGCGAAGAAGTCGCGGTTGTCGGGGGTGAGGTAGCGGTTTGCCGACTGCATCGGCTGTGGCTCGACCATCGTCGGGACGAGCTGACGGTAGCGATGGTTGTAGGTGATCAGGGTGTGCCATTCCGGGTTGATGTCCAGTTCCATCGCCCGTACCGCTCCGGCGTGTTGGAGGATCCGCGCAAGGCTGACCACTGTCTGGTTGTTGGCGACGACGAAGATCAGGTCGCCGTGATGGTCGATGCCGAGCCCGGTGCGCCAGACGAGTCCAACGTGCCCGAGCGTGTACCCCCACTGGTAGCTGTTCGGATCGGTGTTGAGACCTGGATTCAGTCTTCCGTTCCAGACGATCGGCGCGAGGCTCTGTCGTGCGAAGGCGACGTCCGGGCCCGCGTTCGCGCCACCGCTCCACTTCACGATCGCGACCCGGCCGTTCCGGTACTGGATGAGCGTCGCGTTACCCGCGTGGAGCGGCTCGTTGACCCGACCGTTGTCGACTGAGCCGTTGAGGCCCTGCGTGTAGACGAAGCCGCTGTTGAAGGTCGCGAGCAGACGCCAGCGCTGGTCGTGTGGAATCATCATCGGCCCGCGCACCGCCGCGCTGGGCGGCTCAGAGGCACCGGGGTAGTAGGCGACCGTCGTGCGCCTGTGGTCGAACCAGGCGACATAGGCAACGACGCTGGGATCGTCCGGCTGCGGGCGGAACGTCGTCACGAGCACCGCTGGGCCGCCTCCATCCACGAGCGGGCCTGCGCGCCTCCAGACGCCCTCGCCCGGGAGCGGATCCGGCAACAGCGGCTTGATCCGCGCCGGCCATCTGGCAGCCACCAGATGAGCCAATTCAGGTCTCCCAGCGGCGCGACGCGGCGGGTCAGAGCGCGCGACGCGAGCACGGCCTCCTGTCTGCACCAGCACACCCGCGATGGCGCCGACCGTCACGATCAGCGCAGTCGACCAGACGAGCAAACGCCGCCGGGCGCGCGTGCGCCGCCTAGCAGCCTCCCGCCGCTCCAAACGGTACCGCGACCCGGTCACAGCCACGTCCCACGACCGCGCACGAACGCCACCGTACGAGCGGTCCGTGAGAAAGCACTGAAAAGTCCTCTGGCGCCCCAAGCGCGGGAACGCGTGGCACGTCTGCGACTGCCAAGACGATGGAGCCACCTTCGGGTGGCTCTGCTTTTGGCTCTAGTTATTAGTGGAACTGAGCGCACAGCTTTCAAACCCGACGGACCGGCTGAGGAGGGTTCTCAGACTCGTTTAGTCTTTCGCCATGCGTTTAACGGCAGCCGTCACGCATGAACCGCCGTGGTACGTGGCTCGTTGCCTCGATGTCGAGGTCACGAGCCAGGGTGAGACCGTCGAAATGGCGCTCGAAAACCTGCGCGAGGCGCTGGAGCTCTATTTCGAGGACACGCCGCTCCCGGAGCAGGGTGAGCCTCCGATCATCGCGTCGATCGACGTCGCCGCGTGAGTCCGCGCCTACCGGCGCTTTCTGGAGCTGAGGTCATTCGTGCGTTGCGCCGTGTCGGGTTCGCCGAGGTGAGTCAACGCGGCAGCCACGTCAAGTTGCGGCACGAGGACGGAAGGACAGCGATCGTCCCGCTCCACCGAGAGTTGGCGACCGGAACGCTGCGCTCGGTGCTCCGGCAGGCCCGGCTCTCGCCCGACGAGTTCGCCGGCCTCCTCTGAGCGATGGTTCTCCGGTGCACCACCAAGGCGCTCAACCTGCTGGATGTTCGTCCGGCCGCGCTCGGCTCGACGCCGCCAACGGACGACGACTGGTACCTCAATCTGATCTGGATCGATCGCCGCAAGTGCCTGTTGTTCGTTCACGCCGGAACGCTGTTTCCGGTCTTCGCTGCCGACGTGCGCAAAGGAGATTTGCGGCCGATCGGCGACTATGCGGTTGCGCGCATCGAGCGCGGTCTGAAAGAAGAGAGCATCCCGGTTGACGCGCTCGGTCGACTGGATCCTGACGAGGTGCGGCTTGAGCAGACGGCATCCCGCAGCATCCTCGCGTACATGCGAGACATGACGATCCACGCGAAGTACCGCATCGAGGCGGTCGGAGGTCTCGAGCGCACCGACACGGCGTTTCTGAACCGCTACCTACGTCGGTCGCTGCACAACCGCGGCGAGCACATCAGGCCACTGGATCTCGCGTACAGGCGTGCCGGGCTGGCAGCGCCCGCTTCGGAATGGAACTAAACGGGGCACTCTCGAACCCCCGACTTCGGCTTGAGGGTTCTCTGGAGCGACTTCTTGCGCTGAGAAAGCCTGCTGCACGTAGCGTGGTTGAACGTGATGTAGCGGCTCCGCCTCGACCTGGTCGGGTGGCCCGAACTGTGACCGAAGTGCTGCTACGGGCAGACGCGCCGATGCGGGCACGAGAGGTGCATCGCGCCTGCGAAGCCCTCCTTGGTGGGCCGGTGAGCTGGTCAACGGTGAAGGACTGCTTGTCTGAGCATTCGAGCGGGGTGCGCCCCCGATTTTCGCGGGTCGACTACGGCAGATACGAACTGCTCAGGCGTCCGCAAACCACAGGTTGACGAAACCGCTGCTGTATCCCACTGACTTACGGCTGGAGAGTCATCCCCGTCGCCCGACGACTGCGCGAGCGCCTCAGTGCGATGGGGGACGCTGTCGCGTAAGGACCGTGACATGAGTGACGTACCGGACGGGACACTCGGCTGCGCCGGTGTTCCGGAATGACGCCTGCTCGGCGGCGCTAGGCTGGTCGTTGTTCGACCAGCAGGACGAGCGTTTCGGGGAGAACGCCGTCGTGGGCCATGGCATCTGCGGCGTCCTGCGTCTGCATGTAGCTC
>Ga0070731_10000599_pt1 | contig 45778 bp, 43 predicted proteins | sample Coa_R1_2_FD_66448 | JGI IMG/M metagenome (GOLD analysis project Ga0070731, IMG submission 66448) | Surface soil microbial communities from Centralia Pennsylvania, which are recovering from an underground coalmine fire - Coalmine... | ecosystem: Environmental > Terrestrial > Soil > Unclassified ...
ACAAACGAGCAATCTCGAAAGGCAACCCCAGACCGAGAACTCGCCCACGCCAGATCGCCCAGACAGGTCCTTGAGGGGACCTGGTACGGTTGAAATGGACGGAAGCCGGAGCCTGCGAAAGTGGGCATTGCCCGGCGATGACAGGCGGATTAAGGAGACCGCCGCCTGTCCCGTGCGAAAAGGTAGTACGGTCTACTGTCTCCTGACGCAGCCGAACACGGATGGGGAACTCCGTTCCCGTCCTTCGAACCCGGCTCCTGAACCCCATCCGCCGTTGAATTCTTTTCTTTTGAATTTTAAAAAAGAGGACTTGCTGTTGGTCACTGAAGGTGACAGCGTGACGGCGCCGCAGTTTGGCGCGGTCACCTGAGCGACGTTTGTTTTTTCGGAGCCGCACCGGGATGTCAAGGCGCCATGCTGTTCGGCGCCTTGACAGGTTCCGGGTGCCGCGGAGAAAAAACGGTCCACGTCACTCAGGCAGAACGTGCGGAGCACGCCGGACTTCCGTAGTTGGCACCGGTTTGCCCGGTGACGGGCAAAGAAGTTTACAAGGCATTGAAAGAACTCCGGAAAGTGTACACGCAACAAAACAACAACGGCAAAAACAACGAGAGGCAAACTTTTGTGCGCAGTCCCTCCGTGCCGCCGTTTGAAGCGAAGCGAAGCGCCCATTCCAAGCCATGTCGCCTGACTCGACCCAGAAAATCTCGGGGCCGATTCGCGATGTTGATGCCTTCGTGGGCGCTTCGCTTTGTATTTGCAGGCGATGCCTCCAGTCAATTGGGAACGGCTGATTACAGGACGACTTTACGCCAAGAATAACCACGCCAGCAATCTCACGCTTTGCGCCGACGAAGCAGGTTGCTTTGCGTCGATGTAACCCCCTTTTTGTTGCCACATCTACGGTTCAACCTGGTGTAATTCGGAGTGAAGATCTAAAAAGTAGCTGCGAGGCGTTTTCCTCGGCAATGCTTCGAAATCAATTTCGGCCACAAAGATCAAATGATTGATTCTTGCCGTAACCGTCGTCAATCCTGGCGGTCTCAACGCCGGACTTTCCGGGATTGCAGTTTAACGTTGCCCTGCAAAAGTAACGTCTTGAAACACTGATTGGAGTTCGTTATGAACGGAATGCATGCCTCGACACACCGGCCTTCGGGGCGACGCCTTATGCGCTGTTTGATGCTCAGCGCCGTTGCAGCGCTAGTCATTCTTCCATTCGCGTCCGTCTCTGCCGCAGAACCCGCGGCGCCGGGTCCGGAGGCGAGCGATTGGCGAGCTTTGATCTCGCCGGGAAATTCGCTCGCCTTCCAATTCTTGCGCGGAGAGGAGTGCGTGTTTTCAACCTCGCTTGGCGGCTGGGGGCCGAAGTGGGCTTGGGTTGGTCTCGGATCGCAGGAGAAGGCCTCGAACGCCGAGCTGACGCTCACGACGCCGTTTGTCGTTAATAAAAACGATGGCCAGGTCATCCAGGTCAAGCAGCGCGTATGGCAGAGCGGCGGCCGGGATATTTCGTTCGCCTACGAGCTTTCTTCCGAGAAGGACGTGCCGCTGACCATGCTCATCATGAATGTCGGTTTCGAAGCGAAATATCGCGACGGCGACATTCTGCTCAAGCACGGCGACGGCAGTGAAGGAACGCTGCCGTTAAACACTGGCGGCCCCGGAGCGCAGCCCGCGACTCAAACGCTCGTGTTTCGCTCCAAGACTGTCGGCGAATTCACCGCGACGCTCGATCCGCCGCTGCCGATCGCCTATCACAATGGGCTGCGCATCCAATTGGCCACCGACCTCTTCAAGGCCGGGAAGAAATCGGCCACGCTCACCTTTCATTTGCCTGCAACGGCCCATCTGCTGGTGCAGCAGGCGGATCTCGACAGTTTTACAAAAGTCGTTCCCGGCAACGACTGGTTCCCGGTGACCGCGACCAAGGCGGTGCGGCCCAGCGTGATCGGTTTTGAAAATTGGCTAGACAAGCCGGCCGGCGCGCATGGCGCAGTGGCCATGGTGGGCGATCATTTCGAGTTTGCCGACAAGACGCCCGTGAAATTCTGGGGCACCAACCTTTCGTATAGCGGGGGCGCGCCGGAGAAAGAACTGGGCGAGTACACCGCTGCGCGCTTCGCCAAGTACGGTGTCAATGCGGTTCGATTGCACAAATTCACAGGCGCCGGATGGGAAGGCATCGGCGACCCCAACGATGCGACGAAGATGACGACTGAGGGCCTCGATCGGCTCGATTACTTTGCCAACGAGTTGACCAAAAACGGCGTCTACTACGGCTGGTCGCACACGTATCACTTCCGCGTTCGCCCTGGCAACAAGGATCGCCTGCTGGCGTACGACGAAATCAAAAACAAAGCCGGCGGCGATACCTATGCGCTCATCAATTATGCGGAAGACTGTCAGGATCTACTGATCGAGTCAGTCGTGAATTTGCTTAAGCATCCCAATCCATACACAGGAAAAACGTATGCGCAGGATTCTGCGCTGGCTTATGTCGAGTTGCAGAACGAAGACGATATTTTCTTCTTCACGACGACGGACGCCTACGAGAAGTTTCCGACATACAAAAAGAACCTTCAGGAGCGCTACGCCAAATGGCTGGAGGAGAAGTACAAAGATCAGGCCGGGTTGAAGGCGGCATGGGGCGCGGCATTGAAAGCGGATGAGACGTTGGCCCAAAGGAATCTTGCGCTCACGGCGAATCCCTGGTTTATGAGCAGCGAGGGCCTGGCTAAACAGCCTGTCGCCAACCGGCAGCGCCTGCAGGATAACGCGGCGTTCTTTCATGCGGTGCAAAACGCGTTTTATGAGAAGTTCGTCAAGGCAATCCGCGCAACGGGCTACACCGGGCCTCTGGTGGGGTCGCCCTGGCAAGCGCCGGCGGGCTTGCCACACTACTACAATTTGAAGTCGGATGTTCAAGTGGGCTACGTGGACCGCCATAATTATTTTGGCGGCGCGCTCAACGACACGATGCTCAGCAAGCCCGGCAGCGGCTATTTATCTTCCGGACTGCAACAAGTTGCGGATCGGCCGTTTGGGCTTTCGGAATGGATTCACGTTTACCCGTCGCTGTACAGCGCGGAAGGCCCCGCGATTCTGGCCGTCTACGGCATGGGCCTGCAAGGCTGGAGCGCCTCCTACGAATTCAATTCGGAACTGGCCCCGATGGCGTACACCAAACTCGCCGGCAACTTGCCGTGGGGCGTCTGGAATGTCGATGTGCCAACACAGATCGGGCAGTTCCCGGCGCTCGCGCGGATGATCATGCGGGGCGACGTGAAGGAGGGCGAGGTCATCGGCGTGCGCCACGTCAGCCCCACGAATCTGGCGGAGGGGAAGTTTAATTTCTCGGACAAGGTCACGCAGCAGGGCGACGTGAAAAGCTTCACGGGCGATACGCCGCCGGAGGCTCTGGCCGCCGGGCGCTTGTTGGTGAAATTCACCGACAGGGACACTCCCTCCGTCTTCCCCGATATGGGAAAATACACACTGGATAAGGCCATCCTCTCCACGACCCAGCAATTGACGTGGGACTATTCGGGCAAAGGGTATTTCACGGTGAACTCCGCCGGGACGAAAGCCGTGGTCGGTTTTGCGCAGGATCGAAAGCTTCAATTGGGCGACTGTAGTTTCACCGTGCGCTGCCCCTACGCGTCGATTTTCCTCACCAGCCTAGAGCGGACGAAGGATCTGTCGCAGACCAACACCGCGCTGCTCACCGCTGTCGCGCGCAACAGCAACAGTGGCTTCAAAATCCTGACCGTCGATAACCGGATGGTCGAAAACGGGACGGGGCCGATTCTCCTGGAACCGGTCAAAGCCGCGATGACATGCGGTCGAACGATTACCGCCGTGAACGTGCTTAACCAGGACGGCGAACGCACCGGTGAGACACTGCCGGTAGAGAAAAACAGTTTTGAAATCGACAGCGCCAGGGAGAAGACAATTTATTACGAAGTGGTGTTCTAATATCCGTCGCATCGTTGTATTCAGGAAATCTCATGGAAAACCTCGTATGAAAGCGTCGTGCGCTCGTTGCGCTTTAGCGGCTTTCGAATGCAAGGATAAGCCCGCCGCGTACTCGACCATTGCGGGCAAGTGCATCGCTTTGAATCATGATGTCCCGGCGCCGGGACATCAAGGGCCGCAACCTCGGGATGAATTCCTCCCGCCGTCTGGCTGATGCATTCGGGGTGGGCGGAGATTCTGACCAGAACGTCGCGTAGATACCCCCATGCGTTGACTTGGTGTCGCTCGCAGGTACGGATCAGCGAATACAAGATTGCGGCGCGGCGGCCGCCGTGTTCGCTGCCGACGAATAAATAATTCTTGCGTCCCAGTGCGATGGGACGCAATGCGTTCTCGCCGGCGTTGTTGTCCGCTTCCAACGCACCGTTTTCAATGAAGCGATTGGCGCGAAGGAATCGGATAATTTGTTCACCTTTCGCCTTCTGCGTTGTGGTCAGTTTTGCGAAGCGAAGCAGTGTCTCGGTGTCTTCAGTCATCTGAGCCATCGGCTCAAAGTAGATGTCTTTTGCGATGTCGCCGATGTCGTCGGTTTCGGCGACATCGGAGCGCAGCCGTGGCTTCTTCGCGATCAGCTTTTCGAGATCAATGCGAACCTGGTCTTGTTCAAGACCGGGAAGTCTGCCGAGCCGCTTTTTGACGATGAAGCCATGCCCGTCGTCGTCGCGGACGATGGGATGCCGGAATTGAATTCGACCCGTTTGAAGGCTGACGCTGGCCAATTTATACCCGCCTCAAAAGCGATTTGTACCCACTTTGTACCCATCTGGCGGGCGATTTGAAGCAAAAAAGAAAGCCTCCGACGGAGGCCCGCAGAGGCTTTAATCATAGAAGATATGGAGTTGTATGAAATAGGCCCGCCTGGATTCGAACCAGGGACCAAGGGATTATGAGGGGAAATTCCCAAAATCCGCCCACATCCGCTGACGCACCGATCTCTTCTGCTAAGAAGGACTTACACGAAAATTCGATTCCGCTCACGACCGCTAATATCCACTTAAACCCGCTCATTTGTGGACTACCCAGTGGACTACGGAAAGAAGAAACACAAGCGAGCGAACTCCCGGTCGATTTGGTTGAACTGATTTCCGTTTGGAGGCGCCTTCCCGAAGCGTTGCGGCAATCATGGCTGCTGACGGCGAGGATGCTGACTGGCGGCGGCGCCCCGGTGATCGACAAATAAACCGGCGCAACGAGGCGTGACATCGAATTTGAAAAAAAAAAAAAACGATCCAGCATTCAATTCAAATTCACGTTCGCGCCCGTGCTGCCCTTTCCGTGCCGTCGAGCAATAAGTCTCGACGAATTCAATCGTGCCGATGCCCTCGTCGATCAGCCCGAAGAGCTTTTCGTGCCGGTCGCGGTAGGGCTGGCTCCGCAGATCCACGCCGTTGAGGGACAGGAGATCGAAGGCGTACAGGCGGTCGCCGATGGCTTCGCCGTCAAGAATGAACGATTTGCCGAAAGATTTTGCGCTCTCCACGATGTTGCCGGATAGGGCGATCGTCAGACCTTTGCGGTTGATGCCGGTGACTTTTCCGTCCTGACACTGGACCAAAACGCGCCTGCCGTCGAACTTCTGTTGCATCCAGAAATTATTGTCGGTGAGCAGCGTTTCGGCCTGGCGCTCATCGACCGGATTCAGAAGCTGCGGCAGAATGCCGGTGCTGCGCTGAGCGTTTTCCGTCCCGAAATACGGCGTGCCGTTGGCGCCGGGCGTGTAGCCCTTCGCCGTCTTTTCGCTGACGAGCTTGTGGAAGATTTTCTTGGCGGCGTCGAACGAGACCGGCGACGGGGTTTTCGTGCCGGTTTGAAGCGTGGAACCGCGGCGGCCGAACGCAAAGTTGACGACGAAGGCGCCGTCGCGCTCGGCGATTGAGGCACTGTAGATTTTGTCGGAAGATCCGGCTCGGTAGTAGAGCGTGATGGAGTCAGTGGGCATGGTTTTTCTCCTTATATTCGGCCACATGAGATGAAAAAGCCCAAGCTGGCGGCAATTTGCCTGGGCCAGGGTGAATTGACTTGCAGAGGGCGATTCGTCGATGGTGTCGAGAATGCCGAGAAAAACTGGAAAGATGAGGGGTAGGTAGAAGGGATCTGTAGAAACTATGATGATCAGGTTCTCCAAGCGAGGTTCCCAGAATTGCGCGAACGCTGGGAGGTTTTTAATAATGAATTCAATTTCCACTATATGTGCTCTGTTTTTGATTTTGATATCGCACGTGATTGCCGCTGATTCGGCGCCCGATGGTACTGTTGTGAAAAAAGCCATCGATTTCAAAACCGGAGGCGAAAATCTGCTGAAGCCAACCGCTTTTCGCGCGTATGAAAAAGGCTTCGACAATCAGAATGGTGTCTGGGCTTGCGATAATGGCGCCGATGCGAAGGGTGTGCGCGGTGTTGTTCAAACGCTTCAATTGAATCAAACGTCGCCCCAACCGATCGTGGCCTCCGCGTGGAGCAAAGGAGAAGGCGTGGGCGGCGGCGCCGACAGCGACTACTCGCTTTATCTGGACCTGCTCTTCACGGATGGTACGTCATTGTACGGACAGAGCGCGCATTTCGGTGTCGGCACGCACGATTGGGAGCGGCGCGAAGTTCTTGTCCTGCCGGAAAAGCCGGTGAAAATCGTCTCCTTTTATTGCCTGTTTCGAAAACATGCGGGAAAGGCGTACTTTCGGGACGCAGAACTCCGGCAGCCGCCGACACCCGATAACGCCAGTCTGTTCGACGGAATATTCGTTCAACCTCGCGGACCGGCCGCGGAAGGTTTTCAGGTTCGTGACGTGGCGGCCGGTTCGGATTTCGTCAGGCTGCAACACGAGGCGCTCGGCCTGGCGTTAAACAGCAAACGCAGCGAAGAAGGCGGCGCTACCTTTATTGACGCAACGCTTCGCGATACGACAAACACAGATCGCGCCATCACGCTGCTGTATGCGCTGCCGGTCGAAGGTGAAGGCTGGCGCTGGCATTCTGACCCACGCCGCAGCGAGAGTTGCGAGCCGCGGCGCGAGTACATTTCAGCAAGCCATTCGTCCGTAGGCGTCAACGGGCGGCTCTCGCGTTATCCGTTCGCTGCAATCACAAATGGCAATCAGGGTCTGGCGATTGGAATCGACATGTCGTTCCCCGCGCATTTTCGGGTGTCCTTCAACAACGCCACACACGAACTTTTTCTCGTCTTCGATCTGGGTCTCGCGCCGCAGAAATCGGAAGCCAAGGTGCGATTCTGCATGTTCTCATTTGACGGGCAGTCGGGATTTCGGGCGGCGCTGGCAAAGTATTACGAACTTTTTCCCGAACAGTTCCGATGTCGGATTCCTCGACAAGGCTTGTGGATGCCTTTCTCAAAAATCAGCGCCGTGAAAGACTGGGAGGATTTCGGCTTCCGTTTCAAGGAAGGCAACGACGAAACTGCATGGGACGACGCACACGATATTCTGACATTTCGCTACACCGAACCGATGACATGGTGGATGACGATGCCCAAAGCAATGCCGCGCACGTTGGAAGCCGCGACGGCTGAAGCCCAGCGTCTCGCCAACGAGAAGAATGATCGCAACGCCAAGGCATTCCTGACCAGCGGCTATCACGATGCGGGCGGAAAATTTGCCGCAAGGCTTCTCGACACACCGTGGTGTAACGGTGCCGTTTGGAGCGTGAACTCGATGCCCTGCATCGTCGGAGATGTCACAGATTTCAAGAGCAAATGGAATGATGCGCTGCGCGAGTCGCTTTATGGCGCAAAGAAGAAAGCGGATCTGGACGGGGAATACATTGATTCCAGCGAAGGTTACGTGACGGATGCGCTGGACTTCAGGCGCGACCATTTCGCCGCGGCCGATACGCCGCTGACCTTTTCGACGGATTCGCACCGGCCCGGAATTTATCGCGGCTTGATCGCGTTTGAATACATCCGCGCCATCGCGCGCGATGTCCATGCGATCGACAAGTATTCAATGGCGAACGGCACGCCTTCTCAACTCTGTTTCCTGGCACCGCAGTTGGATGTGCTCGGCACCGAAACCGATTGGAACCACAAAGGTAAATGGCGGCCCATGTCCGACGCGGAACTGCTCTACCGCCGCGCCCTGTGCAAAGGCAAGCCCTACTGCTTCCTGATGAACACGGTCTTCGAAAATCTCTCACACGAGCTCGTTGACAAATACATGCAACGCAGTCTGGCCTACGGCATGTTCCCTGGATTCTTCAGTGAGGACGCGTCGAATCGGCCTTATTTCACGCGGCCGGAACTTTATAACCGTGATCGTGACCTGTTTAAAAAATACGTGCCGCTGTGCAAACGCATCGCCGAAGCGGGTTGGGAACCGCTCACACGCGCGCGTTCGAGCGACGACAAAGTTTACATCGAGCGCTTCGGCGAGAAGCTGTTTACAGTTTTCAACGATTCTCCTGAGACTCGCGTTGTCACGATTACACTGGATACTTCTGCCCCGGCTGCGTCCCGTGAACTATGCAGCGATGTGCCGATTGAATGGAATGGCCGCGCTACCACGCTGAAGCTCGAAGGTGAAAGTGTGCGTGTAATTGAACTGAAGTGACCGATGACGCCGAATTGGCCCAAATGATCCCGCCAGCCACAAACATTGGATGATCGCCGTAGAGAGGCGCACTTGAAAGCGTTTGCGTCGCGGAGACTTGGACATCTCTCACGGCCCCTTCCCCGCCGCACGGCGGCGGATGAACCATTCGCAGATGAACCACACCGCGAAAAGAATCGCCAGCGCGGCAAAAACATCCGCCGCAGCGTGTGTAAACGTCCAATTGTCCTGAGCGGCGACCCCTACTAATTTTTCCCCGCGAGAAAAAGTGAGACTAATTGCTGTCAATGCGTTACATGGCCATCCAAATTCCGTGATTATTTCGTGCTCAGTCTCACCGGTGTGTATTTCAATCACGTCATCGAAATCACTGACAGTACCACGTACATTCGCCCAAATCAATCCGCCCGCGACAAACATCATCACAATGGCCGTCGAGACATGAATCTGAAAGCGCGCGCGGCGGGGAGATTTTCTCATCGCTCCTCCTAAAGCGGCAACGCTTTCATTCCACCTTGAACGCCGTCCAGCATGTGGACCATTGGCCGGGCGTGTCGTAGATTGCGTATTGCTGGCTTGTCCAAAATATGTTCGAATCGGCAGGGTCGATGCAGGTCGAGTTGTAGTTTCCCCACGGCACTCCGTATTTCCCCGGAGTCTTCGGCGCATACGCAGTCGTGCCCTTAACGGAAACGAGCGCCGGACGCATCGATCCCTTTTCGTCTTTGGCGCCGTGCACCATGACGCAGGCAGACGGAAATTCCGTCTCCGATGTTCGCGTGCAACCCAAACCCATGTTGCCATTTCCGTCCACGGCGAGAGTCGGAATCAAATAATCGCAGTTCGGATCGTCCACGAAGCCTTCTTGCAGAAGCGTGCCGTCGCTGGCGCGGACTTCGCACCAGAAAATACCGCATCGCGAATCCAGTGACCGTTTGGCTCCGTTGCAGGTGAACACGCTGCCGCCATGCGCGAAGACGCAGGTCGTCCGCCGCGCTTCATCGGCGCGCAGTTTGCCGCCTGGGGCGGGCTGAGTCGCCTGGAATTTACCGGACGAGCCGTTCGAACTCACGTACTGCTTGCTCAGCAGAATGGACTGGACTTTTGAAATGCTCGCCGTTTTTCCGGCCCACGTAATTTTGTACAGATAGAGCTTGCTAAAATTGTTTCCGAATTCGCGATTGAGCAGAATCTCCGGCGCGTCCGGCGCCTTGTCGGGATCGAAATCCGTCGCCGGGAAACTCTCGATTTCCAGTTCCTTGAATATCTGCACGTTCGCCAGATTCGGACCCTGGGCGGCGAGAAGGTCGTCCTTCGCCAGCGCGCAGGCGGTCATCATCGTGTGCAGATCTTTGTTGTAATTCCACCAGCAGCCGTACCAGCCGTTTTTGTCAACGCCCATGCGAAAGCCGAAATCTGGCGATGCGAACGGCGTTAAGACGCCCTTCCACGGTTGCGTCGGATCGGGCGAGGTCGAGACGGCCAGATACAGCTTGTGTTCAGCATCGTGCGCGATCGTGGCGATCCAGCGTTTCGACAGCACGTCGTACAACAGCCGCGGATCGTTCGGACGCGTGATGCCGGAAAATCCGAGATCCTCCCAGAATTTAGTCTGCGGTTTTTCGAGCAGAACCTTGCCCGTTTTCTTGTCATGAACCACGAAATTGGCGGAGGTGAAATCGACTACATGCTCCGCGCTCACGCCGCCGACGTTATCGGGCAGCTCTTTCGTACCCGGCCCTTTGTCGCCAGGAAAAGTCGTTATGACAGTGAGGCTGTGCTGAGCAAATACAGCAGGCGTCGCTATGAAGAACATGAGCACGATCTTACGGTACACAATATTCAATGCACACCTCCTCTATGATGGATAGTTGAACTTACACCAGGCTCAATCATTCACCCCTTCTTTCGCCCCGTCCTCCATGCAATCCACGATTCGCACACGAACCACACTGTGAAAAGAATCGACAGCGCCACGAACGCGTCTATCAGCAGCCCCTCCACGAGCCAATCATGTATAGGTCCACTCAAATAGGTTGCATCGCGAATGCTATAAATCCCATGATCACGATTAGGATTTGCCCGATCGTTGTACACGATCACTGTTGCCGTCGAACGCAACGCAGTCCTGGGCCAACCGTAATATCCAAATCTTTCTTCTTTTATGATCTCATGGCCCGTAACGGACAAAAAGTCCTGCGCACGGCTACCACCAAGATCACCCAGCTCAGGGGTGCAGCGCCGTATATCTTGACTTAAGGGGCCAAACTGCCCCTCTTGATTCGCCCAGATCAGCCCACCAGCCACGAACATCAGGATGACAGCCGTGGACAAGTGCACTTGCAGCCATTTGCGCCGGGGCGAGACGGGTGTGCTCATCCGCGCCTCCCCAATCGTCGGTCGCGCCAGACGCTCCACAGGAATCCCGTGCCGAGGACGAGCGTCAACCAGAATTCGGGGAGGTAGGCGGGGCCGTACATTGCAACGGGGCGACGGAGCCGAAAGAGGGTCGCATATCTACTGCCGGGTTCCTCTTGACTCCACACTACGAAATCAGCTGAGTGATGGTTCCAGCGAAGAAACGGGAACTGTGCGTGAATTTGTCGCTCACGCCACGGCGAAAGCCGCCATAGTTCGGCTCCGTTTTGCGGGTCTACGATTGCCGTCTCCTCTTTGTTAGCGTCGTTCGCGCGCTGCGCGCAAAGGAAACGGCCGTCGCCAGAGTAAAACAGGTCAGTCCAATCGATCTTCCAGCGCAGCTTAAAATCTTTCACATCGAATGCTTCACCCTTTTCAGGATTCAACACAAGGTCGCAGTGTGGGCTGAATCGCAAGTTGTAATTGTTTTCCTCAAAATGTTTAAGCACACAGCCACTTTGTACATCAATCAAATCCGCCCCTCCCTGCTCTCCGCCGACGAGTGCTCGATTACCGCAGTCAATGAAACGCCGCCTAAACAACCGGAAGGGGCTGAGCGTGCCATTGAACGAGTCCATCATCTGTTTGTGATAGGCCGCGCCCAGCGAATACTCGATCTCAATATATGCACAATTGCGTTGTTCTGTGATGTTCGTGACGTGCACATTCAGATCATTTGGTGCGAGCGGAGATCTAACGGACTTTCCAGTTCTTAAGTCGAGAATCTCCAGTTGCCGGGTTTGCTGAACGGTCACTTCCCGGAGTCGCAGCGGATGGTTATGTGATACTGCCAGGCGTCCGTCGCTAAGAAAGTCAACACGAGCATTCGTGGGCGATTCATAAACGACATTGAACTCTGGCAACTTGTAAACGAGCCAGCTTTTGCCGTAGCGAGCTGCCACGAATTCTTTGCACCATCCCCATTCGACGGGTGGTTGATTATCGTGCAGCATCTTTTCCTTACAAGGCAACGGCCGATTTTCGCGCCAATCAAAAAGATTGAACTCCTCCCACAAGAACGGGCGAAAGCCATCACTGATCACCACGAATTCTACATAGGAGCCATCGAGCCGCGCACCGTTGGTGCCGGGCTGATCCTTGATCAATGCGTGCCGCAGGCCGTTTTGTGTGCAATAGATATCGAGGCCGCCATTCTCGTAAGATCGTGATTCTCCATAGTGAATTATCAAAAACGCGTCGTCATCGGAGAATTCCACCGCAGTGACGCGTCCCGGAGCTTCGACGGAGAATGCCACTGTCCACGGTCCCCAGTTCCACCACAGCGTCGCCGCGCTCCCAATCAGCAGCACGAACAGCAGCAGCGTGCGCAGCGAAAAGCGCAGCCAGCGGCGGCGGGGCGGGGTGAGTGAAGGTGACTCGGCCATCAAAGCGCGCGCGTCCAGATTGGGTGAACTGTGAATTGGACGAATTCTGGCGGGCTATTCTTGCAGGAAAGTGGTCTTTGGACAAGCGCCACGGCTATTTGCCGTGGTTGTTCGTTGGCTGGCCGATATTCTAAAGAGGCGACAGCCGCGCCACGAAACGATTCCTGGACGAAAAAGGTGAGGGTCAGGCAACATGGACACGCAGCCCAGCGACGAACCAGAAGAGGAATGGAGTACATTCATCAACGATCCCGAGGACGATTACATTCCGACCGACGAGGATCGCCGTGATCGTTGGATGAAGAATTTCATAAAGGTTGTCGGGGCCAATCCAAAAGGATACGGCGTCTCCGAAGAGAGCATCCGCGCAATCAAAGAAGCGCACAACAAATGGCTGATTGATTGCGAGTTCGTGCGCCGTGCGGCGGCGGCGTTGGAACAAGGTAAACAAAATGTGGAACTCTTTCGTCCGCTGCCGCAACAGACGCGCAACGAAACAATGGGCTTGGTCGCCGCTCCCATCAACCCCGTTTCGGTCAGCGCTTCTCTGACGGACAATCCGTACCAATACGTTGGTCCACCCATGCCGGAGCGTCCCACGACGGTCGTTCCCACGGTGTTGGAGAACATCGAGGGCTACATGACGCGCATGAGGCGCGAGCACCCGGAGCAGCCGCCGTGGCTGACAAGCGCGCCGGTGATTCTCAGAATCGAGGAACTACGCAGCGCGGAACAAATACTTGTCATGGCCGATTTCCACACACAGCCGGAATTCAAACTTCCGGCTCCGGGTTGCTGGATTGAGATCGCGTTCAAGTTTGACGACCCTGAACCGTTGACTGGCGTAAACTGCATCACGCCTGGCAGTACCAACTCGTCAACTCGGGTAGTTTCGCACTTAAAAAGAGACATCGGCAAAACAATCTGGTACATCCTGCGCTGGCGAGGTCCAAACTGGGAAAGGGGTATTTGGGGCCGGGCGTACAGAACTGTCGTTCCCGGCCCGAAGTAGGATCTTCAAACCGCAACCTTGCGTATCCGTTTTCCTTAGGGGCGGCTCCGCCTTTGCCGATTATATTACGCGAACCCACTGGAGCCCATACATGAAGTTCAAGAGATACAAGCCAAAGACGAAGCAAGCCATCCTCGAAGCCGTCAAAACCACACGCAGCAGCGGCGGTAAATTCGCCGATGCTTTTGAAGCCGCTAAGAAAGCAGGCTACAAAGGCTCGTCGGGCGGCCTGTACCAAATGGTCTACAATAGCGGCAGCAAGAAAAAGCGTGGACGTAAAAAAGCTGAGGCCAAACCGGTTGCAGAACCGGTTGCCGCCAAATCTGGCTCGGATTCAGTTGTCGGTGAAATCGGAGATTTTGTGAAGAACGCCATCAACGCCGGACTGGCGGCGGCGATTGCCGCGCTTGAGGCGATGAAAAGATGAAACAGGCGGCTTGGCTGCGCAGTCCAAGCCACCTGTTTGTTTTGATTTCTTCTGACGCGGTTGTGTTTCACAGTTTCAGCGAGTGTTGCTTGGCTCTCGACAGGCTTCGGCGCGGTCGTCACCGGCTTTGCAAAAATGCTGTGAAAAACCATTCAAGCGCTTGGAGAAATTCATCGACCAAGGCAGCGCTGCCGGAACGGGCAGCTTTGACAGTGCCATCCTTCATTCTTCACGAAGATACCCGACGAAATTGCTTTCCAGGACTCCATCACCATTTCCTTAAGTCGAACTACGTCGTCTTGTGTCGCGACCGGTTCGAGCACTTGAACAACAGGCGTTTTTGCCTTGGATATGACCACAAACCGGGGAATCAGACGTTTGCAGTCTAATTCCCGTAAGAGCGGAACCAGCGCAATCGAATAAAGCAAAATTTGCCCTACGTGGTCTTTCTCGGTCGTCGGATTCCACCGTGAGCGCGAAGTTTTGAAGTCCGTAATAATGAGGTCGTCGTTGTGGACTTCGATCAAATCGATGCGAGCTTCGAAGGGCGGCACGGAGGTATCCTGGAACAAACGAAAACGCACTGATTCTTCAATTCCAACAACGCTCGCAGGATCGGGCAACGTCGCCTCGTTTATCGCAAATTCGCGGAACACACTCAACATGCGCGACGCGAGTGCACGCAACGTGGTTTCATTTTCTTCCTTTGCGAAGCGGACCTCGGGCGCGTTGGCCGTTTCGCGAATCCACGCCGCGTCGTAAGTTTGAAGAATGTCGTCAAGCTCAGGGACTGGGCCGTTGTTTAGGCGGGATTGACACAGGAATTCCAGACTGGAATGTATGGCTCCCCCAAAAATTAAGCTCGCGGGCTTCATCTCCTCTGCAACCGGTTCAACGTATTTCCAGAAGTACCGTTTGCCGCAAGCAGCAAAAGTACGCAGAGCACTCCACGATAAATGGTCCGGCGTTGTGGCCGCGCCCCGGACGTGAGAGGGCGCGGCCACTTCAAGGGCAGTGGTCATGTGGTCGATCTCCAAGTGTGAGAAGAATTGGGTTTACCGACAGAATTAGCGAAGATTCGCTAACCCTGAATTTTACTGCGCGCTGTTCTGCTGGGCCTTCAACTCGTCAATGAGCTCGGATGCCTGCTTGACAGAAAGCGCTTTCACGTCACTCACGCCATGCTGGCGGAGCACCTCTGCGAGATCCGCCCCAATGCTCTTCGAAATTGCCCACAGCGCTTTTTGTTGGGCCAAAGTTGAACCAACAGTGCGGCCGTTTCCGTTGGCGTTGGCGCCGACCTGGGCGACGCGATTGACGGGCGCGCCGGTGCACTGCGGTCCGGTCTGGCGGACTTGCTGCGGCGGCGCGGGCGGCGGTTGACCGTTCCCGTTGCACGGTTGGGGCACGGCGGTGGCACCAAGTTGTGCGTCGATTGCACAGTTCAGGCTGGCGTAAAGCTGTGCCAATTGCTGCTGGATGGTGGCGGGGTCGGCGCTTGAGACCTCCAATTCCAACCCCGCTGAGTAGGATTGCATTGAAAATTCAAGGCCGGGAATCGGAATTTTGCGACTCACAGAACCACTTAACTTGATAGCCATTGGGCTAACCTCCTAATGATGGGTGGGAAGTATTTACTGCTCCATATACTCTTATCACTCAAAGTAGGTAGAAAATTGACCTGGTATGTCGCTGACGTATCCTTTGAGACGGATATTCTGGTGTGAATGGGCGCGTACTGTACGTCACTCAGGGTAGTTGGGCTTGATCTTAGCGATCCAAATGAACCGATCACTTTTTGTAGTGGACATGGCTATCAGGATCTGCATTCACAGGTAAACTCCATGCCCAAGGTGGAGGAGTTTTCATGATGCTTTTTATTAGTTCCAAAACTGACTGTAAGTCTTGTTCAAGTGCCTCGATAATGATCTCGTCGTGCGTATGTCCAATCACCTTAAGTCCAGCCATTTCAGCGCTCAGAATCCAGAATCTGAAACAATCCGCGGCAATTGCTTGAACGATATTTTCCGTGATAAGTCCTCCATATAATTGCGAAATTCCGACCGGCGAGTCATAGGTCACTTGCTGCTTCCAGGGAAACTTTAGCGATGCAGACATTCGCGCATTCCGATAGACCAAGTGCCGCCCGGAGGGCAAACCAATGTACAAGTTTCTATCGTTCATCGTAACCATTACCGATGTGCCATCCACGAGATGCTGACGAGGTTTTCCGTCTTTAACTACAGCTTCAATTCCACATTCAAGCAAGCGCCAAATTCCGCGCGGCCCCGCAATCGATGGATGGTTTTGTCGCCATTTTTCCAGGCACTCTTTCGGTGTAAGGCCGACTTTTGAGAGGTCAATTTCTTCGGCACTGCACCTGTCGGCAAACGCGTCCGTCCCCATCTGATAGCCAAGGGCAATTTCACAGACCTTGCCAACATTTCTCCATGACTTGTCTTCTTCAGAAGGATTCTCCTTCTTACCCGCAACCGGTTTGCCTCTTAAAATCTCAGCTGAGGCGCAATATGGATCTTTGCCCGTTCCGGCATCAAACGCTCGGTAAAGTGAAAGGATTGTGCTGTCATTAGCCAGCCAATACAAAACGCGATTTTCAATCTGTGCTGCATCGGCCATGATCAGAATGTGGGCAGGCGGTGCTATTAGCGCGGTAGCAACGCAGGCAGAGATAGCGGCGGGTATGCCGCGCGGTCCTGCGGCGTCACGCAGCGATTGAATAGCAGCAGCAGCATCTTGTGGACGACCCTCCCGAACAGCCTGTCCATATGATTCAATGGCGGCGCGCGCACGAACTACGTCAACGCCTTCCTTGGGACGCGAAAGATTTTGTAACTGGACGCCCCGGCTCGATGAGCGGCCAGTATGTCCTCCATATTAGGTATATTGCCCACGAAGTCGCCCGTCTGAACTGGTCTGATTTAACATTGAGTCCAGTTTTCCGAGTCCCGTCAAAGCAACTCGCAAACGCGCATATAGGATGGCCCGTATCGTGCGCTTTCGACGACGCTCCTGCCGACTGTCAGATGCGCCCACCGCAAGCTGGGGCGATCCGAGCACTGCAAGAATTGCATCTTCGTCGCAAGTTGGCAATTCAAATTGATATTTGCGTTTCAAAATAGCAGGCAAGCTTGATGCAGAGCCGGGGTTGCTGTTTCGGAGAGTGGCTAGATTTATTGTACCGGATGTAATGCGATGAATTTTGCGATCTGTCTGTGTGAGCTCACTCTCGGCAATGCGGGACGCTGCTGTTACCAGATTAAGGTCAATTTTGATTCCGCGCTCGTTGTTTTCCAGATGCTTGTCGAAGAAGCGTTTTTCATTTTGATCCGCGCTTAAATCCGGCAGCATACATTGAAAGCGCGCGGCGACAGCGCAGGTGACAATCGCCTCGGATATGCAGGAACTGATGGCCCTGTTTAACGTGGTGATATCAGTCAACGACATCGTGGCGCAACCGTCGAAGGGTAAAATGCCCGGTAGATTGAGCGAACTGGCCAGTGGCAAAAGATCTTCTGGTAGCATCCAGGCTCGGGCCAGCGCGGCTGTTTCAATCCACTGCGCCGCGGCAGCATCCATAATTCCAACTTTGCGGAAAACTGCGCGCTCTAGCTCAGCGTTGTGGGCAATCAGGCGGTCCCCCTGCGCAAGAGCTTTCTTTATATCGGGCGGCACTTCCGCACCAGCGTGAACTTCCACGACGGCGGCGGCGGCGGTTGGCGCTTGCGTTAAGCCAGGGCACCAAGCGATCAGCTTTTCCCCCAGTTGAAAACCAATGCACAAAACCGTAGCGTTTTCAACAAACCGGTGAACACCATTTTCACGGAGACTGCGCGGCCCAACAAGAATCGACTTCACGGACACGCAACCGCACAGGTTGACGAGCGGCTGCGTTGCGACTGCTGAAGACAACAGAGACTTCGGCGTCGTTGTGCGTATGGCCATTGTTCGTGGCGATTGGATTGAAATTCGCATGTTAGAGATTCCAAGGATGTGGAGGCTACGCCCCGGCTAACCTGCTGCGGGCCTGCTCAACGACTTTCCAAGTTTCATCGGTTGCCAGTTCGCGGTTCGTCCGCAGGGTCTTTCCCCGTGTAGAACCAGACTCGGTTCGCTCAACGAAACGCACAACGATCGCGCTATCCTTGTGACTTTTTACTTCGAGTCTCGCAGGCGCATTTAGCTTTAGGATTTTACGAACCGTTCCTTCGGCAGGCTCGAAAGCGGCCTGAAGGCTTGAGACCCGCACCAAGGAGTCTGGATTTGGCAAAGTTAAAATGAGGGCTATTGCGGATTTGGCGATTGGCGTGTCTTCTGACGGTTTGAATGCCACTGATCCGTTTCCGTGCTTTTTTTCTAAGGCTGAATCGGGTGTGTACGCCTCGCAAACTGCGGCGAAGAACTGTTGCAGCGCGGCCGTATACTCGCTGCCCATGCGGGAGTCGCGGTATTCCTCCTCCATTGTTCGAAATCCAAGTTTGTGTGCGATGTTGATGAAACTTGTGTCGCAGCCAGCGGTGAAGTGGCGGTTCACAATCGCACTATGGATAACGTTTGCAGCGGCTTGCGCCTGTTCTGGCGTGACGCCTATGTGCTCATTTCCAACATCCATCCACATATCAGCGTTTGATCTAACTTCATCTTCCCAATCTCGTGGCACCCGCTCAGTCAAGCCCACGTGCACTATGCGACGACCAAGTTGTTCATCAGTCGCAACTTCATCCGGGAAGTGAACATCGCAGAAAACCAATCCACATCGAAGTGGATCATTGACTGTCCCGACATACAACTTTCGATAGCTATATTCACGGTTGAGGTTGAGTAGAAATTTGCGGACGGCTGAAACGTGCTCACGACTTCGGTCCTTGAAGATTTCATCGAAAATCCCCAGCGTGCTTGTTGACGAAAGCTCACCAAACGCTTCCGACAAATTGTCATCTCGTTGCAGTCCCATGTTTGGCCATTTGTTACCAGACATTCGCGCTTCGATCCTCGTTGTCGCCGTCTTGGAACTCCCGCTCGGTCCCTCTACGCCAATGAGTGGAAGTTTGCCGCTGCCGGACTCGGAGCATCCGCGTGCGCAGTGGAGTAATTCAAGGTAGTGGGGCACAATACCAGGAAACATTTTCTTGACAATCTGCCATGCTTCTTCTTTAGATATGGGCCATTCGCCTTCGGGAATGTACTTTGCACCAGTGGGAGCGCCGTTCGAGTCGAGGGGCCGCACAACAAGTGAGTTTTCGCCGGGATAGTCGTTGAAGACGCCATACACCGGGCTTGAACATTGTCCTCTCAACGTCAGGTAACCATCCAAATTGCCGTTCCGGCAAAACCGGCGTTGTTTGTCGAGATCGGGTTCCCAACTAATGCGCGGCAGGCCGTCTTTATCTACTACAGTCACAGGCATGGAGACTGCGGGCAGATCGACAACTTCTTCGTCCTTTAACTGCGGCCTGCATGGAATCAGCGTGTCGGCGTGCAACCACAATCCATTCGGACCGCGAACAAAGCTGAACGGCTCAAAGACCTTATCGACGATCATCTGGCAATGCTGATTGTACTTGTGTGCTTGGTGGACCATCGCCCGGTAAATGCTCTCGTGATATTTTTCAGGAATCAATTTTTATCTCCCTAAAGATGTATTGAACGTGATTCCAGTGCGCTCGGTGGCGCGCTGCCGTGTAAATCGGGTTGTCGTTTTCAGCGACCAGCCCTGCTAGTTGACCCCAAGACCGATAGCCGTCGCCGTGTCGGCCATTGCAGGAATGACAGTAGATGCCGTGGTCAAGGGCAACGATGGGATTCGGCGACCCGCTGATGTGCGTGGGATCAATCGGACATTTTTCGTGGCCGTAGCGTTGTCCAATTTGCCAACCGTTGTCGATCCGAAATTTGTCGGCAATGTCAGGTGGACATGCGAAGCGGTTGAAGAAACCAATGATCGCGATGGTTTCATCAGGGATCAATTCGCGCACAGGGCCGCATCTCTGTTCGCCGCGTGGCATGGCGGGGTGACGGCAGGTATTTGAAACCTCTGTATCACAGCGTGGATCAACGAGGTGTGCATAAGACGCTGCGCAATCCGCGAGCACTTTGGCTCCAAGTCCTTCCTGTCGGACGAATATCATTTTTAGCCCGCGGCCGTGAGAGGCAAATGCGAAGACTCCGCATGGGAGGATGGTGTTCATCATGGCGTCGAGATCGCGCTCATCAGGGCGTTGATCGATCGGGAGACTGTGGTAGTCGATGTCCAGAAAAGCGACCTGATCTATTTCTTTGGGGACCATGATCAGCGCCTCATCCGGCAAGTCAGCAGGGGCCATATTTAGCGCGTTCTGAATTGCCGCGAACGGGGAGTCGCCCTCGATGGGAGTTGCGGTAGTTTCGGGCATGTTCCTGCCGCGGATGTGGAGTTTGAATCCAGATTTTTTCTTTTGTTCGACGGCGGCGCCTTCAGCGAGGGACTGTTCGTAGCGCTCGATGATTGCCAGAATCAAACCGGTTTGATCGGTGGGCAATTTCATCGCACGTCGAATTTTTTCGACGTTCTGGCTTTTATGCAGGTCGATTTTACGATCTGAAAAACACGGCACCCAACTGGACGGCCCACCGCCCGCCGAGTCCATGACCGCGCGTTTTACAGACACGGTGGTGAACTGCCCACCAGATGGGCTAAGCTCAAGCGCGTGGGTAATGGCGTTAAATGTGATCGATTCGGCGAAGGCGGCCATTGGTGGATTTCGACCCTAGTGCGTATCCACCAACGTCGTTTGGTTGAAGTAGTCATGAATCTCCTGCATATTAACCATCCATCGTGCGCGCAAACGACCATTGATCCGGGCGACGACACGCTGGGCCTTGACACGCTGGAGTTTTACTGAAACTCTGTAAACGGCATCCCGGCTAAGTCCATTGGCCTCGGCGGCTTCTTCCAAGGTGCCCAATCCCAATTCGTTAATCATGGTTTGATCTCCGCAACCACACCATCAAATGATAACACATCGTTTGCCTCAGTCAAGTCAATTATGATTACAATATCAATATACATAGTCTAACTTTCATCATCCAATGTTCCGCCCAGGTTCCACCAAGCTTGCGCTACGCGCAAAGCCATATTCATTAAGTGTTTATGTTTGTTTGTCAGTGTGATGGCCACGTTTTAGGTGGCAAATCCCACAGCCGCAGAAAAAAAATCTGGTATGTGTGTTCTCGTGAATTGATCTCGATGAGAAATTAGCCATCGCAGAGTTGGCTAACGGTGCACAATCCCACAAAGGCATTTGATGAAATAGTTTGCTTATTCAACAGCACCTAGCGCAACCGGTGCGCAGGACTGTTTAGTCATAAATCGTCACACTATTGCTTGACTCGGCTCAATTACGGAGTATAGTTTTGATAGACCTGTGGAGCGACTATTATGGCAGCAGTGCAGAACACTGAAAAGCTTGCGAAAGCAAGAACGAAAAATCGGACCTTCGAAATTGCCGCAATCCTCGCTGCGCTCTATGCAGACGAGCCACAGGTTGCCAGAAATGAGCTTGCGCAGGAGTCCGCTTTTGTCCGGGTCGCGTTCATCTTAAAACTCAAGGGCATCACAAATCGCAAATTGGCAGCAGCCTTGAAGACCCATGAGAACTATATTTCTCGGTGTTTATCGAAGCAGATAGGCTTGACCCGGAAATGGCAACAGATTGCTCAATTTCTCCAAGTGCCTCAGTCTTGGATAGCCTTTGGGCACGGTGAATTTCAAACTGCTGATGAGGCCAAGAAAGAGGTGCCTCACGCCTCCCCAGAGTTAACAGTTGCGATTTCTGATAAAAGCAAAGAGCAGCCCTTCAAGGTTTTCTTGCCCCGTCCATTCACGCCAATCCAGTTGCCAAGGCCCGCGTTCGGGTATCAGAAAGGTACTTTTGTTCTCACCGTGCCCCGCCCCGGGAAGGTATGGGAGCGAGTCATTTTTGAAATGACCGATGGCCGTTGGGATACAGGTTGGATGATCTCGCCTGGATGGAAAGGTTATCACGCATTATTGGCTGCGGACGACGGCACAAGTAAGTTCAACTCATCGATGATAAAGGAAGTGCCGTTGGACCAAATTAAGAACAGCTATGTAGTCGTAGACAGAACTCAAGAGCCATTGCGACAACCCGAGGCGCCTGTCGTTTATGAGGCCGATCTCCCCGATGATTACTCAGATGAGCCAGAAGAGGAGCGGCCATGAACGGGCACTCCGGGTGATGATGGGACCGAAGTATTGCAAGTATTCGCCGCCGACGAAGTAACCGGTTGTTGGACCACGTTTTACGAATCGGCGCCATCGTTCGCGGCAACGATGGCGCCATCAATAAGTGCAATAGCTCCGGGCCACGAAGAATCGGAAAGGAACTGAACCATGGAAATCAGTAAAGTGGACGCAGGCGACGCGACGCGACGCGATTGGCTGGTGCCGCGGCAAGATGATGAACATAATGGAGAAATGGTGATGGACAACTTCAATCAGGCCGGTGCAATTCCGTTTGCAATGAATCTGGACAACTTTCCTTGTAGTCGAGTGCTTGTGATGTTTGATGACGAACGAGAGTGGCGCACAGGTCCGGTCGTAGTTCAGCGGCAGGATCAACTTGAGTTGCATAGGCATCCAGGAGAGCTTTCGCCGACTATGAACGATCTGAGTCCGGTGCTGGACGCGCTGGCGGATTCAATTCAGAAGTTCGTCGAGCAGGCGGTCCAACGGCCACCGCCGATGGCCGTGGACATCGTGGAAGCCGCGCGGCTGCTTGGTGTGTGTGATGACACGATCCGACGCGAGGTGGATCGCGGTGAATTGAAGGCGTCGCGTGTTGGCCGCGTCTGGCGAATACGCGTGTCGGAACTGGATGCGTACCTGAAGCGGTGTGAGACTCGGCAGTAAAGGAAAACACGGTTCGAGGGTTTGAATATGAAGCCGATCAGAGTCAAGGCCCGGGACGGACGAAGAGGCTGGCGTTTCCGCGTCTGGAACCCCGCAACGAAACGCCGCACGTGGCGGACGTTCTGGTTCCGCGAACTTGCTGACGCGCAAAAGGCACGCGACAAGTTCATGGAAGGCTTCGAGCGTCGGCGGATCGGCCTGCCCGATGATTCGGGCTGGTCGTTGCTTTACGAAGATGTTATCTCGACTTTTCTAAAGGAAGCGCCGCTCACGAGCGATGCACGGCGCGGCATCTTGAAAAAGCTGCTCGAACGCAATGAACTCAAACTTCATGTCCTGTCACAACTCGGCCACAAGGCGAAGCTGACTGCTGATTGCGTAGCGCTCGCGAAAAAGAAAGGCGATGCCTATGTTCGCCGCCGCGTTCAACAACCGCTAAAGCAACTCACGGCATGGGCGGCATCGATCGATTTACTGCCCTATGATCCGCTGAGCGCCTGGAAACTGATTCCAAGATCAACCGCAATGTCACGCCGCCGCGCCCTACTGCCAAATGAGATGCGCGATCTTCTGGCAGCCGCGACTGAGTACGATGACATTTGTGGCCGCGAGTTTCCATACGCGATCATTTTCAAAACACTGCTCGTCACCGGCAATCGGCCGGGTGCCGTCTTCAACTCGACAATCGGCGATCTCACCGAGGACCGACTTCTCTTGCCGCCAGGACAAGGGAAGAAGCGCAACGGCATGGCGACGCTGCCGGGCGAATTTGTTGCGGAGCTTCGACAATACATCGCGAAGCGAAAATCCCAGAAAGGCGATCAACCGCTTTTGGTCACGGCGGTCGGAAACAAATTGGATTTGCCAAATATCTCACATGAATTCCGGCGCACGCTGATTCTCTCCGCTGTTCGCCGCAACTGGCACATGGCTGGTCCGATCGCCGCTGATGCAGATCCCATGACGGTTACCGAACTGCTCTACAGCGGCAAACAGCCGGGATTCGATGGACCGCAGCCAACGTGCGAAAAGAAGAAGGCTGCGCGGAAGCGCCGCGTCGAGGTCACGAAAGCGGTCGCCGAAGAAATCGGCCCCAGCATCGTGAAATGGCTCGAAGGCCGCGACATGTATTCGCTGCGAGCGACCCACGTGTCGTGGGCGCGGCGGCTGGTGAATCCGGATGCAGTGAAACTTCAGGTTGGGCACGCGCCGCAAGATATTGCCGAGAGGCACTACCTCGATCTCGTGGACGCTCGGGTGTCGTCCAAAGCTGTATGGGACGTACTCACTGGTGTGAGAACACTGGATGACAACCCGCGCGAGAACGCGTCAAAGGAACCGACAAACACCATTGAAAACGAGCCGCCGACCCCAAAAAAGTCGTCATTAGTGGACTACCCAGTGGACTACGGCGAAAAAATCGCGTCAAAAAACGCGCAGAAAAATAAAAAATCGCCGTCACAAACTTCGACGGCGACAGAGGTTGAAGATGATAGGCCCGCCTGGATTCGAACCAGGGACCAAGGGATTATGAGTCCCCTGCTCTCACCGCTGAGCTACGAGCCCATGCTAAATTGCATTCTATCCGCTTTGCGCTTTTAGATAAATGCAAATTCAGGTCTTAAGTTCCGTCCAAATCTTACGTACACGTACTAATTCTAAATTTTCTTCAACTCTTGTATTTCGCGCCCTTCCAATGAATTGCGCACTTTCTGGTGCGTTCCACCGGCTTTTGCCGCAATCATTCCGGAGCGCTTCCCTCGTCATCATTTTAGAAGAGATTGAAGCGCGGTCCCTGAAATGTTTCCGGGGCGGCGGTTCAAAAACCGAGGCTATCCGCTATCAAGCGCGATAGGCTCATGGAGGAAACAGCCATGAAAACGATCGGTTCACGCAACGCTCTCGTCGCCGGCCTAGCGCTGGGCATCGCCGCTTTCGCCGCGTTTGGTTCGAGCAGCGCATCGGCTTCGGAATTTCGCTTTGGGTTCCGCGTTGGCGGCGGATATGGGCATGAGCACTTTTATCGCGGCGGCTATTGCGCGCCTCGCATCTGGGGCGATGGATGTTACGACAGGGTCCTGCAACATGTGGTCGTGTGTCCGGAACGGACCGAGCGAATTTGGGTCGAGCCCGTTTATCAGACGACCTACGATTCGTGCGGCAAACCGGTGGTGACGTGCGTGCATGAAGGGTTCTTCAGGGACGTGTGCTACCGGGCGCGGTATGAAGATCGGTATGTGCGCGTTTGGCACTCGGGTTATTATCGCGAATATTAATGGAGTACAGGAAGCACTGAAGTAGCGATCGAAATGTTATTGAGAAGGCGCAGATTATCCGCGCCTTTTTCATGCCGGCACCCGCCAATCGCGAAGCAGGCTCCACGCGAACAGACAGAGAAATGCAGCGGCCAGCCAGAATTCAGGCAGCCAGGCATAGCCCCACCAATATTCCGGGCGGCGGTTGACGTAGGTTTTCAATTCGTTGTCGTCGGAAAAAGCGAATACTCGCGTGCCGTGGTTAAGTGGGCCGTATTTGTTGAACGGAGGAAGATCGGAACTGAATATCGAGAAGGGTGGGGTGCCGGAATGCCCAAATATGGCGAGCACGCGCTTCGAGTTCGTCTCCTTGACTACAAAAAATGCGCCGAACGACACCGTGACGTAGCGATTGGCATCGAGCGCGAAGTTGTTGTTGGCGAATTCGCCCACTCTGCTCTTCGCCTGATCCCGATTCACATACTTCCCCAAGTTCGACTCGAATTGGTCCGACGCCTGCTGGAACTTGTCCACTTCCGCTCCGGTCTGCGGATCGATGATGTGCGCATAGTCTTTCGTTTCGGCGATCAGGTATTTGCCGTTTTCCGAAAAGTAAGGCGGGCGCACGAGAAACTGCGCGATATCGCGGCATCCTTCACACTCGCGAATCGAATGCCGCGAAACGTCGTAAATTTTGAGGTCGCCGTTCTGCACAATCGCGATGAAATTCTTGCCGGCGCTGAGCGCCGGCTCAATGCATTCGTTTGCGATCCACTCATTGACGTTGCCCGTCGTGCTATCCGCGAATGCGACGCCCCCCACGCGCATAACCATCAGCTTGCCGCTGGATGTGAAGCGCGCGTCCAGCAACGGGCGGCCTTCGTCGAGAAGAAAAAGCCGCTCGCCCGAGCGCGTGTCGTACACACTCCAACACCGGTTGTCGCCGTACGCCAGCACGCGCGTGCCGTCGGGCGAAAAGCCGTGCGCGGGGATGGTCGTGACGTGCGCCAGTTTCGCGCTCGCCCCCGTCTCCGGCTCAAAGATTGAGTATTCTGTCGTATCGCTCCACAACGCCACACGCCGCGAATCGCGCGAAAACACCGGCCGCGCGTAGCCGCCTGGCAGCGTCTGGACGGAGCAGAGTTTGCGTCCACGCTCGGTGTCCCAAATCGTCCCCCACATCGTCCCATTGGCCGGATCGCGCACGACCGCGCGCGTCTTGTCCGGCGAAAGAAAGACGTGTTTCAAATCCAATTCCAGCACCCACGGCGCACGGTTGTGAATCAATGTGGCAACAGCGCCGACCGTCAATGCAAAGCACAGCAGCGTGCGCAGCGAAAAGCGCAGGAAGCGCGAGCGCTGGCGAGGCGATGCGTTCATGCCTTCAATGTATCCTCCGCGCGGAAAAAAGAAACGATGCTCGCACAGTTGCTTTACGATTGCGGTATGATTATTCTTGAACCTTGAACCGTGAAACCCGGACCAAAAGAAATGGCCTTCGCATTCAACGACCTCGGAAAACTCCGTTACGAAGGCGGCGCCGCAGAGCTGATTAAATACGTCGAGGACGCCCGCGCCGTCCGGCGATTGGAGATTTAAGCGATGCCCGTGACTCTCACGCACAGGCCCGCCCTCGCGCGCGGGTCGCGCAAACGCCTCGGCGACGATCCCGCCGATTGGGGCGCCGTGATCCAACATCCGCCGCGGTTCTACAGCGAATTTGGCTGGGACTGTTTGGATCGAACGCTGGCCGTGACGCGAACTCAGGTGGACCTTATGCTTGAACCCAAAGATGCAATCCTATGTTTGCGCAAAGCAAAGATTCCATTCGTGGTGATGGGTCTGTACGGAATCAGCGGCTGGTTGAAGGAGCCGCGGACGACCGAGGATTTTGACGTGCTGGTGCCGATGAAAGACGTGCCCAAGGCCGTCAAAGCCATCTGCGGCGAGTTTCCATTTCTGACCGCGCGCGACACGCCGGTCGTGGTGCGATTCGAAAAGGACGACAAGGCGCTGCTGGACATCATGAAGCCCCATCATCCGTTGTTCAAAGCGGCGTTGAAAAACTCGTGCCAAGCGCGTTTGCACGGGCTGGCCGTGCAGGTTCCAGTCAAGGAAATGGCGCTCGCGTTGAAGTTTTTCTCAATGACCAGCCCCGGCCGGCAGCCCGACGACAAGTACCAGGACGCGCACGACTTTATCAACATCGCTCGAAACAACAGCGGCATGAATCCGGGCAAAATGAGAGAATGGGGTGAGTTGGCCTTTGACGGAGGAGGCGCGGACATACTCAGGCAATTTGAACACGCCGTCGCCGGCGGAATGCTGGAGATTTAATCATGTCATCAACATTGACAATTCTCGGTGGAATCATCCTCCTTTTGATCGGCGGCGGCTTGACGCTCTACTCGTACGTCAACCGCGACCCGGTCACTGGCGAGTATTTCATTTGGTTCAAGACAATACTTGTTGGAGCCGTAATGACGGTGGCGGGATTGATTCATCGACACATGGAAAATCAGCCATTGTAAATACCTTGAACCTGGAACCTGGAACCTGGAACCTTTGTTATGGCCTTCGCATTCAACGACGATTCACGCACGCAATTCGAGTGGCTCCTGAAACGCTACCCGACCAAGCAAGCCGTCCTGCTTCCCGGCTTCCGCCTGGTCGAAGAGCAGCAGGGCTTCGTCAACACCGAGTCCATGGACTACCTCGCCGCGCAGCTCGACCTGCCGCCCGCCTTTGTCTACGGCGTCTTCACCTTCTACTCGCACTACCGCCGCGAAGGCGAAGGCAAATACATCGTGATGGTCTGCGCCACGCTCCCCTGCGCCTTGATGGGCGCGCAATGGGTCGCCGATTGCTTCAAGGAAGAATTGAAGCTCGGCATGGGCGAAACCAGTGCCGACAAAAAATTCACGCTCAAAAAAGTCGAATGCCTCGGCAGTTGCAACACCGCGCCGGTCGTTCAAATCAACGACGATTACTTCGAGAGCTTGACGCCGCAAAAAATCAAAGAAATCGTCGCCGCCTTGAAAGAAGACAAAGTGCCGCCGCATCTTTCCAACGGCCCGTCACTGGAAGGCGGGCGGTGCTCGTACGGGCCGATGGTGGAGGCGTTTCCGCAAGGAGCATGATCGCCGCCGTTCAACGCCAAAGGCGTTGCGTCCTAAAGCCCAGGGTTGCAGCGTACTCGCTGCTACCCTGGGTCAACGAATGCGCGACGCCTTTCAACTCCGAAGGAGTTACGTCCGATTACAGGACGATTTGTCGAATTGCAATGGCGACTATTTGAAAACCGGATGAGGGTTCAGGACAATGAAAATTCAAGAATTTGATTTGTTTTTTCGCGACGTTAACCTCGGTAAAGTCCAGACGACCGACTTCGACTTTCCGAGCTATTCTGGCACATTTGCTGCATCCACAAAGACAGATCATCCCGAGACTCGTGAACGCATTCAGAAGTACATTGTTTATTCACGCGAAGTCGAGCCCATGTGGCTAGATGAAAAACGCCAGGACGAAGCGGAAGAATTCACAGCCCTGCACGAGGAGCAATTCATTGATCTCATCGAATGTAGTGATTGGTGGCTGGCCGATTCAGCCGGAGTCAGAATCCCGATCCTAATTCCGGTATTTGGAATGGATGGAATTAACTGGCGTTTTGACCCCGAACGTGAGAATAGTTCACCAAACTGAACGCCAAAGGCGTTCCGTCCTCCAGCCCACGGTTGCCGCGTACTCGCGGCTACCCTGGGTAAAAGTGCGCGCGATGCCGTTTTACTCCGAAGGAGTTGCGTCCGTATTGCAGCACGGACGCGAATTGCAATACGACGAATCGCCCGATAAAAAGGAATCCTAATCCCTCATGCTGATCAAACCCTTCAAACCCGTCCTCAACGACAACGCCTACGTCAAAGGCGAATGGGCGCTCGAGCGCTACCTCGCCAAAGGCGGCTACGCCTCCGCGAAAAAAGTCCTCGCGATGAAGCGCGAACCCGTCACCAACAACGTCCCGGCCATGATCGACGAAATCAAAAAATCGTCGCTGCGCGGCCGCGGCGGCGCGGGCTTCCCCGCCGGCATGAAATGGAGCTTCGTCGATTACAAATCGAAAAAGAACCGCTACCTCGCCGTGAATTTCGACGAATCCGAACCCGGCACTTGCAAAGACCGCATCGTCGGCCTCTACAACCCGCACATGATTATCGAAGGCTGCCTCATCGCCATGCACACTGTCGGCATCGAGAACGCCTACATCTACATCCGCGGCGAATTCGTCGAAGTCTTCGATCACCTCACGCGCGCGTGCGCCGAAGCCTACAAAGCCGGCTACCTGGGCAAAAACGTCCTCGGCTCCGGCTTTAATTTTCACGTACAACCGCACCGTGGCGCCGGCGCGTACATCTGCGGCGAAGAAACAGGACTGCTCAGTTCGCTGGAAGGCGACCGCGGCTACCCCAAAGTCAAGCCGCCCTTCCCCGCGGTCGAAGGCGCGTGGCGCTCACCCACCGTCGTCAACAACGCCAGCACCATCGCCTCGCTTCCGTACATCGTTCAAATCGGCGCAACCGAATGGGCCAAAATCGGCGCCAAGCCCGACAAAGACGGCAAGCTCGCCAACAACTCCAGCCCCGGCTCGATGGTCTACTGCCTCAGCGGCCACGTGAAGAAGCCCGGCCTCTTCGAGCACCCCATGAACATCACCATGCGCGAACTGCTCTTCAACGAAGATTTCGGCGGCGGGATGAAAGACGACATCCCCATCAAAGCCGTGATCCCCGGCGGCTCGTCCATGCCGCTGATGCGCTACGACGGCAAATCGTATCTCGCCGCCAACGGCAAGGAAATCACCGACAACCTCGACATGGAAATGAGCTTCGACGCGCTCAAAGCCGCCGGCTCGCTCCTCGGGTCCGCCGCCGTGATCGTGATGAACGAACGCGTCTGCATGGTCAGCGCGCTTTACAATCTCGTCCGCTTTTATCACCACGAATCCTGCGGCCAATGCACCCCCTGCCGCGAAGGCTCCGGCTGGCTCGAAAAAATCATCTCCAAAATCTACCACGGCAAAGGCAAGCCCGACGATTTTGAACGCCTCTTCAACGTCGCGACTCAAATGAGCGGCACCACGATTTGCCTCCTGGCCGACTCCGTCGCCATGCCCGTCGGCGCGACGGTGACGAAGTTCAAGGAGGAGTTCCAGTACTTCTGCAAGAATGGAAAGAGCATGGTGGGGGAGAAGTTTGGCGAGAAGGCGATACGCCTTTAGGTGTCAGTTCCCACCAGTGTAACGGCATGTGCCTCATCGCGAGTCGGCGGTTCGAGGTTTTTCAAAAGGCGCAAAATCACCTGCTCCGGCACGCGCGCGCGGTCCGAGCGCTGCTTGTTCTGCCGCAGAATCTGTGCAAGCGGCGGCTCGACGTAGACGATTTCGGTGCGCGCGCCATAGTCGTGAAACAGGCTGATCCATTTCCGGCGGGTCTGTTGAGTTGTGTTGGTCGCGTTGAACGCGAAGTTGCGCCCGGCACGGAGAAATTCCCTTGCGCGCGCTTGTGCGGCTTGAATCACCGCGCCTTGGTTCGCGTCCGGTCTTACATCCAGTTCTTCGCGCATGTCATCCAGCGCCAGCACGGGTAGGCTGGGGCGGTTACGCCCCAGCCACGTGTCCTTTCCCGCTCCGGGCAGGCCAGCCATCAGCGTGGCGGTGCATGAGAATTTCTCCCAAGGCGTGTAGTGCAGGCTGGTCAATTCGCCTCGATGAAACAGGAAGCGTGCGTGGTCGTTGGCGAAGGGGAAAGGGCGATCGAAGCAACCCTGCTCTTCGGCGGCCAGCTTCCACAAATGCAGGTCGTCTTCTGCGCGCGTGACAGCGTCGGTGTCGCGACCTCGAAAATCCGCCAGTGTGAACATATAAAGGAGGCGATTCGACAGCAATGTTGAGAGCTCGATGACCTCTCGCGCCGGGTCGCTTTTCTCCAGCAGGAACGGCGGGCGGCCGTGATACCGCACGAGTGCGCACACCGCTTCGCGGAATTCCAGCGGCGCACCCAACTCACGCAGCGCGCCGCGTGCGATGTGCAATCCCGCGAGTGAATGCCGGAGCGAACGCAGCCGCCCGGTCACGGGATCGGGTGCGGTCGTTTCGGGCTTTCCTGAATCGTGGAACAACGCGGTCAAGCGGAGCTTAAACTGATCGTCAACCGGAAGTTCGTTCCATCCGGCAAGCCCTTCAAGCTGCATGTAGACCAAGCCCGTATGCGTCCAGACGTCGCCCTCCGCGTGCCACTCGGCATCCTGAAGGCACGTGCGCATTGCTGCCGACCATGGCTGTCCGCCAGCCCAGCGCCACAATTCCGCTCCGCTGAACTTCAGCGATTGGGACCACATCGTCATGACCAGAGATCCGCTGTGTCGATGAGCAGGTTGGGAACCATTACTTGGTTCTTCCAGTGATCGCCCTGCTGGATTTTTTCGACGAATTCGGGCCGTACGATTTTCGCGCGTCCCGTGACGCACCCGTTCGCCTCGGTGCGCAAGTACAGCCCTTCCATGCGGTCGTCTGACTTTCCTGTGCGCGGATTTTCGAACTCCGCGCCGAACGCCGACGGACCGATTAGTTTCAACAATTCGTCGAATGTTTTTCTGCCGCGCGCAACGATGGGAACCGTTTGAATGCCGGAGCCGCAAAGCAGCGCTTTGCGCGCCTCAAGGTCAAGGAACGCGTTGGCCTTCTTGTCGTAAATGTCGAATTCAAAAAAATAATGCGTCAGTGCCCGGTAGTGAACACTGTGACGCGCATAAAGCCACTCGCCGAAGAGTATGTAGCGGTCTTCAAGCATGATCTCCAGCGTGTCGCGCTTGACCATGGCCCATTGCTTGAACAAGTCGTACTGTGGGTGCATGCCTTCGGTTATGATGTGCCCGCGGCACTGAAGGATCAGTTTGCCATCCGGCGAAAAATGCAATCCTGTGTTGGTGCCGTCGATCTTCTCTTCGACGATCAGCGATTCGTCCGCAAGGAAAACGGCAGATTCCTCGGCGCTGAGATGCTTGTCGTCATCCGTGCCTTTGGAACCCGTAAGATGAGGTGTGCGGGGATACTTGATGAAATCCCCAAAGCTCGCGCCCATGGTTGTGAATATGCTATTTCCAAGGCCGGGGACTTCAAGCGCTCAGTGCAACAGTCCAGAATCCGGCGAGAGAGCCCATTTCCGCGAATTTGGCATTGTCTCCGTCCTTCCATAGCCTAAGCTACTTTTCATCAAGAAAATTCCGAGGCCCCGCTAATGCCCGACGCCATCAAACCCGCCGACGCCAAACCTGCTGCCGTGGTCGAACCACCCAAGCCGGCCGCGCCGCCGCCCGGTCCGCCCACGCCCGCCATTGTGTTGCCGAAAGCCCCCGAAGGCCAGATGACGCTCCGCGTCAACGGCAAAGACCACTTCATCGACCCGAAAAAATATCGCACGCTCATCGGCGCGCTCCACGACCTTGGCTACGACGTGCCGCACTTCTGCTACCACCCCGGCCTCTCGCCCGACGGCAACTGCCGCATGTGCTACGTCAACCAAATCGACACGATGAGCGGCAAGCCGCTGATGGCGCCGAACCTCACTTTCCAGCCGCTGCAAATGTATCCGAAGCCGATTATTTCCTGCCGTGAACCGCTCAACCCGCGCGGCATGGTCATCGAAACCGAAACGCCCGACGTCAAAAAAGCGCGGCACTGGATCATGGAATTTCTGCTCATTAACCACCCGCTCGACTGCCCCGTCTGCGACAAGGCTGGCGAATGCATGTTGCAGGACAATTCGTACGAGTACGGCAAAGCGGGCGGGCGATTCGAAGAAGCGAAAAACGAAAAAGCGCCCAAGGAACTCGGCCGCGCCGACGATCCGCACGCCATCAAACTCTGGACCGACCGCTGCATCGTCTGCACGCGCTGCACGCGCTTCCTCGACGAAGTTTCCGGCACCAGTGAACTCTACGTGACCAACCGCGGCGACCGCAGCGAAATCGACATCGCGCCGGGCCACCCCGTGGACAACCCGCTCCAAGGCAACATCGTTGACATCTGCCCCGTCGGCGCGCTGATCGACAAAGGCTTGATGTTCACCTATCGCGCGTGGTACTTGCAGAACTCAAAAAGCATTTGTCCCGATTGCTCGAAGGGATGCAACATTAATGTCGAAGTCCAGAAGGAATACATCCGCCGTTTGCAGCCGCGCGAAAACGTGGATGTCAACGGCTGGTGGATGTGCGATTATGGCCGCCACGATTTCCACTACATCAACAGCCGAGATCGCGTGCTAATGTGCAAGAGCAGCGGGCAGGCCACGCTCGACATTCATGCCGTCTGCAAAGGCGTCGGCGAAAAGCTTTCGCAATTTGCGAAGCAAAATCCAGAATCCGTTGCCGGACTCGTTAGCGCGTGGCTGACCGTCGAAGAACTGCACACCTTCAAAACGCTCTTCACCGACACGCTCGGCAGCTTGAAAGTCGGCCTGCTCGCGCATCCTGCCGGCAAGGAAGAGATTTTCCCCGGCTTCAAAATCGAAGCCGACAAAAATCCCAACCGCGCCGGCGCGAAACTGCTTTTTGGCGATGCCGTCGAAAGCCAGACCAATCAAATTGTGCAAGGCATTCTGGCCGGAACGATCAAGGCACTCTACATCGTCAATGGCATGCCCGCTTACACGCCGCCGAACGAACTGCTTGAAGTGCTCCCGAAGCTGGAATTCCTCATCGTTCAAGACATCTTGAACGGTCCTTTGACCGCCGCCGCCCACGTCGTCCTGCCCGGCTCGAGTTTCGCGGAGAAAGACGGCGTCTTTATAAACTCGCAAAACCGCGCGCAACTCCTCCGCCGCGCGATCGACCCGCTGGGCCAAGGCCACGACGATTTGAGCGTTTTGCAGCGGGTGTCGAAGGCGGCGGGGAATGCGGATGCGAAATTGGTTTCAGCGCGCGAAGTGTTTCGAAGGATTGGGGAGACGGTGCCGGCGTTGGCGGGGATGACGCACACAACGATTGGGGAACGAGGAGCGGTGATTGCGGCCAGTAAATCATAATCGGAAGATATTAATGAAGTTCAGGCATGCCTTCTATAAATCGCAGGAATTCAAAGATTGGGCAACTAAGCTCGATGCGTGGGAAGCCGTTGACGAATTGAAGATCCTGTTGGACTCTAATCCGGACACGGGCGACGTTATTCCGAAGGGAAAGGGGTTGCGAAAGACACGAATTGGGTTGCCCGGGCGTGGCAAACGCGGCGGCGCGCGAGTAATATATTATCAGGTCGTCGGTGAGTGCATTTTGTTGGTTGATTTGTATGCAAAAAACGAGAAAAGCGATTTATCCGATGAAGAATTGAAAGATGCGATTGAAGTCCGCGATGCGATGTTGAACCAAATCAGAGGCAGAACAAAATGAAAAAGAGTCGTCATGAAAGAATGCAGGAAGAAATCAAGTTGGCGCGCGAGGGCAAAATCAAATACGAGCCCGACCCGCCCTACGTCATTATCCGTGATCCCAAGAACTTTCAGAAACGGATGGACAAACTGCACCGTTTGAACGGCTTGCCGCTCAAGAAGTACGATCTTGACGCGCTTCAAGCGGAATCGAAAAGTGGTACGCAGGTTCGCAGTTCAAAATCCGTGCATATTACGCCTGCGAAAAAAGCAGTGCATGCGAAGAAGCATGTTTCCCAATTTGTTGACAAACTGGCAAAAAAATAAATGACCCCAACTCTCTCCTTCTTCTGGCTCCCCGACGCCCTTGCCGTCAAGCTCATCCCCGTCGCCATTGTCTTCGGCGGCCTCCTCGGCATCGTCCCGCTGCTCGTCTTCCTCGAGCGCAAAATCTGCGCGTGGATTCAGGACCGCGTCGGGCCCAATCGCGTCGGCGTCCTCGGGCCCGACAGCCCGCTTGAAATCTTCGGCATCAAATCCGGCAAGACGCGCTTCCTTGGCGGACTCATGCAACCGCTCGCCGACGCCGTCAAACTCATCTTCAAAGAAGCCTTCGTTCCCGCGGGCGCCGACCGCCTGCTCTTCGCGCTCGGGCCGTTCTTCGCGCTGATGCCCCCGCTGCTCGCCTTCATCGTCATGCCCGTCGGCCCGGATTTTCATGCGTGGGGCCAGACGATCAAACTTCAGGTCGCCGACCTCAACGTCGGCATCCTGTGGGTGCTCGGCGTCGCCAGCCTTTCCGCCTACGGCCTCGCCTTTGGCGGTTGGGCCAGCAACAACAAATTCGCGCTGATCGGCGGCGTGCGCGCAATGGCCCAAATGGTCAGCTACGAAATCGGCATGGGCCTCGTGATTCTCTCGATGATCATGCACTACGATTCCGTTTCGCTGCGAACCATGGCTTACATACAGTCGGACCCCAACGGCACCTGTCCCTTGGGAGGCCTTTGCACTTGGGGGATTTGGCATCAGCAGCTCGCCTTCATTCTCTTCACAATCTGTGCGTTCGCCGAAAACAATCGTCTACCGTTCGATCTGCCGGAATGCGAAGCCGAACTTGTCGGCGGCTATCACACCGAATACAACTCGATGCACTTCGGCATGTATTTCCAAGGCGAATACATCGCCATGCTCTCCATGGGCGCGCTGATCACAACCATGTTCCTCGGCGGCTGGCACTACCCCGGCTTCAACACATTGAAAGTAGATCACGAATACATCGCCGCGATTCTCGGTTTAATTTCGTTCGGCACCAAAGTCTTCGCCTTCATCGCTTTCTCCATGTGGGTGCGCTGGACCCTGCCGCGCTTCCGTTGGGACCAATTGATGAGCATCGGATGGAAAGGGATTGTCCCGCTCGCGCTTGCCAATCTCGTCATTACGGCGTACGTTCATCTCCCCGTTGAACCCAAAAGCGCGAAGTCAGAAAATGAAAAGCCCGTCGCTGCCTTACGCGCTCAACCGTGAACGTTGACTTTCGACCTTCGACTTTGGACTTTAATAACATGGCCCACGGACACGACGACGACTCTCAGGGACACGCCCCCGCGCACGGAGCCACCGCGCACGCCGAAGCCGATCCCCTTCGCAAGCAGACCTTCCTCGAGAAGCTTTATCTGCCCGAAGTTGCCAAGGGTCTAATGCACACGATGAAGCACATCTTCAAGAAGAAATTCACCGTCAATTACGACGGTTCTGAGCACACCAACGAAAAGAAAAACCACATCCCGCGCCCCGGCTACCGGGGCGAACATTATTTGAAAGTCGATGACGCCGGCCACGTCAAATGCGTCGCCTGTTTCATGTGCGCCGCCGCCTGTCCGTCCGAATGCATCCACATCGAAGGCGCCGCCACGCCGCCCGATTGGAAAGACCGCGAACGCTACCCCAAGCGTTTCGAAATCGACATGCTCCGCTGCATCTATTGCGGCTATTGCGAAGAGGCGTGCCCCGTCGATGCCATCGCGCTTTCATCCACGTACAACATCGTCTCCAGCACCCGCGAAGAAAAAGTCTACAACCGCGACCGCCTCCTCGCCGACGGCGTGCGCTACGGCCTGAGCTTAAGCCGCCATCACTATCGTCCCGACGGCGTCCCTGGCGCTCAGCCCGCCGGCAATCAGCGCCATTAATGGTAGGACGGCTCTCCGAGCCGTTCGTGGCGCGCGAAGCGCGTCGCCGCCGTTCCCTTCTCCCTCTGGGAGAGGGCCGACGAGCGCGGCCGTTTGCGCTCGCAGAGTGAGGGGCGGCACACGCGAATAAAAATCGTGCCGCATAAGTTCCCCATTACACTTGAATCCCTCACGCCCTCCGCTAAGTTTGCAGTGACACAACGTACATCGAATGCACGCGCCCATGTCTTGTTTCATGGCTGGCGTGCGAATGAGACCGCGCAGGAAATCGGCAGGGGCGTGCGATGAAGGATTTTGCGTTCATTCTTTCAGCGGTGGTCTGCGTGCTCTCCGCCGCCGCCATTGTTTCGCGCAAAAATCCGGTCTATTCGGTCGTCTTCATGCTCCCATTTTTTCTGGGAATGACGACGCTGTTCGTGCTGCTCGACGCGACCTTTCTCGCCGCGATTCAGATGATCGTTTATGGCGGCGCGATTCTGGTCGTGTTCCTCTTCGTGATCATGCTGATCAACCTGAAGCCCGACGAATTGCGCGAAGATTTCTCCATGAAATCGTGGTTCATTTCCTGCGTCGGCGCGGGCTTGCTCGCCGCGACCTTCGCGCTGTTTGCTTATCGCGGTACGCGGCCCAACGTCGAAGACGTCCATTTCGCAAAGCCGCTCGAAGCGAAATCGCGGCCGCACCAGACGGAACTCGGCTCGGTCGAAAACATCGCCTATCCGTTGTTTGAAAAGCAGATGATTCCTTTTGAACTGGCGTCGGTGCTGATCATCGTCGCGACGCTGGGCGCGGTGTTGTTGTCGAAGAAAAAAATGTAAACACTTTTTGAGCAAACGACATGGGTTTTGACTTTCCACTCTTGATTGCCGACGCGGGGCTGATGCGGCTGAGTTCGTGCCTCATCGTCGGCGGCATCATCTTTGCCATCGGCGCATGGGGCGTCGTCGCGCGGCGCAATTTGCTGATCGTGCTCATTTCGCTGGAATTGATGCTCAACGCCGTCAACCTGGTCTTCGCCAGTTTCGCGCGCGCACATGCGGGCAGCGACACGGCGCCGCAATACGCCGCGGAAAACGGCCAGCTTTTCGCGCTGTTCATCATCGCCGTCGCCGCCGCCGAAGCCGCCGTGGGCCTGGCCATCGTCATCACCTGGTTTCGCAACAGAGAAACGGTGGACACGCGCGACATGAAAGAAATGAAAAATTAAGAATTCAAAATTCAAAATTGATACAGCGCTTGCTGCCGTTCATTTTGAATTTTGAATTTTAAATTGGAAACATAATGCTCGACTGGATCGCAAAATTTTCGCCGCCTCGAGAAGTGCTGGAAGCAAGGCTGTATTTGATTCCGCTCTTCCCATTCATCGGCTTCCTGCTCAACGGCCTCTTCGGTCGCCGTTTCAGCAGCCGCTTCGCGGGATTCGTCGGGACCGTCGCGGCGCTGGCGTCGTTCATCGTCGCCTTGATGTGCGTCGTGGCGAATGTTGAGCCCGCGTCAAATATCGAAGGCGGGCGGACCGCGCTTCACGCCAGCTACGGCACGTGGCTTGTCACGCCGGATATTACCTGCGCATTCGGATTGTACATCGACAAACTTTCGTCGGTGATGATCCTGATCGTCACGGGCATCGGCACCCTGATCCACCTCTATAGCTGCGGCTACATGGCCCACGACAAAGGCATCGCGCGCTTCTTCTGCTACCTGAATCTGTTTTTGTTCGCGATGATTCTGCTCGTTCTCGGCGACAACCTGCTGATGCTCTTCGTCGGCTGGGAAGGCGTCGGCCTGTGCAGCTACCTGCTCATCGGCTTCTGGTACGAAGAAGGCAAAAACGCCGCGGCCGGCATGAAAGCTTTCGTCGTCAACCGCATCGGCGATCTCGGATTTTTGATTGGCATCTTCACCTTGATTGCGCTTTTCGGCACGGTGAACTTTGTCGCTCCCGTCGAACTTGGAAAGAACGGGAAGTACATCACGCCCCAAGTTGAGAGCGCAGGGGAAAAGAGGGATCTCGTGGCGCTGCCGGCGAAGCCGGGATTGCTCGACTATGCCGTAGCGCTACGCGCTCAGTATGGCCGGCAAGAGCCAATCGAAGGGGAACACGCGACGCATATCGTCGAGATCGACTTGCCCGCGGCGAAACTGGCCGATGTAAAGATCGCCGAGGGCAAGACGTTCGCCGATTCCCTGGCGGCTCACATGAATTCATTCAGCGGCGCCAGTCTCGCCGGGCTGCTTACGTTCGCCTGCATCTGTCTGTTCATCGGTGCGTGCGGCAAATCCGCGCAGATTCCCCTGTACGTCTGGCTGCCAGACGCGATGGCCGGCCCCACGCCAGTCAGCGCGCTGATTCACGCCGCGACGATGGTCACCGCTGGCATTTACATGGTCTGCCGCCTGCATCCGCTCTTTGCGCTCAGTCCTGACGCGCTGCACGTGATTGCGTTCATCGGCGCGCTCACCGCGCTCTTTAGCGCGCTCATCGGCTTGACGCAGCTCGACATCAAAAAAGTGCTCGCGTATTCGACGGTTTCGCAGCTCGGCTACATGTTCCTCGGCCTCGGTGCGGGCATGTTTTCGCTCGGCATTTTCCACGTGCTCACCCACGCCTTCTTTAAAGCGCTGCTTTTTCTCGGCGCCGGCTCGGTGATTCACGCGATGTCCGGCGAGCAGGATATGCGCCGAATGGGCGGCCTGCGCGCAAAATTGCCGTGGACATTTTGGACGATGTTGGCCGGCGCGCTCGCGCTCTCTGGCTTTCCGTTTTTGGCCGGCTGGTATTCGAAGGACGCGATTCTCGTCCACACGCTCGGCCGCTACCATGACACGCACAACTGGCTGTATCTCCTCTGCTACGCGATGGGCGCGATCGCCGCGTTTTGCACGGCGTTCTACACTTTCCGCCTGATTTTCCTCACGTTCTTCGGCGAAAACCGCGCCTCCGAAGAAGTGAAGCATCACATCCACGAATCGCCGTGGACCATGCTTCTGCCGCTTGTGGTTCTGGCTGTGCTCTCGATCGCGGGCGGCAAGCTTTTCGATCACGCCTTTGTCGAAGACCCCGGCGAAAAACTCGGCATCGTCAACGTGGCGTTTCATAATGAAAAAGCCGTCGATCAAGTCGAACACTTGAATCTTGCCGTGACGCTAACCGCCGCATTCGGCGGCATCGCGCTCGCATTCTGGCGCTACGGTAAAGGCGGCAACATCCCCGATCCGGAACGTTCGAAGAACAAGGCGTACAATGCCTCGTTCAACAAATTTTACGTCGATGAGATTTACGACGCATTCATCGTCTTTCCGTTCCAGGTGATTTCCGAAATTCTGCATCTGCTCGTGGACACGATCATCGTCGATGGTGGAATCGGTTTGCTGGCCGGCACAGTGAAGGCATCTTCGCGCGCGCTGCGGCGGATACAAACTGGTTTGGTGAACACCTATGCGTTCGCGATCCTGGGCGGAGCGGTGGCGTTTTTGATTTATCTGTACGTGAGTTTGAAGTGAAGCAAATTCAAAATGAAAAATTCAAAATGCAAAATTGGTGCACGGTTCGCAGTCTGAAGTCAATTTTGCATTTTGCATTTTGAATTGAGGGACTCGCATGCTGTTGACCGCGTTAATCGTCCTGCCCGTTCTGGGCGCGCTGCCGATGCTGCTGGCGCGCGAGCAGAACGCGCGCGAATTGAAGGCGTGGGCGTTCGTCGTCTCGCTCGCCACCTTCTTCGCTTCGCTGCCGCTCTGGGCCTTCAACCCGGGCGCGTCCGGCTACAAGGGCGACGCCTTCGGATTTGTCGAAAACCACAAGTGGATCGAGTTCAGCGGCTTGAAAATCAATTTCAATCTCGGCGTGGACGGCATCAGTTCGCTGCTGATTCTGCTGACCACCTTCACGACGCCCATCGCGATTCTGGGCGCGTGGAATTACATTCAAAAACGCCAGAAGGAATTTTACATCGCCATGCTGCTGCTCGAAACGGCGATGATTGGCGTCTTCGCGGCGAAAGATTTGTTCCTCTTTTATGTCTTCTTCGAAGCCAGCTTAATTCCGATGTACTTGATCATCGGCGTGTGGGGCGGCGATGAGAAAATTTACGCGACGACCAAATTCGTGATCTTCACCGCCTTCGGCAGTCTGCTGATGTTCATCGCGATTTTGTATGTGTATTACAAAACCGGCGGCGGCGATTTCGACATTGCGCACCTCGCCGCAAATCTCGCGAAAGCGCGCGCGCTGCCGGAAAGCGATCCTGGATTCCTCTCGCGCAACGCTGAAATCTGGTGCTTCTGGTCCTTCGCGCTTGCCTTCGCAATCAAAGTCCCGCTCTTTCCCGTTCACACGTGGCTGCCGGATGCGCACGTTCAAGCGCCAACGCCCGGCTCCGTAATATTGGCGTCGATTCTGCTCAAAATGGGCGGCTATGGATTTTTGCGCATGGCCTTTCCGTTCTTCCCGAACGCCGCGCACCTGTACGCTCCGCTGTTCATGAACATCTGCGTGATCGGCATCATCTACGGTTCGATGATGGCCTTCGTGCAGACCGACATCAAAAAACTCGTCGCGTACAGTTCCGTCGCACACATGGGCACCTGCATGCTTGGTATTTTTTCGATGGAAGTCACCGGCGTACAAGGCGGCGTGTATCAAATGCTCAACCACGGCATTTCGACTGGCGCGCTTTTCCTCCTCGTCGGCATGCTTTATGAACGCACGCATTCGCGCCTGATCGCGTTTTACGGCGGCATCGCGAAATCGATTCCGCTGTACACCGTCGCCTTTGTGATCGTCACGCTCTCGTCGATCGGCCTGCCGCTGACAAACGGCTTCATCGGTGAATTTACCTGCCTGATGGGCGCGTTCATGAGCAACTCGACAAATCCGAACGCGCACTGGGTTCTGCATGACGGCGTCACGCTCAGCGTTCTCGGCGCAACCGGGGTAATTCTCGGCGCGGTTTACATGCTCTACGCGGTGAAGCGCATGTTCTTCGGCACGATTCGGCGCGAGGAACTCAAGCATCTTGCGGATTTGAACGGCCGCGAAATCGCCGTGCTCGCGCCATTGGTCGTCATGATTTTCCTGATGGGCATCATGCCCGGCCCATTTTTTCAACGCATGGAGCCGGCGGCGAAGGCGTTTATTCAGTCGTCGTCAATGAAGACCGCTGGCGCGGGCGATAAGCCGGTCGCAGGAAGATGACTTTCGGAGTTGTGACAATATACGAGCCGCGACCGCAAGGGAGCGGGAAATTGCGATTCGCAAATAACCGCTCCCTTTCGGTCGCGGCTCGCAAAAAGTGGAGTATGCAATGGACTGGTCCGAACTTACTCAACTGCTCCCCGTCGGCGTGGTGTTGCTGACCGCGCTAGTGGTGGTGCTGCTTGATTTGTACGTGAAGCACACCGACCGCTACGTGCTCCCGTGGATCGGCGCGGCGGGATGCGCGGTCGCACTGGCGCTAGCCTTTCAGGCCGCGGCGGGCGTGCCCTGGTTTTCCGCGCACGACGGCGCGGCGGCCATAAAACTCGGCGGCGCGTTCGCCATCGACGGTTTCGCGCTGAGCGTATGGGTAGTGGCCTGCATCGCGGGCGCTCTCTCAATTCTTTCAGCGTCGCACAATCCTAACGAATCGCCGCTTTCATCAGGTGAGTATTACGGGCTCAATCTGCTCGCCGTCGCCGGCATGATGCTGCTTGCCGCGTCGCACGATTTTCTGACGCTGCTGATCAGTTTGGAAACGATGTCGATCTCGACATACATTCTCGCGGGCAGCAATCACCGCGACACGCGCTCCAACGAAGCGGCGCTTAAATACCTCGTGCTTGGCGCCTTCAGCACCGCATTCATGCTGATGGGCATCGCATTTTTCTACGGCGGCACGGGCAGCCTGTCGCTCAATGAAATCAGCACGCGCGCGGTGACCGACGCCGCGCAAGCCAAATCCAGCGTGAACTCCACCTTCATGATGCTGGGCATGGGCATGATATTGATCGGCGCGTTTTTCAAAGTAGGCGCCGCGCCATTTCACTTCTGGATCCCCGACGTTTACCAGGGCGCGCCCGCTGCGATCACCGGTTTGATGGCCGTGGGCGTTAAAGCCGCCGCGTTCGCGTTTCTGACGCGCATTGCATTCGAAACGTTTGGCGCGGGCGAATTCAGCGCGCTTTGGCTGCCGGCGATGGAGGTGCTCGCGGTCGCCACAATGATCGTCGGAAATATTCTCGCGATTTCGCAAAGCAACGTGAAGCGCATGCTCGCGTATTCCGGCATTGCACACACCGGCTACCTGATGCTCGCGCTGCTGATCGCGCCGAGTTCCAAAGATGTCGCTGACCATTTACATTCGATCGTGTTTTACCTGCTCGCCTACGGCGTGATGACGCTCGGCGCGTTCGGCGTGCTGAGTTTGCTGCGCACCGACGGCAAGCCGCTTGAAGAGATGTCCGATTTTCAGGGCCTCGCCAAAGAGCAGCCCGGCATCGCCCTGTGCATGGCTGTGTTCATGCTTTCGCTGGCGGGCATGCCGCCTTTCGGCGGATTCTTCGCAAAATTCATGATCTTCCGCGGCGCGATCGCCGAAGGCCACGCGCTCGCCGCGACACTCGGCATTCTCACCAGCGTCGCGTCGCTCTACTATTACCTGCGCGTGGTCGTGCAGATGTTCATGTCGCCGGCCAACGACGGCGTCAAAGGCGAAGAAGCCGCGGAGTGCCAGTACTCGTGGGCAAACAACCTGCTGATTTACGCGGCGGGTTTGGGCACGCTGATTCTCGGATTGCTGCCGGGCTGGGTGTTGTAACGCCGGGCGCCTCTGTGGGTGCGGGCTTGTCCCACAGAGCGAATCGGAACGCCGCCGCGATTTGATTTTCGACCCAATCATCCTAAAATCATTCGCGAAGATTCGCGCGATTCGTTGTTCCATGAGGACTCGAATGAAAATTGCCGTCTGCCTCAAACTCGTTCCTTCAACCACCGCGGACATTCGCCCGGCGGCGGACGGCAAATCGCTGCAACTGGCCGGCGTCGAAACGGTCGTCAATCCCTACGACGAATACGCGCTGGAAGCGGCGCTCAAGCTGCGCGAGACGTTCCCCGGTTCAACGATCATGGCTCTGACCGCCGGCGGGGACGACGCAACCAAAGTCGTGCTGCACGCGTTCTCGCTGGGTGTGGATGCGGTCACGCAGATCAAAGCGCCGAACGTGAGCGCGCGCGGCGCGGCGCTGGCGATTGCATCCGCGCTGAAGGAAATCGCGCCCGACATCGTGCTCTGCGGCCGTCAGGCCATCGACGACGACCAATGGGAATTTCCGGGCGCGCTGGGCGAATTGCTGAACGCGCCGCATGTCACAGCAGTTTTCTCGCTCACCGTTTCGCCCGATGCAAAAAAAATCGTGTGCAAGCGGCGCTTTAACCGCGACGATCAGACGCTCGAAGCGGAATTGCCCGCGGTGGTGACCTGTGACAAAGGCTTGAACGACCCGCGCGCGGCGACATTAAAAGGGCGGCTCGATGCAAAGAAAAAACAGCCAGCGGTGAAGACGCCCGCGGATCTGGGCCTCGATGAGGCCGCGCTCATTCCGGCTCTGCGCGTTGAAAAATATTCGCCGCCGCCGCAAAAAGCGCCCGGCAAATCCATCTCGCTTCCGCCCGCCGAGGCCGCGCGCGAGCTGGTGAATTGGCTTCGAAATGAAGCGAAGGTGATTTAGCGCATGAGAATCCTGATAGTCGCCGAACACGGCAGTGGAACGCTCAAGAAATCCGCGTTCGAATTGCTTAGCGCCGCGCGAGCGCTTGACGCTGACGGCGAAGTCCACGCGGTCGCGCTGGGACCCGGCGCGAATTCCACCGCGGCCGATCTGGCGCTGTGGGGCGCGCACTCGATTCACCTTGGCCAGAATGGCTACGACCAATACGCGCCGCTGCAATGGACGCGCGTGATCGCGGGCCTTTCAGAAACGATCAAACCCGCCGCGATTTTGATGAGCGCCGGTGCGCTCTCGCGCGACATCGCCGGCCGCGTGGCCCTGCGCGCCGGCGGCGCGCTGGCCAGCGATTGCGTGGCGCTCGTTGCCAACGGCGCGGCGTTCGAAATTGTTCGCCCTACTCACGCCGGGCGGGTGAGGGCCACGATGTCATATGGTGGACCGGGACCGCTGGTCGCGACGCTGCGCGCGAATGCATTCGCGATCAACAAGCCCACGCAGCCGGGTGCGGGCACCATCGCATCGCTGAATGTGCCCCCCGAGCCGGCCGATCTGCGTGCGCTCGTGACCGAATCCGTGCAGGCGCCGGGGATGCGGCCTGAATTGGCGGAAGCGGCGATCGTCGTCTCGGGCGGGCGCAGTCTCGGTTCAGCGGAGAATTTCAAACTGATCTACGACCTGGCAGACGTGCTCGGTGCCGCCCCCGGCGCGTCGCGCGCGGCGGTCGATGCCGGTTACGCGCCGCATTCGATGCAGGTCGGCCAGACGGGCAAAACGGTCAATCCCGTGTTGTACATCGCCTGCGGGATCAGCGGAGCGATTCAGCATCTGGCCGGAATGCGCACGAGCAAATTTATCGTGGTGATCAACAAAGACCCAAGCGCGCCGCTGTTCAAGCTCGCTGATTTCGGCATTGTGGGCGACGAGTTCCAGGTGCTGCCGGCGCTGACGGAAGAATTGCGCAAGACGCTCAAATGATTTGACGCAAAGGCGCAAAGGCGCGGAGGAAGGCGCAGAGCAGAAAAGGGCGAATTTATTTTGCGAACGTTATGGACACTGCTGCTCGGTTTTGCAGGGCTGTGGATGGCGCTGAAAGTCTTCGGCGGAATCATCGGCGGCGAAGCGTGGTTTCTCGCATGGCATTTCAAGCGCAGCGACGGCGAACGCAAATTTGCGGCGTGGATGTTTCTGGGCTCGCTGTTTTGCCTGCTGATTTTTCTGTTGGCGTTGAAGGTGCATCTGGCGCCGCTGCCGCTGTGGTAGGAATGGTGTATTCTTTTTACGCAGCCATGCAGGCGGGACGCCTGCGCTACGATTTCTCAGGAGCATTCCGCATGTCGCTTCATCGCCTCGCCGCTTGCCTCACACTTGTGCTCACGCTTTGCACTTCACTTGTTCGCGCTGAGAACTGGCCCAACTGGCGCGGCCCGCATTACGATGGCT